>Ga0194121_10000313_pt1 | contig 86760 bp, 94 predicted proteins | sample TA2MahCa50mmetaG_FD_148609 | JGI IMG/M metagenome (GOLD analysis project Ga0194121, IMG submission 148609) | Freshwater microbial communities from Lake Tanganyika, Tanzania - TA2015020 Mahale Deep Cast 50m | ecosystem: Environmental > Aquatic > Freshwater > Lake | place: Tanzania: Lake... | reverse complement strand
ATGAAGGAGGAGAGATCTCATTTACTATTGCTTCTCCAAATGGAGTTTTAGAAATTGGGGGTCCACCTTCAGATTTCGCACATGCTATCCGAGGTAGGGATTATACTTTTGCCGTAAAACCAAAAGCAGGAAGCGTTATAGTTTTCCCTCCATCACCACCATATCATCATACTGCACACCTAGTTAAGAGTGGTGAAAAGATTATGGTCCCCCAGCATTGGATCCATTAATATTAATTTTTATGGGTAATCATAAATGAAAACAGCTATAGTAACTGGTGCAAGTAAGGGTGTTGGATTGGCCACTGTGAAACTTTTGTCCGAAAGTGGATATAAAGTCATTGCAGTTTCAAGAGATTTGTCTAAAGTCTCAGGTTTAATTTCTGACAGTGTTGAAGCCTATAAGTTAGATATAACAAATTCGGAAGAAATAAAAAGATTCTACGATAAATATAAAGACATAACCCTAGATTTACTTGTGAATAACGCCGGAGGAGGTTCTGGCCCTACAAATATAATTTATGAAACAATGGATAATTTTAGAAGGGCCTACGATATTAATGTCTCTGGACCTATGTATATTTCCCAGCTCTTTGTACCGTGTATGAAAAGATCGCAATCTCCAACTATTATTTTTGTAAGTTCTCTTGGCGGTAAGCATCCTTACAGGTCTGGTGGCAACTACACCAACGCAAAAAGAGGAATGATGGCCTTGGTGGATACTATGAGATTAGAGTTCCCAGAGTATGGAATTAAGGTGACAGAAATTTGTCCAGGAACAATTGATACACAAATACAAAAAAGAGAAATAGCGTTAACAGCAGAAGACATGGCAGAATGCATAAGGTGGGTATCAAGTCTTCCTAAGCATGTTAATATAAATCATATTGAATTGAATCACATTCTTAGCGGTAAATAATTTTAAAGTAACATATTTTAATATATATTAACTACTATATACTTATGCTTTATAACGACACAATAACCTATAGCCAACCAAATTATTCTTATTTGGGCACTTTGATTATATATGCCCCAAGTCTTTCTTCTCCAATAGTATTAAATGATATTAATATTCATATAGGTGGCGGACAAGAGGACTATTCAAATTATACAACAATAGCGATTGTGTCAATGGATGTATCCCCTTCTGGTCTAGTTACCATAGAAGTCTTGGACCAAGATCTATCAGCCCTAGTTTCTGTTCAGTCAATAGCCATTTTAAGCGACAGCGAAGTGTATATAGAGGTTTCACAGAATTAATATTCGAAGTTTTTTGTCAATTTGAAGTACTATATAATATAGTTTAATTTTTGGAGATCCTATGCCCAATGAAGTATTAGTAAACGACACTGTAAGAATTAAAGTTAAATTTATAGATATTAATCCATCTACTGGTGCGCAGGTTCCAGTTGTTCCGGTTTCGGTCGTTGTGACAATAAAAAAATCTGATAACACTACTCTTTTAACACAGGCAATAACAGTAAGTGGTAAAATATCAGATTCTGAATATTTTTATGATTTTACTCCATCTCAAGCAGACGCATATAGAATAACTTTTACGGGGACTCTTTCTAACGGGTCTTCAATTACCGTAAATCAACTACTCTATGTCAATACATCTTCTGCAGATTATGAGCCGAGCGTAACGCTAAGGTCGGATGAAATAATTTCTTTCTGCGGAGAACTTGATCCCTTGTATATTGACCCCGAAGAACTGCTATCGTATTTCCCCGATGCTTCTTTGATGGAAATACGGTGAGATTGCACATCATTACTCTAGTGAAGTTAAGCAAATATACACGATCAAAGATAGCGATATTTCTTTGACACTACCATTCAATGCCTACGAATACATTAAGGCAGCTACGGCTTGTGAGTTGAGTAAAACATACGGTTATGGTAACGACGATGAGTTGTCCGTTAAGCTAGGAGACTTTAGTATAACGAATAGATCGGTGCCAAGAAGTAGTATCAATCGAGGTAACGCAACCACTTGGTGTCAGATAGCAGCAGTTTTAAGAAAAGAAATGCTGGCATCAAAAACAGTGATGAAAGGAGTTCAACCTAAGAATCTTCCGTCTTACGGCACCAGAACTTCTGGAAAGATGATTGACCCAGAAAATGGATTGGTTGTCTACTTGTCTGATAGAGAGCTTTATGGTCCTGGTTCAAAAGTCCCACCAAGTGACGACCCAATGCCCAAGAGAGGGTTAAGAAGCTATGATTAGTATAAGTAGGGCATTTAAAAATGTACTGAAAGAATGGGGGCATGATGTCTTGATTCAAAGAAAACTAGATGATGATTTTAATTATTCATCAAGGTTTGAAAGGGTAACCACTAGGCATATGTATCCAGCTAATTCTGATTTGGTTAATCTTTTAAAAGAAAACTCAGAGGGCGTGGCCGCCGATGCAGTAGAGATGATATACTATTTTGAGGCAAAAATAAATCCTAAAACAGGAGATAGAATTTACGAAAACATCGACGTTGACCCGTCAAAGACAACTATTTTTCTTGTAGATTATGCGATTCCTATGAGGGGACGTTTTGGCAAAATTGATTATTGGGTTGTAGGGGCAACAAAGGAAAAGCCGGTATAAAAAATGTCATTATATACACATAATGAGTTGGTTACTTTTAAGTTCATTTTTAATTCTAATGCTGATTTCTATGATCCAATAACCATTGATCCAAATTGGCAGACGAGAAATTCTACCGCAACACCATATTATGGCGTCAACATCAATGATATTTTTGTCACGATTGTTAGGGGCGAATATGGTAGCGGTGGAGTAGTTGGGGGCCCCTACTCCTATAATGCACAGTCGTATATTCCGGATTACGGGATTCCTATAGCAGCACAATTTTTGACAAATGCGGATGTAAAAACCGCTTTAGAAAACAATTATATAACAAGAGAATCTGAGGGAATATATAACTTTGTTTATAAAATACCGGAAAAACTTTTTCCTGGAAAGTATACAGTAGTACTTGAAACTTTTGTTGATCAGACTAGAGAGATCAGGGAACTTACATTTCAGGTAAGGGATGCAAGTTCTTTACCACAAGTTTACATAGCCTCCAAAGAAGTCCTCAGCAACTCGGTTATATTTAAAACTTCGGCAAAACACAATTTAAAAAAACATGAAACGATTACAATTTCTGGAGTAGATTCAACATTAGATGGACTATATGAAATACAAAAAATAATAGCCGATAATAAGTTCAGTGTTTCAAAAATTACGGCAGATGTTCCAGAAACAGATATAAATCCATACGGATTAGTTTTAAGAGAAAAATCTTATTTTCCTGTTGTAGTCACTAATCAAACACAGTTTTCAAACAATTCACAAGTTAATGCCATATACAAAACCCTACAACCTTTCCAGACTAACGCCGTGCTTTTGATAGGGCATGCAGACTCAAACACTCTTGGAATAAATGAAATTAAAAGAGTAGTTTCATTACAAGATGCAATTGATACTTTTAACGGCAATAGAAATTGTCCTTTGTTAAGAGCGGTTTTTGATTGCTATGCCGCAGGTTGCACAGATATATATGTGATGATCTCTGCACCAATGCTGGAATATGTTGCGGATCAAACGCAGGTCAATCAAGTCATGCCGCATTTGTTGTCTTCTAATTCTACAACTCCGACAAATTTAAATTTTTATCAAAAATATTATGAAAGACTTGAAACAACTTATTCTATAGCAAAAGTATTTGATTTTATAGATATAGTCGTTCCAGTTGGTGTTTCATTTATAAGAAACAGTGGAGTAAGATTCGTAAGACAGTTAGCAGATTTTTGTTCCAAAATGTATGTAGACTCCTCGTCTATGACGATAGGTGTGATTGGATCAAGAACCATTGGGATTAATCCTGAAGATATATCTGCAATTTCTCATCCGTCATTTTTGACTAATATACTTAAGGACGAAAACGGAAATGAGGCAAATCATGTTGATCTAGACGGCAATATACTGGACATTGGAAGGCACGTTATGCTTTTCTACGGAGAAGCTATTTTTAGCTATCCCCAACTTTCGATGAATTATACTAATAGTGTTTCTGCGGCGGTGGCTGGTCAACTTTCTAATTGGCCAGTTTATCAGGGGATGAATAGACAGATTCTTAAAGGCGCCTACGCAATTCTTGGTAGTACGATATCTTCTATCGATGCAATAAAGCTAGACAACAGTAAAGTTAATACTCTCATAAAAAGCAATAGAAGTAGAAGGGGTGTACCTTTTCAAGTTTTTGTTTCAAATGATAGGACTTTGGCTAAAGATGGATCAGCTTTTGCAAATATACCTCAAGTTAGGTTAGCAGCAATGGTTATAAATCAGGCAATAGCTTTAGCAGATTCAGCAATTGGAAAGTTTTCTTATGATATAATAAAGGAAAAAATGACTGCAATGTTTGACATGTTAAAATTTTCAGAACCAGCAATAATAAGAGATTACAGGTTCGAAATGTTTGCAGATAAAAAAACAAAAGGAAAGATATACCTAGAAATTGACTTAATATCTTCCAATGCCTTAAAAAGAATAAACTTCAACATATTAGCTGGGCCAAGGGTGTAGCCATGCCACAAAATGCTTTTTCGATTCCAGGGCTAAATGAAAACGATATATTAACAAACAGATCTTATACCGGTGATCCCCTTCAGGCCGCTGGCAATTTAACATATATAGAATTTATAGCTTTAGTTAAAGCTCTGTGGGAAAATTCCTATTCTCAGATAGATTTTGAGCCTGAAGCAGGTGGTGCAGTTGCAAAGTATCCTTTAATAACTTATGGGCTAGAACTTAAAAGAGCCCATAGCTCCGAACCCAAACCACGTACCAGGCACATGCCAAAAGACGCTGACCAGATTATTTATGGTCAGAGATTTCAGAATATAGTTGCCTTTAATGTTTACACAAGAGCTAACAGAGCAGACATTAAAGGCGATGAAAACCCAGGGTATGTTGGGGCAGAAGCCGCCGATAGAATCATGGAGGTTTTTGAGGACTTTATGCTTGAACATACTCCAATTTTTAAAAGATTAGGAGCTTCTGAGTTCATATATTCCAGAAGGGTTTCGGACTCTAAGCTGGTTCGAGACGGTATAGATGTTTGTAAAAGAACCGTAACCTACATGTTAACAACAGAAAAGTTAATTTTAACTTCAATATCTAGAATTGAAAAAATACTCATAGATCTTAGAACCTATATGGCAACAGAAATGCAAAACGTTATTCCATCTACTCCAAATTATGCAAATTTAGATGTAAATATTATTGACTTGAATCAAACCGCTACACCAAATTATTAAACTAAGTTCGTTTTTAGGTACTTGTTGTTACTATAGTTGTGAGTTAAAACATATTAATACCCGATTCGGAGGTTAAAGCTTCATGGCTATCCCAGGTGTAAAAACAATTATCAAAGACCGCTTTTATAGCATTTCTCGTCAAGACCTTCCGGTTGGACCAAGGGTTGTTGCAATAGCTAAAAGGTCAAACGCAACTGGAACTGGTAACGTTCCAGATCTTGATGTTGTTCAGGTTACCAACGAGCAAGATGTAATCACTGCTTTTGGAGACAATTCAGACTGCCATCGCGCATATGCGGAATTGGTAGCAGCTGGCGCAGAAAGAATATATATTGTCCCACTGCCAAGCAACACGATTTTTGCCGCAGGATCGTCCACAACAACTGCAGACATAACGTCAGGTGGCAGTAGCATTTTTGAGGCCGCTTTTGAGGCAGCAGAATCTGCGCTTCCAGACGTAATTATTCCTTGGGGTAGGGGTGGTCACCCAACTCATTGGGCATCGTCGCCCAGCAATGACGGAATCTATGGTTTCTTTGCAGATGATACGACGACTGTAGACAAGTCAATGTCAACGCGTGTTGCTAGAAAGTGCAAGGAAATTTCTGAAAACACGCATCCTTGCATAGCAGTTATGGGTGTTAAGCCGCACACGGGTGCGTCAGAAGTCATGACTCCTTCAGTTGTAAATACGCACCTTACCGTAGCAAACCTGCCGGACAGAGAAGAAGATATAGACGAGCTAACTACTGATTCAAGTGGAAACACTATTTACACTAGACTAGCTGAAGCCGGAAGACATCTTCTTATTGTGGCAGCCGAAATTATTCCCGTTGGCTACAAGGAACAATGGGGTTACGCTAACGGAGCCGCTTCTCTTGCGGGAACGATCAGCAGACTCGCCTCATATACTTCTCCTTCAAACAAGGTTCTTTACAACATTACAACAATGAGATACAATCCGACTAGAACGCTTCAATCCAACCTTTCTAGCAAGGGTGTAAATACTGTTGTTTTGAATTTCAATAGAGTTCCGATTTTTGGTGAAGGCATAACCTTCGCCTCCGGTACTTCTGACTATACAAGAATTTCTACAGTGAGAGTGATTAACGAATGCTCACTGTTAGTTCGTCAAGTCTGTCAAAAATTCATAGGAGAAGCTTCGACCATTCAGGTCAGAAACTCCATGGAGACAGCGGTGACATCAGCTCTACGTGGTATGATGCAATTAGGTGCCTTGCTCGACGCGGACTTCACGGTCTCATACGTCGCGAATGAAAACAAGGCGATTATCGACCTCGTAGTAACACCAGCATTCGAGCTCAAGAGCATTGAAGTTCGTTTGTCGGTAAATCTAGCCTAATAAATAACCGATAAAATAGGAGGGTTAAAATGGCAGGAGAATATTACGACACGCCCGTAAACAAGTACATGAATACGTACACAACTTTTTCGGGTGCTGATATAGTCGCCACTTTTGGTGGAATTGAAATCGGAGCTCTTTCCGGAATCACTTTTTCAGTGACAAGAGAAAAAGCACCAATCTACACGATGGGATCGCCAAACCCAAGATCGTTTTCAAGAGGCAAGCGTGGTATCGCAGGATCGTTGATATTTACGGTTTTTGACAGGCCAGCACTTTACACCATGCTGGACAAGCACCACAACACGCCAACTGAAATGAAATTTTTCACCAGAGCACACAACACGTTGCCTGGTGACACAAACCACAGAAGAGGCATAGCTGAATTTACGGATCAAACAAGAGACGTGGTTCAAAAAGTGCCATTCTATGCAGACCAAATACCCCCGTTCGATATTACGATTACATTCGTAAATGAGTACGGGCAGGCAGCTGCAAGGTCAATATATGGAGTTGAACTTTTGAACGAAGGTTCTGGAGCTTCGATGGACGACATCGTCATTGAGGAAACCATGACCTACGTTGCTAGAGAGCTCGGGCCAATGTACAAGATAGCGAATGATCAGTTGTTTAGATTCAACTCAGAGAATTTAGGCGACGTCATTAGCAGAGACGCAGTGAAACAGTCTAAGCTTAACCCTGATATCATCAGGCCATAATTAAGTAATAACTGTGTCGCAGTGCGACAGTTCTTGATGCGGAGGTCGTTGAGATAACGCCTCCGCATCAAAGCTTTGTTGGGAGATATACATAATGTCGAATACCGGCGCAGCAAGACCAATAGAAGAGTATTCAAGCAGCGTAGTCATACCTTCTCATATTGACCTGGCTCAAGTTGTTTCAGCAAAAAAAAGTACGCTATATGAAGATTCAATAGCAAGATACAGGCGAGAAAAAGGTTTACCAGATCCTTTCTCTAACATGTCTTTTGCTGGTGTTGACATCAATGCAACACTAGTCATTCCGGACATTCTGGAAGACGGTTCTCTCGGCGAGTCCGGTGACGTCATAGAATTGGCTGAGCTGCAAACAATTTCGTATTCGCTTCACAGAGAAAATACTCCAGTAAGAACTTTAGGGCACGTTAACCCAAGGGGATTCGTCAAGGGTCCAAGAACAATAGGTGGTTCTTTAATTTTTACTGTGTTTAACGAATACGCATTTTATAGAATCAAACAATTTAAAAAGAAATTAGGAATTTTAGGATATGCACCGCTTGCCGACATGCTTCCTCCATTTGATGTGGTACTAACATTTTTTAACGAATATGGATTATATGGTAAAATGAAAGTGTATGGCTTAACAATAGTTGATGAAGGACAAACAATGTCTGTGGATGACTTAATTACAGAACAGACTTATGTATATATGGCTAGAGGCATACAGCCATTACTACATTATGAGCCAGATGATAGTTTTATTTATCCTGACGAAAAACAATTTCCATCAAAATCAGAAATTTCACGTGGATTCTTTGGCGATAAAGCAAAAGAATACAGAAACGTAATTAATAGAATCGAAAGACCGTAACCCTATGCCTGGCGTCCCGCAAAAACCTAGACCTTACAGACCTTTTAGCGGATACATACCAGATGGTGTCATATCTAAAAATGGTTTAAAAAGAGGTTTTCCTTACGCAGATGTACAATTTGATCCAATAGACAACGAAATAGATTTGAGATGGGCGGGTGGCAGTAGGGAGGATCAAAAATTTAATAACTATTACGATTATTTTTTTAGCGGTGAAGATGTTAAAGTCTACATTGACGGACTGTTTGATGCAGAATACGAGTTAGACATATCAAATTTAAGTTTTAGCATTAAACAAGAAAAGCAGCCATTGTTTGGTTTTTGGTCTTACAACTTTGACGCTATTATGTATGGTGTAAGAATAGTTGCGGGTTCAATAGCCATGTATACAAGACACCCGAGAAGAATAACCGACCTATTGGTTCAGGCAGCAAAAATAAGAAGCGAAAGTGTTGGAAGAAAGTTAGACAATTCTAATGCTAGCGTAATATCTGTTTTAAATGCACAGAACGAATCCGCTGAAGATGAAATAAATATACAAAAGTATTGGGCTAGAAGTCAACTTGATAGGGTAACCTATGATCCCGCCAACAAGGGTAGATATCCGTCAGACTCAAATGACAAACATATATTTAGTCATCATCCTCCTTTTAATCTGGTGATCATATATGGTGTACAGGAAAACGGATTAGTCACAAGGTCAGCATCGCAAGGACCTAATACGGCAAATCCTTCTCCAGATAATTATGACAGAATATTGTCTACAGATTACAATACAAGATTAACTAAAATCAGCAATGCAAGAAACCCAATGAAAATAATTTTACAAAACGTACAATTAACAGATATGAGCACCGGTTTTGAAACCTCTGGAGCCCCTCTTCAGGAAGCCTATTCTTTTATTGCAAGAGATATGTATTTTACTCAAGCAGATGGATCAGTTAATCCATTGCAAAATATAGTTAAAGATCCTACAACTTCTGGCGATAGCTCAAATCAAGGCATCCCAAATACTCAATACGCACCTCCCGGTTCGTCTAGTACGGGTACTGGTGAAAGAAGTGGATCCCCATTCTATGCGACATAATTGATTGGATTTAATGTAATATGTGTGTTATAATTTGATAAAGAAAAACAAGGAGATATTTAAAATGTCAAGTGAAAATCAAAGAAAAGTAACTGTTGCACCAAACGATATTATTGACGAAGGAGTTTCGGACATCGGTTCACAATCACCAGTCAATGACTCAGGGCAGCAAATTATTACCGGCCAAGAAGATACAAGACAAATTGACGAAATGCCAGATGATGAGACCATTTGGCCAAGCGGTCCTACTGCTGGTCAGATCAAGTTGTGGAAAAAAGAATTTGGTGAGGTATATGTCACTTCTTTATCCTACGATAAACACGTTGTTTGGCGTACTTTGACAAGAATCGAATATAAGCAATTGGTCAAAAAGATGGAGCAATTGGTTGCCGCAGGACAGCTCTCAACTGCAGAGGCAAATATGTGGAACGAAGAAGCTATAGCTGAAGTATGTGTACTGTATCCTTCTTTTGATAAAAATTCACTTTCTCAAGATTTGGCTGGACTTCCTTCTCTCATATCTCAAGAAGTACTTGAAGCTTCTGGCTTCGTGGCCCTTGAGGTGCGTCAGCTATAGCATCTCTCAATGCTGGAGTCCGATAAGTACAGTAGCATAGTAGCTAGGTATGGGCCTATTTTCTCGGCTCAGATTAAGGGATCAGAGGTATATTTCAGGGAGCTTACTTTTGCCGAGTTTGACTCCATAATAAATATTCAAAACATGGAAGGTAATTCCGCTGTTGATTCAGAGGATCTAATCATAAAAACTGCGGTTATATATCCGGAAGATTTAAATATAGACAAGCTTCCCGCAGGCATAGTTACCACTTTATGTCAACAAATACTGGATATTTCTGGTTTTAATAGTCCTAAAACCGCAAAACAAATACTTGATCAAAAAAGACAAGATGCAGCACAGGTAAGGTCCTTGATGAAAGCCTTTGTTTTGACTACTATAAAGGGATATACACCAGAAGATTTGGACGATATGACGTATTCTCAATTGGCCGAAAAGGTCGCTCTTTCTGAAAAAATTATAGAAATTACACAAGCGCTTCATTCAATTGAGCCAAACAATTTGAAGCTTCAGTTAATAGATCCAGAAGAGGAAGAGAGTAAGGCAAAACAAAAAGCGGCAAAACACAATATGGCAAAAGCTCAAGGAGCCGCCGGATATGAAGATCCAATTGCCCAAAAGTTGTGGGGTATGAAACAATAACGGGGGAACGCAATGATTCGTGATCAAAAACCTCTGACAAGTCTTGGTAGTGGCTTAACTTCTAGGGACATAGAACTGGAAGAAAATTCAGAAACAGAAGAGGGTCCGTCTCCTAATTCTGGCTATATATCCAGAAAACTTCATGGTCACCCTGTAGCAAGGTTCATAGCAGCAAACATTGCTACGATAGGTGGCACGGCACTTGCTGGCCTTTTGGTAAGAAAAGGTGGATTGCGTTTAGCAAAGTCGGTAGATCAGGCTGCTCGTCAAGCCCGTCAAATGGGCAGGACCACATTTTCTACAAAAGCAGTAGAAACCATTCGGAGAACTTAGAAGAATACTAGATACGCTAGAAGGTTCGGCTAGAACCGCAGCAAATCAAAATGTAGATCCTGACTACTTTTACAATAACCTTGTTCTTGATACGGAAAAAGGTTTGACTACTGGATATCTTAGTCCACAGAAAAGTAATAGATTTGGTTTTTGGTTTAACAGAGAAGAAATAGCGCAAGTCGCAGCAGGTCAGTCCGATCAGGTCCCTGCTGTATGGGGAGCAAAAGACGAAATACAGCAAAGGCTTGTTAAAATAGCCAGAACGTTACCATATGCGTTACCGGCAATGTATGCTGTCCAAAGAGGGGTCACTGATCCATTTTTTGGCAGGAATGAAAAAGATGAAAAAGTAAATTGGTATAATCCGGTTGACGTTATAGCAGACTTTGCCAAGCAATCTGTTATAAATACCTTTTCAGTTATAGCCCCTTCTGAAATTGCTAGCGGTACATTAACTACAGCAAGAAGAGCGTTGAACACTAGAGTTTATGCCGGTGCAGATACTGCATTTAATCAGACTTTAAGAAATAGATATGTAGATCTTAATGCGATATTAAGTGGTGTTGGAACAGATTTAAGCAAGATTACAAACAAGGTTGTTAGAAGTTCTACGCAATTCTCCTATGCTTTCAACACGGCTTCCGCTGTTTCAAGAACAGAATCAACAGATGTTGGGCAAGCTTTTTCAAACGCTAGACAATCCTTAAGGCAAGGAAGAAGCGATCCAGCTCAATCATTAGCCACTATTGCTAGGCGAACAATTTTTGGCTACGAAAATAATCACGGAGAAGTCCCGGGTTTGATGGATGCAATTCCAGCGTTCAGAGGAATGAGAAAAGGCGTATCAACATTTGCTAGACAATACAGGATAGCGGGACAGCGGATACGATGTAATAACTAAAGCAATAGAGTTTGACAGATCTGTTGGTAAGTTGCGCGAAAAGTTCAACGTAAACACAAATGATACTGAGGCAATGCAAAGTATTCGAAATCAGTTGACCAGATCAATGGAAAGTATAAGAGGTTTGCATTCTAGCAGGCTTTCAAACTTTGTTGAAAAAATATCCGATTTGATGGCGCCCGCTGGAGCATATGGAAATAGGTCAACAAAGCGCGGTAAATTTTATCAAACAATGCTCAAGTCTGCTTATCGTGAACAAATTGAATCACACTTAGCAGATAGGCTATCTCTCGACGGCGCGACTCCAGAAGATGCGCGCAGAACCGCTAAAAGGTTCATGGCTGGTCTTAATGTCAAAAAAGTTCCTCAGGCTATGGCGGTAAATGCCGTTGCTATTACACCTGGGTCAGGTTCTACTGGTGCAACTGTTGACATAAGTCAAATATTAAGCTATGGAAGAGACGATATTCTCTCAGGTGGTGATAACTTTTTTTCAGAGATGATTAAACGAGCTAACAGAATAGCTGGTTTAGGTACAGATTCTGGAATAACTTCTGATGTTATCAAAGATGCTATAGAGCAAGCAAACATTCAGTTTACTAGAAAAGATTTTAGAAAAAATTTAAACATTAAAATAAACACGGCTTGGAAAAATTTTTACAACAAAGATCTACTTGGTCATACAGAGGGTTTATTAAAACCAAATATAGCATCCTATAAAGAATTTGCTGGAGAACTTTCATCTGATCAAATTGAATACTTGCAAAGATCAGCAGCAGATATACTTGGAATAAAGCTTCAAACTAGCACTGGTGTTAGAGTATCAACCTCACTAGTAAATTCACAATTAGCCAAAAGTGGAATAAATCCAAATAATCCGGCGCAACTAAAAGCGTTCTTAATGAACAATAACAGGCTTGGTAAGCCTTCTATTGGGGGTGGATTTAATTTTCTGGGACTTAAACCAGTTTCTTTTGATGAGGCACAGAATAGGGGATTCTATGATCATTTGCCTGAGAGAGAACAGGGAGTTCTTAGGCATCTAAACAAAAAGATGGGACAAACAGATCCAATATCTAATACGATTGGATACCTAAACGTTCCTGGTCTTTATCAAACCAGGTCTGGACAATTAGTAGATACAACAAAAATAACGAATGTAGCAAAAGCTTTTGGTAAGTTTGTAACTTCTGAATTCAAAACTCCAATAATTAATATCAATCCCAGAAGCCTGCTCGGCTTATCACAATTGGATGATATGGCCAAAAAATCGCCAATTGATTTTGTTGCAGGAAATTCCATTCAACCATTTCTTGGAACGCAACTTCCAAATCCTCCACAGTTTTTTATTTTTGAATCTAAGCCTTCTTCTTTTTTCGGGAGGTCTAAAGGAACCGTAACCGCATACTCTATTGGAGAAGCTGGAGAAAGAATAAGGACAACTTTACCTGGATATTATAGACCTTTTAATAATCTTTCTGAAGGATTTTTGACCAGGCAAGCAAGATTTGCATCTGGGTTAATTAATCCCGATAGAGTTACCGCTGATCAACAAGGTCCACTGACTTTTGGTCAAAGGGTAAAAAGATTTTTTGACGTTTCAGAAGATCAACCAAATTCTATATTTAGATTGGCCGGAAGATTTGTAAGAAGAAGAAGAGATTTAGACAACGAAAATATAATGGCAGAAATGATAGAGGCGATGGCCTCTGGTGCCGCTAATACTCCAGTAGATTCTGGAAGGTTGGTGCTGCAACAAACTGGTGGTGCGGGAGTTGGTCAAATTCAATTTAACGTAGCAGACCGAGCAGGTAGGGTAATTTATGATCATGAAACTTTCATAGAGTCAGCAAGAAGATTTTTTGAGGGAACTAATAGGTATGGATTTTCCGATAAGGTTATGCAGGCACTTGATAAAAATGATAATCCTTTGGCTCAATTGTTTAGGTTCAATGAAAGACAAGGTCAAGGCGCAATAAAAAGAGTTTCTGCAATAAAAACAGTTCAACAAGCTTTAGAATTTGCACAAGAATTAAGAAGATATGATTCAAATCTTTCAACTCTTTCTACAAATACTAGAAGTGCCTTTTCTAGGATAGACAGAATTCTTGAACAAAGCGATTTGTTGGCGCAAAACATCTCTTCCCAGTCTTCTCCATCAATACAGAATAGATTAGATACTTTAAAGAGTGAATTATTTAAGTATCTTGGACAAAGAAACGCAGACATAAGAGGAGCAAGTCCTGGTGAGTCGGTTCAAAATATTGCTAGTGCGCTGTTGGGCTTAAGGGCTCAAGGAAAGATAAGTGGGAAAGAACTTATAGAGGCTCAAGGAGCAGCTCTTTCTGCTCTTTATAATGCTATATCTTTTCAAAGTTATTCTGGAAGAAGTACAGTAAATGAAAATCTTACTTCATCTTTGGCGACCACCCTAGACGCGTTTCGCAGTAGCGATGTTCTCAGGGGTCTTCTAAAACCTTTTTCTTCTGCGCAAAACGCAAGCTTACACACCAATCTTAGAGCTCCGTTTTCATTAGCTGTTCCATCTTTCGCTAAATATTTTGGAGTTTCTAAATATAAACCAATCGATAACATCAATCCATTGGGCGCTAACGCTTCTTCTACTTTCGTTCCAACATTTGGTTCAGTATTTTCCAGGAATCCGCTTGGTGCTATATCAAGCGCAATTGGATTGTCTGGATACTCTGATCCTTCGTCGTTCTCTGCGACTTCTGCTATTTCAGGACATCTTGTTGACAGATTAAATAAGAATATTGGCACCTTTGGAATGTCATTGGATCCCGCTAGGTACAGTGGATCACTTGATTTATTTGCTAGAGGGTTGGTAGCAAAGAGGGCTTTACCGCTTGCAGCTGGAGTGGGCACGTTTATGGCTGTGGACAGAACCATAGGTGGTTTCAATCAGCCTAAAGATATTAATAATAAAAGAGTTTACTCTCCTTTCATAACCGGAGGAATAGCAACCGGAATAATGGAAGCCCAGTCATTAACTGCAGGGCTAATTCCTGGTGGAAAAACTTACCAAGAAAGAAGACAAGAATTAACAGAAGGAGAGGTGCCGGTAAGGCAAGGTAGATATTGGCCGCTTGGTAATACTCCATTTACTGGTGGCAAGGTGCAATATTATAGGCCTTCTTGGTATAGAAAGTTTCAAGCTGGAGCGTTGTTTACTTCAGATACTTATGGAAGTCCAGCAGAAAAATCTCTTTTCTATAACGACTATTCTCCTTTAAGGCCATTAGATCCGTATAGGTTTGAAAGAAAGCATTATTATGATAGGCCTTATCCGTTAACTGGTGAATATTTTACTGGACCTTTTGGTCAGCTTACGCCCATGCTCAATTCAACAGTTGGAAGAATACTTAAACCACAAGTCAGAATGCATAAAGAAGAAACACAAGCCGGATTAGCAAATTATGTAAGAACGGGAACTTCTGGCGCATTTGATATTTCAGGATATCTATTGACTCCAAAAGGAATGAGTTCTTTCACCAACACTTACCCATATTTACAAAACATGCCAGGCGGCGCATCTTCTGGTGTTCCAACTTTCAATTTTTCAACAGTACCACAAACCTCCGCCTCGATGTCTTTCCCCAATGCAGGTCAAAGAGTACCAGGTTTAAGTTCAAATTATTTTGGTGGACAATTAAGTTTAGGTGGTTCTGCACAAACCGCTGCAATATATCCTTCTATAGCTCTGACAAATCAATCGAGTATAATCACAAATACTGTTTTGTCAAACCAAAACAATTTGATGGCCTCAAGGGCAATGAACCCTCTAAATACAGCAAGCAACGATGTTTCGTCAAGAATACTTAACGTAAACTCATACTATGCAGACGCAGCTTCCTACGGTCCACCAAAGTTAACTGGTGCGGTTCCCCCAAGAATAGTTGCGGCTGGAGCTCCGTTAAGACAGGGTGGCCTAGAATATCAGACTTCGGAGATCTTCTATAGAACTCAAGAAATGGCTGGTATATATGGATTTACTTTTTCTTCAATTAGGGAAAAGTTTGGTTTTGGAGGAGGAGATCTTTCTCCGCAAAGATCAGTTCTTCAGTCCGCAGCAAAAGCCTATGGAACAACAAGATCATTTTACGACCTAAACCTTGGTGGTATGGGTGACGTTCCATTACCTTCCGAAGGTCCGCTTGGGAGTTTGGAAGTTTCGGAAATAGTAAGAAGATTTATACCAAAAGAAAGAAACGACGTAGATTACATAAACCCAATAAGAAATAGAATGGGTCAACAGTATCCGTTTCTTCCGGGTCCAGACTATTTTATAAACTTCAAAACAGGTGATCCTTTTACCAAAATACCTGATGGCGAAATAAGACTTCCAGGAATAGGTTACGAAAGACTTAATAGAGTTGTATCGGATAGAACCGGTAGATACGGTTTAGCAAATCAGTTCTCTATACTTGGTGACGTTGCGCCTTATTCACCAGAGTTTCGTTCAATGAACAGAATGATAAATTATGCCGTTAATTCACCAGCAGAAAGATCAATAGTCGCAGAAACTAGAAGTCAAATAGAAAATACTACTCGTAGAAATGATTTTTCTCCCTATAGATTTAAATATACGGATAGAGAACAAACAGGTTTGAGTGCGCCAAGATATTACGCCGGGAGAACCGCAGAATACATTGCCCATAGAGACACTCTTTTCAATACTAAATTTATGCAGAAAAGAACTGCAGTAGAAGATTATGAAAGAAGCGAACTTTACGGATCTTCTTTCTCAGAATGGCAGCGCCCGGTTGACAGTTATATAAAGCCGATTATGTATAAAGCGACTCAAAGAAATCCTCTTTTGGCAGCAACTGTTGCAGGTACAGCTGGTTCAATGTTTGGTGTAACTCCTAGAGCAAAACTTGTTGGATCAGTAGTTGGAGCCACTGTTGGCGCGACAGCTAGCGTATACGGTAAAACCACAGAGGCAGTCACTGGACAAAGATTTGTTCCAGCTGATAGAAAAAAACAAATGGCATTAGACGAATACGTAGATATATTAACATACACGAAAAATATGTCTTTGTACGCTCAAGCAAAGCAATCGGGAGATAGTCAGTCGGCAAACAGGTTTAGACAAGCAGCGCAAAGGACGATGTATGGTGCAGATATCTATGGGGGGTCTTTGGAGAATCTTTCTTTGGCAATACCAAAAAGAAAGAGAGAACATTTTAAGGCAATGGTTCAAGCTCCAGAAGAAGAAAGAGAAAGAATTTTGTCTACTGCTCCAAGATTAGAAAGAAGAATTTATCAAGCCGCATTTGGTATGCCGGTAGAGAAAAAACCTGATTTAATAGAATACTTTAGTAAAAACGAATTACCTGACTCTGATTGGGAAGGCTGGCACCCAAACACAAACATGGAACATGTAAAGGTAAAGATTGGTCAAAGTATGGGTATAGAAATGTCTCAAATGGGCTATTATCCACAACAAATAAGGGAAGCAAATCTCGCAAACCCAAGCTATCCTTCTTTTGGTGTAACTACAAATGAAGATACGACTACGCAAAAACTTAGAAGACTCATGCTTCAGATGGGTTTGAATGGAAGTGTCACTCCGGTTATGACTCCGTTTGCAAACAATTCCATAGATATGTCGGTTGGAGTTAGGTAATGTTTGAATTTACTGGCAAAGCTGCGATGGAGATAGGAAGCCCAGCTGACATAACATTGGATATAAGGCAGTTGATAGCAAGAGTTGGTGATCCGGCCAATCCTTTGGCTGCAGTTAATAAAAATATACTTAGAACAATACTTGATTCTACGGGTCTTTCTTTATCGGGAGTTTTAAGATTGGAACCAAGGAATGGAGAATATCAAATAGTATCGAATTATACTGGTGAAGCTTTGTCAAGTTTTAATCGTGGCTCGGATGCATTTAGTAGTATACTTACTGCAGTTGAAACAATGCAAAATATACGGTCTTATAACGTATTCAAAATTAACTCCAAGGAAGGGACAAATGATGGGAAGACAATTTGCCTATTCTCCCTTGAAGGAAGAAGCTAGAAAAATAAATGATTTATTAGAAGAAGCTATTCAAAATCCAGGAGGCGAGCTTGCTGGCAATTTACGAGATCTTGGTCTCGGTAGTTTGCTGGATGATACTGAGCTGACAACAATTGACGGTCAACAAAGATTAAAAAATCCTTTTGAAATAAGAGCACTAGGTTTAAATTTCGATAGAGAAGGAAGCCTTAGAGAGAAGTTGAGACAGAGTGGATTCATATCTCAAATAGATGGTGTTGAAAGAATAATGGGTATTGCAGTGGGAGACGAAGAGTCTACTTCTTTTCTTGAGTACGGTAGGCCCGGACAAAGGTTGACGGAAAATCAAATTGCAGCTCTTAAAAGTTTAATGGGTAATGAGATAATACAGGGCTCTGTTGTAGCAGATAATATAGCTGATTCGGTAGATATGGCAGAAAAAATAGCTAAGTTGACAAAACGTCATAAATCTTTTTCTTCACCAAGACAGGTAAGCATTGCTGGTAGGGGTATAGCAGAGTTTATTGGAATTGATAGTAATCAACCTTTTGGCGAAGGAATGTTTAGGGGTTCCATACATTTATTTCAACCGCAAGCAGAATTATTTGCTGCCAGGTTTGGTATAGATGAAGCATTGGTTTCGAGTGTCATCCAGGGTCCCCGCTTTTATCAGGGCGCGGATTTGATGGGCGAAAGTCAATCCCTAATTGATTACGCAATGGGTGAAATCACACCCACAGAAGAAGCTGATATTAGAAATCTTGTTCAAACAGCATTCGCTAATGTTTCTGCAGATTCAGCTAACACAACGAAAGAAGGTGTTATAGATGAATTTAAGTCATTAGTTAAAAATTCGACCCTGCCCGATGAATTAAAAAATAGAGTTCAAAATTCTTTAAAACAAACAGAAATAAGTGTGGATGGTGAATTCGTAATGAACCGTGTTAATTTAGCAAACAATGTTAAAGGCTGGGCAAAAACGGTAAATAATGTTGAAGATGCCATGCGTCGTAATGGAGTTGATAGCATTCATCCTGAAACATATCAGCAATACCTCGATGCGCAGGCAATGTTGTCCACCGTAGCGGAGCAAACAGGGACTGTTGTCAACCGCCGCCGCATCACACGAAGAGATGCAGTTTATGAATTGCGTGGTGACATAGATAAGATTGGGTTTTCTGGAAGGGTAATGTACTTCGATCCTAGAAGTGGAGAAAAAAGATTCATAAAAGGAAGAATGAGAGTGAGAGACTTGGGTCCCAGGATATCTATTGCTACCCCAGATATAATGATTAAGTCTGAGGCAGGCGCGCCAGAATCTATTAACTTTGATATAGTCAGCGGTAGTACTGGCAAGCCAAGAGCAACGGCTCCTGATATTCAAACTCTCTTGTTTCATAGAGATGAATTTTTTGATACCGTTGGTGGAGATGTAACTCTTCCTCAAACGACGTTGACTTATGGGCAAGACTTAGTTGCAGAGCTGCAAAGCATACAAATGTCCGGAATAATGCCCGGGAAAGTAAAAGAAAGAATGTTGCAAGATTTAAGGGAGTCTGGAACTGCAAAATTTATGAGAACGTTTGAACCCCATAAGGCTTCTTCAAAAGAAAAAAACAGAGAAATGGTAAGAAGGCTAAACGATGCAATATTGACTGGTAACTTGACTGATCCAGAGGTCATTGGGGCATTGTCTAACTATTATAGAAATGAATTATACGATCAAAAAACGACAAGATATATAACAGATACCGGCAGAGCTGGATGGGGATCTTTGAGAATTCCAAAAACTCCAGATTATATGGCATTTGACGTATCATCAGAAATGTCTGCCTTACAAGGGGCAGAAGTTCCGTTGCTTCTATCGGGAAGAACCAGACTAGGAGCAATTAGTAATTTTTCAAATATAGAACTGCCGAATGATCCATCTTTGCCTTATGATTCAATCGATCTTCCTATGATTAGAGTGCATGAAGGAATGATGTTAATGTCCGGAAGAGCAGCTGCCGAAGGGCATTATCAATTGGGTACTTTCGACTTTGACGACAAGGGCTTGCCAGCTTTAAGAAGCATACGTCAAAGAGATGGGCATATGAGAATTGTTTCTTTCACAACTAGACAACCTACTGGACCAAAAGAATACATAGTTCAAGATCTCTTGAAAGATCAAGGAACACTTCAAAATCTTTTTGCTAAAAATACAACGTTTATGAAGAATCTTCGAGAAATGTCCGAAGACCCAAATCTTGATCCAGATCTTTCAAGGAATATACAAGATGTTCTTTTTTATATGACCACAGACGCTAGCGGACTAACAGATGACGCTCAAATAAAAAGGTTTGCAAATCTGCAAAGAAGATATGCTGGATTGGCTTTGACAACATTGGAAGTGCGTACAGGCCAATTAATGGGGACTAAAAATTCTCGACTACTAGAAAGAGACAATCCCTATTTTGTTGCTGGTCAAAGAGAAGTGGACACGGTGATACAAGCGGTCTACGAAAGAGCTCATGGAGGAGTAGGCGTAAAGGAAATATCTGACGGTGTTATGAGAGCAATGAGAACAAGTGGAAGAAGCGGAGTTCTTGCGTTAAGTCCGGATATGATGGCGCAGATGTCTCCTGCCGATCGAATGGAATTTCTACCTGCCTATTATGAGGGACAATTTTTTAAACTGATAATGCAAGCGAGACCTTCTGAAATTCCTCAAGCGAATAAAGACGATATAATTACGCAACTTGCCGCGGTTGGTGGAGTATCTGCGACTCACATGTCGGCATTAACAAATGCTACAGACGACAGTCAATTTAGAAATGCACTTAAAACAATTTTAGAGACGACTAGTGGCAATACCAACATAGATGAAAGAATTAGAGCCGCTGCCTTAAGTGGGTTGCAGGGATACGTAAGCTCAGTTCAACTTCCGGAACAAGGGGAAATAATAGGATCATACATAAACAGATTGATGACAGTAGCGTCAACGGAAACACAGAAAACGGCAATTATTGATAGGCTACAGGAGCTTGAGCTTTCGGGTAATTCGGGAGCCGGAATATTAAGAGGGCTGCTTAGTCGAACAAAATCCGGATTTATTCCACCGTCTGACGCGGTCGACGCGGCAATTAATGCTAGTGCACAACTAATACCAGCAGTAGATCCAGCACATCGACTTGCGTACGTACAAGGTCTCACGTCAGCTTTGTCAATAGTTGATTCAAATCTTTCCGCAACGGGACCTGCTGGTGCCCTTGCACGAGCTGAGCTTGCAAGCCAAGTTACTTCATTTTTGCAAAGTTTACATCAAAATCTTTTCGATGCGGCACGGTGCACCGGCGGTTGATGCACACGGAAGAATAATTCGGTCCGCTAAAAGCCGCTCAAGATGCGATGATGATAAATCTTGGAAGGTCTATAGCAGTAAGCAGGTATGGTGCTGAAACATTAGGTTTAACCGCAGAATTAGGAGACCTTGGTTTTCTTGGAATAGACCCTGAATTATTTAGATTTAAAGTTGGAACTTCAAAACAAGCCATGGACCTTGTAAGGCAGGGAATGCTACAAGAACTAAGGGATGGTGGTTCATTGTATGGGCATGCTTCGCTCACCACTGAACAAAGAGAACAACTTGATAATATCGCTGCTGAGGTTGAATCAATGGACGTAACGCAATTAGCAGATGTATTAAAATTATCACCGGATAGTCAATTTGTATCTTTGTCAGTTGCAGTTACTCACGCAGAAAATTTAGCTAGTAGAATAGCAAATTTTCAAAGTGCATCTTTCAGAGCAATAAGTTCTTCACGCATTGATGCATTTTATTTTGCGAGACAGGGAACATTACTTCCCAAACAACTTGAGGAAGCTGGTGAGTTTATACACAAAGGCTTTATGAAAGACTATATTTCAACCATACGAGATTTTGAAGATCAAATTAAAGGTCAAGAAAGTGTGATGGATAGAGCAAGATTGTCGATGACAACAGAAATGTTAAACACAAAATACATGGAGCAAATAAGACAAGCTACACACTCAATGCGCGCAATGCCAGGATATGAGCATATTGACGCCCTGGATATAGCTGATGCCATAGAAGTCAGCGAAGTAATGACAAGGTCGGGTATGAATAGAATGTCTCTACTTTCTACGTCAATTACTGACGAGACAGGTCAACGTTTTCCTGATCTAAAAAAATTGTTTGATTTAGCACAACTAAGAAGAGATTACTTTAGTGTTTCGACTAGTTCCGATTATGTTTCAGGTGAATCCGAAACTTATAGAATTCATCAAATCATGGATAACGCATTGAGTATGATGGGTGCAGGAAGAAGACCAAGGCAAGAAAGACTTCTTGGTGGCGTGGGTAATCCACCAGGTGATTTCGGTCCAGAAGGTTTGGGTTCGGTTGATGCAATACAAAATTTCTTGTTTGGTTTAGCTGGAACAGATCAACAAAGAAGAGTTGCTTTAGGTGGTCGAAGCAGGACCTTGGATGAAGTGCTTGGCGGAATCATGTCACCGGATGAGTTTAGGGCAATCATTGGCACTAGAGGAGAAAGGCTAAGAGACCGCTCTATATTAGATAGAGGGTCTATGGCCCTTGCGCAAAACGAAGATGATATTGCAAGTCTTTTAAGCAGTTTAGTAACTTCTGGGGCAATAACTGAAGAGGAACAGGCACAAACTTTAGGTAGAGTAAGACGGAGCAGAACGTTTGCTGGACAATTTGAGCATCCTAAGAAGAGCAAGAGCAGAAGGGCTTGAAGCAAGGTATATGGATCCCGCAACGGGATTGGTTTCCATACCCCAAGTGGGTGCAGGTGCAGCGGCTGCAGCCGAAGATGTCGCTGGACCGGGCTACAGAAGGATTTCGCAGCTTATATCCGACGGAACCATGGGAAGGTTCATGAATAAACCTTTCGTTAAGCCTGTGGCTATAGGAACGGCGGCATTGGCAATTTTTGGATTTATTTATAGAAAAAGAAGAAAAGATAGAACCAAAGAGGAAATGGAAGGACCACCACTTCTGCCTGGAGGTAGTGCATATGAAACAGCATACCCAGGAAATACTTTAAATGTTCCGCCTCAAGAACGGTATGATGAATTCCGAAGAAAATGGTGTTACATATAGAGTAAATGTTTCTGGGGACCATGATTCCACCAGAGAGTTTGCGCAAGCCGCTCAGGGAATGTCTCCTGCGTCTTCGGTTACGTATTACAATGGCCTGAGAGATCCATCTGAAAGCCCCTATAGTTTAATAGAAAGCATGTTTTGAGGATTTTAAATGATTTTTGATGCGATAAATCAGAACAGAGGTCTTACTGAGGCCGCCAAAAGAGCTAAGGATACTTCACCTAGAGTTGATAAGGCTAAAGAAGCAGCTACAAAAATATCCAAAGGTGAAGGCGCCGAAGACGTAGCTTTAACTAAAGGTGAGAGCGATTTAAATAAAAACAAAAAAAGAATTGCCTCGTCATCTGTTCAATTAAAATCAATAGGTAGACCTTCTTACGAGGGTTTAATGTATTCGTCCTCGGCTGAAATATCAATGAATGGTTCTGGATATTTAAATGAAAAAATTCAACAATCTAGATATAGCGAAAATAAAGTTCAAGAATTTGTAAGTCAAAAAGATAAAATATTTTCCTCTATAAGTTCGATGAATTCCGGTATAATGAATAGCAGATCGTCTATGTTAAATTATACAAATCGTAGTGCATCGGGTTCTTCTAGTGATAGAATCTCAATGATTAATAAAATCAACAACACTTTCTAGGATATATATTTCATGTCTCAAACAATTGATACAAAAAATCGCACTATACAAGAGTTAAGAAATTATTTTATTGCTTATTTTGATAAAGTTCCCGAAATAATGATCCTTCACAATAACTCAATATTTGGAAGCAAAGAAGAACAAGATAGAATTTTTGAAATAGAAAATCTTAGAATGCAAAGAAATTTGCTTCCACTTGGTGACTATGCCGCACCTCTTACTCTATTGTACGGATCTGAGTTTCTAGAATTCTTGATAACCGCCAATGGTACTACCAATGCCCTTATGCAGGGCGCCTTTGCAAATTTATATATAAACACCTTACTCAGTGCAAGAGGTGCTTCTTTATCAATTGAAAACAATAAAAGTTTAATAGTAGTATCTGACGCGAACCTTGACAAAGCCAAAAATATTGCGGACCGAGGCTACGCGAACAGCCCCGCGTCCGGCGGGAAAGCAATGCCCTATTACGATTCTTCAACCAATAATCAATCACGGTTATGGGACGATCAGATTTGGCCTTTACGATGAAAATGCAAAAAGCTATTTAGCACCGAATTACCAAGAATTTATTGATCCTGTAGATTTTTTCAGAATAATTACACCCAAAAAAGACGATTATACAAAGTCTTATGACGACTACATGGAGATAATTAATAAAATAAAAGAGGCAGGACTGTTGGATTTGATTTTTTTCAAACCGCAAATATCCGCTTTTGCAGGTAAACGCTATACCAATAAGGCGGCTTTAGAAAAATCTGCGTTAAACGCAGCAGATGAATCTGGTACGGACTTAGAGTGGATGACGGTTGCGTTGAGGATATACAACCAGATTTTGATGGATCCAATTTTGGCTTGGCAAGTAAATGAGTACTTTCCCACGCTTGCCCAATTTATTTTTACGACGCTTGCCGCTACAGCCGATTATAGTAATCAGGGCGTTGGCGGCAGTTTGGACGATCCGTTAAACGATCCGATTAAAGTCGCCGCGATGATGTTCAGGTCATTCGGTGTTGATGAGGATGGAAAAGCAATTTTTAAACCGGCTTGGACTTTGATAAATACTGGTTTAAGAATCCAGCAAGCCTTAGAGCAATATCCTTTTAGGGCTAATATACCTCCAAAATCTCCAGATATTTTTCATCTTAGAATTGGAGCGGCAAATTTTTATGTTCCACCAATATCTATAAATGTTAATACGGCTTTTAGGGCTGGTAGTTTAACTGGAGGGGCTATAAGACAAAAGAATACGCCTAAGTTTAACACTGGGTACAAAGATACTGCGATTGGTATGAGATTGTATTTTCCTAATTACGAAGAAATATGGGGAGTTTCTATACTTGATGCGGCAAACATAAATTTAAGAGAAGATTTTTCTCTAGATTTTTCAAAAGATAACGAAGACAAAATAGATAAATTTCTTTCTTCATTGAGAGGTTTAGTTGCAGCTTTTAAAGCTTCTCCTATCATATCAATCAAAAATCAGTACATTAATAAGGCGCATGGTATAACCGGAGTCGCTTTATCTGGATTGACTGTCTCAACGGTACCAAATTTTCCATTCTGTTTAGTAGTTGATATAGAGATGATGGCTTTTAATCACAAACCATTTCTGCCCATGATAAGGGATTTTAATCAAGCAATTCATTGGGGTAGATATAGGCACTACATGGGTAAGGCTGCCCTTGATTTAGATAGGTATGTTAATAGGGAATTTTTAGGACCAAAACCGTTAGAAAAAGAATCGACTGATTCTGAAACTCCAGAAAAACGTTTAATGTCTGGTCTAACAGCAGATGGTTACGAAAGATTTTTGGCTCAAGATAATCCAGCGTCTAGCACTACAGAAAACAACTCTTCTAACGAAGAGATTGATTTGACAAACGTTCTACCAAATAACGTTTTTAGAGACTGGGAAGACGGAAGCAATATAAGTTTGTATGTTCCCGAGAAAGTTCAAACAAGAGTATTTACTCCGGATATTTCTAGTTTTAGATCAAAACAGGAACTTTTGATGACTGACACTGCTCGAAGCTTTTGGGCGCAAATGTTGTACAGATTTGGTATCGACATAAACGAATCGGGTGGGTTTGGAAGAAAGCTTGAAGATGTTGTTACAACTTCGCAGCAAACATATTTTCAAGTTTCAACTAGAAGAAAAATATCAACTGCACTAGACATACTTTTAGCGGGACAGGGTCAAGATAACATAAATGACAAAGTCTACAATTATTTAGCTGTGGTGTGGTTGAATAGTAACTTAAAAAATGTGGGCACGAATTATGAAGCATCGAGAAATTACATACTTAAATTAACAACTTCACCAATATCTGATGATATAAAAATTTTTACATACAAGCGGAGTAACGGGATTAAATCTTAGGGAAGTTAGGACCAGGTTGGAGTTTGATTCCAGGGGCTCCAAAGGTCTTCTTAACCAATTGATGGACGGAATGATAGTAGAAAAATTGAATGAACTAAATCTAAAGAATACCGAAGAAAATATAGAAAAAATTAGAAAAGAAGTTCAAGAAGAGCTAACTCAAGCATTTAATCATACTTTGTATGAAAGATTTTTTATGTCTGGCCCAATAAGGGATTACATAGAGAAAATGAACAAAACAGTTCCCCGTTTGAGGGAATGGGAAGTTCCGATGATAAGGCTAGATATTGATAACGAGAAAACGATAGTTGATGGCGTAAGTGTCGTTTTGGGTAACAATATGGTAAGAATGCAAGTTCAAATGCAGGAGGAGCCAACCTATCAATTTATAGGTCGGTAAAGATTCTTACGTAAATATATCAATGACCGTTTTTGGTGAAAGTGAATTGATTAAACTTAGAAATATCTTTGAGCACATAAACGGATTAGCTAGAATCGAACATGCCACCGGCGTGCTAGGTTTTATGGGCATAAAAAATATCATAACTGCCCTTTGCGGAATCAAGTATGTATTACCATTAAAATATAACGTTGATACAGTACCAAACTTTCCGCATGTTTACAAAGTTCAATTGAGTTTAGTTGATTTTGATATTTTTCAACAAAAGCGTGAATCACTAAATAACGCTCAACAGGAAAAATTTATACAAGAGTTTGGAAGTAAGAAAAATCCCTTCCTTAGGATAAAGCAGCTTTGGGGCGCTTTTAACACCTACCCTGATATGCCACTAGAATTAAGAAACAAAGAAGGCGAAGTCGTTGGATGTTTGGATCCAGATTATTACTTTAGGGGTTTTGACATGTTTGATAGGGATATTATCGTAAATCAAACCATTCAAGAAACCACTAGTTTAAGAGTTAATGAGAATTCTTCTATGAATTCCGAAGGAACGACAGATCCTAAGCGAGAAGAAACAATAACAGAAATTATTGCAAGTTTTATTAAGAATGGAAATTTTGAAGGACTAAATGACTGGGCAAAAGACAATGCTCTAAAGCCTACTCAAATTTATTCGTACATTACAAAAGTTTTAGAAAAATACACAAATTTTAATTCTACTCTTACACTAGACTACGTGGATTCTTTGGAGGAAGAAGATAAGCTTTATTTATTTTCTGACACCAAATTCTCTGTTCCGATGGGAGAATACAAAGTTGGCGATATAACTTCTGGCACAAAAAACAGCCTTCAAAAAACATTAGATCTAGTTTTAAATCAAGTTGAGAGCGCCGAAAAAGATGATCCAGACGTGAGCCTTGATCCCGATAATTTGATGGCTGATGTTGACGTAACCGAAGAAATGATAGAGTCCGGAGAGGTTATGGGATATCTGCACGGAATGATTTATGCAATTCCAGCGGTCACAGAAGAGCAATTGAAAGATACAGAAAAGCAACGTGTTCCCGCAATGCTGCAAACGGCCCAAGGGTACAATTTTGGTTATTTAGATAGGAACAATGGAAGGTTCTATCTTAAAAACAACGACTTCAACGTAAAAAAACAAAAACTACAAACAGAAATTTCTGATGCAGATAAACAAATTAAAGATTTGGATAAAATTATCAACGACAAAAACAGTAGTGCCGCACAAATAACTGTAGCAAAAGCAGAAAAAGAACAAATAAATAAAAAACTTGCATTTACAAAGGCCCTGAGTTCCATGAACTCGAAAGACACGTCTTTTGTAAACATGATAAAGGTGACGGATCCGAGCACTCCTGATACAAACTTAAAAACTCCGCACTTAAAAGAAATAGGAGCTAAAGCGCTTTCGGAATATCAATACGCATATAGTTCTACCAACGTAGAAGCCGAGTCAATTAGTTCGGGTTCGGGTGATCAATTTTCTGTTACAAAACATTGGGAAAAAATGATGGTAGACACTTCCTATAGAGACGTATCCGGAAAAATGATTAGAGCATATCCTACCTATATGTTATGGTTAATTGATGAGGGCGGATACTATCACGGCACTAAATTATTTGACAACTTTTACGGGCTCCAGTCAATAATAGACTTTTCCATAGTTCAATCAGAAGACATACTTGGTGACACTCTTATATTCAGAGTGTCAAATATGTATGGGAAATTAACACAAAAGGGCGCGGATGATTTGTTTAGAGATCCAGCGAACGAAAACATCATGTTTACTAACAATCTTGAGGGAATAGTTGACACTTTATTGAAGAGACAAAGAAATATAAGAGCGCATATGGAAAATAAGTATGTTGTTGACATTGATAATATAAGACTAAAGCCTGGGGTGAGGGTTCATTTAAAGGCGGGTTACGGTTCTAATCCCAATTCTCTTCAAACACTATTCAATGGTGTCATAACGAACGTTGAAACCGGAGAAATAATGACCATAACTGCTCAATCCGACGCGATAGAGTTAAGTCCGATAATAAATTCCACTAACAAAAAAGGTGACAGTGGCAAAATAGATGGCGGGTTAAATACTGGAATGTATTTGTCTGAGCCAAGAGATTTGATGGTGAAGCTTTTGTCTATGGGTACATCAAGATTCAGGGAATCAATAGCGCACGCTTCAAGAGGTGTAGTGTTTTCTGAAAATAAATTTGGTATAAGACATTTTGGTTCGATTCTTTACGAACCCCTCAATGCAGTTGAGCAACAAAAACACGCCGCGTTAAAAGCCTCTTATAAAAATGCACTTGATATGGTTAGTCAAACGTCTTTCAACGCAGGAGACTTAAGGAAAGCGGCATGGAACGCTTCTGTTGGTTCCTATGATGGAGTAGACCTTGCTATAACTGGTGCAGCTACTTTGGTCGGAGGTTTGGTGGGTGGTCCAATGGGTGCAATAGCCGCTGGAAGCGCTGGTGGCCTACTGCGTTCCCCGATAGTTCCGCACATGAGAACTTTGATGGCGAACCTTGGTTCAAACAGGGATTTTGAAATTTTTAAAAGAAATATTTATCCAGGAAATGGTTTAGGAGTTTCTCAATTTTTAGGTGGGGATATAGATGTAGGTTGGTCTACTGCGGCAGCATTTGATGAAAAAGAATTTGCTGCCCTAGAAAACAATAGTAACAATAAACAAAGAAGGGCATATTTACAGAGATTAAGTCAATCACAGTGGGATAGAATTTTATCCAAGGGACAATCGCAAGAAGATTATGCAAGGCAACTACAAAAGAGGAATGGCGCTGGTGAGTTAGTTGACAACTCTAATTCAATAGGAACTTCACAGATTTTATCTAGCGTGGTTGGAGCAACTGGAGTCGGTCTGCTTTCTATAGGTTTAGGGCCGATAGGTGCCGCAATGGCTGGTACGGGGCTTTTAGGAGTTCTTAACGGAAGAGCCGCAAATACGGTATTTCAAACCATGGGATTGGTATCCACCCTTGATGACGACATGCCCGGTTTTGATGAGGTGTCCTTTAGGGCTCAGACTTATATGCGTTCAGTTTGGGATATGTTTCAAACGTGTGCGCGTTTGCTTCCAAATTATATTTGCGCCGTAAGACCATTTGAAGATAGGTCAACAATCTTTTATGGCAAGCCTCATTGGCTGTATACTTCTGGTGTTGTTCCAATTTCTACTGGTTTTATGCATCCAGATTCGGCTTTAAAAGCCGGCTTAAAAGTAAGCGGGCCCAAGATGCAGTCTCCCGATCAAGATCTAATTGATCTTCTTGGCAAGATAAACAAAGAAGCTTCACCACTCGCAGATGCACAATATTTGACGGATGGCTTTCAGCCTTTGCAGGCTATGGAAGAAAACTTTGATGCCCAAAAGAACGGGACGAGTCAGTTTGCGCCAAAATCATATGTAGAAAAAAATTATCTTAATAAGCTAATTAATTTTTATGATCCAAGAAGAGCATTTTTTATCAACAAAGAAGGTGAAGCTGTAGCCCGCCTTCCTGTAGTGAGAGGCAATGTTAATGTTGGTTTTCATCTTCCGTTTGGTAAAGAAAATGAAACTACGGCAAAATTGTCGGAAATTAAAAATCATCAACAAATACCTCAACTTCCTTACAGGTATCAATATCCATATTTTACCGACAGAGTAACGAAAGCTTTTGACGGTCGACACAGCGCTTACGCATTTCAATATACTACAACTCAATTAATAAATTGGAATGACACGTTTTTTGCATATTTGAGAGGGGAGATCAACGAAAACTCAGGCGGTCCTGAAGTTGATTGGATAAAAAACGTTAATTTAGCTGGATCCAGAGATTATCTTGCTCTTTTTGCGAGTGAGTTTTTTATTATGGGCACCCTGCGGAGGAAGTGGATTAATTGACGTCTTTAATACAGGAAGTGATTTAGATTCAAAAGCAGCGCTGTTGAACAGAAAGGATTTATCAAGTTTTAAAATAGAAGGATCATTTCATTTCACAGCAGAATTTTTGAAGAACACTACCGGTCAAGCACGGTAGACTTTTTAACAACAATTTAACTTTGACTGAAAACGCGTATGAAGCATTGACCCAAAGAGCATTTATGGATGCATCATGGAAGACTATTGGATTTGACGTAGTTAGAGTTCCGCTTCCGAGCTTTGTAGGTGCCACTGGCACACCGCGTGTGACGACTGAAGCAAAACAATTCTATAGTGGGGGGTTAGAAAAAGATGTAGATAAACCATACGGCATGAACGATGAGGTTGAGTACATAAACCGTACCGTTAATCAAAAAAATTTATTTGAAGATGATTATCTCTATACCGGGGACACCATTTATTCAACAAAATGGGAAGGCGATCCAATTGAAACAAAAAATCCGTTTAAAGATACGTACTCACTTATTGGAACACCGGATAAACTAAAAAAAGTTTATTCTGAATGGGGCATGCCACGAAATGCGCTGGATGAACAGTGGTATATAGCCATGAAATGGCCTTATAATCCAGATAAAGAAAAAGATCCTTTAATGTATGCTAAATTTCAATCGAAGGCGGGTAAATACGGAACGGTAGCGGACTATAAAAACAGAAAAGTTTTGGTGTACAGTCCCGCCACCAATACAGCCGTCTGCCTAAGGCCAGCATATTATTTGTGGGGTGCGTTAGGAGATGAAAACAAACTTTTGGACATTAATGCAGCAGAAAAACCCGATGTACAATTCAAATTTGATTTAGACAATCAAGCTTCAGCAGATCAAACAGTAGGCGATGTGTTCGTTGATGCGGTAGTATCTCCTGACGCAGCTTTTTATCTTGGTGTATTGACTTCGACAAATCTTACCGACAACGATGATGGATCGTACCATTATGGACTTCAAAGATCTGGAACAGCTGTGTGGAATAAGGATGCGATCGAACCGAGGGACACCATGGATACGGTTGGCGGTTTAGGGGCAATAGCCACTGTAGCTTTCGGCTATCAGGGAGACCAACGAAATCAACTGTGGAGACTTACCAGTAACGGAAAATCAACTGGACAAGCCGCTGCTTATGCCGGGTTCAACGTTGCTCCGGTAAGCAGGCCTTGTTATTTTACTTTTGTAGAGGACGATTTTCCATTAGGTGTTGTACCCGCTGACCTCATAAACAACACGTATTACAATTACAAATCAGCTAACGATCCCGGTGGCAAATGGTTATCCGAAAATAATTATATAATAGGTTTCGGGGCACCAGAAGGCTTTAAAGATGATCAAATCTACGCTACATACAACGATGCAAATAGTTTGGGGTACACAGAAAGCGATTTTAGTGAGGACGTAGTTACCTCAACGGGTTATATGAAAGAGTTACTAGCAAACCCACCAGGTAACAACAATGCAATAGAATTAGACATGTTTGTTCCTCCTAAAAAAATTGCAGTATACAATGAAGGTAAAGAAGTTTTTGAATCTACTCTTGGTGGAAACAATCTCAATTATTTTACGTATATAATTCGGCAACCGGTAATCAAGCAGCCGACCTTGAGAAACTTACAAAGAAAAATATGTTTGAAGATTACGAAACAAAAGGAAGAGAACTTTACAAAGATGTATATGATCCCCTTAGTAGTCCAAGAATATCTAGAGCATCTAGAGCAAATTATGATGAGCAATACGATGTTCAGACACGTGTGATAGCTGGGGATGGAAGAACTCTATCCGACGCCAGGGAGATATGGGATTCATTTAGAATAGTTTTTCATGAAGATAAAATGGTTAAAAGCTTGTTTAAAGCCGCTTTTGGATTGAATCCGGATAGTAATGCGCTTCTTCCGGATCCGCTTCTAAACATGTTGTTAAATCCCGATTCTATTGATAGTAATAAATTTTTTAAAGACTATTATGTTCAGGGTATATCAGGAAGAGATAGCGCATTACCGGAATTTAATACAATATTAGATTTAGATATTGATTTTCAAAAGAAATTTTTTCAGGAGTCGCGTACTAGATCAATTAAACGGCATCGAAACAAAATCAGATGGAACCGTTGAAAGAACTAGTGTTGATAAAGAAATTTTAAAGGATATAGAAGAAGCAGTAAATTATAGTTCTAAAGTCTTTTTGGACAAGGGAGCGTCGTACAAGGACTCTGCAGGCAAAGAAACAAAAGTTGAATCATTGTTTCAGGAATTAAATAGAGGGTTATCAATAAAAATGTCGAATTTAAGTAACCTCGTTTCCTTCCTGATGGGTTTGAGGGATTCAAAAGATCAAACCAAAACCATGGCATACGCTGATTTAGATCCAAATAGCGAGGATTACCTGCAGGCAGCAACGTTTGCCTTTAGGGAATCTTTAATGGGTTTAGGTTATAATCAAAATCAAGTTAGAGAAACTCTTCTAAAAATAAATACTCCTCAAAAACTATACTATTTTGTGGTTGGATGGTTTAGAAATGTTCTTTGGAACGACCCTTATAATAGAGCTTGGTTGGTCTTAAAACCAAACAGAAGATTAAGGCATTGGAAGCATAAGCCCTTCATGCCGGATTTTGATGGTGGACTTGAGAAGCATGATGGTTTGTGGGATTTTAGTCCTGTTTATGCAGCATGGCAAACTTTCATCGATCCAAATGCAGATTACGCAAAGAAGCCAGGTAAATTTAGAGACTACCTAATTGCCACGGCAAGAGAGGGTGATAGCGCAACTTCTTGGTGGCAGGCCGCCTTTCAAGACGCTCAGGATTTCTATGATAGAAATATGGGCGTCTACTTTACCGCAATATCGGATGGTTTGGCTGGCATGTTAAATATGTTTAAGCTTTCAATGGCACAAATGGGATATGGATTATCGGAAGTTGACAATCTAAACAAGCAGGCAAATGTTTTGAACAAGCTTCTTAACGACTCTATATATTACTCTCTTGGCAACCAGGGGTCTTTATTAAGAGCGATTGACAATCCGTTTACCAGAGAGTATGGAGAGCCGGTTGTTGAAGTAAGAGAACCGTTTCAAAGAATACATTACATAAGCTCGTTTAGTCACATCTTGAGCAATAAGATAGAGGAAAACATAACAGATGTAGCAACTGTAGTAACTGCAGTTTCTGATGGAAAATATCCTGTTACGGTAGCTTTGGACAAAGGCGCTCCTCCAGAAAGACAAACCGAAAAGACTGTTGAAACAGGGCTTTACTTTGACAACATAAGAGGTTCAGGATTCTTTGGTCTTCTTCATCCATTTTTTCATCCATTTGAAACGGTTAGGGGATTGTCTAAAAACCTGCAGGGCGCACCTGATGAACTCAGTGCAAAAAGAGTCGCTTCGGCATATCTAAAAGAAAATATAAAAGATATATATTCAGGAGAATTAACATTGATCGGTAATGCCGATATCAGGCCCCACGATTTAGTTTATTTAGCTGACGTTTACGAAAGAATGTATGGTATTTTTGAAGTAGAGCAAGTAGTTCATCACTTCACCCCAGACATGGGTTTTGTAACATCAATCACGCCCAATGCTCTTGTTACGGTAAACGATCCAGCAAGATGGTTTATGACCAGTTGGTTAAACTCTTGGATGAGCTTGCAAACAATTAGAAATGATACTAGATATTATTTGAGTGTTGCCAATAGAGGGAGAACGGGGTTGGTAACTTCTGGTCAAGTTTCTTTGGACGAACTCAACGACGCTCTAGGTAGTCAAATGATGGGCGGTATACAGTATACTCATGGGTCAAGTGCTTTAATGAAAGACGTTATGGCTAATTTTGCCGTAAACGCAATCCCCGATGCTAAAGAGAAGTTGATAGCAGCAGCCAAAAAGGCTTCCGGCACAGACGACAATGCCGCGAAGGCCGCTATTGCCGCCCTTGTAGGTACGGGGGTAGCAACTGTTTTAGGCGCCGGTGCGGCAGTAGGCCTCACTGTTTTGACCGGAGGCGCAGCGGTTCCCGTTCTTGCTGCGGCTGGTGCCGCTTTTGCTGGAGGTTCAATTGGTGGCGATTTGGCTTGGACCGGCTGGAGACATATTAGGGACAATCTCCTTGATCAGCACGGATGTTACGTGCAGTATTTGACAAAAAATGGCCAACCGATGGATGCAGGTCTTTCCTACAATCAGGGAATGGTTGTTGGTAAATATCATTCAAAAGCGATGCTTCCTTGGCTTCTTGGCGTAAATTCTAGACGATTAGTTAGAACCCAAGAAGGTAACGCGTATATTAGAACTGATGATCTTTTAAAGAATCTTGGATGGAAAGAGAAAGAAGTATCTGATTTGGTAAGGCACATTAGTTATGAAAATGCTTTGGTAAATGCTCAAGTAATTAAATATGCTGGAATTGGACCAGAAAAAGCTGGATTAAATCAATTCTTTAAAGTACTGTGCAAAGTTGATAAATTTATAGACGGAGATACAGTAGATGTAGTAGACATCTTAAGACCTGGATCTCCTCCATTTAGGGTCAGGTTTGATGGTATCAACGCAGCGGAATTGAATAGAATGTCAAGCACGGTGAATCTGACGAATCAACGGTCCACCCTACGATGGTTTCCTGCCCTCAACCGTAATAGAGGGAGTTAGCTGGATTGATTTAGCTTCCCCTGGAGGTAAAGCCTTATCATACGTTTTGGAGTCTTTAAGAGATAAGGTATTTGTTCTTCGAGTTGCCCCGTCTATAGAATTTGCAAATCAAGTAATAAATGTTAACGAAAATCCCTTTGACGCAAATGCAAAAGCCAACGAACCAGTTAATTATCTTAAAGATACATCAGTAAGAGATAATGGCTTTGGTGAAAAAAAGATTATTTCTTACGATAGAACTTTAGGAACTATTTTTTACAGACTTCCTTTAAATGAAATACAGCAAACAGTTAATTTTGTAAGAAATATATTTATAGAAAAAAATAAAAATATTAACTTAATCAAAGATGTGGTAAAAGCTTCTATTTATTCTGGTCAACTTGCAAACGCAGGTACACAAATAGTTTCTGCTCGTTTTGAAGTAATAATGGTTGAGTTAGAAGAATTTGTTACCAGAAAACAAGGTGGAGACAACTATTATTATTCTGTTACCGGAAACGACGATCCTTTAAAGAAATTAAATTTAACCGAAGAAGAAATTAAAAAATACAATGCTCTTGTAGATATAAAGCTATTAGAATTACTATATTCTAAGGCATCTGAATGGCCACTAATTCTTTGGGATGAATATTACGACGATGGCACTCCGGCCACCTTGAACTGGGAGATGGTCACTGCCAACCTTGCCAGTGTTTACACTCAAAGTTTGCTATACTATCAGGATTCAGCAAAAATTAAAATTGGAGAAAATACCATGGGAAGGATGGTTCCCTAACATATGAGTGACACTTATAACACTCCTTTAACAAATTCTGATGGTCCAAACTTTTCTTTTGAGTTATCGGACAATGACAGTACGGCGTCATTTGTAAAAAAGTTTTCTTCTAAAGTTTATCCAGAAAACAAAATGCTGGTAAAAAACACCACATATTCTCAGGGACGGCTACGTAGATAGACCTTTGACTTCGCACGGTATAGAATCGATAATGTCTGGCTCAGCTTTATCAAGGCATCCAGTTTCTGCATTGACCGCTTACAACAGGCTAACAAATTCATCCCTTGAAGGACAAATTGCTTTTGCGTCTGATTGGGCAGGTAAAAACGGCAGTAATGATGGCCAGTATGATTTTTCTTATCCCAATTCAGAAGCTTCTGTTGAAAATACATCGTCGTCATCTAAGAACAGATTTCAAACTGGAAACATGGCTTTTCAAACTGCAATAAATAATTCCATCTTGGGTACTAGTTTTGCACCTCGGAAACTTTCAGCTAAGAGCGCAATCTTATGCATCGCAAATCGCAAACGTGGGTGGCTCAGACCCCGCAATTGATGGAGCAGAGTACAATTTGTCCGCTGACGATATAGGTGCCGGACCTAACCTGTCTGATTATCCCGCTGCCTATATTGATATTATGAACACAGAGCAAAGACAGTTATACATGAAGAAAATAGATTTACTAAACAATAATCCAAACATAAAGATGGATGAAAAGCTAGATTATGATGGTTTTGTCATAAGTGCATCTTCTGATCTTAAGAAAAAAGAAAATTCCTATCTTGTAAATCCAGATGGGACGATTAGGGAAAGGGATAAAGGACGGTGCTCGTGAAATTCCAAAAGAATTTTTGGAATTAGCAGACCCTTCGTCGTTTTATCCTTCATTGGCACTCCTTTGTATGCTCGTTGAACTTACCGAAGGTTCGGGATTAAAAATTGCGGGTGGCTTTGGTTTTTGGAGGGGACAAAATTTGAGTGATGCTTCATCCGGCACAACGGTTAAGGGGGATGGAATTAGCGATCATGCGTTTGGTAGGGGGTTCGATATAGACCAAATTGGAGAAGGGCAATCGCTTATCAAGCTTGAGATCAGCAATCCAAATTTCTACTACCAGGGACTTGATATGCTCTTGGCTAAAATTGCAACGCTGCCGAAGTTTTTGCAACCAGATTCAATAGTTTTTTCTTCAGCAATGATGACCTATTTTAACACGCAGGACGACGATACTATAATGAAGAATTATCCTGGCCTTGGTCCGCATATAGACTTTGGATTTGATGACAAAGGCAGTCACAATACTCATATTCATCTTTCGTTTGGTTGGACTAGGGCAGGTCACCCGGATAAACTTAGTCCAAGTTCTTATACCTATCAAAACTATAATACATCAGATGCGACTTTTCCGGATATGAATACAGAAAATAGTGGTATTTATAAACCAGAAGATTATGCAAAATACATGTACCTAGATAAATATCAGTATCAATCCGCATTGACCTTAACGCGGTCAACCTGCAGATAGTGAGGAAAACTTAAAAGCTTTTATTGCATTGATGCAACTTTCTGGCTATTTCAATGCGTATGAGATAGCAACTTTTGCGGCTATATGTCAAAGAGAAACTTCAGGCTATAAGCCCCGGAGTATGGAATGAAGCCGGTGCCTTAGGAATGTTTCAAATGCTCATTTCTTCCTGGAGTGATACTGCGCTAAAAAAACTAATCATGCTCAAAGACTCAAAAGGGAATACGTCACAAGTGCCTATGTGGATGGTGTACAATAAAAACGCGGCAACGTTTGAAGAAGCTTTTTACACAAATAATGGATCAAGAGATCACTCATTAACTAGAAAAAAAATTGAAAATATCGATCCTCGCTTTTGGCTTCCTGGCAACCAGATAGCCATCGCTGCAGAAATTCTTCTTCGGAAGACCTCGCAACGCGGCAGCCGAAAAAGATTACAGTATCAATAATGACAAAAATTCTAAAGAAGCCTGGAAACCTTGGGGTGACGCACCTTTTTACAGAAACCAAAATGGTGGAACAAACAACATAGGATTAGGAGTTTTAACAAAAGTAAATTTTAAAACAGCAAAACGCGCAGCTGAACTGTTATTAACACCAACCTATTATGGCTATAACGTATGGAAAGCCTACGTAAGATGGGCAATTGGCACTAATGGTAATTTTGATGGAGCTTTGGTTGACGAAAGTCAAAAACGCAAAAGGCCAAATAGTGCAGACGAAGAACCAGGCAGCGGGAAAGTCGCTCTGCCGTACAGAAATTTCTACGATGTGTTGGCCTGGTGTAACGCAGAGGAAGTTCAAAATAAGTTGCGGTGACGAGACGATTAAAGCAAAATGGAACAATGGTGTGATTCCTCACGGAAACAAAAACGGCTATATACGTGATTTTTATTTTGACCGAGACTACTTTAATGATGACGGTAAATTCTGGTCTGATCTTGAGCAGAAAATAAGAACTCGATAATTATTAAGGAGATATTATGAAACAAAATTATCCAAAGTTTGATCAAAAAATTCAAGACGTAATCAATAATACAAATTTACAAAGAGAAAGGACTAGGAACGGGGTGTTGATTAGCTATGATAGGTTGAGAAACACAGCAAAAGTTATGTTAGAGGACAAGTATTCTGATTCGATTTCTGACGTTTTGACAAATGTCCCTTGCCCTTTCGTGGGGGGTATGCAGGTGGTTGCGCCAGAGCCGGGCACGCGTTGTGTCGTGGGGTTTAGAAACACTAGTGAAACAAACGCCTATATAATTTCGTTTTACGCTAGTCCGGTAAACATGAATTCTTTTATTCGAAACAATTATGCTACCACACAAGTTCCAAGATATCTGGTGTAATTTATGTTGAATGAAACTAATCAGGCATTTCCTCGAATCGTAAATCCTCAAAGAGTTGGTGGCTCTATACGTGGTATAAGATCCGATTTTGTACTAAATAAAAGGAATCAATTTTCACGAACAGAAGTTGGATTAAATCATCCAGATATGTTTTCTTTTATTAGGTTAGCAGACAATGGTGACATAGAAATAATGGCAGCCCCTGGGATTGGAATAGTCATAAGTGCAGTAACTAGGTCGGTAAGCATTCTGGCTGATACTTTAAAGATATATACTACCGAAGACGACGGTATAAGGTGGAATAATTATTCTTTTAATTATGCTGCCTCCGATTTCACCGAACCAGTTTTAGTTCCCCTAAGGCACTATCAAACAAGTGCCGCATATTATGATTCTCAAAAAAATATAAACGATATTAAATTATTAAAGAATACAACGACTACTGATCAAAATCCTGTTACTATTAACGCTGATTATAATTTTACTGGTCCGTCGATTGCTCAAGAAATAACTTTAGAAATGACTAATGAAAAATCTACCGATTTAACAGGTAAAGAAAACCTTGCTATGGGACAAAAATTAATGGGCGACACTGACTCCAGAGAAGCCACAGCTGATGCTGGTGGCGGCACAGCCGGCCTCCAGGCTGAGGCCATAGCTGCAGGCATGCTTCCTTTCGGTGGGCAGCCTGGGTTCAGTATTAGTCAAAGTTTATTTGCTAAAGGTTTAAGTCTCAGAAAGTTAGGGGAGGCTCTGGGTCTAAAAAATGTTGCAAATATTACCAGGGATCAGATAGTGAAACAGGTAAATAAAAGAATAAAGGAATTAGTAGAACAAGGTTGGAGCTATTCCCAGGCCAAATTTGAAGCTGAAAGAGAACTGTTAGCAAAAGCCCAAGAAATTGATGTTAAGAAAAAAGGTAACAAATGACTGATCTTCATTTTAGTTTTGACGGAGATGTAAAATTATCTTCTGTTAATGATTTGGCTTTTGTTCAATCTTCAGCTCATAGTGATCTTCAGCAAATTTACCTAAGACTTATGACTGAGCCACGGTGACTTTTTTATATACCCAATGCTTGGCACGGCTCTGTCAAAACTTTACGGCATGCCACAGGATCCTTCCACGGCGGAACTGGGTAAAAGTATAATTAGACAGGCTCTCGATAGGGAGGGAGTTTTCAGGGGTAAAAATATTTCGATAAAAGCAGTTCCTACTTCACCAACTTCGATAAGGTTTGATGTTCAACTAATTACCAATACAGGAATCCCGTTAACCTTGTCGGTAAGTCAAAGCATATAGAGGTATAGTCATGGCAGTTTTTTATACAAAAAGTAAATCAGAAATACTAAACCAAATAATGAATTCGTTATCTCGTAACGCCGGAATAACCAATACCAGTCCCGGCTCTATAGCAAGAGCTTTCGCTGATGCAGTGTCAGATCAAATAGGTGATCTTTATACAATATTAAAATTTAACATGGATCAAACAATGATTTCTACTGCGTCAGGAAGAAATCTAGATTTGATTGGTGAATTATATTCGGTAAAAAGAAAACAAATTACAGAAACATTGGCGACTGATAGGAACATAGCAAATGTAATTTTTTCTATAGCAAAAGTCTACAGTAGGTCAATTGTTATACCAAAAGGAACACTAATTTACAATGATATTGCGACGGAAGCCAATCTTCAGTTTCCTTTTAGTTTGGTTGAAGACGTAACAATTGAAGTCGGCAGCAAGAGAACCTACGGGCAGGTTATACCTTCGTTTTCTGGCCAATCATTTACCGCTGCAATTGGTAGTTTAACTAGGACAAATTTCATACCCCCTCCAGGAGTGGTCTTAAGTGTTCAAAATACTAAAGAAATACATAATAGAATAGATTATGAAAGTGACGAAAATTATAGAAGAAGAATTATAAGATCAGTCAAACTTTACTCAGCGGGTACCGTTGAGGCTATTAGGTTGGCTGCATTGGCCGTTAAGGGTGTTAGGGATGTGAGAATAAGAGAAGCAAGCTACGGAATAGGTTCATGTGAAGTTGTTATTGTTCCAGAGTCTGTGACTACGTCTTCGACTATAGATAGAGCGGTCTTTGATCAACTGGTGGACTATAGGCCAATTGGTATCAATATGAACATTTCGGTGGCCAATAGAGTTCCAATAGGAGCAGTCGTTAATATAATTCTTTCGTCTGGGGTTTCCCAGGCCCAGGGAAGCTCAATAGCAAATCAGGCTGCATACTTTATAAAACGCTATCTTAATTCATTAACAATTGGAGATACTTTGAACATTGAATCTATGAAATCGCAAGCGTTCCTCGCTTCTGATTTGATTTTAGAAGTTTCTATTTCTACCCTTACAGCTGCAGGTGTTGAAATACCACAAGAAAACTATTCTCTTCCCAACAGTGTATCGTATATGACTGCTGGTTTTGTGGGGGTTTATCCTGCTATAATGGGAGCTGGCGCATATTAAAGCAGGTAATTAATGTCCAATGAAAAATTATATGTAGTAAAAACTATGGCTGTTGTGAAATCAAAAAACATGAGCGATGCCAAAAAGGTGGCAAATAACCAAGATGGATTTGGTGAGATTCTTTCGCAGTTTTCTAATGTAGAACGAAAAACAGAAGAAGAGATACAAAGACAATTTTCTTATGTTTCAGAAACAGATACCGATACTGATGATCCTGATTTGAGTAGTTCCGATTTTTCTGTTAATTTTAGAGATGATACAATCCAGTATTTAAGAAATGAAAATAAGAGATTGGCTAAACTTATATATAAAGCAAAAAATAATCAGAAAGAAAGCTATATAGGAGCTTACCAGGCGGCTTACGATGCCTTTTCTGGTTTTGAGCTTCCTAAGATAAAGACTCCAACCATTAGGAATGTTAAAAATTCAACTCCAGAAACCGCAGTTGCCGTTTTTGCAGATTGGCAAATGGGTAAAGTTACCCCAGATTACAACACTGAAGTGCTTGAAAAAAGAATAGAACTGTATACAGAAAAATTGATTGAAATTACTGAGATACAAAGACTACACCATAACGTGGACGATTTACACGTTTGGCTTTTGGGAGATATAGTGGAGGGAGAAGAAGTATTCGGTGGTCAAAGCCATTTGATAGATTCTGGTTTATATAGGCAAGTGGGTATAAACGGTCCTAGAATATTGTCTAAATTCTTTACAACAGCCTTAGAGAACTTTAAAAGAGTTCACGTTACCGGAATTATCGGTAACCATGGAGCCGTAGGGGGCAAGTTGAGAAAGGCTCATGATCCAGAAACTAACATGGATAGATTGCTGTATAAAATAATAGAGTTAATTTTTGCAAAAGAGGATAGAATTACCTTTAATATTCCAGATGGAAAAGGTGAAAGAAATTGGTATTCTGTGCAAAATATAGGTAATTATAGTTGCCTACTAATACATGGAGATCAATTGCCGGCCCCTACATCTTATTATGGATATTTTAAAAAAATCATGGGATGGAAAGACGGTGCTATACCAGAGCACTTTGATGATGTTTTTATGGGTCACTATCATCAGGAGTTTAAAATGACAATAGGCAGTACTATACTTAGGCTTTCGGGTTCTACTGAAAGCTATAACACGTATGCTCAAGAATTCTTTTCTTCAATGAGTAGGCCTTGTCAGCATTTGATGTATATTCATCCAGAACGCGGAGTTACTTCGGAGTATTCTATCTGGCTTGATTCAATTTAAATAATTTAACGGGGACTAAATGAAGACCTATATATTAGTTTTAACAAACGCTCACTTTACTAAAAGTGGTAAAGTTTGGACTTCAACCCCAATAGATCTTTACGATAATACTAGCTACAAAAACTACTCTACGCGCAGGTCCAGGTATGGACTGAACCTATTGTCTGACAATACTTTTGTTGGCAATACTATTTTGCCAAACGCCACACCATCGATAGATGGCAGTCTTTTTGTCACGGAATATGGCGAAGTTATCAGGGATAAAGATTATTCAGATACCGTAAAATATATTTACGAAGCAAGTTCTATGGCGTTCCCCCTAGATAGCACTGGTGACAATCATTTAATTTATCAAATGACGGAAAGCCCTGATGGCTACCTAATATTGACTCCCGTAAATAAAGCCGAGATTCTTAGATTTGTGGACACTACTTCGCCAATTGATCTTATTGGATACAAGACTTCATTTATTAACAATTCATCTTCAGAGCCAATAGATTTTACTTTGCAAGTATATGAGTCAGACGATTTTGGTACCGAAGATGTTCCGTTGTGGATACCAAATCAAGTATCTACTGCTACAGAATATTTATTTATAAAAAATGCTAAAAGGTTTATCAAAATTGAAGTTGAATTTTTTTCAGAGTTGCCAACTAGTTTTTTTGAAAATACTTTAGATTTTGCTATTTTAATAGAAGTAATGATAGCAGAAACACTCATACCCAACACCCATAATAATACAAGAGATATTGTCAAGAAGTTTCCTTCATGGACAAAGATATTTGAAGATTCTTTTGAGGCGGCAACTCCGTCGTTGCAAATACCAGAAAGTATGGGTGGTAAATTTATTAATGCCTTAGTTAGAGATGACTTAGATAACGTAGAGGCTTTGATTGATTATTACAATCTTAATAAATCTATTTCAGGTGCAGATCTAGATCAGTTGTCATGGATATACTCTGTCAACAATTCTCCATCAGGCGTTCTTTCTGTGCACGGAGATTATGTTCAGTTGTCTCGTGTTTCCTCTTATTCAGATTTTATTTCCCACGATATAAATGATTACGTATATTATTATTCGCCTGTTGATAGAACCTTATTGACATTGAGGTTGTTTGATGAATTGAAAATAAACAACGTAAAACGCAACCAAACTGAAACTTTGTTATTTAATATTTTTGATGATTTTGGTGCCAGGGTTGGTTTACCAAGATTAAAAATGGAATCTAATTCTCACTATAAATCTCGTATCCTTGACGTCTACAAAAATCTTCCCGGTGTTGATATAGACTCTTTTAAAAAGACCCTAAGAAGAGAGCTTGATCTTTGGAGAGCTTTTGGTTCAACTCCTAATTCAGATATTTTTTCTGCTACTCCAAATGTTTTTGATATGAACGATATCAAGAAAATGAATAAGTATTTTAAAGAAAACGGAAATCCAACTGATAAATTTGTCAGATTTGTTGAGCTAATGAACGCAAATTATGCTACCACTTGGGGATTTGTTGATTGGGAAAAAATCTATTGGGATTACGCTGGAACGGATGGGACCGGAGTTTCTTATGTTCCATTCGTATACGATAAACCAATACTTGAATCAACTCCGGCATTTATACAAGCTGGCGTTGGTGACCTGAGCGACTTAAAAATATCTTTTAGAAAAAGCAGTGATTTTTATGATAATAAAGAAATTTTAAATGATGCGATTCAAGATGATGTTTTTAAAAAGAGAGCAGTTATAAAACTTTCGGGGATAGAAAAAGTTGGAGATCGATATGTCAATCCAAAAATCTTTGTTGATATTGAATCGTATATTGAATATTCTTATCAGTCACTAAATTCTGCTACTGCAACCATTAAATATTTAGTTGAGTTGGATGTTTCTGGGACAACCTACTACTGTAATATTGTCAAAACTTATGCCAACGATAAGTCGCCCAATGACTATCTCTCAGACAGAATTTTTAATTCCGTCACTGCATGTACAAGAAATGATTTGATTTTTAAATCAAAATCTAACAATGAAGCTTACGTAAATTCTAACCGAAGTCCTCCTATTTCTGTTATTCCAATAACTTCGATCACTGCCATGAGAGTGGCATTTGGGGAATTTTCTTACGATCAATCAGCGTATATCATATCTGGACATTCTTCTTCAAACAATAGCTGGATAAGCGTTGGCGCCAATTCACCTGACACAAAGTACAATTCAACTAGTTATTCAAATAGCTCTTCTGCCTCTATTCAAAGTGTTGTAACGATAGCCTCAAACTATGTAAATACAGCTATTTTTTATGGATCCAATATGGTCTCTTACGAAACAAAGGTGGCTAACACCAGAAGTGTAAATAGAACAATTGATCTTTCCCAACAATCAGCTATTCCAAATATGTCAATCAATTTTAATGACTTATTCAATTCTTTGAGGCCATCTTTACCGGCGCGGATCCATTCCGTCTAATCTTGTTTTAGAAAATGTAAAACTTGGGGCTTACATTGATCCAGATTATTCTACACCGATTTCTTTGTCTGCGGACGGACGTCGGAGGCTATGCCTTTCATCCGGCTTATAATAGAGAGTTTTTAATCCCTGGAATATTTTTAAAATCAAATCTTGAATCGTCTCCATTCTTCTTTAGCAAAAAATTATACTCCTTAGATCCAATGTCTGCTACTCCAAGCTCTTTGGAATTCTCTTATCAGCCAACATTAATGTCTGATACTGAATCATATAAATTCAATGGGCAAAAGGTATACAACTATCCTTTCAATATAGGGGATTGGGTTTATTACGAAAAGCAGCACGCAACTCCAATAGAATTTTTTATTTCTAAAAATGGTATTGTTAACAAAGATAACGTTGTTGCCCCAAACTCAAAGCTATCAAATGTTGTTGGAACGTACGATGTAAACAGGTATTCTTTTGATTTCGATCAAGCATCCCCCTCTAATTATGTTCTTAATTATATTGACATTGTTCCGTTAGATAATTCCGATGATTCTTTTGAGGTTTGGCTTGAGAATAACAGTATTAGGCCGTATTTTACAATTAGTCAAGATGATGATTTAAGAATACCAAACGTAAAATCAATACCTGGTTCGGCTTACGTTGAAAATTATATAGAGTCAGAAAACAATTCTTACATACCAAACGTAATTGTAAGAGCTAGATTAAAAAATACCGGAAATAAAAGTTTTGAATCAGAGATTCACAACGGTTGGTATTATCTTGACAATGAGGAGTATTATGTTTATTCTAATCCTGTTACAGAAAACGTAACGTATGCAAATACTTCTGATTATTATATTAATTCAACACCTTGTTTTGAACTGAATCTTTCAGATGTAGTTCGTCAAGGAGCTCCAATAATTATTAAATCTACCGACAAACCAGAAACACGCCTTATTCAAGTTGCATTTCGTAATGAGGCAACTCCGTCAATGTTCTCGTTTACAAATACCGAAATAATAAAAGCCGGTAATTCAGACAGCATTTTTCTTGGTTACAGAGATGTTTATGACGTTTCTGTTTTTGATTTTGTTTCTAATTCCTTTGTTGCCACAAACAAATCTTCACAAACCGAAAAAGTCGCCATCTCGAATAGTGCAACTCCATTAATTCTTTCGGAAGGAAGACAATACGAAGTTAAATATAAAGTAAGAAATTCCTATATAGTAACCAATCAAAACTATGATGAAAATAATAATCTTTATAGCAAAATTGTTTTCGATGCAACTCCAACGACTGGCGTTACGCTTGAAGATAACAGCGGAGATCTTTTGTTTTTTCCTGGTGGAGCAAAAAACTATTCTGTAACATATGAGTCTTCCATATTTAATTTTAGCACTCCATCTGGAGTCTATCATTCGCCAAATATTTCTTTGTTGTCTAATGGTTTTCTGTTTTTGACAGATAAAATTTATGATTACTCTGGATTTTTTGCGCAAGCAAATCCGTCATTTTTGTTGGATGACTCATCTAAAGACTATTCTGTAATTGCCCTGGAGAGTTTTGATATTTTCAATAATCCAAAACCAAATCAATCATACAAAATAATCTATGACACTCAGTATTTAAGTGCCACTCCCGATCAATTAACAACTAGCGATGAAGGCTTTGCTTATTCTAGGGTCAGATACGCTGGAGCAACACCTGCAACAATCAATTCTACACATTTGTATATCTATGCTTTAAAAAACAATCAAATTAATTACGCTGACTCCGCTACAGTGTCATATGATATTGTCCAGTCTTCTAGATCCTTGAATAAGTTGCTTGCTGAAATGGAGCCTTACTCCAGGGTGATTAAGGCAAATGGAGAACTTGAAAATCCCGACAAAATCACAATCAATGGATTAGTTGAATCGCAGAATGAGCCAACTGCAGGAGTTAAAGTCTACTATAGGTTATCTAGAACTTTAAATGGCGCCTTGTCAGAATCTAATTATTCGAACGTAACAACAGATAACGATGGGAAATTCCGTATAGGCCCTATAAATTCTCAAAATTCCGCAAGTCCCGGATACTGGTTCATGGTTCTGGAAACGGAATATAGCCAAACTTTAAATAACAAACCCGTTACTATAGCTGGAGATGTAGTGCACTGGTACGAAGATGCAATAGATACTTTAATAGAAACAACAAATAAAATTAATTCAATACAAGAAACATTTACGTCCGATCAATTCATTTCATATGATTCTACACCAGTTTTTAAAGTAAATTATGTAACAGGTGAACCCGTAGGTCCTAGTGCAACGCCAACCATAAACCTACCTGAATGGTTCCCGCTTCCAAGATTAACCCAATATCAATTTGGTATACTGGGTTCAGATTACTATAAGTCCGACAATCAAAGAAAAGTGTATCCAAGTTGACATGAAAATATTTGAAAATTCTATAACTGGATCTTCCGAAAGAAAGATTAGAAAAGGTCGGCACGCTTCCAGATGGTGTCGTTAATCTTGGTTATTTTAATGTTGAAGAAGTTTCTCCATCGAATTCTTTAGCGATTTTAGACACGTCTGTTTCTATAAAAGAAAATTTTATTGAACAAAAAAATAGTCAATACTCAGTATTGGCAAATGAAGTAGGGATGTTGTTTGATTGCGAAGACGCCTCTACAAGGTTTCCATCGAATAATTTTGATATAACTAATTACTCAAATTCATATTTAAATCTTACAGACTACGTTGATGTAAAATTGGTTAATCAACAAATGTTTCGGAAAGTATTCTGTATCTGATTACGTCTATTCTTACTACGTAAGTAGATTTTTTACGGTGCAAGAAAGATTTAAGACTAGACCAATAGAAAAACATATTTACGCAGGAAAAGAATACTTCGATCTCATTGCTTCTTCCGATTTGAGTGAGATGAATAAAAAAAACGAACTATACGATACTTCCGATATTTTTGTAACTACCTCCGATGGCCTACCTTACAATGACCAATCTGGTAAACCAAAATATAGAATTGTTCTTGAAGAATACAATGAGAAGTTTGTATCAGAACAAGAAAGGCTTGCTAGAATTATAGTCCTTTTAGAGGACGCGGAGTCTAAGGGTCTTAGGCTTCACTATCCTAAAATTGAATTGACCGAAAGTAATAACTTAATAGGTCAAGTTATTAATTATAGCGAAAACATAAATAGCATTCCACTGTTTAGTGAAATGACCGAAGAAGCCACCGTTGTTGATTATGGTTCTAAGTACGACAATACGTATTCAGTTCAAAGTGCAGAAAGATTAGAAGACAGATCTTCTCTTGGCAGATCGTTTGATTCTAGAGGATATAATGTTTATGTAAATAAAAAAGCCATATCAGATAACAGAAATTATGAAATGTTTAACTGGAGAATAGTAGGTAAGGTGACGAAAAACTACGATTTAGCCGCCAGAATAGCGGGCGTAAGTACGCAAAGTGGTGGAACGGTTAGCGTCGGCGTAATCAAGGTCAATACAAAAAGATTGTATTCGGATCATTATAGGATTTTTGAAAAACTTAACGAGGCTGGAAATCCAATAAATATATATAATTACAACTTTGCAAACCCAGTTTCAACTGCTGCTTCTCTGCAGGAAGACCGAGAAGCGTATTGGACTGTTAACTTAGAGGGTGTTACCACTGAGCAAGCAAGATCGTTTGATTTTTTAATTTTGGTTGTAGATACAAATACCGATATATCAAACTATCAACAAAAAATTAAAGCATTTCTGGCTAGAGGCGGATGCCTATTGATTGATTTTGAGGGAAGCACAATACCTGACAGCGTTCAATCTATTCTTCCGGTAGACGTGGGATCAAGCTTGCAAACTGGCGACTTTACTTCGGTTAACTACAATAGAACAGTGAGCACTGCCGCGTCAGCGTATTCGGCTTTAAATGTGTTTCAATACAACCAAACATGGGGAATACAGACGGAAATTTTTGACTCCGGATACGGTGTGTATGGTCTTATTCCAAAAAAGGATGGAAGAGCTTTTAATTCTTCTCTAAACGATTATAGGTCTATATATACTAATGTTGGACCAATTGTTGTTACCTTGTATGACAAAAGTTCAACAAACAATTCGCAGATTTCAACTGGAACAATAATAGCAAATACAATTGAGTTAAGTAAATTAGCAGGTGCAGACTATCTTTCTTCTTCGGGTGAAGCAATACCTGGGTGGTGGGACCAGCCTGGACCTCCTCCAGCGGTTCCAACTGTTCAAACTGATGCAAGTGGTAAAAAATCAATAATACTCCTCAGTGAATCCGAGGGTCCTTTGAAGTTGTTCTATAATTCGATTACTCTTGGATTAAGTAATAAGTATTTTGTATCCTCCAGTGCCTCCAATATTCAAAAAGTAAATACGCCCGTTGTCTATCATGCCACAAAATGGTATTCAAGTTGGGCAATTAATGGTCCCACCCTTGATGACAACTATGGCTTCAATGATGTTCTTATGAAATCAGACAACTATGACGAATACAAAATTTATAAAATTTCAAAGGATCAAAACGGTGATCTTTATAGGGAAATTGATTCAGATTCTTACGAGCAAATATTTTTGAAATCATTTAACGAAAATAGGACGTCGTCTTTGGACGTTCTTCGTAATACTTCAAGTCAATCCGTAGAATATTTTATTGAATTTACCAACGACACGATATCACCTAAGGGTGGCACAAAGCTTTCATCACCTATAGCCTCACTAATTACGACTCCATATGATACCTATGAAATTCCATTAGACATAGCGAGGAAACCCCCTGCAGTTAAAACGACCACGATTTCTAATCCTATAAATATTCCTTCTAATTTTGGTTCTTTCTACGTAATAGAAAGGCCAGAAGCACTGCGCTTAAATAGGGTAAATCAACCTCAGATTGCCAATGATGATCCACGTGCCTATTTTTATGATTTTAAAACAAGTTGGAGAACATTTAAAAGCACTCAGTCTTCTTTGAATTTTGATTTTTCTTTTAATCTATTTTTTACCCTAAAAGTTCCAGCGAAACTTCAAGAATGGTATATAGAAAAAGAGGTTACTAACGTCCCAATTACCGGTGAAGATATCTTCAATAACCACTCTTGGGTTTTTGCAAATGCAGCAAGTCAAATCAAAGTTGATTCAACTTGGAGCGATTCCATGATGAGAAGAGTCGGTAGAAAAACAACTAATCGATATTTTACTCCTGTAGATTTATTGAACTATACTCCAAAGCATTCTCCCGGCGGTGGTGGCTCCGGTGGTGGCTCCGGTGGTGGCTCCGGTGGTGGCTCCGGTGGTGGGGGTGGTGGCATTGGTGGCGACATAGGTGGGTCCGTAGTGATGGTGGCAGATTTCGGCGCGTCGGAAAGTAGCTCAAAAAATCATTTTCCATATACTGGTGATATAGGAGTAGGAAATACTTTTGATCAATACGGAACAGGTTCACGGAGATAAAAATCAAGGTCACTACGTTTGTTATATTCATTCTTCATTAAAGCAGGCGGGAATAATTTCATCTATTCCAAAGTCACCAAATAAATACACCGATAACACTGCAAAAAACGTAGAAGCATTTCAAAAAAAATACGGTCTTGCAATTATAGATGGAGTAGTAGACTCTGAAACCAAAGCAGCTTTTTCATATGTATGGTCTAGTAGCAAAGAAAGCGCAAGCTATGTTGAAGCGCTAAACAAAGTTGAAAAAGATTACAAAGACCATCCAAATTTCCTTCAGTCGGTGAAGAGATATATTGAGACAGCGATGTTGGCCGATCATATTGGTTCCGCTAAAAGAGGGCAGATAAGTAGAATAACTTATACTGACTCTAAGTTAAGTCCCGATAATATATCTGATCAATTTTACATTGCTCTCCCCGATACTTGTTTGGGTAAAGAGATAAAAAATATAACTATTAAAACTGGAGCAGTCTGCGGATGCACAATAAAACACATATATTTTACCGAAGCTGACTATAATGCAAACTTGGGACAAACAAACTATGAAACTCTTGAAAAAGATAAAACAAAAAATCTCGTTGCAAAAGGCACAATAACGCATATTGCGGCAGGCAATACTGCATCAATCACTATTGATGGGGTAAAAAGTGGTCATCAGTTTAAATATGTTAAATTTATTATAGAGGGATCAAGTTTTAATGCAATTGGCCCTGGAACAAAAGACCGGATCGAGCGTCGGTGGTGGCGTAGGCGGATCGAGCGGTGGCGTAGGCGGATCGAGCGTCGGTGGTGGCATAGGCGCCGCAGAAGCGTATGCGCAACAAATGATGATGGCAAATGACGTGTGGGAATTAGAACCCGTCGATGGACCAGATGCTACTTACGGCAACCCTATCATCAATTTAAACACTGGTGAGTTTGGTCCTAGGGCAAGAGGTATTTTTATAGATTACATATACTTCCACGCATTTTCAGCTCCGGGTCAAACAAGCACTAGCCCAGTAGAAGGCAGCAGAATTGCACAAAGCGGCGCGCCAACTGACAAAGTTTTTTATCTTGATATACAAGTTACAAAAACTAAAACTGGTGTTAATATAGAAAGTCAAAAAGAAAAAATTACTTATAATAGCAACGATTTTTATAAAACAGGAACTTTGACAGTTAAAAAGTTTTACTCAAAAGATGGTAATGACAAAAAAGATGTTTTATATTCCGATGATACAACAGATAAAATTCAACAAGGTTCAATTCTTAATTTAGATAAAGTTTACAAATTAAAAATACCAACCACCGCAAATAAGTGGGGTACATTTGATCTCAACCTTGCCGGGGCAACAATAGACGGAGACGTTGAACCAACCGTAAGCGGTAAAGCTGTTGCGATTTCTGGGAAAACACCATCTACATCTAGTGAATTCCTGCCGTACATTAAGATTACTGAAGAAATAAAAAAGGTTGGGTCAAGTTATCAAATAGAAATTAATTACGATGTTGATGTGTCCACTTTTTCAAGCGAAGTATCTTACGGAGGGAGTACGTCACTACCCGCGTCACATAGGCACATGTATGCAAGTGCGCTTTCCTCGGGTCAAAATAAATTAAGTAGAATCTCTAGTCAGAACAAATCATCCGTAAACTATTTTGATGGAATCGTTTGCTTGTGCGATCAAAACGGTAGACCAGTAGGCTTTCCAAATTTTAATTCAATATCAAGTACGCTTGAACCTAACTACAATATCAGTCCAGAAACAATAACAAACATTTACTTAACAAAAAATTTAGAAAGTATGGATTCTGGATTATACTATGGATTTTTTGATCTTAGTAAAAAAAGATTTCTTGGAGACAATATATCTTACGAAGAGTTCTTGGAAAGAAATGGGCCAGAAAATGTTTATATAGCCGTTTTGGCAAGAGATTTTGACGGTAACGTAGCCGACAACGATATCGATACATTTGGATTTATGTCTCTTCCTCCAACTTCTAATATAAACAGTCCAACAAAAATGATATGTCCTATATATAATATTAAATTCAAAGATAAAACAGCAATAAAAATATATCAACCGCACAGTTACTTAAGCAAAAAATCTCCCTGGTACGTTGGTATAAGCGCAGGTTCTTTTGTTAAAAATGTTTCTTTAAATATATCCCAAATATATAATCCCGAATTAACTTGGTTAAAAAAATATGTGAATAGCAACAGTGCACAAGTAGATTTAAAAATCCTCTATGATACTATGGATCAAAACAATTATGGTTGGTCAAAGATATTAGGAAAACCCTATATCGATGTGCCGGAAGAAAGGCCGATTATCCTTGATAACAGGACTATAGTTTTGCGACAGACTCCTTTCGCAGTGATACATGAACCGTCGAACAATCCAGAATATTTTGGCACTCCGGTAAAACCGTTTATTTTTATATATACAAAAGAAAACAAAAATTCAAATTGGAATTTAATTCCTTTTAGTTCCATAACTTCTTTTGATTGTTATTCGGGTTCAGTTGAGCTTAAAAGAGGGATTATTCCTTCAACTGATAGCTTAATAAAAGTCACCTACGCCGTAAAGTCAAGTTATGTTCCACTTAAAATTTTGAACGGAACAGATATAAAAATAAATCCATTTTTATACAATAATAGTGAAGTCGATTTTGAAAAGCCTTTCTATTTCTATATGCAGCCGAAAAATATATTGATTGAAGGAAAAGAAGATCAACAAAAAGAAAACAATGAAATTTACAACAACACAAATAACATTAGGGTAACGCAAGATACAAGAATGTTTGATCCTTCTCATCCATATTTCAATCCTTTGAATTTACCTTTAGCCACCGTGCACGTTGTAAATAGGGCATCCCTGGACGCCTTAGAGTTAAAGGATCTTAGATTGAAAGGTGGCGGAGTTTCACACAAAGCCAGGATAGTGGATGTTCTTAGGGACAATCCAATTATTAGAAATTATTGGGATATTTTTGGTAGCAATGGACTAGCATACAGCAACGGTGCCTTTGTTATAATACAGTTACCTGCACAACTTAAGCAGTATATGTCTGACGATAGCATTAACTCAATAATTTCCAATGCGCTAACCGCTGGTGTTGTCTATGAGATTCAAGATTATGACGGAAACGATTGGGGTAAAATATAATGACAACTAGTATTCCTCAATATATTCGCTCTTATACGTTTGGGTCAAGAAAAGCGGCATCAGATCTAATGTTGATGGCACAAAAAGAAAAAAGAAATCTTGGATTTTTGTCACAAAACTTGTCAGCACTTAGCGGTATTAGCCCCCTTTCTGACTTAAATGTAGCTTCTTTGCGAATTGGGTCTGTAAATAATTTTGTTGATTTTTTTAGAGATTTTAACTTAAAAGTTAGAGAATTTTATGTTGGAATGAATACGATAGACTATACCCTATCTACGGCCAGCACTATTTTATATTCAGAAATAATGTCTTTAGAAAAAAGTATTAGTGACATGGAAAAATATATTAATAACTACTCTTTTATTTCTGGGGAAGATGACCTATTCAACGGATCTTTTGTCGAAACTTTTTCAGATAATGTAAACATATATTTAAATGATTTGATGAAACTAGAACCAGTCGATAGAGATGGTCAAAAGTTTCTTAAGAATGAAGTTGGCATTATTGACACCGTAAAAGGATCCTTAAAATCCGGTTCATCTTTTGTTGAATATGTAACTGTTCCAAAAGTGATTGACTACAATAATAATTACAGCCAATATATTTCAAGTGAATCAGAAATTGAGAATCTTTTTTCTGAAGCTTCTAACAAATCTTGGACAGTAACTGTTAAGTCTCCTTCAATTTTAGGATCAAAAATACAAGATATTAATCATGATTTAAATTACAATTCTAATTTTTTGATAGGCGCAAATTCTTGCTTTACTGTGCAGTTTGAAAAACCAAAACAAATCAACTGTATAAAAATATCGCCAAATTTTGGTCACAATTTTCAACTGCTGCAGGTCGTGCTGTATAGAAATACGGGCAATTCAAATAACAATTTCACCGGTAATTCATCGAGCTCAAGTAGTGGAAAAACATTCTTACTGGAACGTCCTCTGTTCCTGGACTCGGCTAAAGATATAGCCTTTGAAGAACAGCAGGTTAGTTCTATAAAATTTATTTTTAATCAACCAATATATAAAAGAATAACAGCTACAGCCAACGCTCAAGAAATGCATTTGAAAACAATAAATCAATTCTTGTCTTCTCTAAGAAAAAAAAGAATGCAGAAACACGATAAACTTCAAGACGTAGTTTATTCATATTTTTTAAGAAAAAATCAAATTGCATACGTTAATGCGGATGTGGGATTTATTCCCGATTACTATACCTACAGGTATCCTTGCGAGGATTCAGAACCGCAGTACGGCGCCCTGTCTGAGTTTTTAGAGGGTAATCAATCCTTTATTGAAATGGATAGCAAAAATAGATTTAGCAATACAAACAAATTAACCATAATGATAGAGTCAATGGTTTCGTACGTTTTAGGTGACAAATTTAGAATGTCGCCATCAGCATATATATCGACAGATGTAGATCAACAGCCACAGTCGACTAACGATATATTGCACGATGCCCATTATCCAGTCGGCAATACTCAGGGTGCATTTTCTAAATCAAGGCAGGATTCAGACAACGCCATCGCGATGATTGATAGACATCAGGTTCAGTCATTGGATTACACCGTAGATCAAATTGGTCATTACGAGTATAGTTTTTCCTTGAAATCAATAAAATTTGTTTTGATTTCAAATTCTTCTACAAAAAATACCGTAGCTCCAACTACCGGCAATGGAATTAATCAATCTAAAACATTTTTTATATCTAAAAAACTAGATACAAATGGATATGTAAATAAAATTAAAATGAAATCTGATTATTTTATTCCGCAAGTTTCAGACATAAGTCTAGACATGAAAGACGCATGCGCAATAGAGTTTTCTGTATCAAACAGAAATCAGCCAGAAAACGATTCTGATTGGCTACCAATTATTCCGAATCGGATCACCTATCGTTCAATGCGAAATGCTTTTTCCAAATGTGGGAACTGGGTTAGCCAGTTTGCGTTTTCCCGCAAAACAACAAACATTTAGGCTTTACAAAAATGGCGTAGAGCTTGGGCAGCAAGATTTCCAATACGCAGAACAGTCTAATGGTAGGAATATAAGAATAATTAGTTACAATTCACCCGATGTTTACACATGTAGTTATTCTGTAGATACTTCTATTGTCAATCCAAATATGATTGATTTTGCAAAATATTCTAATCAAAAGATTTTTCTAAGATCTTTTATAAACAATGGTGTATTAGGTGAAAAATTATCGACTACTGGTTTTAAGAATTCAGCCACCCTTTCCTATACCCCCTATATAGACTACTCTAAATTCTTGGGATATTCCTACACGGAGGGTGGCGGAACGGTGGGTCAGGACAACTATTCCCCGGTGCAAGTAAGGCTTGAGGACGGCTCTTTCGCAATTAATTTAACTAATTATTTACCAAATAAATACTTTAGGCACAATTTATCAAACAGTATGAATGATATTGTTTACTATATACATAGTCGGAAACAATTTGATTTTTTCGAGTTCGCAATCTAACTTTACTGTTTATTACGATTATGTACCAGAATCCTTAAGGTATAGGGTAGTTATGAGAAATTTAAATCCAGCAAAAGAAATAGCTGCTTCGGTGGATGACATTATACTTAAGTATAGTGTTCACAATACTGATGAGCTAGCAAACAAAATACTGAAAATGAAGTAGATTATGGCACAGTTTTCTTCAAACACAATGCGGATATGAGTCTGCGGTCTATCATGTGTCTAAATTTTTTGACAAGTATCACAGAAAAGAATTTAAAAATAATCAAGAGTTCATCAGTCAGTACCATGCTTTATTAAATGAAGTTTTTGACTCTTTGGGAAAAACAATAACACAGTATAATCCGGTTTACAAAGGACAACCGCCAACATCAAGTCAGTTTTTGAAGTTTTCCAGAGACCTAAGAGCGGACTCTTCTATTGTTGGAAAACAAATAGATTTTTTGGCAGCAAAAGTTGTCAACATGCAAAACCTGTTTAGTAGTGAGATACTAAAAGAGCAGAATAGTTTTTCTAAAATTCAAGCCAAGACAAAAGTTTTGCAACTTTATTCAAAATCTTTTAGTGAAGACATACATTATCTTGGTGATGATTTTAGAAACTCAGAAAATACTGAAACCGGTTTACCTTACGACTATGCTCTAGCCAGCGTAGTTGACGGTAGTTTAACTCTTCCTTTAGTTGCGCTGGGGTCAAAATGGTCAGCTGATCCAAGCAAAATTAACATTGTTAAAACCGATGTAGCAGGCAGAATAGTTTCAACCGGGTTCGTTGGTAATTCTAAAATGGCTTCTTACGAACCAAAAGAATCAACTAAAAGAGAAGAAGAAGCGTTAAAAAATCCCGCAAATTATGTTTACTATGGAGAAAAAAGATTAGGTATAAATAAGTTATCTTCAATCATAGATAAAGATCTAGAAAACAGTCCTACGTATTTTGAATATGAAAAATATAACGTGTCAAATCTTAATACGCAAGATTTTCAATATGAGTTTCAATATTTGTCTCAAATAAGCAATCAATATCAATATATAGACTGGAATAAGTCAACAGATGAACCTCTTCAAATGGTCCTGGAATTAGGTAGAAGGTCACCTCAATATGCTAATCAAATATCAATAACTCCATTTTTTGGTTATGATGAGGTTAATGTAAATCCTTTAGCAGTTTCTTCCGTAGAAGTTCAATATGAAGATCCAGAAAAAGGCATCCTAGAAGATGGCAATAAGTATTCTACAGAGGAAATCCTTGAAAACGAAATACTCATAGGACCTACGGTAATACCGATGAACGAGAGAGACGCAAATAGATTCTTTTTTAAGAAAGCTGTTATAAAATTTTCAGAAAGAAAAGTAAAAAAGATAACCATAGTTTTTAGGCAATACATGTTTTCTGGAGTAAAAATAAAACATGTTTATTATCGAGTTGCCTCAGTTTTAGGATCCTTAAGGGTTTCGCCATCAGCTTTTTCTTCTGGATCAGATGCGGCTAAATTCGCCGACAGCATAAGATCTTTTAAGACCGACAATATCTTTACCAAAGATACAAGATTTAGCCCCCTACAAATAACTAATACTCATAATTTAACGAACGTAAAAGGCGTTGATGCAATTTACAGATCTCTAATTCCATCAGTTGAAAATCCTATGGCTCCCTCACTTAGCAGTGTTTCTAATGTGAATCTCCAATTAACGGGAGAAACAGAGCTTAATTTGCCCTACTATGTAATGAAGGTTTTTGATAAGAGACAAAATAAAGAAGTTCTTCTTGCGCCAGGCGACAATGTTAGGGGCGCTAGCTTTTTAAGCAAAGAAGATTCTGATCGTCTCAGAACTGCACCCGCCGACTGGCCATCTTCCAGCCCCTATTATAGGTCATATTCAACGGTGGCTGGAGTTGACCTAGACAAACCCCAGGATGCATTAAAGTGGGTGATACCTGAATCGTCTAAGTTTACTGATCCTAACGATCAGAATCTTCTTAAATTACACGAAAAAGCAAAGGCTAGCCCCGACTATGCAGCTAGTCCAGAATACAAATCAATTCCAGATGTTTTTAAAGACTGGTGGAACGTAAGAAGTGCGCTGACAGATACATCGGGCTTGAATACTTTGGGCAGTCGTTACAGACTTGATCCAAACAAAATTTCGTCATCGGCACAGCAAATAACATTGAAAACAGAAGCTTTTTATAATATTAGAGTCAAAAAAGAATATGAAATACTTGCAGATGGACAAAAATACGGTCCAAAAGATGATATATTAAATGTCAAAAGATGGGCGATAGGCATAAAAGATATTTATGTGGGGGCCGAATCGTATCAAGACTATGCACAATGGATATCTAAACCTCATATTTTTCCGTACCCCATAGAGTACCTGATGCTTAGATCAAATCATCACATACCAAAAGAAATAGAGTCTATAAAAATGTCAGGAAATGAAAGATATATTTCTTATTATATTTCAGTCGACGACGGTCAAAAATGGTATCCTATATCTCCTATAGAAGAACCTTTTTCTTCTTTCGTTCCGGAAATATTTGCATTTAACCAAAATACAAAAGGAGACCTAAGACTACCCGGAGTACATTATCTAGACTTAGACTTTGATCCAAATTCTGTTAGAGTAAAAATAATTTTACAAAAACCGTATTCAGCTAATACTACTCCAGTGATAAAAAATTATCAACTAGCCGCAAGGATAAAAAGAGCATGATTGAAGACATTCAAAAAATGAGGTTTTTAAATAACCTGTATAAATCTGCGTACGCGTATGGCGATAAAATAGACGAGCAAACTGTTAAGACTTTGTATTCTAATTATTTTAGGGCTAACACACCTGGTGCGCCAATAGAATTAAACGCAGAAAACCTAAGAGCAGTTCCTAAAACCAATGTAGATTTAATCAATTTTATGATGGCTACTACTATCTTTAATTTTGATGTATTATATGACGCAATAAATGATTCGGTTGATAACTTATACGAAATTATAACATCTTTAAATAAAAGAATAGATAATCTTCGTATCAAAAGAGCAGAATTAGAATCTAAAGTTGACGATTTATTATTCGGCATATCGAATACGGATGGTTTCTATGCGTCGTTTACTGAACAATTTACAGGTTCTTCGTCTATAGACACCTCTTTATCTTCTGCATATTTAGATCCCGATTCTAGGTCGATTGAAATTCCGTCCATCTCATCTAGAGATAGAACAAAAATGTCTGGAAATTATATTGAGTTTGCGGATGTAAGTTATTCTTCTTTTTACAACGGAAAAGTTATAGATAGACAAAAAAGAATTGGTGATAAAAGCGTATTTTTGTTTGATAATTTGACAGACACAAATTGGACCTATAGCTATATGGCTGACACGCCTGGTCTTGTTTCTCTACAGCTTGACATAATCCCCAAAACACGTGGTTCAATATCAAGGATTTATATTAGGCTTTCTTCAGAAAAGCCAGTAAAAGCCATGGCGCAGATTAGCAGTAGTGGGGTAAAACGGAGAACTTATTTTGGGTCAGGCCGAAAAAGATTATGATAATTTTGTTTTTAATTTTCCTGCAACAGATGCAGCAGCTATATCTTTGTTCTTTATAAAAAACTCCCCAGATTCAACGACTAGAACTGCAGCTGGTTTGTCGTACATGTATGATTTTGTGATTAGGGACATCGTTATTACTGGAGAGCATAAAGACTTTTCGGCAGTTTATGTATCGTATCCAATAACTTTAAACTCACTTGATAATTCCAAGAACATCATAGATGCCGTAATGCTAGATGCAGAAGTCCAAAATCTTAATAATAATTCAATTAGTTTTTATATAGCAAAAAATAATAGTTTGGCTACAAGTATAAATGATTTTTCTTGGATACCAATATCGCCAACTGGTATGCAGAACGCGTCTTATTCATCTATTGTAAATTTTAATACAACTAATTTAAATTTTAAAACTATAGTTGAAACAAATTCTAACTCAACCTCAAACGAAGTTATCAGAAAATATTTGGAGACTCCTAACACAAATCTTCCCGGATATGAAGGAAAAGAAATATATCAAGTAGTTAAACTCGACAATCATTTTGATTATAGGGAGCCAATTATCCTTGAAGGATTTGGAAAAATTAAATGGTACAAGACTCCGTATTCTGAGGGCAGATCTTCCAACTTAAATGATTGGATAAAAAATCTTATACCCAATTCGAAAGATAGCACAATTATTTCTTCTGAGCAAAATTATAATAGTTCTTCTGTTTTCTGGAAGGCCCCAGGCATTAATGATCGGTGGAAGTGTTTTAATAACTTTTGATTTAATGTGCAGCTCTGCCGTGTCTGTACAGGATATTCTAATTAAGAATGATAACGACGCCCTGCTGTGGGACTTAAGTATTTATTTAAATGGTGCACTAATTAAAAGAATGGCTCCAAATCAATCAAATGATGTTGTTATTTGGAATTTTAGAGAGGGCAAGAATAATGTTTCCATAACAATTGATGCCGCCCCTAGGTCTACGTCATCATCAAATGGTGGATTGCACGGTGAGCTTATTCTGATGCAGAAATCAATTATTTCTGACTATGGTATGATTTATCAAAACTATTTAAGTTATATAAATAATCAGATTTATAAAAATAGCAATCAAATTTTAAATAATACTTTTAGCATAGATACAATATCGTCAGAAAAATTTCTTATTTCAAACAAAAATATTGCAACTGGATCAAGACTGTACTATAATACTGTAAATGCCAATAATCAAGTTGACTCAATAAGAGTTAGGGCTGATTTAGTTAGGTCGGTTTCTGATCCAATTTCCAGCCCGGCTATTGTATCTTATCGTTTAAAATTTAAAAACTCAAAAGATGTAAAAGATTCTGGTCCACAATTAACCCTAGACAGAATATCAGGAAGATATGATTAACAATTATTTTTACTCAGGCTACGACAAATCTAAAAATATTATGCAACCCCACTTGCAAAAGGTAAGGCAAAGATATAGGGGAAACAGGGATTCTGAAAAAGAGAATCTAGAAACGCAGCAATTTATTCTCGATGTGTCAATTCTTGGTGAGCAAATAAGCTCTTTTCAGTCAGAAATGTTTCATATGGCGTCTTTAACATACTTTCACAACTCCGCAAGTCCATATTTTGCGGCAGCAACACCATTTTTTAACGCATCTTACAGAATGTTTTCTAAGCCAGAAAATAGGGTTATGATTGAAGACATACTTGAATTGTCGAGTGCGTTGAATAGAATTTCAAACAAAATAAAATTACTAGAAAATCAGGAGAATGAAAATGGCTGACCCAATTTACACTCAAAAAAGAACGGTCCAGTACTCGGGTAATCATAGCTCAACCGAGTACAATAAAAGAGTAGAAGAAAACTATCAAGACTTAGTTTATCTATATAATAAATATAACGTTATTGATGCAAATTTAGATCAAATGTTTTCAAGAGTTATGACAGACCACATATTCTTGACCAATACCGTAAAGGATTTGACTGATCGCCTGAAGGCCCTTGAGGCTTCCGAAAAGATGATGTCACTTTATTCTTATTCTCAGTTAACATATAACCCGGGATCCTCAAACGGTCTATCGCTTTCTGTTCCGGCAGCTGAAAGATTGACATTTGATTCAATATATAATTACGTAACTCTGCCGGTAATTTCAAACGCATCGTTTTCAATATTGAAAATGTATAATTCTGTTGGAGAACAAATTATACCTAGTTTTTTTGAAGCCAAAGTAGAGCCGATAGATTCTATAGACTCAAATGGCGCACTCATTGAAACCACTGCACCCTACTATGCTCTGTATGACAGATATGATAGGGTTTGGAAGAGGTCAATTATAGTTGATAATCCCAGTGACAATGGGGCTTTAATGTATTTTTATGTCAAGGTTCCGTCAAATGCGGTTAACAAAAAAGTAAACTCAATACACCTAAGTCCGTATCCAGTTAACTCTGTCGATATTTTTTCTATTCACTATACTCAATCGGAGAATCCAAAGTTGAGCGCAGATGATTCTTGGAAGCCCCTTAATTCAACCGCAATTTACAATGACGACATTAGTGCAGTAGGGCAAGTGCCCCCTGGGGGATGGGTTAACAGCAATAACTCAGATACCATAGTCAATAGCGCACCCCTTTGCTTTAATCTGTCATCTTTGCAGTTTGAGAATAAGCCAATTACTGGTTTTAGAATAGGAATGAGACAAAGAAATTATATAAAAGAAAATAATAAATATATTTATATTTACGGATTGTCTGATTTAGATATACGAGTAAACAAGTATATGGATACCGGTAGAGCTTATTTCATTTTTACTGCTCCACCAAATCAGTTAATCTTTAAAGTTAACAGCGTAACTCCAAAGATGTACAATGTTCCCTTAAGCCTAACTGAGGTGGCTTTTAGCAGTAGAGTCTTCTACCCAACATCGGCAAATACCTTGTCCTTAGATCCTCAGGGTGGTTCCTCAACTGTGTTTGTTGAGATTATTTTAAATAAACTTCAAGATGATACAGTTCCAAAGTTATCTGATCTAATTATCAAATACGAGTAGTCATAGTATTATTTTGAATTAAAGACAGTTACTATAAACCTATTCCTAGTAACTTTAAGGAGTAATTTAAATGGCTACTTTTTATGTTGGACCAAGACCCGTTTTAAGGGGTCGTAATACCGCTGACATGGTCAACCCTTTTAAGGGTACCGCCGGTACGTATTCTTACTATCCGCTATTTGCAAAAGGTGTTTTGCATGGGGGGCCGGACAATCATTATGTTCCTGGAACTGGTCGTCACCCTGGCAATGTTCTTTTGTCTCAGTTATTTAATGGGTCAGCACTTTATGTGCATCCGCTTTCTGGAACATTTAAAAACGGATCGGCGTATGAGGGGGCAAGATTTAAGCCCTTTCAATACAAGGGCCTCACAGCCAATAGCGCATTCCCCTCCAGCTTCGGGCATGCAATTGACAGAGCAAACGACTACGCGCTGTATAGCAACTATAAATTTGACGGAGTAGCTTCGGCTGAAATTTTTGTTAGCGGATATGGTCATGCGCCAAGAAGTAGTGGTGGGCCATCTTCGTTCGAGTTGTTCAGACCAGATCAACACTCCGGCGTTGCCAGCTCTGTTGTATTTACATCTGGATACGGTCAGTCCAATGAAACTAGTGCGTATGGAAGAAACAAGAACCTAGAGCACAAGGGTGTTGCCTCCGCAAAAGCTTTGTAATTCTTGCTTTATAATACCTAGACTACTTCAGCTTTCACGCTGTCCTCTGCTATACTGTATTCCTTAACAAGGGATACACAAGATCCCGTAAACAACGGGATCTTTTTTTATTATCATGATTTTATACAACCTTAATCTATACTATTTGGTCCACTAGTTGTAAACGGCGGTTTTAAGTGTCTAAGAATCTTTTAGAATCTGTTATTGAAGAAGATGTTCTTCCAATAAAATTGGCTGAAGAATATCTGCGCATATATGTTGCGGACATTGAGTGGTCTTCCCATATTAAAAAGCTTTGGAAGAATTTTTCTAACAAAAACAAAACAGACGAAGAGTGTAAGACCCTCGTCAAAAAAGCAATAAGCTGTGCCGTACTGTTGCCAGCTTTAGAAAATACACAAATACCAAATCCTCCTCATTCACTTTTATTTTGGTGCACTGGTTGGGCGCAGTTCAATGAGAAGAATTGGTTTGATCTATTTAAAAAAGTTGTAGTAAACGATATGCAGATAAAAGAGAATAGGATGAATTTGATTAACATTGGAATTATAGATCCCATAGATCATTCGCCGGTAACTAGGCAGGCTTTCAATTGGTTGTATGACGAAGCTAGTAGCACGAATTGTATTAATAATGAAAACAAAACGGTTGTTACTAACAAGCTTAAAAATATAGTTTCAATATATGGTGGAGCTGTTGTTTCTAGTATGTTCATGAATCATCCAAGTAAAATAGACAAGGTGTTAAACTGGAGAAGTGGATATTTTTTTGAGAAGCAAATTCACAAAACCTACACAATGGACAAATTACTTAAGATAAAGAACTCAGAATTTATGAAAACAAATCCTTCCTACATTAAACAGGTTCCAGTAAAACCATACCTAAAATAACAACAAGGAGAATACAATGGTCGTAGATACACAAGAAACAAATCTTGCATTGAAAAACTTTGGTATGTTTTCTTTTAGGATAAGCGAAGAATTTTTGTCCGATTACAGGAATAAGCAAGCGCCCTTTGGTTACAGGGACGCTGCCGGTAATTCAGTTGGTGAAATAACTTTTCTAAGAACCTATTCTCGCTTAAAAATTGATGGGAAAAAAGAAACGTGGGTTGATGTATGTGAGCGTGTAATTAATGGAATGTATTCTTTGCAGAAAGACCACTGCAAAAAGAACAGACTTCCATGGAACGATACTAAAGCTCAGGCTTCAGCTAGGGAAGGTTTTGATCGTTTATTTAATCTTAAATGGACACCGCCCGGCAGAGGATTATGGGTTATGGGTACACACATTGTTAATGTTCAAAAAAACTCGGCTGCCCTTCAAAACTGTGCCTTTGTTTCAACTACTGAAATGACAAAATTAAATCCAGCTAAACCTTTTTCCTTTTTGATGGAGGCATCTATGCTGGGCGTAGGTGTTGGTTTTGATGACAAAGGTGCAGATAAGGACTTCACTATTTATCAGCCGAATAAGGAAGTCTCTACACAAATAATAGAAGATACCCGCGAAGGATGGGTTGATTCAGTAACCGCGCTGCTTAACTCTTACCTAAAACCAGATCAGCCTTCTGTTGCATTTGATTATTCCTTGATACGTTTAGCTGGTCAACCAATAAAAACTTTTGGAGGGACAGCTTCTGGGCCCGATCCATTGAAAAAACTTCACGCCGCAATCAGAGCCCTGTTCAACAATAGACATGAACAAAAACTTTCTAGAAAAGACATAGCAGACGTAGGAAATCTTATAGGCGTATGTGTTGTCTCCGGAAATGTTCGTCGCTCCGCTGAACTATTGATAGGCAGAAAAGATGATAAAGATTTTCTAAATCTAAAAAATCCTGAAGTTTTTCCAGAAAGAAATTCTTATAACCCAGAAAATCCTGGTTGGGGTTGGATGTCTAATAATTCTGTTGAAACTGAAGTTGGAGCAGATTTGTCATCGATTGTTGAAGGCATATCCCTAAATGGGGAGCCCGGTGTTATTTGGATTGACATATCAAGAAAATATGGCAGACTAATTGATCCACCAAACAACAAAGATCATAGAGTAGCGGGATACAATCCGTGCGCAGAACAGTCACTTGAATCATATGAATGTTGTACGTTGGTTGAAACGTATTTAGGTAGACACGAGTCATTGGAGGACTATAAGCGCACACTAAAATTTGCGTACCTTTACGCCAAAACTGTGACGTTGCTTCCAACTCATTGGGAAGAAACTAATGCAATCATGCAAAGAAATCGTCGCATAGGAACCTCTATGTCTGGCGTTGCAGATTTTGCAGACAAGTGCGGAATGCCAGTTTTGAAAGAGTGGATGAATCAAGGTTATAAAACGATTCAAAGATATGATAACGTATATTCTGAATGGCTTGGTATTAGGGAGTCTATTAAAACCACAACCGTAAAACCTTCTGGTACCGTATCAATACTTGCTGGTGAATCTCCCGGCGTTCACTGGACTCCAGGTGGAAAGTTCTTTAATAGAACAATACGTTTTTCTAACGAAGACCCCATGCTGCCCTTGTTTAGAATGGCTAATTACAGAGTGGAACCCGCTGCAGAATCGCCTGATACCACATCTGTTGTGTATTTTCCTATAAAATCTAATGCTATTAGATCGGAAAAAGACGTTACAATCTTTGAAAAAATGGCTTTAGCAGCAACTGCGCAAAGATACTGGTCTGACAACTCGGTATCAGTTACGATTTCTTTTGATAAAGAGACAGAGTCTCAGCATATAGGGACAGTTTTACATATGCACGACGGTCAATTAAAAACTGTTTCATTTTTACCTAGCGGCAACGACACCTATCCGCAGATGCCGTATACTCAAATAACCGAACAAGAATACAAAGAAAGCCAAGATAAGCTTTTCCCCATAGATTTATCTGGAATATATGTAGGTATGGCAGCAGACGCAATCGGTGAACGCTACTGTACTACTGACGCTTGTGAAATTAAAGTTGTAAAGGATGCAGATTAAGAATTAATTATGTTTAACGAAAAAAATTTGAACAGTCTTTTTTATGAAATTATTAAAAATGAAAATCTAGAAAACAATGAATCACTTCATTTAGATAAAACAAAACTTGACGAGTTAAAAAAATGTCTTATGATCATTGATTCTTTAAATCATTCCAGCATGGATATAAGCTCTATGCTAATAAATATTATTAATGATTCCGATTTCACCGTTGACAGGGAAACTTCTGATATAATGGAGAACATGTATATGGAGTCAGAAAAACTACGATCAAGTGTGGCAAAGTTCTTGACAAGAACAATTATTGACCTATACGATGAAACAGAAAGCAATTCAGATGGATGAGTCGGTAAAAGCAATTGAATCAACAGTAATATCTGGCATAATTAAAGAAGATGACAGTATCATCAATATACTCAATAATGGTTATGTTAAGTTGGTTGATAAAATGGGCAGCGATTTATCTGTCGTAAATGCGGCACGCGCCTCTTTTGCTAAGGAGTCAAAAGAATTTTCTACACAAGACGCAAGACTTTTAAGCTATTTGGCTAGAGAAAATCATATGTCGCCTTTCAGACATGCATTTATGACTTTTGAGGTTAAAGCACCGCTTATGGTTGCTAGACAACACTGGAAGTATGTCGTAGGGTCTGATCATACAATGGACTCTTGGAACGAATCGTCGAGAAGATACATAACAATGGATCCAGATTTCTATGTTCCACAAGCAGATCAGTGGAGAACAGCTCCGCAAGATAAAAAACAGGGTTCTGGCGGTCCGATTGGACCGTGGATTGGATCAGTTTTAACTGAGAGACTTCAAAAACTTATTAAAGATTCAGAAGCCCTGTATGATTGGGCGATGAAAGAGGGGGTGGCGCCAGAGCAGGCTAGACTATTTTTGCCTGCGTACGCAATGCATGTTGTTTATAGGTGGTCTTGCAGTTTGCAGTCGGTAGCTTTATTTTTGAATCAAAGATTGTCCGACGATGCACAAAAAGAAATACAACTTTATGCCGATGCAATATATAGATTAGCTCAGCCAGAATTTCCAGTTTCTTTTTCAAGTTTAATATCTAGATAATGTTAGTTAACCTTTTACTTGCCTTAATTTTTTCAATTTTAATTAACTGGACGTGTTCGTTGAACATATCTTTTTCGCAACAAAAAGACAAACAAACTAGGGTAATTTTAATAGGTGTATCGTTGTTGACTGGCTTCTTAGCCGGATTCATGCTATTGTTGTAGTACTTTATGCCAGCATCAAAACTGAATTACATAGTAGTTTACGAAGGGGTAAGTCAGGTTTACGGATCTTCATCGAAGAAGATAGCCCTAGACACCCCTCCTCCGGACGGAATCAGCGAAGATAAGAAAAAAGTTTTATTTGTAGCTTTCGAACCAGATACGAATAATTTATGCGTTTATGAAGTAAAGAAGGAAGACAATGACTAAAAAAAGTAATCCAAAGAAAAAAGTTGGTATTAAGCTTATGGACAATCAATCTTTTTTTGTAGAAGATTTAGATGTTTTTTTGCACATACAAAAGACCTATGTCAACTTAGCTAATAGTCAGATGCAAGAACAAAACAAGGAAATCATACTTAGAACACTCGCAGCTGTACAGCATGCGATAGAAACGGTATTTGTAGCTGAGGCTGATGGTTATGACGACAAATGGTAAGATAGCACTGTTCTCACTTGCTGTGGTAGCTACAGCCGTAATTGTGGCGGCCCTTCTACCAGCACAGCAAAAAATGCAGAGACCTATAAACAGTTACGATCAATTTAAGAATAGGATTAAAGAATTTTACAGTGGGATTCAATTACAGGAAGCCGAGATGGCCTACGATGCATTGGTAGACGGCGGTATAAATCCGTCTGATGCGTACAAGATAGTTGGGTGTATTTAAGTGATAGACTTATGTGTGGTAAATTACAACACTGCCAATCTTTTGGATAGGTTTATTAAGTTTCTGCACAAAGATTTACAAAACACAGAATCAATTACAAAATCTAATAAGTATTGGAATCTATTTATCTCAGACAATGATTCGACTGATAATACCATTGAATATCTGAAAGATATTTCTGGGAAATACTATATTGATAAACTTTTTGTTAATAGAAATATTGGATATGCAGCCGCCTGTAATCTTATGGCTAGTAAAGGAGATTCCGAAATTATTGGCTTACTTAACGCAGACGTATGGATGAAAAACGAGGATGTAACAAAGATATTAAATATTTTTCACAAGAATCCAGATATACATATATTGGGTGTTAAGCAAAGAGACGAACAGGGTAGGATAACACACGCTGGTATAGTCGGGACTAACATTAAACCAGTTCACAGAGGCTGGATGTTACCCGATTTAGATGACACGATGTTTGCAGATACCATAGAATGTGTCACTGTTTCTGGTTCAGCTTACTTTATAAGACGTAATGTATGGAACGCTTTAACAAATAATATAAAATATAAACAACTTTACCCCAACGCTATCGGTGCCTTTCTGCCGACTAAACATTATTATGAAGAAACTTGGTGCTCGTATTTTGCGAGACACTTGGGCTATAATGTTGTGTATGACGGATCTGTTTCTATAGGGCATAGTTGGCACGCATCGTCTCCAAAGCTTGAAGGGGAGCCAAGTGAGGTTGATAGACAGTGGCCTGTAAGTCAAGAAATGTTTCGTAAAGCGTGTGATCATTTTGGAATACCTAGAGATTAATTACAAGGGAGAAATATATGTCAAATGAATTAAATGTTTACCTTTACAACGCAGAAGTTGTTAAAGTGGTAGATGGAGATACTTTTAAAATTAATATAGACCTTGGTTTTGAGGTTCATCTTGGACCAAAAAGTGTGAGACTTTATGGAGTCAATACACCAGAAAGCCGTACTTCAAATCTTGAAGAGAAAAAAATGGGACTTGCAGCTAAGGAATTTACTGACCGATGGATCAAAAAGGCCAACAATAAAGTAAAAATTGAGTCAATTCTTGATAAGAATGAAAAGTACGGTAGAATTCTTGCTAGAGTGTGGAACGAAGCTGGAGAATGTCTTAACACTGAAATAGTAAAAGCTGGTTTGGCTAGAGAATACTTTGGCGAAGGCGACAAAACATTTAAAGAATTTAAGAAATAGATGTCTTTATCTGTATATCTTTCTGGGGCAATTGATGACGCTCATCTTTTTGCAACCCATTGGAGACTAGATGCAACCAGGGCATTAAAAGATCGAGGCTATAAAGTAAACGATTGCTATGCTTCAAATGAAGACAAATCTCTTTCTTATGAAGAGATAGTTCAAAAAAATCTTTTTTTACAGAAGAGATCCGATATACTTTTGGTTGAGTATTTAATGCCCAACAGATCCTACATAGGAACAGATTTTGAAATGGCTTGGGCAAAAATTCATGGTCAACCTTCGGTGGTCATCTGTTCTCATCATCATATCAATAGAACATACATGAAATATATGGCGACAAAACTTGTCAAGGATCTAGAAGAAGCTGTAGAATATGTATCTACTAATTATCCTAACACATAAAATCTTTTCACATTAAGGAAAAACCATGCCAGAAAATAAATTTAACTACTTTACTGTTGAAACAATTTCAGTTGTAAAAGCCGCAAACAAGAGCGATGCAGAAAAGATTGTTCTTGGCCGCAAAAATGTCAAAGGTCAAATCTTGATGCAGTCGACTGATGTCGAGCGCATTACATCTGTTCAGGCTCACAAGCAAATTAAGTTGTAAAGAAACTGGTTTAAGTGGCGGGGTTAAAATCCCGCCACAAACAGTATTATGATTTACGCTTTGATGGTAGCAAGAAACGAAGAACATCGTTTTCTTAAAGTTATTCTTGAACGACTCTCAACTCAGGTTGATAAGATTATTTTTTTAGACGATTGTTCTACCGACAACACCGCAAAAATAGCCGAAGAATATGCGGTTGTGTATAAAACTAGTGAAAATCTTTTTACCAAAAACGAGGGTAGGCTTAGGCAACAATCTTGGGATTGTTTATCCGAGCACGCAAAACCTGGTGACTGGGTTGTTGCCATAGACGCTGATGAAATAATTTTATGTGTTAATGGTAATTCTATAAAAGACGAACTTAAAATGTCTCCGTATGATGTTGTGTGCACTAGAAGGGTCGAGCTTTGGGATTCTTTGAATATTAGAGTAGATAAGCTGTGGGGACCTCAATTTGTTCAGAGAATATATAGATTTGCGTTGGGCGGAATATTCCCGGACAGACGTCTTGCATGCGGGTCCGCCCCAACATATGTTGAGGATTGGTTGGCAAGAAAAAATTATTGGGTCTACAATTCAATAAGAATGGTTCATCTTGGCTACTTAAGAGATGAAGATAAGCAAGAAAAATACGAAAGATACATGACCCTTGACGCCGGTCAATATCACAATTTAGATCATCTAAAGTCTATAATTGACAAAGATGTAGTTCTTTTACCAATAAAATCACTAGGAATAAATATGGAGGATATAAAAATATCATGAGATTCATAGATCAAAAACAAACACTTCGACTACTAACAGAAAAAATGTCTAACAAAGAAAGATTTGCGTATGTATCTTTTTCTAGGTCTTCTCTTCTTTCTGTAACTGGCCAGATAGTGGATGAGAAAAAACCAAACAAATATTTTACTAAATCCATATTGAATTCTCTTGAAATAAAAGATGAAAACTATATGAGATGTGTTTATTATGGCATGGTTTCTGAAAATACTGATATAAACATATCTCAAATCCCTGCTTTATCAAGTGGTCCGCTATATGATGCGGCAACGATAGAGAATATGTTCTTAAAAAAGAAGGATGTTTTTGATAGTTTTGTTAATTTTTACACAAAGTACGCTAACACTGTTGTGGTTTCTTTTCACGATAAAAAACATGTTCAAAAAATCATAGGATCGCCTACCCACTATATTAAAGTTCCTTATAATGATTACTATGAGAAAGTTGATAGCATAGTGACTTCGATACAGGAGCTTGGTCCCAATATAGACTACTGTATTTTGGCCTGCCCTATGCTGTCTAGCGCCTTAGCAAATCATATCTGGAATAAAACATCAATATCCGTGTTGGATTTTGGAAAAACTTTCACAATATCATCTTTTAAATTTAATGCGCAACAATAAACCAGATAAAGACGACATACAATTTATGACAGATTTGTTGATGGATAGTCATTTGTCTTTATCTCAAATATCTAAAGAATTAAATTGGTCAGTCAATTATCTTAATAAACAAATTAATAGACACGGTTTAAACTGGATTAAAAAAAAGAAAAAGAAGATGTCACGTGGTCATTCTTCCCTGTATGATATATTGAGAAAGCTTATACCTAACGAAGAAATCATTAATGAATATCACATAGGAAATAAATTAAAGTTAGATATATATTGCCCAAAGTACAACATCGCATTGGAGTATCATGGTAGGCAACACTTTTATTATACTGGAAGGTTTTATGTCTCAAAAGATGATTTCATTCAGTCTCAAAAAAGAGATCTTCAAAAGCTAGACATGTGCATTGAGAAAGGTATATCATTGATAGTTTTTAGATACGATGATAAGCTAACCGAACAAGTTGTTTTTGAAAGAATTCTTCAAGAATTAAGGAGCAGCGGCTTAAAGGTTGATGGCATAAAAAAGAAGAAGAAAAAATTAACAGAGAGTCCATCTTATATAAAAGCCAAAAAAGTAAATAGTGATAGAAGAAAAAAAATTTACACAGAGCTAAAGAGAAAAAATAGTGAATCAAGACGAAACCACAAATAACTATCCAATAGAATATCAAATATTTTCGCTGTGTCTAAGAACGCCACGGCGCAGTTAAATTTTTTCACGATAATCTAAGCTCTGAAATTGTTGGCAAAAATCATGGAGAAAGTGGAATATACGAATTTTACAACGCCATTATGGCATACTATAGGGCGACGCAGTTAGATATCGTAGATACGATAGCTTTTAAATCCTGGCTAAAAACAGAGACAGATATATACGATGCCCTGGGTGGACCGGTTGGTGTTGATTCGATGTTTTCCGTACTGGTTAATTTGGACCTTTCAAACTCAGAATCTGTATTGAAACTCATAGAGCACAAGGCAAATAAAAGAAGACAGATAGATTACCTGCAAGAACTGCAAATGCTCATAACACAAAAGGGAAATAAATCGGACGAAGACGTAGAAAGAATATCTTTATTAACATCAAAAATTAGAGAGCTTGAGAATCAGATAAGCTATAATCCACTAGATAACGTAACAACAGCTAAAGATATATCTGGTAGGGCCGAGGATCTTTTGGTTATACCCGATTTTATGTCAACTCAATTTAAATCCCTCAATAGAGCAATGGGGTACACTGATAAGGGCGGATTTTTTAAGGGCGCCGTTCATGCGATCATCGCCCCATCCGGCAAAGGTAAAAGCACTTTTGCCAAATGCTTGGTTAATCATTGGGTTGACTCTGGTTACTCTATTCTTTACATAAACTTTGAAGAAGCAAAAGCTCACTGGGAAAGAGTTCTAATGACCCAGGTCATAGAAAAGAATATATATGCAGAAGCATCTAATTGGTCAAGTGAAGAAAAGAAAAAATACGTACAAATTTTTAAAGATAGGTTAGGCAAATGGGGTGAAAGATTCATGGTCAGGCATGATCCAGACACTCCTTACTTTGAAGATCTTGAGAGATGGCTTAGAGATTTAATGGGTCACAACAACAAGGTTCCTGACGTAATAGTAATTGACACGATACAGTCAATGTTCACCAGGGGCGGAAAGGGTAAGCCTAGGTGGGGCGAATTTGAAGAAATGATGGTTCGATTAGAAAAATTGGCTAGAGATATGAATTGCGTTTTGATAATAACCGCTCAAGAAAACGCAAATAGAATGAAAGAAAAGCGAGAACTCGTTCAGCAGTCTGATACAGGTGGTTCATTATCGATACAACAAAAGTGTGCTGTGACGATATTTATAACAGATAAAAAACTTATATCTGGAGATGAATCTGAGGACGAATATGTCATGCAGTTACAGATACCTAAAAACAGAATAACTGGTTCTACTTTTGTTTATGATCCACCATTGGTTAGGTATAACGATAGCAAAAAAGCTTATGAAGAATATGAATCAGTTCAAGAAACTGACTATAAAGAAAATAACAGAATCAATGATTTGTTTGGAGACTTTTCATAATGTTAAAAGTGACACCTAAATCTATTAAAGATTTTCAAACTTGCGGCCTGCTTTACGACTACAGACATAACCAGGAGCTTACAGAAACAATACCAAGTCGTCAAATAATGACTGATAGGTTTGAAGATACATTAAGAAATGTAATAAATTTTTTCTTTTACAAAAAGCAAAGCGGTAGTCCGGCATCTTATTCCGCACTGCAAAATAGGTGGCAAAAGTTATGGTTTCCTAAAGGCGCATCTGCCCAAGACGTTATCAATGAGAAGCACGAAACAGCGTATGGAAACACTGCAAGTCTTACCTCCAGGGCTACGGCAGCGTTGATGAATTTTCATGAGTACTTCTCAAATCCAGGAATTATTCCAGTAGGAATATCTGAAGAATACAACCTACCGATAGACAAGGTTTTACTCAAAGGAAGTTTTGATCTAATTTATATTTTAGATAATCAAATTTATATTGTTAAGTGGATGTTCAACGCAAAAGAATCAAATAATCATCTATATAATACTGATTTCGCCTGCATGTATTACGCTTACAAGAGAACTAACCCATCCATGATTAGTAGAGTTAAATTTGGCTACTATGATATAATGGATTCAAATCCTTCAGTAAAAATTCAAAACACGAACAATGATGATGTAGAAGCACTAAAATTTTGGGTACAAGAATTGTCTGATAACAAAAACTTTTTCCCAAGAAGAGGCTTAACTTATTATTGTAAACGTTGTCCTTTTGATGGGCCTTGTTCAAAATGGTCCTTCAAAAATTTTAGAGAGTAGATTATGGTAAAAAATAACAAAAATAATATTTTAGATGACATCTTAGAGCAGTCGGTTGTTACGTCAATGATGGGCGAAGAGGATAACGTGTTGGCGCCTTTGCTGCAAGAGATTAATATGATCAAATCTGAGCCCATCAGATCTTTTGTGAGATCAGTTCTCTTAAGAGCGGAATCTTTTTGGAAAATACCTTCTTCTTTTTCCGGTAAATATCATCCAATTGATGAACACAACGAGGGTGGGAATGTTCTTCATACTAAAAGAGTTGTAAGAACCGCAAAGATACTGTGTGAGTCTCATAGTCTTCCACCCGAAGAGGTGGACACAGTGCTTGCTGCATGCCTAATCCATGATATAACAAAAGGGAAATTAGACGAGTCTGGTTCCTTCAGTTATGATCCAATGCATCCGTATACCGTAGGTAAGTTTGTTAAAGTATGTCAAGAGGATGACAAAAAGTATGCTAGCGATCTTACGTCTTCAACCCTGTTTTTAAGTGAGGAGGATGTTCAAACAATTTTGAGATTAGTTCGATGCCATCTAGGTCCGTGGTCTCCTGTCCCGGAAACAATACCAATCACTTATCTGGATCAAATTGTTCACTTGGCGGATAACATTGCATCGAAACTTCATGTTATAGTGGACGGAGATAATGTTCAAGAGCATAGATGGAGATCAAATGACGCAGGTGCCGCAATCAAATAGAGTAGCTAAAAGAAGCGTTTTACTTGAAAACTGGGAGTACTATTTAACCGAATCTGTTTACCATAGGACGTTTTCTTCCGAAATGAAAACAGACAAAAGTATTCTATTTTACTTTAAGAACAACGAGGGGCGATGCAAGGTTTTATGAGACCCTGTAATGAGCAAAATAAATTTCTTTCTGCTTGGCGTTTTGTTGAGGTTGCTAGATATGTTCCATCTTTAAAAAGAGTTATAAGAGACAAAGAAAATAATTTACCACTTGTTTTAGACTATTCCGATGTCATAAACTATGCAACCAAGAATGGCAACACCCGGTATATATACCTCTGTTTGGCTATATAATTCAAAAGACTTAGAAAAAGCTACTAGGTATTCAAATTTATATTTTGATCTTGACAGTAAAGAAATTTTAGAATCATATTCAGATACATCGCGATTACTAGTTTCTTTATATCAAAGCATACCTGAGGAAGCGGTTAAAATATATTTTACTGGCAAAAAAGGTTTCCATGTTGAATGTGAAGCATCTTGTTTGGGCATCTCCCCCTCGAACACTTTGCATACTCAGTTTAAGTTTATGGCATCAAAAATTAAAAAAGATTTAGCTATTCCGACTATTGATTTAGCTGTTTATGACCTTAGAAGAATGTGGCGCTTAGTTGGCACTAAGCATCAAGATACTAAGCTTTATAAAACTCTTCTTAGTTATGAAGATTTTTCAAGAGGGATTGATCACATACTGCTTTTGGCGGGAAAGGCGTCCGATTACGCCTATGAAGATGTTTCATTTAACTACAAAGCCAATGAATGGTATAGGGAACATTCTTACTTGATGGAAGAAGAAAAAGAAAAAAGCAAAGATTATCTTTCGTATTTTAATAAATATGGAACTCAAAGATTAAAGTCAAAGAACGATGAGATTCAAAAGGTCTTTCAGCTCGACGTCCTTTTTAAAAATTGTCCAGCAGTGAAAAGAATTTATCAAGAAGCTAAAGATAAAAAAGATCTTGATCACGAATCTAGGTTATTCTTATGCTCAATTTTAACCTATACTGATGACGCCATAAAGTTTCTTCATGAAATATTAAGTTTTTGTAATGATTATAATTTCGAAAAGTCTTCAGCTCACATAAATGATTGGATAAAGAGAAGACATTTGGGTATAGGGGGTAGGCCCTATACTTGTGAAAGAGCCAATTCCGTTGGTGTTGGTTGCGGGGATTGTAAGCTTGAAAGAAAAAGAAAATGGATTAAGATTGGAGAGAAGTATATGGAAACGAACGATAAGTCTTCTCCGTCACCCATAAGATTTGCTTATAAAACAAAAAAAGAAAGTGAGGATAAAAATGAATCAAATACAAAATCCTGACGATGTGATAGGGGTTTGCTCTGAGTGTAAGTCTGATCAGCCAATGTCCTACATGTATAATAGTCCTTTCGCACAGCAAGGTTTGGCTGTGCCCTGCAAGTACTGTGGTGGGGTTGTTATAATTACATATAGAGAGAAACGCAATGATTCAATAGATGGTTCAGATAGAAGTAGGGGTATTAGTTAATACATGAAAAACTGGACCAACCTACATAATCATACTGTTTTTTCGCTACTTGATGGACACGGTAATATAGAAAAGTATCTTGAAAGAGCAAAAAAACTAGGCATGGCGGGTTTAGCTACAACAGATCATGGCAACATTCATTCGTGGCTAGATTTTTATGACGCAGCTACTGCGATTGGTGTTAAGCCTATTCTTCGGAAGCGAATTTTATCAGGCTAGAAAAACTAGATTTGATAGGGATCAAGAGGAGAGATCTGGCCCATCCAAAAACGAATGGGAACAAAGAGGCCCTTATCATATAACCATATTGGCCAAAAATAATACAGGCTATCACAATATTATTAAGATGTCATCTAAATCTTATCTAGAGGGATACTACGTAAAACCTAGGTTAGATCATGATTTAATTTCTCAATATTCTGAGGGAATAATTGTTTTGTCTGGCTGCCTAAATAGTGAGGTTTGTCAAGCGCTCTTAAGAAATGATTACAATTTTGCATTAAATGCTGCGTACAAAATGCAAAGCATAGTGGGCAAAGAGAATTATTTCATAGAAATACAAGATCATGGAATAACAGAGCAGAGAAAGATTTCTAAGAAACTTATAGAGATAGCAAAAGCTATCGACGCTAAAGTGATTCCTACCAACGACTGCCACTATGTTCATCAGCACGATGCTAGGTCGCATGACATAATGCTATGTGTGGCCACTAACTCTAATATACATACTCAAAATAGATTTTCTTTTTCCGGTGATAATTTTTATTTGAAATCTTATGAAGAAATGGAGTTATTATTTAATCAAGATTGGTTAAAGAATACTATGTCAGTTTGCGATATGGTTGATATTAACTTGAAGTTTGGAGAAATACATTTTCCAAACTTTCCAATTCCAACAAAAGAGACATCAACAGAATATTTTGAAAGATTAGCCTGGGAAGGTTTAAGAAACAGATACGGCAATAGTCTTCCTCAGAATGTAATTGAGCGAGCAGAACACGAAATAAAAGTCGTAAAAGAAATGGGTTTTCCGGAATACTTTTTAGTAGTATCCGACCTTGTCAGATGGGCTAAAACAAATAACATAAGAGTTGGTTGGGGCAGAGGTTCTGCAGCGGGTAGTGTGCTGTCCTACGCTTTTGATATTACAAATTTAGATCCGATTAAATTTGGTTTGTTGTTTGAAAGATTCTTGGTTGAGGGGAGAAAGTCAATGCCCGATATTGACTTAGACTTTGACGATAGATATAGGGATAAAGTTATTGAATACGCAAAAAGTAAATACGGAGAAGACAAAGTAGCCCACATATGCACATTCAACAGAACAGGCGCTAGACAATCTATAAGAGACGCAGCAAGAGCGCTTGGTTTTGATTACACTTCTGGAGATAAAATAGCAAAGCTCGTTCCCCCTCCGGTGCTGGGCATCTCAAAAAATTTGCAGGAATGCATGGAAGTTACTGAGTTTAAACAAGCTTATGATTCAGATTCGGATTCTAAAACAATAGTAGACGCAGCATTAGGGCTCGAAGGTGTTGTAAGGCAAACGGGTATACACGCTGCGGGTGTTGTGATATCAAAGAAATCCTTAATAGAATATTTACCCGTTATGCAGAAAGGGGCAGACTCACCCTTAATCACGCAATGGGATATGGGTAGGGTTGAACAATGCGGCCTGCTGAAAATAGATTTTCTTGGCTTAAGAAACCTAGGAGTTATTGACGAATGCATATCTACAGTAAAGAAGACTCGTAATAAAAATATTGTTTTAGATAATATAAATATCGCAGATAAAAAAACCTATGCGGAGCTATGTAGGGGGAACGCTATAGGCGTCTTTCAGCTTGAGTCGAGCAGTATGCGTGACATGATGGTTCAATTGCAACCTAAGTCCATAGAAGACATAATGGCGCTTATTTCTCTTCATAGACCTGGGCCAATGGGTTCTGGGATGGATAAATTATACATAGAAAGAAAACATAAAAAATCAAAAATAGTATATGATCATCCAAAGCTAGAGAAAGTGCTAGGTCAATCCTTGGGGATTATGCTCTATCAGGAAGATGTACTCGGTGTTGCTAAAGAGTTGGCCGGGTTCAGTTCTGCTGAGGCAGACGATCTTCGTAAGGTCATAGGTAAGAAACTTATGGACAAGATTGCAATGTTTAGAACAAAATTTGTTGAAGGCTGCGTTAAAAATTCAGGTATAGCTGAGTATAAAGCTGAAAAAATATACTCTGACATAGAGTACTTTGGTGGGTATGGTTTCAATAGAGCTCATGCGGCAAGTTACGCAATGGTTTCTTATATAACTGCATATTTAAAAACTAATTTCACGGCTGAATATATGGCAGCACTGCTTACCTCTGTCGCCGGCAATAAAGATAAACTATTCTTGTATCTCAATGACTGTAAAAAAATGGGTATAAATGTTTTGCCACCGTCAATTAATGGTTCTGGAATTACTTTTCAGGTTAAAGACGAAAAGAACATAGTCTTTGGCTTAGCCTCGATTAACGGTATAGGGCTGTCTATAGCCGAAGCCATAGTTAAGTGCAGAGACGAGTCCAAGCCATATATAAACATGTTTGATTTTTATAGAAGATGTGATCCAGTTATTCTAAAAAAATCTACCTTAGAACACCTCACCAATTCTGGAGCTTTAGATGAGTTAATTGATCAAGCAGATTTCGAAGAAGGGGAAGTGCATCGCTCAAAAGAATTATCTATTCTAGAAAAAGAAAAAGAAGAACTTGGGATTTATGTTACCAAGCATCCACTAGAAGGAATATGGGATGCGATGAGGCAGGATATAGACGCAGAAATGATAGACGTGCCTGATATGCAGTCAAATTCTTTTGTCAAACTTGGCGGAATCATAACTTCAAGTAAAAAAATTATAACCAAAAAAGGTTCCAAGATGTACAAGTACACCCTGGAGGATCCGACGGGTGAGCTAGAGGTTGTTGTTTTCCCCAAGGACGCCAAGTCCTACTCTGATGACTATTTCAAGGTTGGAGAAATGGGATATGTTCACGGTGTTTTAAATAAAGAAATAAATGATGAGAATTTAAATTATAGATTGTTCTTAAGTAAGATGGAAAAAATAAGTAATGAGGTTAATTTATCTGGTAAAATTATAAACCTAAATGTTAAAAACTTATCCCACGAATCTTTTGAACAAATATGTGATATAATAAATTCAAACAACGGCAATAGACCAGTAATCTTAAATGTAGAAAATGAATACGGTAAAACATCTTACCGTTTCAATAAAACTACAAATAAAAAAGCTGAAGAACTAATATCTAAGTTAATTTAGAGGAGAGACAAATGGCCGCAAACGGCACCTATCAAAATCCATCTACAAAAGAATGTTGGCAGTACTGCTTTTCTTGCGGTAGATGCGAGAACAAGGGTAGATACGACAAATGCAAAAGCTGTAGCGGCAGATATGATCCTCGTGGGATTATAGACGCTCATCCGGAAGACTACTGTGACTGTCGAAATGGTGTACTTAGATGGAAAACAGGCACTGGTAGAATAGTGATAACGAGATTCAAATCAAACCCGTATGCTGGTTCTGTGCAGATTGAGCAAAAGACTCAAGACGAGAGAGACTGGGATTCATATGTTAAAGATACTAGAGAAAAAATGAATGATCCAAAATGGAATCCAATAACAATTGTTAACGAAGACTGATAGGAGAATAGTATGATCAGAAAAGAAAATGGAAGAATTTTATTAGACAATATAGTTTTGACAGAGTACGAAGATGGGCACAATGACTCTCGGAAGTTTCATGAACTATCATATCCAGTGTGGAATTGTCGGTTTTTTTGCCAACGAACAAGAACTTAAATCACTTTACAGTGTCTTAAATTACTATTATAATCTCGACGTAATAAATGATGTCGTTGTAAGCATAAATGATTACGGCGTTGATGATCAAGAAACATCGGAAGTTTAAGGAAAATAATGAAAAAAAACTACTACGAAGAAATGGAACTAGGCGATTCTGGGTGGATTGTAACTCCGGATGGTTACAGAAACATTCACAATAATCATACGATTGATCACATGGGTAGAGAATTTGATGAAAACGGAATTCTTATTTATGATCCAGAAACCGAAGAGGATCAGCAATGATATCAATCAGGCCAGCTTACAGTATCAGCGAGTTAGAAAAAATATCTTTAATGGATTTATCCTATTCAAGGATAGATGCCTATATGTCTTGTCCGGCGAAGTATTTTTTTTCTTACATTAAAAAAGAACCAAGAAGATTTGGTGAAGCAGCTGCTCTTCGGGAGCATGGTTCACTTGGTCTTGGAGGAAACACTTGCCAGGAAAAAACCAGTTGATCTTAGTGAATTAAATAAAAGCTACCTAGAATCAAGGTCCAGGTTTGATCCAGAACAAAAAATCAATGATGAATTAATATCTGTTGGTCAACAAATTATAGAAGAATTTTACGATAGACACGTAGGAGAAGAGTTTAGGATTGAGCATAAAGAAAAAGAGTTTAATTTTGTAATTGGACTTTTTAATATTAATGGATATATTGACAGAATTGATGAATACAAGGACAGGGTTGAGGTCATAGATTACAAAACTCGGTAAATGGGAAGTTTCATCTAAGGCGGTTAAGGATAATCTTCAGCTTGGAATATACGCCCTGGCCGTTAGGCAGATGTATCCAGACAAAGAGTTGTACGCAGAGTTATATTATCTCAGGTCTGGCAATAGAAAAGGCCACATATTTACGGATGATGATTTGGAAAATATAAAGTTAAATATATTAAATATTGGAAATAAAATGATAAATGACTTTAACTTTCTTCAAACATCTAACGAAAGAGCGTGCAGGATGTGTGATCACGCAATTTCAAAAGCGTGCGCCATTGGGGCAAATAGATTAAAGAAAATGAAGGCATAAAAAATGAGACCCCCCCTGCTGCAGGAGTGCAGCAAGAGGAGTCTTACGGGCAATCAATTAGCTCTGTACCGGGTTGTTAACAGAATCCTGAACACCGTCGAAAGCGTGACGCTGAATCAGCGATGTTGCTTCCTCGGTGGTGAATCCGGCCTCTTCAATCAGACTAACTACATAGTCTGCAGCCGTGCTGGTGGAGCTGTTGATGATGGTTTCCATTGTTGACATGACAACCTCCTGGTTGTGGTTTGTTTTCTTGTATAAATTAATGTATAATATACTTAACGAATATTACACCAATAAGGATAGCATAACAAACATGAACATTGTCGAGCCGAAAGACTTCTTTTTGGAGTTCTCCCAAAAATCTAGCCATCCAAACTTTAAACTTATTTCAGATAAGTACATTGACGAATCCATACTTGCAGACGACAGTATAGCAGCGAAGCGGAGGCAAAGGCAACGTCTACCAACATACAAAAACTGGATTTAGAAAAGATCTTAATCTAAACTTGCGATCAGCTTGGGAAGCAAACTTTGCGCGTATCGCTAAAGCATACGCGATCAAATACGAATTCGAACCAAAAGTTTTTACGTTTCCAATAAAAAGAGGAACCAAAGCTTACACTCCTGATTTTTATTTTACAGACTCAGATCAATGGATAGAGATAAAAGGATACCTAGACAATAAGAGTAAAATAAAAATAAAAAGATTCAAGAGATATTATCCACTTGAGTTTGAGAAATTCACAATGATAATTAGCAAGTACTCTACGGAAGCAAAGAGTTTTGTTGAAGAACTACAAATACCTAATGTAATCTTTTACGAAGATATGAGAGATTTTTATTCTAAAATAATATACAAATGGGAAGGAAAATAGTATGGCTGCCTACAAGGAGCAATATTACTCGCTAAGTGAGATTGAAATGCAAGATCTGCTTGAAAAAGCAAAGAGTGGTAATGAGAAATCTCAACTGGAACTTTTAAAAGTTTTTAATAACTTTTTAACAAAGTACACAACGATGCTGTACACCGGCAAATACAGCCTCAAAGACTACGACATTAGGAGATTTATATCTCTGTTTATTAAAGACAACTATGCAAGAATAAAGTTGTCCAGGAACAAAATAGATAGTGCAACTATGAAAGTCGTTAATGAAGCTATGAACGGAATCAATTACATGATCAAAAGGTATTGCGACGAAAGGGATGTAAGGCAAACAGTTGAGATGACCTTTTTTCAATGCGTTAAAAGGTATCAAAGAAAAGATTCGGAGAAGGGACCAATACCTTTTAGTGCATTTTTATATAGTTATTTTTTCTATCTCTTAAAAAAGAATGTTGATCTTTTTTTGATAGACCAACTTGGGAGAAAGAGTTTTCCACTTATAGATAATGATGACTACGAAGAGGAAGAAAGCGGAGAAAAGCAGGTGGGTTTTAGGCCGCCTCCGGTTGAGGTTAATATGGATTTAATAATTTCTATAGAACCAATAGATGAAATGTGGGTATTAGGAACTACCGCTAGTGAACCTTTCCTACAACTTACCATACAGGAAAGGCAGCTGCTAAAATGGAGGTACGGAGACGGAAAGAAGTCATCTGAGATAGCCGACAAAACTACTGAGCACGCCAATACGGTAAGAGAACATATTGGAAAGATAAAAGATAAAATAAGAGATACAATTAAGCAATCAAACATGGAAGAATATCTTTGGTACATTAGGGAGCAATAGATGGTCGATAATAATCAAGAGCATATACAAAAGTTACTATCCGCCTTTCTTGGCCCTGAAATAGCTCAGGTTGTGAACGCATATGGTTCTGGTGATAACTATAAAAAATACTTTGTGGAAATTCCTGAGATGGATAATATTGATCTTGGGGTTCATGATTTAGCCAACTTGGTCGCAAAAACATCAAATGCGTTCGGTAGGGCAACTCGTTTTGCTGGCATGGCTAGAGCTAATTTTAAGTTAAGCGAAGGACAATATAAAAGAGTTTACAAAAAAAACAGAACAGGAAAGAACGAGGCGGAAAGAGAAGCAGCAGCTTTGTCCGCTGCTGAAAGAGAATATGATGCAATGGTTACTGCAGAAGCCCTTGTCAACCTAGCTGAATCCATGGAAATGTCTTCCCGAATTGCTTCAGAGTCTGCGAGAAAATTAATGGACAAAATACAAGCCATGCAGATAGCATCTGCAAGAGAAGAAAAAGGATTTCATATCGAAAAGGAGTCGGTTGATTTTTAGTATGAATAAATTTATAGCTTTATACAAATGTGTCTCAGGTCCGGATGAGTTTTATTCAGAGATTAGGAGCAGCATTGACTACCCTGCTCAGGTAATGTATAAGTCCAAAAATTATACGCTCTCCTCCACAATGATCATCACCTCTTCCATGCAAGAGAAAAGACTTATCGATTCAGCGCACGATAGAAATATAGACTGCTACGTTAAGTTGAGCTAATGCACATAGAAGTTTTTTGTGATGGCGCCTCAAGAGGTCAAGGTCAGAAAAAAATAGGTGAAGCTTCTTGCGCTGTTGTCGTTTATAAGAATAGAAAAAAGGTAGCACAATTTGCCAGGGGTTTGGGTAAGCGAAGTAATAATGAAGCTGAATATGAAGCGGTAATAGCGGGTCTTTTAATTTGTAGTATGTCCGATTTTTTGGATCCAATTTTATATACCGATTCTGCTGTTGTTGCAAATCATATTAACGGAAATTGGAAATGCAAAAACAAAGCCCTTTTACCGCTGCTTGTAACTGTCGAAGACATAAAAGAAGAGTTTAAGTTTAGATTGGTTCAAGTGCAGAGAAGTTTTGTTTGGGAACCCGATGTTCTTTGTAATCAATTTTTGGATACGCTAGAAAAAAGGAAATCTCGTCTGTGACATGGTATAATTAATCTATGGACATTAATTTTGATTTAACTAGACCCACATTGATTGGCTTAGCTGGCAAAGCTGGCGCCGGCAAAACTTCAGTGGCAGAACAAATATGCCCAAAGGCAGCTATTGGACTACCAAAGGTAGAAGGCTTAATCAAAGACGTGTTATGGGATCATATTTTTTATGCTCTTCCTTTATATGAAATGGCCGGTATAAAGAAATCAATAAAAGGACTTAATGAAAAATCTAGAAAAAAACACGCTATACACAATGTGCTGTATGATTTGTATGGGGGCAGCCCTATAGGTAACATGCCCGATTACGATACTATGGTTGAGAAAGTCAATCAAATCTACGCCATGCCAATCGAATCGAACGATACCAAGCCTAGATCATTTTTACAAAAAGCTGGGGACATTTGTCGAGATGGCTATCCCAACTGTTTTGCCGAGTGGGCAATCCTTAAATCCTATAGACTTTATAGAAACTATATTTCATCTTTGGGAGAAGATCAAAACCCGATTCCTTTTTATGTCATAGTTTCAGACGTCAGATGCCCGAACGAAGTTGAGGCGATACAAAAAATACCGAACGGACATGTGATATACTATTCGGCTACAGAGGAAACTTTAAACAAAAGACTTTTTAAACGAGACGGCTACTTACCAAATCAAGAACACAGATCACATTCCACAGAGGCTCAAGCAGACAAGGTAAAACAGATGGCAGATGCTATAATTGAAACAGATAATCTAACAATAGAACAACAGGTAGAAGCTACACTATCAATATTAGGTTTAAAGGAGAAAATCAATGCCTAAAATAAACAAATCTGGTCATGAACAGTCGTCTGATTCATCAATTGGTGAATTTGTTAGCCTAGCAGCTGGCGAAGTTTGTGTTTCCACTAATCCAGTTTTTATATGTGGAGTCAATAGAAAAATAAATATCGGTAATTTTGAAAACGTAGACGTTTATGCGGGTATTTGTTTACCCTTGAATAACGCATCACTAGAAGACAAAGACGCTCTAAAAGCTGCAGTTCAAGATGCGGCTACATATGGTTTTGCTCTAGTTTCTAAAGAAACTGGGGATAGGTATTCTTTAATTAAAGAAGCTCAACAAAATCGTCAATAAATTGACCAACATCTTTACTATAATGCTATACTATATATAGGGTTTCAAAACAAAGGAAGATACAAAATGCACAAAATCAGTGATCTTTTAAAGAAAGTAGAAAGTTTTCTTCTAAGAGAGAAAAGGAAAGCCTCAAGTAAGAATCCAGTATTGTCGATTGTTCCAGACAGTGTTGTTACAGAGTTTATCGATAAGGCAGAGGAAGTAGCTGCGGTTGTTGATCAGGCCTCAGAAAACATTGCCAAGGAAGTGAAAAAGGAAACCGAAAAAGTTGTTAAGGTAGCTAAGAAAGCTTCGGCAAAAAAGACTACGACTAAAAAGTCTACACCGAAAAAGAATTCGTAATGTCTTTAGCTCAGAGTAGAAAAATTAAAAAGGGTCCTAAACTTCCTAGCAAGTAATGAGGAAATATTAATGGCTAAGACAGCTGCATGGCAACGTAAAGAACGGCAAGAACCCTAAGGGTGGATTAAACGCCAAAAGACGTGCCTCATATGCGAAAAAGACAGGTAAGAAAATGACAAAGAAATCATCCAAGAAAAAGATGGGATACTAATCATGGCCGCAAAAAAGAAAATGGCACCAAAGAAAACCGCAGCTAAAAATGGGGCAAAGAAAAGTGAAGCTGGTTTAACGGCCGGTCAAAAGAAACTTCCCCCATTCATTAGGGCAACTATTCTAAAGAAGAAAAAGAAGAAGTAATTCATAGTTCTGGTAGATAGGAAGTCGCAACATGCCAAAAGTAGAATGGGACATCGTAGTTCCGGTTAGGCAGCCAGCCGATCTTAAGGGTGTTGCTCCCGGTAAGCTTCCAGAATCTCTTTTGCGTCCAGCAGCTGGCGGCGGTAAACTTCATTGGCTTACCGCAGCTGCGTGGGGCGCAATGGTTGAGGCAGCAAAAGCAGACGGTATCGAGCTTAAACCGGTTTCGGCTGGCGATACATACCGCACTTATGAATCACAGCTTACAGCTTTTAAGCAGCGTTACACGGACGTTCCAAACGGTAATTCTACTAGAACTTTTGAAGGCAAGAAGTGGTATAAAAAGGATCCTAAGCTAGCTTCTTTGGCAGCTCCTGGCACATCACAACATAATACTCGGATTGGCTGTTGACGTTCATACGGCTGGAGAACCAAAACGTCTCAAGTGGTTGATTGCTAACGTCCGCAAGTTTGGTTTTTCGTGGGAAGTGGTACCCGAGGAACCTTGGCACCTGCGATACACCGAACGGAGATAATCCTCCTGCGGCAGTGGCAGAATACATGGCAAAAAACAACTTCGTCAAACCAATTTTAACATCAATG
>Ga0194121_10000310_pt1 | contig 86963 bp, 88 predicted proteins | sample TA2MahCa50mmetaG_FD_148609 | JGI IMG/M metagenome (GOLD analysis project Ga0194121, IMG submission 148609) | Freshwater microbial communities from Lake Tanganyika, Tanzania - TA2015020 Mahale Deep Cast 50m | ecosystem: Environmental > Aquatic > Freshwater > Lake | place: Tanzania: Lake... | reverse complement strand
TGCGCGTAGTTCCCCAGCAACACCAGGGTCATGCACGTCAGGAACCCGACGTCTTCCAGGCGTTCGCGGTCATAGGGCGTTGTCAGGCGCTCGATCGGGGACACCGGAGTCTGCTGGGCCATCGCCAAGGTGGGAACCTCCACGAGAGTTCGTTGAGCGCTGAATTCTCACACGCCGAAGAGGCTACTGCATCGTGCGGACGTTTGGCGCGACCGCGACCTCCATCTCCGTGAGCGCGACCACTTCGGGCGGCGTGAATCCCGGCGCCACCGCATCCAGGACGAAGTGGTCCTTCTCCCAGCGCAGCAGCGCGAGGTCCGTCACCACGTAGCTGACGCATCCGCGGCCGGTGAGGGGATACGTGCACTTCTTGCGGAGCTTCGGGCGGCCCTTGCTGTCCACGTGCTCCATCACGATGATCAGGTCGCCCTGGCCGGAGAGCAGGTCCATGGCGCCGCCGATGCCGCCGCGCTTCGCGTCGGCCGTGCTCCAGTTGGCGACGCTGCCGTCCTGATCGACCTCGTACGCACCGAGGATCACCGTGTCGATCCGCCCGCCGCGCGCCATCTCGAACGACGCGACGCTGTCGAAGAACGACGCGCCCGGGTTCAGCGCGACGTACTGGCCCGCGGCATTGTAGATGTCCGGATCGATGTCCCCCTCCTCGGACACCATCCGGCCGTAGCCGAGCACGCCGTTCTCGGCGTGCAGGATCACGTCTCGGCCCTCGAGATAGTTCGACACCATCGTGGGAATCCCGACGCCGAGATTCACGTACGTGCCTTCGCGCACGAGCTTCGCGGCGTTGCGCGCGATGCCCTCGCGCGTGAGCGCCGGCTTGTCGCCGTAGAGCCGCGGCTGGTCCGCGGGCCGCCGCTGAGGCCGGCGCCACGCCTTCGCGTCGAACACGTGCGTGGTCTTCACGACGCGCGAGACGAAGATGCCCGGCAGGTCGATCAGCTCGGGCGCGATCGCGCCGGGCTCCACGATCTCGTCCACCTCGACGATGGCGACGCGCGCGGCCTTCGCGAAGGCTGGATTGAAGTTCTGGCTGCCGCCGCGGAACTGCACGTTGCCGAGACGGTCCGCGCGATAGCCGCGCAGCAGCGCGTAGTCGACGCGGATCGCGTGCTCGAGCACGTAGCGCTTGCCGTCGAACTCGCGGATCTCGCGGCCCGTCGCGAGGTCGGTGTCGACGCCGGTCGGCGAATAGAACGCGGCGACCCCCGCGCCGCCCGCGCGGCAGCGCTCGACCAGGATGCCCTGGGGCACGAGCTCGACGTCCATGGTGCCGGCGTTGATCTGCTGCTCGCTCGCCGTCGGCGTGCCGGGCCGCACGGAGAACGCCGCGATGAGCTTCTTCACCTGGTTGTTCTCGGCGAGGATCTGGCCGCGCATCGCGCCCGCGTCGCCGAGCGAGTTGCAGACGAGCGTCAGGTCCCGCGTCTTCTGATCGCGCAGGGCACAGATCAGGGCGGTGGCGAAGCGGTGCGCGACGCCGAAGCCGGCGATGGCCACGGTCGCGCCGTCGGGGATGTCGGCGACGGCCCGCTCGGGCGACGGGAAGATCTTGTTCATGGTGGTCCCCACCTCTCGGTGCATGGATAATAGCCGCGGAGGATGACGATGAACACAGTGGCTACGGCGACCCGCGCGCTCCCCGCGTCCTCGCAGCGGATCTCCCCCCGGAAGTTCGCGCACGTCGTGCTCAAGACCGCCCACTTCGACGCGGTGATCGCGTGGTACGCCACCGTGCTGCAGGCGAAGGTGGCGATGCGCACCGACTTCATCGCGTTCCTGACCTACGACGACGAGCACCATCGTGTGGCCGTCATCAACGCGCCGAACGGTCCGGCGCCCGATGACGCCGCCGCCGGCGTGCACCACATCGCCTACACGTACGCGGATCTCGGGGAGCTGCTGGCGACCTACCGGCGGCTCAAAGCGAACGGGATCGAGCCCGCACGCTGCATCAACCACGGGCCGACGACCTCCATGTACTATCGCGACCCCGACGGCCTGCGCGTGGAGCTGCAGATCGACAACTTCGCCACCATGGACGAGGCCAACGCGTACATGACGGGCCCGGATTTCGCCGAGAACCCGATCGGCGTGATCTTCGACCCGGAGGCATTGATCCGCGACTACGAGTCGGGGCGGTCGTTCGAGGATCTGATCCGCCGGCCGCCGCTCCCGCCCGGCAAGACGCCGATGGACATGCGCGCGGAGATTCCGCGCCGCTGAGCGTTACCGCGCGGCGGCGCGGAGCCTGAACGTGGGATCGTGCTCCGCGCCGCCGGGCCGGCCGCGCCGCCAGCCGAGCGCGCGCGCATAGCTGCCGAAGAATCCCGCCGCTTCGATCCCAGCTTCCGTCACGGCCGTTGGCCCTTCCGCGTTCGGATCGACGTAGAGCGCGTCGGTCGGGCAATAGATCTCGCAGAGGAAGCACGTCTGACAGTCGGCCTGGCGCGCGAGCACCGGGGCCGCGTCCGGCATCGCGTCGAAGACGTTCGCGGGGCACGCCTTGACGCAGAGGTCGCAGGCGATGCAGCGGCGCGCCGAGACGATCTCGATCACGACGCGTTCCCGGTCGCCATACCGTCCGCGCGCGTGACGCTGATGTCATCGACTCCGCTGGCAAGGAGGGAGCACGCGAAATCCGGATTCGCGCCCGGCACGTCGCGGCGGCGATGCATGCCTCGACTCTCCGCCCGCGCGAGCGCGCTGCGATACGCCCAGCGGCTCGTCGCCGTCAGCGCGGCGGCTTCGCGCGTCTTGAGCGCGGCCACGCCGTCGCCGCGCGCAGCGTCGTGAAGATCGCCCCGCGCATGCGCTCGCAGATCCACCCAGCATGCATCGAGCCGGTCGAGCGACGCACGCAATGTCCCTTCGCGGCGGAAGAAGTTCCGATCCAGCGGCAGCATCTCGTCGCGGACGGTGCGTACGATGCCCTCGGCGTCGAAATCCGGGAACGCGCTGCCGGTGGGCCGCAGCCCCGCCTGGCCGAGCGGCGTCACCGGGCGATCCGCGCCGCGCGCGCCGAGCCGCAGCGCGAACGTCGCCGCCGCGCGTCCCGCCCAGTTGCCCGAGGCGATGGCCCACGAGGAGTTCGGCCCGCCGCCGCCGCTGATCGCGCCGGTCACGCGCTCGCGCGACGCCGCGTCGCCGGCGGCGTAGAGCCCGGGCACGCCGGTCGCGCAGCCGTCGTCCACGAGCCTGATGCCGCCGACGCCGCGCACCGTGCCTTCGCAGCGCATCGTCACCGGCCAGCGCTGGGTGAACGGATCGACGCCGCTCCGATCGAGCGGGAGGAAGCAGTTCGGCTGACCTTGCCTGAGCCACGGGCGCAGCTCGGGCGCGGCCAGATCGTATTGCGCGAACACCGGCCCTTCGAGCAGCGCGTCGGCCACCACGGCGAATCGATCGCGGCCCTCGGTGGAGATCGGCGTGCCGTCCTCCCGCGAGAAGCTCGCCCAGCGGAACGGCAGTCCCTTGTTCATCGCGCTCGGCTTCGGCGCGAACGCGTACTGCGCGGAGAATTCCATGCCCGAGAGCGCCGCGCCGGATTCCGCGGCCATCAGATAGCCGTCGCCCGTCAAGGTTGCCGCGCCGAGCATGCGCTCGCCGAACGCACAACCGCCGGTCGCGACGACGACCGCGCCGGCGCGGATGCGCCACTGACGGTGGCCCTGGCGATCGATTCCCGCCGCGCCGGCGACTGTCGCGCCATCGCCGAGCAGCTCCAGCGCCGGATGATGATCGAGCACCGTGACGCCGGCCGCGAGGACGCGACGACGCATGAAGTGCATGTAGTCGGGCCCGCGCAGGTTGGCGAGATACGGCGCGCCCTCGCCGTCGTTCGGGAACGGGTAGCCCCAGGCTGCGAGGCTGTGGAGCTTCTCCCATGCCGTATCGAGCGTCCGCTCGACCCAGTGCGGATCGGCGAGCCCACCGGTGCGCGGCTGCCGCTGCGCGATCGCGCGGCGGCGGCCCTCGCCAGGTGGCACGAACCACGTGCCGGTGTTCGACGGCGCCGTCGCGCCGCTCGTGCCGAGATAGCCCTTGTCGACGAGGATGACGCGCGCGCCGGCGTCAACGGCGGCGATGGCCGCCCACGCCCCCGCGGGTCCGCCTCCGATCACGAGCACGTCCGCCGACACGTCGAGCGCGTCGGCCGGCGCGCGTGTTACCGCGCCGGCCACACCGGCTCGTGATACCCGAGCGGCACCGACGGCCGCGCCCAGCGCGGCGGAGTCTCGGAGAGACGAATCACCGGCCCGAGATGATCGAGGCGGCCCCCCGGCGTGTCGCTCGACATCGACCACCGCTTCAGGTCGTCGGCGGTGAGCTCCTTCGGCACGCCCTGGAGCTGCGACTCCGGCACCTGGCCGCGCCCGACGAGCCAGCGCCCGGTCTGCGCGAGCGAGATCCGCACGAGCCAGCTTCCGCCTTCGCGCGCGCGACGGCCCAGCGCGACCATCGCGCCGAACGCCATCAGGTAGCCGGTCAGGTAGTCGATCGCCGACACGGGATAGAACTGCGGGCCCGGCGCAGCACCGGGGAAGAGCTCGCCCTGGCGCATCGTGATGCCACTCACGGTCTGGACGACGGTGTCGAAGCCGCGGCGCGACGCCCACGGGCCGACGTGGCTGAACGCGCACAGCGACACGACGACGATGCCGGGCCTGAGCTGCGCGAGCGCTTCCGGTGAGAACCCGCGGTTGCCGAGGGTGCCGGGACGATAGCCCTGCGAGAACACGTCGGCCTCGCGCACGAGCCCGCGCAGCGTCTCGACGTCCTTCGGCTGGCGGAGATCGAGATGCGCGGAGAGCTTGCCGTGCCCGGTGTCGAATTCCTGATACCCGAGGTTCGGCAGGTGCTTGGCGGTGATCTTCAGCACGTCCGCGCCGTGCTCGGCGAGCGTGCGCGCGCACGTCGGCCCCGCGAGCACGCGCGTGAGATCGAGCACGCGCACGCCCGAGAGCGGCCGGTCGCCGTCCGGAAGCTTCTCCGGCGTGCTGTCGCCGATCTTCAGCACCTCCAGGAGCGGCAGCGACGCGATCGCGGCCGCCTGCGGGTGCTTCGCCCACTCGTCCATCGTGCGCACCATGCCGCCGGCGCCCTTCGCGGCGATGATCGCTTCTTCGAGCTCGAGCGCGTCCCACTCGGCCACCGCCTTGCGCACGGCCTGGCGATCTTCCGGCACGCCGAGCACGCTCAGCGCGGCCGCGCGATGGTTCGGGAAGTTGCAGTGGAGGTAGCTCCAGCGCCCGTTCTTCGCGGGATACGTGCCCATCACCGCGTTCCGCTCGGTCGAGACGGGCGTGCCGTCGATCGTCATGTAGTGGCCGCTGCGGAGCGACGCGGTGGCCTGCCGCGTGTCGACCGCGACCTCCTGCCGGCGGCCGGTGCGCCACTCCCAGAGATCGGAGACGGCGAGGCCGACGGCGCCGAGCGCGGCGGCGCTGGTCTCGCCGATGCGAAACGGTGTCGGCAGGATCGGGTCGGCGACGGCGGTGATGTCGACCTGCTCCGCGAGCGTGGGGTTCCAGCCGACGACCGGAAGGATCGTGCGCAGGGCGTCGTGACTCATGTCGGCCTCCGCCCGGAGTATAAGCGCCATCCCAGCTTGCGGGACGTGCAAGGCCATCGTGCGGGGGCGGCGAGGGAGTCATCGCCCTGGCGCGGGAATTCGTGGACTTGCGCGGAGCGTGGCGTGACACGGCGCTTGCCCCTCGCAACAGGCCAACAACGCCGCAAGGAGGACGGTCATGCTGACGCACACGTACTCGTACGATGAGTGCCTCCGCAACTCGCTGAAGGTCGCGTGGAAGGAAGAGGACGTCCTCCGGAACAGAGACTTCGACTACGCGAAGCGCTTCCTGCCGAACCGGCTGGCCGGCGTCGACGGGATCGGGTGCCTCGGCGATGAGGAGAAGCTCAAGCTGAACCAGATCATCGGGAACGCCTACTGCCACATCTTCGCGTTCGTGGAGGAGTACATCATTCCTCAAGTCATGGAGGCGGCGCAGCGCAACGTCTTCGGCGACGAGGCCCGGCTCCGCGTGCTGCTGCGGTTCGCCGAGGACGAGAGCAAGCACCAGCTCGTCCTCGGGAAGTCGCGCCTCTGCTCGCTGCTCCTCACGAGCATGATCGAGTGGTACACGCAGATGCACTACGTCGAGCACGTCCGCTCCGACGAGAACCTCGACGAGCTCTTCCGCGACCTCGTCAAGTTCCACTGGCTCGACGAAGCGACGCACGCCGTCGAGGAGCTGCTCGAGCTCGGCGGCGCCATCGACGGGCTCCTGTCCCAGCAGGCGGATCTCGACATCGAGAGCCCGGGGGCGCGCGACGGGGCGACGCTACACGGAGACGGAGCGCGCGGAGATCAAGGCGCACATCCAGCGCGCGTACCGCTGGACGTTCATCGTCTGCGGTCTCGAGCACCCCATGTTCGTCCGGATCGTCGCCGAGCTCACGAAGGAGGGTCCGGGACGGCTCGCCGCGGCCGCGCGGGCGCTACGCGCGTAGCCCGAGGGCTTCGAGGCGGGGCAAGACCTCGGCGGCGAAGAAGGGCAGCTCCGCGAGGTAGTCGACGAAGTTGATCGCGACACCGTCGACACCCGCGGAGCTGAGCCGGGCGAGCTCCCGGGCGACCGCGTCCGCGTCGCCGATCACGCAGTAGGAGCCGCGGGCGAGGGCGCGTCGCTCGATCGGGCTGCGAAGCTGCCGGCCCTGGGGATCGGTGGCCGAGTGACCGTCCTTCGTCTTCATCTCGGCCAGGTACCCGATCGCGCCGAGATCGACATGGTCGACGACGTGGCGGACGTAGTCGTCGGCTTCTCTCTGAGTGCGCCGGCAGACGATGCCCACGGGCGTCCACACCTCGATGTCACGGCCGCGCTCGCGCGCCAATCGCTTCGTCTCCGCGATGCGATCGATGCTGGCCTCGGGGATGTCGATCGCGTCGAAGTGCATGTCGGAGTGACGGATGGCGAACGCGCGCCCCGCCGGCGAGCTGCCCGCGTTCATCATGCGGAGCGGGCGTCCGGCGTACGGCCGCGGCGCACCCTCCACGCGCCGGAGCGTGTAGTGCACGCCCTCGTGATCGAAGCGATCCTCGCCGGCCCAGACCCGTTTCACGATGCTCCACCACTCGTCGCCCTGCGCGTAGCGCGCGTCGTGCTCCTGCTTCTCGACGCCGAACATCCGGAACTCGTCCTCGTTCCAGCCGCAGACGATGTTCACGCCGAGCCTTCCGCGGCCGATGTGGTCGGCCGTGGCCATCTGCTTGGCGGCGACGAGCGGATGGTGCAGGGGGACGTGCACCGTGCAGAACACGTCGACGGATCGCGTCGCGGCCAGCAAGCCGCACGCCCAGGCGATCGACTCGAAGCTCGAGCCGTTCGGGTTGGAGTCGCCCCCGTAGCCCTTCCACCGCGCGATCGGGATCAGGCAGTCGAGCCCGAGCTCGTCCGCGCGTTGCGCGAGCGCGAGGTTGTTCTCCCAGCTCGCGTCCCAGCTTTCGGGCAGCGTCGCGTACGTGCGCCCGCTCGAGCAATTGAAGCCGAAGAGCCCGAGCCGGAGTCCCGCGACGTCGCGATTCAACGCGCGGCCTACTCGAACAGTGCCAGGTCGATCGCGTCGCCCATCGCCCGGTAGCCGGCGTCGCTCTGGTGGAGGTGGTCGCCACAGTCGTAGACCGGCAGCATGCTCGTCGGACGGTTGGGGTCGCGCACGGCCTGGTCGAAGTCGGCGATCGCGTCGAACACGTCGGTCTTGCGCACCCAGTCGTTGACGGCCTGCCGCACCGCCTCGCGCTTCGGGTTCCACGCGCCGGGCAGGAACGTCTCGTTCTCGAACGGCGTGAGCGTCGCGGCGATCACCTTGATGCCGTGCGCGTGGCCGCGGACGGCGAACTGCTTGAGCCCCGCGATCATCTGCGGCGCCGTCACTTCTTCCTCGGCCTTGCCCGGACGGTTCCGGAGATCGTTGGTGCCGAGCATGATGATGGTGTGCGTCACGCCGGGCTGCGCGAGCACGTCGCGATCGAACCGGCGCAAGCCGCTGTCGCCGCGGATGTCGTGCAGGATGCGGTTGCCGCCGAGGCCCTGGTTCATCACCGCCATCGGCCGTCCACCCGATCGCGCGATCAGCCGCCGCGCGAGCTGCGACGGCCAGCTGTGGTGCCCGTCGTGCGTGGAGATGTTCGCGTCGGTCAGGGAGTCGCCGACCGCGACGACGGCGCCCGTCTCCTTCGGCGCCACGACGTCGACGCCGCACACGAAGTACCAGTCGTCGGTGAGGCGCCCGACCGGCATGACCTCTTCGCCCGAGAAATCGCCCGGCGGCGAGATGTAGTTCGTCTGCCGCGCGTAGCGCCCGGTGATGCCGAAGCTCGCCGGCAGGTCCTGCGGCAGATGCACGCTCACGGCGAGGTCGGAGAGCGGCGCGAACGTCAGCTCGACCGGATCGCTGACGATGAGCGCGCCGGCGGCGACCGTCGCGCCGGTCTCGCCGCCGAAGGTGAGCCGCCGGTTGGAGCCGGGCACGACCGCCGGTCCGGTGCCGCGCACACCGATGAAGGCCGAGCCGATCGCGAGCGGCCGAGCCCCGTAGGCGTTGGAGATGCGCACCCGCACGCGGCTGCCGCCGATGCTGACGCGCGGGATCATCCGCAGCGTGTGATTCAGAAAGGCCGCGCCTTCGGCGGGCGCCGGCGCCGCCGTCCACGTTCCGACCCAGTGCCCGGTGGTTGTCATCGCGCTACCTCCGGTGCGAAGGTATCCCAGTCTATGACGACTCCGGGCGGCGCGCCGGTGGTGGATGCCGATGGTCACGTCCTGGAACCCGCCGACACCTGGCTGACATACCTCGAGCCGTCGTATCGCGACCGCGCGATTCGGATCGCGCACGACGAGCATGGCTACGAGGTGCTCCTCATCGACGGCCAGCCGCTCAAGACGCTGCGCGGCCAGCTCGGCGCGCTCGGCGGGATCGAGATGGACGCGGAGCGCCTGCTCACCCGCGGGCAGATGACGTACACGGAAGGCAGTCCGCGGGGCGGCTACGATCCCGTGGAACGGCTGCGCGTGATGGACGGCGAGGGGATCGACGCCGTGCTGCTCTATCCCACGATCGGCATCTGCTGGGAGGGACACGTCACCGACGGCGCGCTGGCGACGGCGTACACGCGCGCGTACAACCGCTGGCTCGCCGACTTCTGCCGCACGGATCCCAGGCGGCTGTATCCGATCGCGCACATCTCGCTGCTCGATCCGGAGGGCGCGGTCGAGGAGACGAAGCGCGCCCGGCGCGACGGGTGCGTCGGGATCTTCCTCTCGCCGGACGTGGCGGCGCGCGGCGGCCGACACTTCGACGATCCGGCGTTCGCGCGCTTCTGGGAGACCGCGCAGGATCTCGAGATGCCGATCGCCTTCCACGTGGTCGTGCGCGATCGCCAGTGGTTCCGCCAGTGGCAGCGCCGCGATCCGTCCGACGGGCTGTTCAGCTTCGCGTTCCTCGCCATCGACGTGATGGCGGCGTTCACGCAGATGCTCGGCACGGGGATGTTCGAGCGCTATCCGCGGCTCAAGTGCGCGGTGCTGGAGGCCGGCTCCAACTGGATCGTGGCGTGGCTCGACCGGCTCGATCACAAGTACCGGGTCATGGCCCACCAGACGCCGATCACGATGGAGCCGAGCGCGTACTTCTACCGCCAGTGCCTGATCTCCGCCGATCCCGACGAGTCGGTCACCGCGCAGATGGTCGAGCGCCTCGGCGCGGACTACTTCATCTGGGCGTCCGACTACCCGCACATCGACGCCTCGTTCGGCGTGGTGCGCGAGCTGAAGGAGCGGCTGGCGCCGCTCCCCGAGGACGCGCGGCGCAAGGTGCTGGGTCTGAACGCCCAGCGCTTCTACCGGCTACGCTCATGACGCAGGCCCAGGGACGCACCGCCCACTTCGCGCATCCCTACGCGTGGGCGCCGTTCTCGATCGTGGGCGAAGGCCGCTAGCGCGCGCCCTCCGCGAGCTGGATGAGCGCGTCGTGGATGCGCTTGTCGATCGCGATCCCTTCGCGCGTGAGCCGCGCGCGCTCGCGATACGCGCGCTCGCCGGGAATGCGGATCTCGTCGACGCCCTCCTGCCGCGGCGTCGCCTTGAGGACGGCGATCTTCTCGGCCAGCTCGCGCCGATAGTCGTCGAGCGAGGTGAGCAGATCCGGCGTGAACGCGATGAAGAGGTACTCCGCCGCCACGCCGAGCGCGTGCATCGCGAGCGCCAGCGCGTAGCCCTTGTGCCCGCCGAACGGCAGCAGGGCGCCGCGTCGCGCCGCCCGCGCGTCGGTCGTCGGCCGGCCCTGCTCGTCGAGCGCGACATCCGGCGGCAGCGGGATGCCGAGCCGCGCGCGGAACTGGAGATCGGTGCCCATGAACGCCGACGTGCCGAGGTCGATCACCAGCGGGTCGGGCTCCATCGGGAAGCCGAACGCGATCGGGTTCGTGCCGAGCACCGCCTTCGCGCCGCCGGGCGGAGCGACCAGCGGCGGCGCGGCCACCGCGTGGATGCCGATCAACCCGGCGCGCGCGGCCATCTCGACGTAGTACGCGCTGCGGCCGCTCATCCAGAGGTTGTCGACGCCGACGAGCGCGAAGCCGCTCGCGGTGGCGCGCTCGATCACCGCGCGCGTCGCGTGGTACATGCCGATCATCCCGCTCTGATTGCCGCCGTCGAAGAGGACCGCGACGCCCGTCTCCTTGATCACGCGCAAGGGATGTCGCGGCTGCTTGAACCGCGGATGCTCGGCCACGTTGAGCAGCTTCGGCAGGCCGGAGTACTCGTAGCCGCACAGCGCGGCGTCGAGCACGTGGTCGGTGAGGATGCACGCGTCCTCGGCGTCGTATCCGATCCCGCGCATCGCGCGCTCGCCGAGCGCGCGCGCGTCGGCTACGCTCAGGTGCACGCGGTCAGTGTCCAAGGAGGTCACATGCCGGACTATATCCCCAGTCCCCGACAGTGGGTGCGCGACCAGGTCGAGCTCTACGAGGGCAGCGGCGGCACCCAGGGCACCACGCTCCGCGACACCGGGCTGCCGGTCGTCATCGTGACGCACAGGGGCAACAAGACTGGCGCGGTCCGCAAGACCCCGCTCATGCGCGTCAAGGACGGCGCCAACTACGTCCTCGTCGGCTCGATGGGCGGAGCGCCGACGAACCCGGTCTGGGTGCACAACCTGCGCGCGAACCCCGCGATCGAGCTCCGCGACCACGCGGAGGTGCAGCGGATGAAAGTGCGCGAGGTCGACAACGAGAAAGAGCGCGCGCGGCTGTGGAAGCTCGCCGTCGCCGCGTATCCGCCGTACGAGGAATACCAGGCGAAGACCACGCGACAGATTCCGTTGTTCGTCGCCGAGCCGGCACGGTAAAGGAGAGCGCACGTGAAAGTCGTCGATGCCATCGCCCGCATCCTCAAGATCGAAGGCGCCGAGTTCCTGAGCGCGTATCCGACCACGCCGGTGATCGAAGCCGCGGCCAAGGCGGACATCCGCCCCGTGCTCTGCCGGCAGGAACGCGTGGGCGTCGGCATCGCCGACGGCTACGCGCGCGTGAAGAACGGCAAGACGCTCGCCGTCTTCTGCATGCAGTACGGCCCCGGCGCCGAGAACGCGTTCCCGGGCGTGGCCACCGCGTACTCCGACTCCACGCCGATGCTGATCCTGCCGCTCGGCCATCCGCGCGACCGCGCGCAGGTGTTTCCGCTGTTCAGCTCGGCGCGCACGTACGCGTCGGTCACGAAGTCGGTCGAGACCGTCGCCACGGGCGGTCAGATCGGGGACGTCATGCGCCGGGCGATCAGCCTGATGCGCATGGGCCGCCCGGGCCCGGTGATGGTCGAGATCCCCGCCGACATCGTGAACGAGGACGTGCCGGACGCGCTGATCGAGGCGTACCGGCCGGTGAAGGCGACGTCCGCCGGCGCCAACGTGCGCGACGTCGAGGCGGCCGCGCGCGTGCTGCGTGACGCGCGACGGCCGGTCATTCACGCGGGGCAGGGGGTCCTGTACGCCGAGGCGTGGGCCGAGCTGCGCGAGCTGGCCGAGCTGCTCGAGGCGCCGGTGATGACGACGATGGAGGCGAAGAGCGCGTTCCCCGAGGATCACGCGCTCGCGCTCGGCACCGGCGGACCGTCGGTGACCGGACCGACGCTGCACTATCTCCGCGAGGCCGACGTCGTGTTCGGCATCGGATGCAGCTTCACGCGCCACGGCATGGCCGCGAGCCTCCCCGCGGGCAAGACGATCATCCACGCCACCAACGACGAGCGCGACCTCAACAAGAACTACGTCGCGGACCATCCGCTGCTGGGCGACGCGCGGCTCGTGCTCCGCCAGTTCCTCGAGGCGGTCAAGAGTCAGGGCGGACGCCCCAGGGGACGCGAGAGCGTCCGCGCCGAGCTGGAGCGCGTGCGCGCCGCGTGGCTGACCGAGTGGAAGGCGATCCTCGAGTCGCCGGAAGTCCCGCTCAATCCCTATCGCGTCATCACCGAGTTCATGCGGACGATCGACCCGCGCGACGCCATCGTCACGCACGACTCCGGCAGCCCGCGCGATCAGCTCCTTCCGTTCTACCGCGCGGTGTCGCCGCGGACGTATCTCGGGTGGGGCAAGTCGCACGCGCTCGGCACCGGCCTCGGCCTCGCCATCGGCGCCAAGCTCGCCGTGCCGGACAAGTTCTGCGTCAACTTCATGGGTGACGCCGCCTTCGGCATGACCGGGCTCGATTTCGAGACCGCGGTGCGGGGCGGCGCGCCGATCTGCACCGTGGTGCTGAACAACTCGGCCATGGCGATCGAGATCCCGCACCTCGTGGTGTCGCACGACAAGTACGGCGCGCGCGACATCGGCGGCAACTACGCGGACATGGGCCGCGCGATGGGCGGGTGGAGCGAGCGCGTCGAGAAGCCCGGCGACATCGCGGGGGCGTTCGCGCGCGCCCGCAAGGCGACCGAGGGCGGGCAGGCGGCGCTGCTCGAGTTCATCACGAGCCAGGAGACGCGATTCTCGAATCGCGGCGCGTTGCGGTAGCGGTGGGCGGCTGGTCGACGGGTTCTTCGTCTGCGAGTCGCTCGGCGACCACGCGCTGAAGGGTTCACCGAGGGATTCGAGACCGCTGACATGCGGGCGGCCAAAGCGCTGCTCGACACGCTCGCCTGATCGCCGCCAGCGGATGTCGTAATCTACGTGTCCACGGAGGACCGCCGTGCTGATCGTCGACTCGCAGATCCACATCTGGCAGAACGGCAAGATGAGCGCGCACCACCGGCAGATCCCGACGTATTCGAAAGACGACGCGCGCGCCGAGATGAAGTCGGCCGGCGTCGACTGCGCGGTGATCCATCCGCCGAGCTCGCTCGGCGAGGCGGTCAACACGCTGGCCGTCGAGGCCGTGCGCGCGCATCCCGACACGTTCTGCATCCTCGGCCACTTCGATCTGCAGAGCCCGGACCGCGAGCAGATCGTGGCGCGCTGGCGCGAGCGGCCGGGCATGCTCGGCTTCCGCTTCACGTTCAACCAGCCGCAGCAGAAGGCGTGGTGGACCGACGGCTCGCTCGACTGGTTCTGGAAGGCGTGCGAGAAGGGCGGCTATCCCGTCGGGCTTCTTGCGGGTGGGCAGGTGGCGGCGCTGGCGAAGATCGCCGAGCGACATCCCGCGCTCAAGCTGCACATCGATCATCTCGGGCGCAGCGGCGGCGGCACCGGCGTGACGGACGACGCCGCGTTCGCCGACCTGAAGGACGCGCTCGCGCTCGCGCGCTTCCCCAACGTCGCGATCAAGATGTCGGGCGCGCCGAGCTATTCGAGCCAGCCGTATCCGTACAAGAACATCCACGGGTACCTGAAGCAGATCTTCGAGGCGTTCGGCCCCGACCGCGCGTTCTGGGGCACGGACATCACGCGCATGCCGTGCTCGTACCGGCAGTGCGTGACGATGTTCACCGAGGAGCTGCCGTGGCTGAAGGGCCGCGACCTTGAGCGCGTGATGGGCGGCGCCGTCGTCGACTGGCTCGGCTGGAAGCGCCCGGCCGCGTAGCGCGATCCCGCTCGCTGCTCGACGTCGGAGGGGCCGCGATGGCCCCTCCGACACGCGCCGCGGTCACTCCAGGTGCAGGTAGAACTGCTCCGTGTCGACGTACTCCATGTTCAGCAGCGACCAGAAGTCCATCGCGATGCCCTGCAGGACGTACTCGTACGACATGTACCCGTACCCCTGCTGGCCCCACGTCGGCCCCCACGAGTTGCGCACGAGCAGCGCGCCCTCGGTCGTGCGGTTGTCGACGCGGTTCGTGATCTTGAAGTTGTCGTCGTAGCCGACCGCGACCACCGCGTGGCCCCACTCCGCGTCGCCTCGCAGCTCGAGATCGGTGGGCAGGGGGATCGATCCGGCCCTGTCGCCCGAGTCGAACGAGGTGTAGCCCCAGAAGCCGAACATCGCGGGGATACCCGCCGCGATGTATTGCTTGACGCTCTCGAGCACCTCCTTGCGCGGACGGTTCCGCGACAGCGGATCGTGGGCGAAGTACTTGAGCGCCTCGAAGTTGTCGGCGACCCCGTACACGAACTGGGGCGGCTCGCGGTCGAAGTCGGACGCGGCGTCGGTGTAAGGCCAGTAGCGCTCGTCCGGCACGCCGAACAGCACCAGCGCGCCCATCGCGTTCCTGAGCCAGGCGCCCGTGTCGCTCGTGACCTGGAGGAGCGAGCGCGTCGTCTTGTAGACGAACAGCCGCGCGCCGTCGAGGTGATGGCCCTTGGCCCGGCGCTCGAAGTACTCCACGATCCCGACCGCGGCGTGCGCCGTGCACGAGCCGAGCCCGCCCTGGTTCTCGATCGGGCTGCACCAGGGCCGCAGGTCGACGCGCGGCGGCGGCGCCTGCAGCGCTTTCGACGCGCGCGCTCTGAGACGGATCACCTCCTCCCTGACCTTCGGGTGGTCCGCCGTGTAGTCGCGCGGGTCGACCATCGGCGGAAGCCAGCCGGTGCCCACTCGTTGTCCCGTGCTCTGCAGCGTGACGACTGCCGGTTTCATGACTGTCGGCATCCCGTCCTCCTCTCGGCCCGCCGCGATGGTCGGGCTCTGGAGGGACCGAGCAGAGGCAACGGCTGTACCAGACCGGAACGTCGTGAAGATGGAGAGTTAGCCGCGAGACACCAGTGGGTGGCGGTGGTCATGGCCGAGACGTGACCACCGATAGCTGACCACCGGCGCGCGGGCGTCGACAGGATTGCGAAGCGCGGGCGGCGGGTGTATCACCGGTCCGGGTTCTCTCACCCCGCGGGAGGCGCGACATGGCACGCGACGGCTACCTGATCCTCGACAGCGACCTGCACATGATGGAGCCGGACGATCTCTGGGCCCGCTACATGGAAGGCCCGCATCGCGCGAACCTGCCGAAGTTCTTCGGCGGGCAGCAGCAGAAGCTCGCCGAGAGCTCCGAGGACAAGGGCCACGCCGACACCATCATGGGGATGGAAGTCGCGGGGCTCGCGATCCCCGCGCACGGCAAGGCCGCGGCCGCGACGGCGTCGAGCCGCGAGCTGCGGCGCCGGAGCCGCGCGCGGCACCCGCACTTCCAGGTCGCGCGCGGACGCGGCTTCGATCCCGAGTCGACGCTGACCGCGATGGACATCGAAGGCGTCGACGTCGCCGTCATGTACGGCACGCGCGGCCGGCAGATCCTGATGCACGACGACCTCGAGCCGGACTACGCGGCGGCGCTGGCGCGCGCGTACAACAACTGGGCCGCGGACTACTGCCGGAGCCACCCGCAGCGGCTGAAGTTCGCCGCGCAGGTGGCGATGCACCACATTCCCTCCGCCGTCGAAGAGGCGCGGCGCTGCGTCCGGGAGCTCGGCGCCGTCGGCGTCATCGGCACGCCGAACCCCGTCAACGGCCAGCACCTGCACGACGAGGCGTGCGAGCCGCTCTGGGACGCGCTGGAGGAGCTCGACGTGCCGATCGGCTTCCATCCGACGGGCAACACGTCGCTCAAGGACGACGCGGGCCGGCGCTACGTGGGCCACGCCAACTTCCATCCGATCGCGCACGCGATTCGCAATCCGGTCGAGCTGATGGGCGCGATCGCCAGCATGACCACGGGCGGCATCCTCGAGCGTCATCCGCGCCTGCGTGCCGCGTTCCTCGAAGGCACCGCCGGCTGGCTGCACTGGTGGCTCTGGCGCCTCGACGACCAGTGGGAGAAGTTCGGCCCCGGCTGCGAGCACCAGCTCACGATGCCGCCGAGCGAGTACTTCAAGCGGCAGTGCTACATCGCGCTCGACGTGGACGAGGAGCCGGCGGTCGACGTCGTCAACAAGATGGGCCCCGACTACTTCGTCGTGTCCACCGACTACCCGCACTCCGACGGCGCGTTCCCGGACGCGATGAAGGAGTTCTTCGGGCTGCCGCTCAGCGCCGAGGCCCGGCGCAAGATCCTCTGGGACAACTGCGCGAGGCTGTACAACATCGACGCCCCGAAGGGGAAGTGATGGCGGACAAGATTCGCGTCGGCATCGTGGGAGCGACCGTCACGCAGGGCGGCAGCGGCTGGGGACAGAACGCGCACGTCCCCGCGCTCAAGGCGCTGCCGCACTACGAGCTCAACGCCGTGTGCACGGCGCACGAGGACACCGCGAAGGCCTCGGCGGCGGCGTTCGGCGCCGCGCGCGCGTTCCACAAGTTCGGCGACATGGCGGCGTCGCCGGACGTCGATCTGATCGTCGTGTGCGTGCGCGCGCCCGGCCATCGCGAGCTGGTCGTCGCGGGCCTGCAGGCGGGGAAAGCGGTGTTCTGCGAGTGGCCGCTGGGAAAGGATCTCGCGGAGGCGCGGGAGATGGCGGGGCTCGCCGCCCAGCGCTCGCTCAAGACCATCGTCGGGCTGCAGGCGCGCAGCGCGCCGGCGATTCTCTACGCGCGCGACTTGATCCAGTCGGGCCACATCGGCGACGTGCTCACGGCGCACCTGACGTGCGTGGTGCCGGCCGTCCTGCAGCGCGGCCCCGGCCGCATCTGGCAAGGCATCCGCGCCAACGGCGCCAATGTGCTGACGATCACCGGGGGCCACGCGATCGACGCGCTGTGCGCGGTGCTCGGCGAGTTCGTGGAGGTGTCCGCGCGCGTGTCGACGCGCATTCCCGAGTGGCGCGATCTCGACGGCAAAGCCGTGCCGGTCGATTCGCCGGACAGCATCAACGTCGTCGGGCGGATGGCGAGCGGCGCCGAGGTGTCGATCAACGTCGCCGCGGTGCCGTCGAATCCGGGCGGCAACCGCATCGAGATCTACGGGCGCGAGGGCGCGATGGTCCTGCGCGCGGAGGGCTCGTTCAACACCGGCGGGAGCGAGGTGCTCGTGGGCCGCGGGAAAGAGCGCCTCGCCGCGATGCCGGTGCCGTCCAAGTACATCGTCGTTCCGGAAGGGACGCCGACCGGTCAGCCGTACAACGTCGCGCAGGCCTATGCGCGCGCGGCGGACGCGCTGCGCGGCGCGGGATCGTTCGACGTCGACTTCAACCTCGCCGTGCAGCGCCACGCGCTGATCGACGCCATCGAGCGCTCCGCGGCGACGGGCCGGTCGGTGACGGTGGGTTAGGCGAGCAGGCGACCGAGACCCGCGATCGGCTGCGCGATCTCGAGGCGGCGGAGCGCCGCCCAGAGCACCGCCTGATTGCTGTTCACGACGGGCCTGTCGAGCCTTCGCTCGATGGCGTCGATCGAGTCGATCATGCTCGTCGCCGTGCAGCTCAGGAAGTAGCCGTCGGCCTCGGGCCGCTGGTTCTGCACCGTGAGCTCCGTCCACTCGCGTGGGGTGATCCGGAGATACTCGTCGCCGCCGCCCGTGAGGCCGAGCCCGAGGTCGTGCACGACCTCGTAACCCGCCTCGCCCAGGAACTCGATCTCGTGCTCGTTGGTCGCTTTCACGTACGGGCTGATGAGCACGAGCTTCCTGAGCTTCAGGTGCGCGAGCGCTTCCTTCACGGCGAGACCGGTGGTGAGCGCGCGACAGCCGCTCGCCTTCTCGACGAGCTCGAGAATCCGCTTCTCGCCCGTCTCGCCCTCGGCCATGGAGTTGGCGGTGCAGTGGAACACGATCACGCCCGGGCTCGCATCCGACAGCGCCTCCGCGGCGCGCGTGATGTCGTCGGCGAGCGCGTTCAGGGGCCGCGACCATTGCCCCGTCATGCGCAGCCGCGTGGTGTGCACGCCGACGCCGGCGGGCGCGAAGCGCTGGAACTGCACCTCGGCGGCGGTGTTGCTGGCGGGAACGATGAGACCGATGCGCGGCGTGGGCGACATACGACCTCCTCCTACTTCGGCAGCATCGCCACCAGCGGGTCGAGGTTCTTCGGATCCGGCTTCAGCGTCCCTGGAGGGACGCGCGTGATCAGCTCTACGATCTTGTCGTTGAACGGGGTGGCGATGCCGACCTGACGGCCCTGCTCCGAGACGTAGCCGTTCAGATACTGCACCTCGGTGCGGCGCCCGCGCATCACGTCCTGCAGCAGCGACGGCCGCCCGCCGGCGAGCTCCTTCGCGCGCTCCGCCATGTCGCGCTCGACGTCGGGGAGGTTCTTCCCCGCGGCGGCGTCGACGAAGCGCTGGGCATCGATGCCCCAGATCGGCTCCACCTCGTGACCGCGCGCGCGGCCGACCCTGATCGCCTCGGCGGCGAGGTGAATCGCGACGCGCCGGACGCCGTCCTTCGTCCGGACCTCGGCCGAGCCGAGACCCGAGAGACCGGCGAGACCGTTGGCCATGCAGTTCACGGAGAGCTTCGACCAGCGCTCGCCCCACAGGTTCGTCGTCACCTTCGTCGGCGCGACGTCGTTCATGATCTTCGCGAGCCGCTCGGCGCGCGCGGTCACCTTGCCGTCGTGCTCGCCGATCTTGAAGCCGATCTGGCTGTGATCGGTGCGGATGGCGTGCCCGGGCTCGTACATGCCGGCGCCGATCGTGATGACGGAGCCGAGGCAACGCTCGCGGCCCGCGACGGCGGCGACGCGCTCGTCGTTGATCCCGTTCTGGAAGTCGACGATCACGCCGTCGGGCTGCTTCAGGTACGCGAGCCCGAGCGAGACCGCCCACTCGGTGTCGTACGACTTCACGGCGATGAACACGGCGTCGAACGGCTCGGCCACCGACTGGAGCTCGTGGATCCCGAGCGCGCGCACCGGCACGAGGTGCTCGCCGCAGCTGCCCGAGAGCCTGAGCCCGACCTTCTTCATCGCTTCGACGTGCTCCGGCCACTGGTCGATCAACGTGACGTCGTGCCCCGCCTTCGTCAGCATGCCGCCGACCACGCCGCCGATCGCTCCGACCCCGATGATCCCGATGCGGTAGCTCATGACCCGGGAGTATAACCGTGCCGGGAGGAGCGAACCCATGGACCTATCGCGTCGCGACGTGGTGGTTGCGGGTGTGTTCGCGATCGGCGCTTCCGGGCTGGTGCTGAGTCGCTCCGCGGGCGCGCAGGCCGGCGACGAGGCGGCGGTCGCCGACGCCGTCGAGACCTTGCGCAAGGGGCAGCTCGACGCCGACAAGGCGAAGCTGGAGCAGGTGACGTCCGCGCAGCTCAGCTACGGTCATTCCGATGGCCGGGTCGAGACCAAGGAGCAGTTCATCAACGCGGTGCTGACCCGGAAGCAGGTCGTGAAGTCGATCGCCTTCCCGGAGCTCAAGACGTCGGTGGTGGGCAATGCCGCCGTCGTGCGCCACATCTACCTGTCCGAATCCGAGCGCGACGGCAAGACGACGCACACGAAGATCGGGGCGCTGCAGGTCTGGCAGAAGCAGGACGGCGCGTGGAAGCTGCTCGCGCGGCAGGGCTTCCGGCTGCCGGCGTAAGAGACTACGCCGGCTGAAGGGTCGGCGCGCCGGCGAACGCTGGCCGGATCTCGCGCGCGAAGCGCCGTAAGGAGGTCGGGCCGCCCGCGCTGTTGAGCAGCACGTACTCGGCGCCGCCCGCGCGCAGGATCTCGAGCTTGTCGGCGATGTCGTCGGGCGTGCCGTAGAGCGCGCTCGCGCAAATCGCCTCGTCCGAGATCAGGCGCTTTTCGTTCTTCTTGTCGGGCCGGATCGTCAGCCGGTCGATGCGGCGGCGCGCGAAGATGCGGTTCTCGTACGCCTTCGCGAGCGCGTCCGGGGTCTCCGCGACGTTGATCGAGCGCGTCACGCCAACCGTCATCGGATCGAACCGGCGCCCGCGTTTTTCCACTTCCGACTTGTAGAGCGCGATGCGCTCGGCGACCTCCTCGAACGACGCGTACTGGTCGAGCAGGAGGTTGTAGCCGCTTGAAGCCACCTTCTTGATCGACTCCGGGCTGCCCGCGCCTATCCAGAGCGGCGGGTGCGGCTTCTGGTGCGTGGGCGGCTCGACCACGACCTCGTCGAACTGCCAGTACTTGCCGTGATGCGACCACGGCTCCTCCCGGGTCCACGACGTGATGAGGACGTCGAGCGATTCCTCGAAGCGCTCCACCGCTTCCTCCATCGGCATCGCGAAGCCCGCGAACTCTTTGTAGCGGTAGCCCGACCCGATGCCGAAATCGAGCCGGCCCTGCGACAAGAGGTCGAGCGTCGCCGTCTGCTCCGCCAGCAGCACGGGGTTGTGCCACGGGAGGACGATGACCGCGGTGCCGAGGCGCAGCGTCTTCGTGCGCGCCGCGATGAACGTGAGCAGGTTCAGCGTGGCCGAGATCTGGCCGAAGCCGGTGAAGTGGTGCTCGACGAGGAACGTGCTGACGAACCCGAGCGACTCCGCCTCGACGTTGTAGTCGACGAACTCGCGGAAGCCGACGCCGCTGTCGGCGTCCGGCCCGCCCCGCTTCGCCTGCGCGCTGCCGAAGATTCCGAATCGCATTCTCCGCTCCTTGGGTGTCGCCCGAGGGACTATGCTACCGCACGTGCTGAGCCTTCACGCCGCGCAGCGGGAGTTCGCGCCGGACACGGTGTACGTCAACACCGCCAGCATCGGCCTGCCGCCACGGCGTACCGTCGAGGCCCTCGAGCACGCGATCGAGACGTGGCGCAGCGGACGCGCGGAGGCCGCGGGCTACGACGAGCTCGTCACGCGCTCCCGCGAGCGCTTCGCCGACCTCGTGGCCACGACGCCCGATCGCGTCGCCATCGGCCACCAGGTCTCGACGTTCAGCGCGCTCGTGGCGAGCGCACTGCCGGACGGTGCGCGCGTGCTCGCGGCCGAAGAGGACTTCACCTCCGTCCTGTTTCCGTTCCTCGTCCACGCGGATCGTGGCGTGCGCGTCGACACCGTGCCGCTCGCCGGGCTCGTCGACGCGATCGGGCCCGGCATCGATCTCGTCGCGGTGAGCGCCGTGCAGTCGGCCGACGGCCGCCTCGTGCCCGGCGGCCTCGACGCGCTGGCCGCCGCGGCCACGCGGCACGGCTGCCTGACCTATATCGACGCCACGCAGGCCGTCGGCTGGCTGCCGTTCGAAGCCGATCGCTTCGACTTCGTCTCGTGCGCCGCGTACAAGTGGCTGCTCTCGCCGCGTGGCACCGCCTTCGGCGTGATACGACCCGAGCGTCTCGCGATGCTGCGACCGCTGTATGCGGGGTGGTACGCCGGTGACGATCCGTGGACGTCGATCTACGGGCCGCCGCTCCGCCTCGCCAAGCAGGCGAGGCGACTCGACATCTCGCCGGCGTGGCTCGCGTGGGCGGGCACGTTGCCCGCGCTCGAGCTGCTGGCCGAGGTCGGCATCGCCGCGATCCATCAGCACGACCTCGCGCTCGCGAACGCGCTGCGCGACCGGCTCGCCCTGCCGCGCGGCGACTCCGCGATCGTGGCCGTGGCGACGGACGGCGCGATGGAGCGGCTGCGCGCCGCCGGCATCAAAGCCTCGGTCCGCGCCGGCGCCGTGCGCGTCTCCTTCCACGTTCACAATACCGAAGACGATGTGAAAGCCGTCGCCCGCGCCCTTGGCGGATAGCGAGGAGCTCCGCATGGACGATCACGCCGGCCGCCGCGAATTCCTGAAGCAGCTCACCGCACTCGGCGTCGCCGGCGTCGCCGCCGGTTTCGTGCGCCCAGCCGAGACACAGGGGAGGTCCGCCATGAAGACGCCCTACGATCCCGCCGGGAAGTTCGAGCTCAAGGTCAGCGAGGTCGAGTTCCGGAAGAACGCCCGGGGGCGCCAGCTCATGGCGCGCATCTATCAACCGCAGGGCGCAGGCCCGTTCCCGACCGTGCTCGATCTCCACGGCGGCGCGTGGCGTCGCAAGGACCGGCTCGCCGAGGAGCCGATGGACCGCGCGATCGCGGCAAGTGGCGTCCTCGTCGTGGCGATCGATCTCACGCTTTCGGAAGAAGCGCCGTACCCGGCGTCCGTCCGGGACGCGAACTACGGCGTGCGGTGGCTGAAGTCGAAAGCCGCGGAATGGAACGGCGACGCCTCGAAGCTCGGCGTATACGGCAGCTCCAGCGGCGGCCACGTCGCCCAGCTCATCGCGATGCGCCCGCGCGATCCGCGCTACAACGAGATCGCTCTGCCCGGCGCCGCGAACGTCGACGCGACCGTCGCGTACATGGCCAGCCGGTCGCCGATCAGCGACCCGTATGCGCGCTTCCAGCAGGCCGAGCGGAAGCAGCGCGCGAGCATGATCGAGAACAGCCGCATCTATTTCAACCCCTGGGAGACGATCTACGAGGGCAATCCGCAGCTCATGCTCGAGCGCCGCGAGCCCGTCGCGCTGGTCCCGATGCTGATCATGCAGGGCGGCCTCGACGACAACGTGCTCCCGGCCGTGCAGGAGAAGTTCGCGGCGACGTACAAGGCCGCGGGCGGCGTGTGCGAGCTGACGATCTTCGAGGGCGGCGAGCACGAGTGGGTGGCGAAGCCGGGCCCGCAGACGGATCGCGCGCGCGAGATGGTGAAAGCGTTCATCGCGCGGCAGCTGGAAACGTAGTCAGCTGAAAACGTAGGAGGAGCGCATCCGGCAGGTCGGCCTGGCGACGATGAGGGAGCGCCGCGACGGCCGCGGGATCCGGCTGCGGCCGCGGCTCCATGCGATTCTGGGTCGATCGTCGGGCGCGCAAGGTGGTAAGTCCTGCCCGCGCTCGGGGCGAAGCGGACGTGCCGCCTCGGACCGCCGCACGTCACGAACGACGGCGGTCAGCCCGGGTCACCGACGAGAGCGAACGGTGCCCAGAAGATCGGATGCGCGTAGCTGAAGATCGCCCGTCCTGTCGCGGGATCGACTCGCACGGCATCGTCGATCAGCGCGTTCATCGTCTGCTGCAGCGCCCTGGCCCGCGTCACGTCCGGGTGGCTCGCCTGTCGCGCGAAGAGGTCGGTCGTCAGCGCCCGTGCCGACGTCGTCTCCACCGGCCAGTGCGTCACGAGCAGCGCTCGCGCGCCTGCGTAGAAAAACGCCCGGCCGAGGCCCGACAGCGCCTCGGCTCCCACCCCGGCGGCATTCGCGGTGTTGCATGCCGAAAGCACCACCCAGTCCGCGTTCAGCTTCAGCGCGAGGATCTCTTCCATCGTGAGAAGCCCGTCGCCACCGACCTCCGCCACCTCCGGCGCCGTCAGCGCCAGGGCGGGTTGCGTCAGACCGTCCAGGTCTCCGGGGACAAGACCGTGCGTCGCAAACGCGACGACGCGATACCCCGTGAGGCCGGCACTCTTCACCACGTGCTCGTTCGCCGCCCGCCCGAGGAATACGTCGCGCTCGGGATCGGCGTTGACCGCCCGGGCGATGCTGCGGATTTCGTCGGCCGTGTCGGGCAGGCGCGGAAGCATGGCCAGCGTCCGTGTTTCCACGTCCGCGCCGGGAGAGACCGCGACATCCCGGAGTGCGAGCCCCGTCGGCGAACGTGTGGACCCGCCTTCGGCCCACGGCTCCCTGGACTCTGCGCTCGGCCGAGCTCGCCACCAGGCGCCTCAGCGTCACCAGCGCGCTCACCGACGGCAGCGCCGTCACCGCATGCTGCCGAATCAACCGGGGGACCTGGCGATATCCGGCGAACAACGGTTCGCGCTCCGGCACCGCGCCGACGACCTCGGTCGGCAACAACGCGAACGGTACCTGGCCGAGTGGTCCATGGCCGACGATCAGCAGACCGTCGGCGCCGCCCCAGCCTGACCGCACCGGCGCCAGGAACTGCCGGTAAAGCTCATGCGCTGCCGCCAGGTCGAAGGCCGGAATCTCTCCGAGCCGCTGAGCGCGAGGGTCCAGCGCCCGCCGCAGGCGAACGACCTTCTCCTCCAGCGACTTCTCGCCGAGGGGCACGCTCGTGAACACCACGGGCCGTCCGGGCGACACCGCCCAGACGTACGTGCGGTCCTCGGTCACGAGGGTCGCGATGAGCGCCTCCCCGCTGCGCAGCGCCGCGCGCGCCTCCTCCGCCGTCACGGGCGCCGGACGAACGAGCTGCGCATACGCCGGAAACTCGCGGGCGATCCGCTGCGCGAGCACGTGTCGTGCTTGTCGCAAGACGTCGATGCCGGCCCGGAGGTCGGCGACGGCCGCCGCGCTCATGGGACCCCCATACGCCGCCGTCAACCGGCCGTGGAGCGCCGCCAGCTGCTTCGCCGCATCCTGCTCCCGCCGGACGAGATCGGCGAGCGCCGGAGTCCGTGCCGCGCTGCGCGCCGCGGTCGCGTCGAGCGCCCGCTGGACGAATCGTCCTCGGACGATGTCTGCGAGCCTGAAGGTCTCGGCCGCCGCGCCGTCACGGGTCGACGCGATCTGGCTCAGCGCGTCGATGGACGCCGTGAGGATCCAGCGCTGCCGCTGGTCGCGTTCTCCGCGTGTGGTCGCCTCGTCTTCGACCTCGCCCGCGCGATCCATCAGGACCTTCGCCGCCGCCGCGAACTCGCTCAGCGCCTCGTGGGGGCCGCGGAGCGCGAGCCGAGCAATCGCGAAGAGCCCGCGCAGCCCCGCCGTCGCCACGTGGTCCTCGCCGTGGATGCCGACGGAGACGCTGATCGCGGACTCGAGCCGACGGATTCGGACGGCGGCGCACGGAGACTGCGGCGGCGGGCGTCCACCATGAACGCGCGGGAGTGCGCATCCGGCTGCAGCAGCGGGACGACGTCGGTGATCGTCCGCGGCGGAGGTACGAACGCCGCGCCGGTGAAGGACGCGGCGACCTGCCTGGCCTCTTCCAGGGTCATGGCCGGCGGAGTCGTGGCTCGGCACGCGGCCATGAGCGACACGAGGGCCACGAGAGCCCCGCCCTGTGCGATCCGATTCCTGCGACGCCGCCCGACGGTCATGGTCGCGCTCGACGGGCTAATCGAGTGTGGACGATCGCCGACCTTACGCGTGGAGGAGCTCGATCGCCTCCTCGTAGACCTCCATGTTCTTGCCGTAGGAGATCGCCGACGCCTGGGCCGCGCTCACGAGGTGACGCCAGCGCCACGGCAGCCGGGTGGCGTGGAACTCCTCGAACGTCGCCTGGTGGTGCTTGAAGGCGTGCATCTCGGTGAAGTTGTCGTGCACGACGATCCGGGCGAGACGGCTGATGAGCGCGTCCGGCTCGTAGCCGAGGTCGGCGTACTGCTGCGCGAGGTTCACGGTGTTCTTCACCTCGGGCACCGCGCGCATCTGGCCGAGGTTGGTGACCTTCGACCAGTCGGTCGGCGGCTGCGTGAAGATGCTCTCCTCGAGCGCATCCAGCAACGCGGCCTGGCTGCGATGGGGGAGCGCGGCGACCGCCGCCGGATCAGGCTGCGGCGGCGGCTCCATGCGGTTCTGCGTCGAGCGGACCTCGGGCCCCGTGTGCCACGTCAGCAGCGCCAGCAGCTTGTTGCGCAGGCTCACGCCCTCGAGCTTCAGGAGATACCGGCGCAGGTTCGCGCCCGTATGCAGGTGCACGTCCATCGGGTTCCCGGTGAGGGATCGCATGAACAGGCCGGCCGCGCCGATCGACAGGGCTTCTCCGGTGCCCTGGAGCGACAGTCCGTCCGCGAGCGCCCTCGCGAGCATCCGCGGGATCTCCGCGTAGGTGTCGCAACGGGTGATCGCCTCGCCCAGCTCGCCGATCGCGGGGGTTTCCTCGGGGCTCGTATGGAACCCCAGCGGGCGCCTCAGGAGCTCGTACTCCTCGAGCAGCGGCTCGATGTCCTTGAGCGGAGGCGGCGTGGGGAACCGGCTCACGTACCGGACGGCGGGACGCATCAGGAACGGCGTGTACTCGCGTCCCAGCCAGTCGAGCGCCCGCCACGTGAACATGGGGAAGATGAAGTAGTGATCGTCGAGCGCGTTCTTCGGGATCGCCACCGTCAGCAGCAGGTCCAGCGCCTCGCCGTGAGGGATGTTGTCCCAGAGCCAGAGGAAGTGACGATCGGCACCGTTGTACAGGCCGCGGTCCACGCAGGCGAAGAAGGCCTTCTTCGTCGCCTCGACGCCGCCGGAATCCACGGGCTCGGCATCCGCCAGGATGTACGGGCCCATGTTGGGATGGTTGATGTGCTTGTTCGACAGCGCGACGTGCTGGAGGACGGGCAGGAAGCGCTGCTCGCCCGACACGCGCTCGACCGTGTTGTGGAGCGCGTGGAGTCCGACGAGCGGGTGGAGCGGCCCGCCATGGTGGCCCGGCGGCAAGTCGGAGGAGCGAGTCACCGCGAGCGCCGACGCGGTCAGGAGCTTCTTGACGGACAGGCCGTCGCGTAACTTGCCCAGGGTGGCTTCGAGGATCCGGCTGGGCTCGGTCTCCTCGATGAACTGCACCAGCGGCTCGATGTCGTCGGCGAACCGGACGGGCCTGTGCATGACCTTCTCCTCTCGGGTCCGTGGGGCGTGGCGCGTCGGAGGAATCCTACTGCGCGGCCGAGTCCTGCGCACAACTATGTGTCTCGCCCAAATTGGCGACGAAAAGTGACAGGCTGACTCACTGTGGCGTGCAGGCTATGGCGCGCACGCCACAGCGCAAGCGCGCATCCGCCCGTCGCAATTCGGCGCGGGACAAGAATCGTCACACGATTCGTCGTCGTCGATGCGCGTGCGTCAGTTTGCGCCTTGACAATATTGCTCCAGCGGCGAGAATGCGCGGGGGACACGAAGTACGCCCCGCGCATCGCGGGACCATTTGCCTCGGGAGTCAGATGCGAATCTTTCGGCACGAAGTCGAAGTCGCCCTCAAGATGCTCCGCACGCTGGTGATGCTCGCGCTCATCCTCACGCCGCTCAGCTGGGGCTACGAGCAGTACCGCCAGGCGCGTCAGTGGCAGAGCGTCGCATGCGCGTATCGCGTGGACGAGCTGACGCGGCGATCCGGGCTCACCCACGTCGAGCCCGCGTCCGATTCGTGCAGGGTCCTGAAGCGCCTCGGAGTCCCGGTGGATCCGGACAGCCTGACGCCTCCTTCCATCGCGTTCCGGCGGGTGGCCTCGCGCAACTGACGGCCGCGCGTGAGCCGCGCACGCCGGGATCAAGGTCGGCGGCACGGCCGATCCTGACGTCATCCCGCTCAGGCATACTCCGAACCACGCTGCGGCCATGGCCGTGCCGGCGGGAGGCGTCAATGGCGGGGTTCCGGCTCGAAGAGGCGACGATCGACGAACTGCACGCCGCGATCCGGGCGGGCGAGATCACGTGCGTGGAGATGGTCGAGCGCTACCTCGCGCGCGCCCGTGCGTTCAACGGCGTCGCGAGCCTGCTGGTGACCGCGGACGGCGCGCCGGTCAAGACGGCGACGGGAACGATCCGCGCGGGCGCACCGCTCACGTTCCCCACGGAGACCGTCAGCGCGTCGACCGTCTTTCCCGATCTCGACAGGTACGAGGGCCCGCCGCTCGAGTACGGCCGGATGGAAGCGACCGCCTCCGATTCATCGGTGCAGCAGCAGTACGGGATGATCACGGGCATTCCGAGCGCGGGCCAGGTGAACGCGCTCGCCACGCTCAACATCCGCGGTGAGCGGTCGGTCACGTGCCGCGGCGAGTACGACCGGCATCCGTCGAAGGGCCCGTTGCCGGCCGGCGCGCCACCGGCGTGCGAGATCTTCCGCCACTATCCCGACGCGCTCGAGCAAGCGGCCGAGCTGGACGCCAAGTACGGCCGTCATCCCGACCTCGACGCGATGCCGCTCTACGGCGTCGTCTTCTCCTTCAAGGATCCGTTCGACACGAAGGACATGCGGAGCACGAGCGGCGGGGACGCGGCGTACGACATCGACTTCCCCGCGCGCGACCACGGGCTCGTCGATCAGCTTCGCAAGAAGGGCGCGATCGTTTACGCGAAGGCCGTGAGCACGGAGTACAACGGCCGCGCCGGGGATCCGGGCGGGCGGCACAAGCCGGCGGCGGTCTTGCCGTCGACGCTCGGCTACCAGCGCACGAGCTGGGGCGGCAATCCGGCGAACCCGTACGACACCACGCGCTCCGCGTCGCTCGGCTCGAGCTCGGGCTCGGGCGTCTCGGTGAGCGCGAACCTCGTGATGGCGAGCCTCGGCGAGGAGACGCGCGCGTCGACGCGCGGGCCCGCGAACCACAACGCGGTGGCGCTGATCCTGCCGCACAAGGCGCTGCTCGGCTTCGTCGGCGGGGCGATCGGCGCCGACATCTACTGCGACCGCACCGGGATCCTGTGCCGCACGATCACCGACTGCGCGAGGGTGCTCGACGCGCTGAAGGATCCGGTCCGCGGGTACTACGACCCGCGTGATCCGTTCACGACGGTCCCGCGCTCGTCGATCCTCGCCACGCCGTACGCGAGCCACGCGAGGATGGCCGGCACGCCGGGCGCGCTGAAGGGTATCAGGATCGGCGTGATCCGCGAGTCGATGGTGATCCCGCCGGGGTCGATGACCGAGGTGCCGATCGTCACCGCGGCGGCGAAAGAGATCAAAACTGTTCTCGGGGGCGCGCTGGGCGCGACGCTGGTCGAGTCGACGCATCGGCACGGGACGCGCGATCCCGACGCCGAGGTCATGAGCATGGACTTCCAGCGCGCGCTGGCCCGTCTGGTCCCGCTCTTCATGCCCGACGTATTGTTCCGCCTCGGCGCCGACGGCCAGCCGCTGTTCAAGGAGTTCGCGTCCGCGATCGTGCCCACCGAGTTCGTGGCCGGCAAGGTGTTCGGCACGGGCACGATGACGCCGATCGACTACTGCGTCGCGCTGGCCGAGGGCCGGATCGCGCCGCCGGTGAACCTCGACATCGCCACCGTCCAGGAGCAGGAGCTCGCGCCGACGTTCCGCTTCCAGGTCCCGCAGTACCTCACGCGGCGCGCGGAGGACTGGAAGCAGCGCGGCCTGCGCGAGACGCTGACCGACTTCGCGCAGCTCAACGCGCGCTCGAAGTTCTGGGGCGACGATCAGCGCGCGGCGTTCAAGAACTGGGAGGAGGTCGCCGATCCGCGCAACCGGCTCGACGGCCGCCAGGGCGTGACCGAGCGGATCATGCTGCGCGAGCTGCTCCGGCGCGTCGACATGATGGTGATCCTCGAGAACCGGCTCGACGCGCTCGTCCGGCTGCACACGCCGTGGCCGCCGGGCAAGATCGGGGGCGCGCACCAGCCGCGCGGCGGCCGCAGCAACTTGAGCCCGGAGTCGTTCTACGGCCCGAACGCGGGGCTCACGGAAGTCCTGGTACCGGCGGGCTACGTCACCACGGTCTACGACCCGGTCTTCACGCTGTCACCGGACGGCACGCGCTACGTCGCGACGCCGTCGACCACGCCGACGACGATCCCGGAGCCCGGCCTGCCGTTCTCGTTGGTGTTCCGCTGCGAGCCGGGCAAGGAGGACATCACGCTGAAGATCGCGTCGGCGTACGAAGCGGCGTCGAAGCGTCGCATCCCGCCGCCGGTCTTCGGCCCGCTGCCGCGGCGCTAGTGCCCGCGCCCCGCTGAACGACCGCCACGCGTGTCGTTCACGCGCCGCCGCGCCGCACGTCCACGCCGCGCTCCGGCCGCGGCCGGGTCGGAGCAATCCCGCGCAGTCGGTCGCCCGCAGCCCCGGCACCGCCAACCCCGGATAGAATGGCGCGCATGAAGAGCCCGGTCCGCGTCGTGCACTACGTCAATCAGTTCTTCGGGGGCGTCGGGGGCGAGGACAAGGCGGACGTCGGCGTCAGCGTGACGCCCGGCGCCGTCGGCCCGGGGCGGGTGCTCGAGACCGCGCTCGGCGCCGGCGCGCGGATCGAGGCCACGATCGTCTGCGGCGACAACTTCGCCAACGACCGCGCGGAGGAGTTCGCTCGCGCCGTGGCCACCGAGCTGGACCGCCTCAAGCCCGACGTCGTGGTTGCCGGCCCCGCCTTCGGCTCCGGCCGCTACGGGCTCGCGTGCGCGCAGGTGTGCAGGATCGCGCAGGATCGCGGCCTGGCCGCGGTCACCGCGATGCATCCGGAGAACCCCGGCGCGTCCGCGGCGCGCCGCGGGATCACGATCCTGCCGACCGGCACGTCGACCACGTCGATGCCGGCGGCGCTTGCCGCGCTCGCTCCACTCGCGCAACGTCTCGGCCGTCGCGAGACGCTCGGCCCGGCGGAAGTCGAAGGCTATCTGCCGCAAGGACGGCGCCGCGTGTACGACCGCGGCCGTCCCGGCTTTCAGCGCGCGCTCGACATGCTCCTCGACAAGCTGCACGGCCGGCCGTATCGCTCGGAAGTGCCGTACTCGGCGCCCGAACGTGTGCCGCCCGCGGCCCCGATCGCCGACCTCACGCGCGCGCGCATCGCCATGGTCACCACCGGCGGGCTCGTGCGGAAGGGCAACCCCGACAAGCAGGTGTCGGCGAACGCCGTGCGGTATCACCGCCACTCGGTCGCGGAGCTGGAATCGCTCTCGCCGAAAGAGTGGGAGGCATATCACGCGGGATACTTCAACCACCTCGTGAACAGCAACCCGAACTACATCCTGCCGCTGTCGTTCCTGCGCGACCTCGAGCGCCAGGGCGCGATCGGCGCGGTGCACGAGCACATCTACGCGCTGCCGGGCGTCAGCACGCCGGTCGCGGTCTCCGCGGGGCACGGGCGCAGCATCGCCGCGGACCTGAAGCAAGGAGGGGTCGACGGCGCGCTGCTCGTCGCCACCTGAGGGACCTGCAATCGTTGCGGCGCAACGATCGCGAAAGAGATCGAGCGGGTGGGGATTCCGGTGGGGATGATCTCCGCCATCTACAACTTCGCGCTGACGACCGGCGCCAACCGGGTCATCCGCGGCGCGCGCATCGAGCACGTGTGCGGCGATCCGACACTGAGCCCCGAGAAGGACTACGCGTTCGGGATGCACATCGTGCGGACGGCGCTCGCCGCGATCACGGTCGCGGTGCCCGGGCCGACGCTCTTCGATCCCATGCAGGAGCGCAAGTGATGCGTCTCGAGATGGGCACCTTCCCGGTTCACGACGTCACGTTCGGCGCGAGCACGCGGTACGACGCCGGCCGCCTCACCATCGATCGCGACGCCGTCCTCGCCGCCGTGCGCCAGGACCCGCGCATCGCCACCGCCGAGCTCGAGATCGCGCATCCCGGCGAATCCGTGCGCATCTGGCCGGTGCGCGACGTCATCGAGCCGCGCGTGAAGGTCGAGGGGCGCGGCGTCTGCTATCCGGGCATCTGCGACCGCGAGATCACGACCGTCGGCACCGGCCGCACGCACCGGCTCGCGGGCCTCGGCGTCGTCGAGGTCTCCAGCGTCAACTGGCACGACGCCGGCGGCGACTTCGTCGAGACGTACCTCGACATGTCCGGCCCCTACGGCGAGATGTACCCGTATGCGCGGCTCTTCAACGTCTGCCTGGTCGTCGAGCCCGACGCCGGCCTGGGCGAAGAGGTGAAGAACTACGCCGTGCACAAGGCGGCGCTGACGGTCGCGGATCGCCTCGCCGAAGCGGTGCGCGGGCTGACGCCGCCCGAGACGGAAGTGTTCGAGCTCGGGCCGGTCGATCCGTCGCTGCCGAAGGTCGTCTACATCTGGTGCGTGCACTCGCCGCAGGCGATGTCCGGATCGCCGACGGCGTTCTGCACGGCGACCTACGGGCTGACGCAGCTCACGCCGCCGTGGTACCTCCATCCCAACGAGATCCTCGACGGCGCGCTCACGGGGCCGTACCGCACGGCGTACGCCATGTCGTGGACGGTCGCCAACAACCCGTTGTTTCTCGACCTCTATAGACGGCACGGCCGGGACTGGAACTTCCTCGGGGTGATCTCGCTGCGCACGGAGTGGACCACGCAGACCGAGAAGCAGCTCATGGCCAACCAGACGGCCAAGCTCGCCAAGCAGCTCGGCGCGGACGGCGCGGTGGTCACGTGGGACGCCGGCGGCAACGAGTTCATCGAGGTGGTGCGGAGCATCCAGGCCTGCGAGCGCCTCGGGATCAAGACCGTCTTCCTCACGAGCGAGGACGACGCCACCGAGGGCGCGCCGACGATGCTCGAGCCCTTGCCCGAGGCCGACGCCATCGTGAGCACGAGCTTCTTCAAGAACGTCACGCTCGCCGTGCCGGAGGCGCCCGCGGTGGCGCGCGTGATCGGGGTGCCGACGAAGAAGATCCTGCGCGGCTCGGCGATCGGCCTGCACGCCGGCGCGGACGCGAGCCTGCCGACCGCCGGCCCGCTGCCGCCGCCGTGGCGGTACGACGACCACTATGGGTTCGGCAGCCTGAGCTGCACCGAGTGACGTTCTCTTCGTGGTGGTCCGCGCCACCGCGTCGATGACATGGAGGCCGGCATGACGAGGCGACGCACGGGGGTGATCCTGGCCGGGGTGCTGGCTCTCATGGCTGCCGCGCCCGCCGAAACGCACGCGGCCGAGCCGCCGGCGGGACAGATGACGTGGGCGCTGCACTTCACGCCTGCGCCCTCGCTGTTCGAGCCCGCGGAGACGCCGGGCCTGATCACGCCGTTCATGTTCCTCTACGCGCTGCACGACGGCCTCGTGAAGCCGATGCCTGGCAAGATCATGACGCCGAGCCTCGCGGAGTCGTGGACCGCGTCGGCGGACGGACTCGTCTACGAGTTCGTGCTCCGGAAGGGCGTGAAGTTCCACAACGGCGAGCTGCTGACGGCCGACGACGTCAAGTACTCGTTCGAGCGTTATCGCGGCGTGTCGTCGAAAGTGCTCAAGGAGAAGGTGGCGTCCGTCGACACCCCCGATCCCGGGCGCGTCCGCGTCCGGCTCAAGCAGCCGTGGCCCGACTTCCTGACGTACTACGGCACCCCGGCCACCGGCGCCGCGTGGATCGTGCCGAAGAAGTACGTCGAGAAGGTGGGTGACGACGGCTTCAAGAAGGCGCCGATCGGCGCCGGCCCCTACCGCTTCGTTTCCTTCACTCCCGGCATCGAGCTGGTGCTCGAGGCGTTCGACGGGTACTGGCGCAAGACGCCGAGCGTGAAGCGCCTGGTCCTCAAGGCGGTCCCCGACGGCACCACCCGCCTCGCGATGCTCAAGCGCGGAGAAGCCGACATCGCCTACAACGTCACCGGCGAGCTGGCCGAGGAGGTGAAGCGGACGCCCGGGCTCACGCTCAGGCCGACGCTGTTCATGTCCACGCACTGGCTCGTCTTCGCCGACCAGTGGGACGCGACCTCGCCCTGGCGCGACCGCCGCGTGCGCCTCGCGGCCAGCCACGCCGTCGATCGCCAGGGCGTCAACCAGGCCCTGACGCTCGGCCATTCCCGGATCACCGGCACCATCATCCCGGTCAGCGCCGATTTCTTCTGGCAGCCGCCGCTCTACCCGCACGATCCGGCGAAGGCGAAGCAGCTCCTCGCGGAAGCGGGGTATCCCAACGGGTTCGACGCGGGCGACCTGTGGGCCGACGCCGGCGCCGCCACGTATGCCGAGCCGATCCTCAACGACCTCCGCGCCGTCGGGATCAAGGCGACGCTGCGCCCGCTCGAGCGCGCGGCGTTCGTCAAGGCGTACCAGGAGAAGAAGCTGAAGAACGTGATCTACGGCTTGAGCGGCATCTTCGGCAACGCGGCCACGCGCATGGAGCCGTTCGTGATCTCGGGAGGCGCCTACGCCTACGGAGGGTATCCCGACATCGACGGGCTCTTCCGGGAACAGGCGGGCGAGCTCGATCCGAAGAAGCGCGAGGCGATCCTTCATCGCGTCCAGCGGCTCGTCCACGAGAAGGTCATGGTGCTTCCGATCTGGCAGCTCGCCCTTCTCCCCGCCTACGGCCCGCGCGTGGCGGAGTCGGGACTCGGGCTCATCAGCGACTATCCGTGGTCGGCGCCGTACGAAGACCTGAAGCTCAAGGCGAAGTGAGCCTCGTCCCAAGGAGGCCATCGTGACCAAGATCCTGACGCCGCCCCAGCCCGCGCCCATCATGGAGATCGCCCAGGATCTGCTGCCGCCCGGCCTGGAGCTGATCGTCGCCGATCCGAGCAAGCCGGAGTTCTACGACGTCGCCGGCGAGGCCGAGTACTACCTCGGCTCGCCGCGGACCGGCATCGGCAACGAGTTCTTCCGCGCGGCGCCGAAGCTCAAGCTCGTCCAGCTCACGAGCGCGGGCTACGACCGCGTCGACATCGAGGCCGCGCGCAAGGCGAGGGTGCCGGTGTCGAACAACGGCGGCGCCAACTCCGTCGCCGTCGCCGAGCACGCGGTGATGCTCATGCTCGCGGTGCTCAAGAAGCTCGTGTGGCACCACAACAACGTCGCGGCGGGGAAGTGGCGCGTGGGCGACGCCGTGGCCACGCGCACCTATGAGGTCGAGGGCAAGCGGCTGGGGATCATCGGCCTCGGCAACATCGGCAAGAAGGTCGCGCGCCGGGTGCAGGGCTTCGACATGGACGTGCGCTACTACGACATCGTCCGGCTCAGCGAGGACCAGGAGGACACGCTCGGCGTGCGCTACGCGCTGCTGACCGAGATCCTCCGCACCTCGGACGTCATCACGCTCCACGTGCCCCTGACCGACGTCACGCGGAAGATGATGTCCACGAAGCAGTTCGCGATGATGAAGAAGAGCGCGATCCTCGTCAACACGTGCCGCGGCCCCGTGGTCGACGAGGACGCGCTCCACCAGGCGCTCACCTCCGGGACGATCGCCGCGGCCGGCCTCGACGTGATGGTCGAGGAGCCGCCGAAGCAGAACCATCCATTGTTCTCGCTGCCGAACGTCGCGCTCACGCCGCACAGCGCCGGGCCGACGTGGGACAACTGGACGAAGGCGTACCGCAACGGCTTCGACAACATCCTGCGCATGGAGTCGGGGCAGGACCCTCTATGGGTGGTCCCAGAGCTCCGGGGCCTGCTGGGCTAGCGCACGGCATGAGGCTGGAGCTTCGGTGGTTCGAGGTGCGCGAGCTCACGGTCGCGCCTGCCACGGCGCTCGCGGGCGCGCCGGCGCGGCTCACCGGCGGGCGCCTCGAGGTCGATCTCGAGGCGCTGCGCGCGCAGCTCTCGACCGATCCGCGGCTCGCCGGCGTGCGACTCGACGCCGTCCACCCGGGCGAGCGCGTGCGGATCGGGCGGGTCTTCGACGTGATCGCGCCGCGCGCGAAGCTGGACGGCGGCGTCGACTTTCCCGGCGTGCTCGGGCCCATCGCGAAGGCGGGGCACGGGCGTACCGCCGCGATCGCGGGCGTGGCGGTCGTCGCGACGGATCAGCAATCCGACCAGGTGGCGGGCGCGCTCGCGGTGATCGACATGGCGGGACCGAACGCCGAGCTGTCGCGGTTCGGCCGCACGCACAACCTCGTGATCTCCGCGTGGCCTGCGGCGGGCACGGCGCGCTCCGAGTATCTCGCGGCCGTGAGGCTCGCGGCGCTGAAGGCCGGTGTCGTGCTCGCGCAGGCGGCACGCGATGCGGAGCCCGCACGCACCGAGGTGTTCGAGCTGCCGCCGTCACCGCGCGTCCCCGCGGAGCTCGCGCACCTGCCGCGTGTGGCGTACGTCTTCCAGATCCACTCGCATCAGCGTCCGACCGGTGTCGACGAAGGGATCCTCTACGGCGATCCGATCCGGCGGATGCTCCCGACGATCGTCCACCCGAACGAAGTGCTCGACGGCGGCGTGGTCCGCGGGTTCATGGGCCGCAACGCCACCACGTGGGCGATCCAGCACCATCCGATCATCCGCTCGCTCTACGCGCGGCACGGCCGCACGCTCTGGTTCGCCGGCGTCGTCGTCACGGTGGCTCACGCGACCGAGCCCGAGCGCGTCCGGTCGGCGTTCCTCACCGCGGGGCTCGTGGCACACACGCTCGGCGCGGACGGCGCGATCCTCACGAAGATCGGCGGCGGCGCGCCGCACGTGGACATGGCCCAGGCGGCCGCGCACTGCGAGGCGCTCGGCGTGAAGACGACGGTCATCGTCGAGGACATGTCGACCGACGGCAGCGCCGAGGGCATGATCCTGTTCGACTTCCCCGGGGTGGACGCGATGGTCAACGTCGGCGGCGGCCAGGAGCTCCTCGCGTTTCCCGCCATGGAGCGCGTGATCGGCGCCGACGATCTGGCGCCGAAGCTCTCGGGGGAGATGCGCGCGACCTACGGAACGCTGTGCGGCGCCATCGAGCAGATCGGCGCCACGACGATGATGGCGGAGGTGCGGTGATGCCGGAGCGGCTGCGCGTCGTCTGCTACGTCAACCAGTTCTTCGGCCAGATCGGCGGCGAGGAGAAGGCCGGGGTCGAGCCGCTGAGCCGGGACGGCGCGGTCGGCGCCGCGCGCGCCGTGCAGCAGGCGCTGGGCGACGCGGGCACCGTGGTCGCCACGGTGATCTGCGGCGACAACTACGCCGCCGAGCAGTCGGACCGCGCGCTCGCCGCGATGGTGGCCCTCGTGGCCGCCGCGAAGCCCGATCTCGTGGTCGCCGGTCCCGCGTTCCTCGCCGGCCGCTACGGCGTGGCGTGCGGCGCGCTCTGCGCGGCGGTGCAGGCGCAGCTCACGGTCCCCGCCGTCACCGGCATGCACGCGGAGAATCCCGGCGTGGATCTGTATCGCCGGTCGGTCTACATCGTGCAGACCGGCGCCGAGGCCACGCGGATGCTGCCCGAGGCGCAGCGGCTCGTCGCGCTCGGGCTCAAGCTCGCGCGAGGCGAGAAGATCGGCGCGCCGGCCGCCGAGGGCTACTTCGCGCGCGGCGTGACCCGCAACGTCGTCACGGAGACCACCGCCGCCGAGCGCGCGACCGCCATGCTGCTCGACAAGCTCGCCGGCCGGCCGTTCGCGAGCGAGGTGCCGCGCCCGTCGTTCGCGAGCGTGCCGGCGCCGAGGCTGGTGAAGACGCTGGAGGGCGCGACGATCGCGCTCGTCACCGACGGCGGTCTCGTCCCGAAGGGAAATCCCGACGGCATCGAGGCGCTGAACGCGACGCGCTACGGCGCGTACAGCATCGAAGGCAAGGACGCGCTCGACGCCGCGCAGTACGAGAACCCGCATCGCGGCTACGACACGACGTGGGTCAAGCAGGACCCGCACCGGCTCGTGCCGGTCGACGTCGCGCGCGAGCTCGAGCAGCGCGGCGCGATCGGCAAGCTGCACGAGACCGTGTATTCGACGGTCGGCGTCGCCACCACGCTGGCGCAGAGTGCTCGCATGGGCGCCGAGATCGCCGAGAAGCTGCGCGCGGCGGGCGTCGACGCCGTGATCCTCACGTCCACCTGAGGGACGAGCACTCGCTGCGGCGCAGCGATCGCGCGAGAGCTCGAGCGTGCGGGCCTGCCGACGGTGCAGGTGTCGACGATGACGCCGGTCGCGGTCATGGTCGGCGCGAACCGCATCGTGCCCGCCGCGGGCATCATCCACCCGCTCGGGAATGCGGAGCTGTCGCCCGACGACGAAAAGGCGTTGCGACGGCGCATCGTCGAGCAGGCGCTGCAGGCGCTCCGGACGGAGGTCGCGAAGCCCACGGTCTTTTCGTCGGCATGACTTCGCCGGTCCGCCTCGACGTCTTCTCCGACTACCTCTGACCGTGGTGCTACAACGCCGCGGTGCGGCTGCGTGAGATCGAGGAGGCGTACGGGAGCCGCGTCAGTCTCCACTGGCGTACGTTCCCGTTGATCCCGACCGCGCAGCCGGACCGCCGCGTGACGCAGAAGACGCGCGAAGGCTGGGCGCGCATCGGCGCCCAGGAGCGGCGCGCCGCGTTCGTGCCGCCCGCGCTCGACACGCCGCTGCCGTCGTCGAGCATTCCCGCGCTGGCCGCGGCGAAGTGCGCCGAGCGTCAGGGCGGCGAGCCGTTCCAGCGCTTCCACGCGCGGCTCTTCACCGCGCTCTTCCGCGACCATCTCGACATCGCGCGCCCGGACGTCCTGCGAACCCTGGTGCGCGAGGCGGGCCTGGACCTCGCGCGCTTCGACGCCGACTTCGCGGGCGACGCGTACGAAGCCGTGCTGCGCGACTGCGCCGAGGGCGCGGCGTGGTTCGGCGTCTCGGGCTTGCCGACGGTGATCCTGAACGAGAAGCTCTCGATCCCGGGCGCGGTTCCGACGGAGCGCTACCGCGAGCTCATCGACTGGATCCTGGCCGGCGAGCCTGGCGGCGTGATCCCGCTGGCGCCCGAGGCGCAGCGTGCGGTCGCCGGCCAGAGCACGATCGAAGGGAGCGGAACGTCGCGATGATTAGTCGATCGTGCCAGCCGGCGCGATCCACGTGCAAGGCTGCCCCGTCACGCGGGCGATCATGTCGAAATCCGCGTCGTAGTGGAGCAGGGTAAGGCCGTTCGCCTCGGCGGCGGCGGCGATCAGCAGATCCGGAACTTTCCGCCCTCGGAGCCCACGGCCGGCAAGCAAGCGCTGAACCTGTCGAGCACGTTGCACGTGCCCGGCTTCGGTTTCGATGAGGGGGAATGCCGCGAGCGCGGACGTGAGCCGCGTCCACTCGGAAAGGTTGCGCGCCGAGAAGCCGACCTCGAGGTCGGAAATACCGGCGCGTGCGACCTGGCCGGCGGCGGCAAGTGGTTCGAGCGCGGTGCGGACCGTTGGATGAGCCAGCCGGGTCAGAACGCTGGTATCGACGAGATGCGTCAGCGCCACGCCGCGGCCCGATCCCGCAGCTTCGCCTTCGCGAGCGTATCCAGCGCCTTCGAGACGCGGCGATCACGGGCGGGCGCCGCGCGGCGCAGCGCCTCGTTGACCGTATCCTTCAAGGTCTTCGTCCCGAGCTCCGCTTTCGCGGCAGCGAGCGCCCTCTCGTCGATGTCCACCAGACGCTTGGCCATCGATCGAAATATATCATGATGTCGACATGGATATCCTCGAGCCGCTCTGCTAGGCTCTCGACTGCCATGCCGCTCGTCTCGTTTCGTGACGTCGAGAAGACGTACCGGTCGCTGCAGGGCGTCGACTATCACGCGGTCGAGCACTTCAGCCTCGACATCGAGGCCGGGGAGTTCTTCTGCCTGCTCGGGCCGAGCGGCTGCGGCAAGACGACCGTGCTGAGGATGCTCGCGGGATTCGAGGCGCCCACGGCCGGCGAGATCCTGATGGACGGCCGCCCGGTCACCGGCGCGAGTCGCGACCGGGCCGTGGTGTTTCAAGGCGACGACTCGCTGTACGGCTGGCTCACCGCGATCGAGAACGTCGAGTTCGGCCTGCGCATGCGGCGCGTCCCGAAGGCGGAGCGCCGAGAGCGAGCGATGCGGTACCTCGATCTCGTCGGTCTCACGGGCCAGGCGCAGAAGTATCCCGCCGAGCTGTCCGGCGGCATGAAGCAGCGCATCCAGATCGCGCGGGTGCTCGCGAACGAGCCGACGATGCTGCTGATGGACGAGCCGTTCGCCGCGCTCGACGCGCAGACACGCGCGCTGATGCAGGAGGAGCTCGCGAATATCTGGCAGGCCGAGCGCACCACCGTCCTGTTCATCACCCACGACATCGACGAGGCGGTCACGCTCGGGCAGCGCATCGGCGTGATGCGCGCCGGTCCGCGCTCCGGCGTGAAGGGCGTGGTCGACGTGGCGCTGAACGGCGCGCGCAACCGCACGGACGACACGTTCCTCGCGTACTACAGGCAGGTCTACGCGATGATCCGCGACGAGGTCGCCGCGGCCATCGCGCGGACGCGCTAGCGATGCGGCGCCTGTGGAGCGTGTACGGCGGGTACGTGGTGGGGTTCGCGAGCCTGTTCGTCATCTGGCACCTCGCCTCCGTGTACCTCGTGAGCTCCGTGCTGTTTCCGCCGCCCGCGGTCGTGTTCAAGAAAGGCGTCGTGCTCCTGCGCAACGGCGTCCTGTGTGACAACCTCTCGGCGAGCCTCCAGCGCATCCTGATGGGGTTCATCGCGGGCTCGGTGCTCGGCATGCCGATCGGCCTGGCGATGGGCTCGTTCCGCCCCGTGCGCAAGCTCCTGGAGCCGTACACCGAGTTCCTGCGCTTCATCCCGTCGGTGGCGATGATCACCGTCGCCGTCATCTGGTTCGGCATCGGCGAGGCGTCCAAGATCTTCCTCATCATCTACACGACGATCTTCATCGTCATCCTGAACACGGCCGCGGGCGTCTCGGCCATCGCGCCCAACAAGATCCGCGCCGCGGAATCGCTCGGCGCCACGCGGGCGCAGATCTTCCTCCACGTGGCGCTGCCGGCGACGCTGCCGTACATCCTCACCGGGATGCGGCTGGCCATGGCGAACTCCTTCACGACCATCGTGGCCGCGGAGCTCATTGCCGCCAACGACGGGCTCGGCAAGATGCTGTGGGACGGGCGGCTGTTCATGCTGGTCGACGACATCTTCGTCTCGCTGGTGACCCTGGGGTTGCTCGGGTTCGCCGTGGATCGTATGTTCCGCTGGAGCATCTACACGTTCGCGGGGAAGTACTCGCCGACCACCTAGGCGGTCGGCCCGGGAGGAAAACGTCATGAGGATTCGCGGCGCGCTGTGCCTGGTGGTGGGTCTCCTCGCGTGGAGCGTTCTCGCGTGGGCGCAAACGAAGATGACGATCGCCACGGGCGTCGACCCCGTGTTCTCCGCCTACTACGTCGCGCAGGAGGAAGGCCTCTTCAAGAAGCACGGGCTCGACGTCCGCATCAACACCGGGCCGTCGGGCTCCGCGATGGTGGCCTTCCTCGTCAACGGCCAGATCGAATCCGCCTTCGGCTCGGAGATCGCCGGCGTCGCCAACCACAACCTCGATCCCAACGTGGTCGTGGCCGCGCAGGCCACGCGGCTGGTGCGCTGGCTCGCGGTCGTCGGCCGCAACATCGACAATCTCGATCAGCTGAAGGGCAAGAAGGTCGGCGTCGCCCGCGGCTCCGGCGGCGAGGTCTTCTGGCTGGCGATGATCGACAAGCTGAAGCTCAAGCCGGCCGACTACACGGTCGTCCACGTCGAGGCGCCGGAGATGGTGGCGGCGCTCGAGCGCGGCAACATCGACGCGTACGCGGTGTGGGAGCCGTGGGTGACGCGCGGGCTGGCCGCGGTCAAGAACACGAAGATCCTGAAGGATCAGGAAGGCATCCTGGAGCAGGGTGTCTACATCTACATGAATCGCGGATGGATCACGAAGCACCCGGCGCAGGCGGAAGGGTTCATGAAGGCCCTCGTCGAGGCGACCGACATCATCAACAAGGACCGCAAGCGCGCGGCCAGGGACGTCTCCAATTTCCTCAAGAATCTCGATCAGTCGATGGTCGAGCAGCTCATGACGAAGCTCACGTTCGACATGGAGCTGAGCCCCACCACGATCGACATGTTCCGGCTGGCCGAGTCGCAGCTGAAGGGGCAGGGCAAGCTCGCGAAGCCCGTCGACTACAACGCGTTCGTCTATCCGGAGCTGCTGCGCAAGCTCCAGCCCGCGAAGGTCACCTACAAGCCCTGACGATGAGGCCGGTCATCCGCGACGTCTCGCTCGTGCTCGCGCACGCGCCGAGCTTCGTCAGGCTCGGCTCGAAGCCCCTGCGCGAGCTCCGGCGCGTGGATGCCCCGCTCGGCTACCTGCTTCCGTACCTCCGCGACTGGGACGCGGCGTGCGGCTACGCGCCGAACCAGGTCTTCATCGGCAACGTCGGCGTCGACGACCTCGCCGCGCACGCTACGCCATGGCATCGCCATCCGGTCGGCGGGGCCCAACGCTTCGGCCCCGACGGCGAGATCATGCCCGAGCACGAATTCCTCGGGCTGCTGGCGGCGTGCGACGGCTTCGACCTGCTCGCGCTCGATCGCGACGTCGCCGATCGTGCGCGGACCGCGCTCGACACGCATCCGCTCATCGGGCGCGACTCCGGCCGTCCGGCCGTGCCGTCGGGCGTCGCCCCCGACGTGATACGCGAGCGGATCGAGAAGCATCGCGCGGTGCCGCTGCTCGGCGTCGACGGCCGTCTCCTCGGCGCCATGCTCCCGGGCCACGACGAGGACGACACGCTCACCGGCCAGGTCCTGATGGAGAACCTCGCGTGCAAGGCGACGGCGGCGCTCGCGCTCCGTCACCTCCTCGCGCGGCCGGGTGCCGTGGCGGCGACGGACGTCCGGTACGTCATCAACTGCGGCGAGGAGGCCGTGGGCGACCGCTATCAGCGCGGCGGCGGCAACGTCGCGAAGGCCGTGGCGGAATGGGCGGGGTGCACGCGCGCGACCGGCAGCGACGTGAAGGCGTTCTGCTGCGGTCCGATGCACGCGCTCATGCTCGCGGGCGCGATGGTCGCGTCCGGGCTGCACGACGACGTGGTGGTCCTCGCGGGCGGCTCGCTCGCGAAGCTCGGCATGAAGTTCCAGGGCCACCTGAAGCACGAGATGCCGATCGTCGAGGACGTCCTCGCCGGCTTCGCCGCGCACGTCGCGCGCGACGACGGAACCTCGCCCGTGCTGCGGCTCGACGCGGTCGGTCGTCACGAGGTCGGCTCGGGCTCGGCGCCGCTCGCGGTGGTGAAGGCGCTCTACACCGAGCCGCTCGGCCGTCTCGGGCTCACGCTGCTCGACGTCGACCGCTTCTCGCTCGAGCTGCACAACCCGGAGGCGACGGAGCCCGCGGGCAGCGGCAACGTGCCGCTCAACAACTACCGCACGCTCGCGAGTCTGGCCGTGGTCGAGAAGCTGATCGAGCGCGCCGATATCGGTCAGTTCGTGCGGACGCGCGGCATGCCGGGGTTCTCGCCCACGCAGGGCCACATCGCCTCGGCGATCCCGTACCTCGGCCACGCGCTGCGGGGGCTCACGAAGGGCACGCTCACGCGTACGATGTTCACGGGGAAGGGCAGCCTCTTCCTCGGACGGATGACCCAGCTCTCCGACGGCATCTCGCTGATCGTGGAGCGCAACGGGTGAAGAGGCGCGCCTCTGGAGGAGATGACATGGAGCTTCGAGGAAGGAAAGTCATCGCGCTCGGCGAGCGCGACGGCGTGCCGGGGCCCGCGCTGGCGGAATGCGCGAGCAAGGCGGGCGCCGACGTGGTGCTCACGCTGACCGCCTGTTACGTCTGAACGGCGGCGGGCGCCATGGGCCTCGAGGATCAGGCGGCGGTGAAGCGGGTCGCGGACGAGCACGGGAGCGACGTGGTGGTGTTGCTCGGCACTCCCGACGCGGAAAGCACGCAGACGCTCGCGCAGACCGTCGTCACCGGTGATCCGTCGTACGCGGGCCCGTTGGCCGGAGTCCCGTTGGGGCTCCCCGTGCTGCACGTGTTCGAGCCGGAAGTGAAAGACCAGGTGCCGGGCGACGTCTACGAGGCGCAGGTGGCGCTGATGGAGATGAGCCTCGATCGCGACGCGATCCTCGCCGGCCTGCGCGAGGCGCGGAAGACGGCGACCACCTAAAGCGGGAGGCTGTCATGAGCCGGTTGCAGGACCGCGTGATCATCGTGACGGGCGGCGCGCAAGGCATCGGCCGCGCGTATTGCGAAGGGCTCGCGCGCGAGGGCGCGAAGGTCGTCGTCGCGGACCTCGAGCGGGCGCACGCCGACGATCTCGTGCGCGCGCTGGCGAAGGACGGGCACGACGCGCTGGCGGTGCGCACGGACGTGGCCGACGCCGCCGACACCGAGCGGATGGCGCAGGCGACGCTCGACCGCTTCGGACGCATCGACGGCCTCATCAACAACGCCGCGGTGTTCCAGCGGCCGGCGATGTCACGCGTGCCGTTCGAGAAGATTCCGGTCGAGGAGTGGGACCGGCTGATGGCCGTCAACGTGCGCGGCGTGTTCCTCTGCTGCCGCGCCGTCGTGCCGGCGATGAAGGCGCGGCGCTACGGCAAGATCGTCAACATCAGCTCGGGCACCGTGTTCTACGGGGCGCCGAACGCGCTGCACTACGTGACGTCGAAGGCCGGCGTCATCGGCATCACGCGCTCCCTGGCGCGCGAGCTGGGCGAGCACCGCATCACGGTGAACGCGATCGCGCCCGGGCTCATCATCAGCATGGACGACGTCGATCCCGCGCGCGACGCGCAGAACGCGCAGCGCCTGCAGGCGCGCGCGATCAAGCGCACGGAGGTGCCGGAGGACGTGGTCGGGGCCGCCATCTTCTTCTGCTCGGCGGAGAGCGACTTCATCACCGGCCAGACGCTGGTCGCCGACGGCGGCGCCCAGATGCATTGAGTCAGATGGGGGGCCGCCTCTAGCGGCCCCCCCAAGCCCCCCTCAGGCCTGTCTCGACGGCGGGGTGCCGTCCACGCCGCGTCGTAACACGCGGCCGGGCGTGGCGCCGGTGTGGTCGCCGCCGTCGATCACGACGGCGCCGTTGACGATCACGGTCGACACGCCGATCGCGTAGCGGTGCGGCTCGGGATACGTCGACAGGTCGGCGATCCGCGCCGGGTCGAAAACCGCCACGTCGGCCCGGAACCCCGCGCGCAGCAGCCCGCGGTCCGCGAGCCCGAGCGCGCGCGCCGCGCCGCCGGTCGTCTTGTCCACGGCGGTCTCGAGCGGGAACAGCTTCCAGTCGCGGACGCACGGTCCGAGCAGGCGTGCGTGCGTGCCGTAGCTGCGCGGGTGCGGCTTGCCTTGTCCGGTGACGCCGGACACGGCCAGCGCGTTCGCGTCCGATCCCGCGAGGACCCACGGCGCGCCGGTGATCGCGCGCACGTCCCCGTCGGCCATCGACGTGATCAGGATGCGGGTCTCGCCGCGATCGGCGACCACGAAGTCGCACACCGCGTCGAGCGGATCGACGTTCCGGCCGCGCGCGATGTCGCCGAAGGTGCGCCCCGCCTGGTCGGGCAGGTGCGGCGCGACGGCGACGCGCACCACGTCCCACGACGGGATGCGACCGAAGTTCGTCAGTCCGTCGCGGGCGATGTCCTGTCTGAGCCGCGTGCGGGTGTCGCGGCGCGCGAGGCGCTCCAGCATCGCCGGGATGCCGCCGTCCATGATCCAGCGCGGCAGCAGGTTCCGGAGCGGATTGGTCGCGGTGTCGTACGGATACGCGTCGACGTCGACCGGCAGGCCGCGCAGGCGCGCCGCCTCGATCTCCGCGAGCAGCCGCGCGGCGCCGCCCCAGTTGTCGGTGCCGGACAGCTTCAGGTGCGCGATCTGCACGTGCACGCCGGTCGTCTCGGCGACGGCGATCGCTTCGCGAACCGCGTCGAAGACGTGATCGGCCTCGTCCCGGATGTGCGACGCGTACGCCGCGCGATGGCGTGCGAGCACGCGCGCGAGCCCGTGGATTTCCTCGGGGTCCGCGTAGCCGCCGGGCGCCGTGAAGAGGCCGGACGAGAGTCCCCACGCCCCGGCCGCGAGCGCCTCTTCGAGCAGCGTGGTCATCACCGCGCGCTCGCCGCCGGTCAGCGGCCGCTTCTCCATGCCCGCCGCCATGAGGCGCAGGGTGTGATGGCCGACCTGGAGGATCACGTTGACGGCCGTGGGCGGGAAGCTCGCGACGTACTCGGCGAACGTCGTCTCGCGGAACGGCAGCCACGGCGCGCTCGACGCGAGATACTCGCGGAGCATCGCGGCGCGGCCGGGGAGCGCGGGCGCCACGGAGAAGCCGCAGTTGCCGACGACTTCCGTCGTCACGCCCTGCCGGATCTTCGACTCCGCGCGCGGGTTGAGCGGCAGCGTGAAGTCGGAGTGCGTGTGGATGTCGATGAAGCCGGGCGCGACGACCTGGCCTCGCGCGTCGATCACGCGCCGCGCGGGCCGCGACGAGCGCGGCTCGATCGCCGCGATGCGGCCGCCTTGCAGCGCGAGGTCGGCCTCGCGCCCCGCGGCGCCGCTGCCGTCGACGACGTAGCCACCGCGGATCAGGATGTCGTCCACGCCAGGTCCCTCCTGGCGCGGATTGTAGCCGCGTCAGGCGAGCGCGGCCTCGGTGAACTCGCACCGCGCGTAGCCCTGCCGCGCGGCGGCGTCCAGGATCGCGTCCGCGTGCTCGGCCATCGCGGCGGCGCCGACGCGCTTCGCCACGATCGCGAAGAGCGTCATGCACGACACGAGCTTGAGCGCGTCGATCTCGGAGCCCATCAGCCGGTCGAGACGTGGCGGCGACGGCGCGGAAAGGTGCGACCGCACGGCGCCGGCCGCGGTGAGCAGACGCTCGCCGAGCACGGGATCGCGCAGGTACGCGGCGGCTTCGTCGGCGTCTCCGATGCCGTAGTGGATCGCGGTCGACGAGCGTCCGAGGCCGGCGAGCTGCGGGAAGACGTACCAGATCCAGTGGCTGCGCTTGCGTCCGGCGCGCAGCTCGGCGAGGGCGGTCGCGAAGCCGCCGTGCGCGGCGTCCTGGGCGTGACGGAATCGATCGAGGGCGGGGCGGTTCAGGCTGCGCCGGGGCCCGCGGTTGAGGTCAGAAGCGCCGGTGGGACGAGTCGGTGTCGGTGATGTCGAAGGACCATACCGTGACGCGGTAATGGTCGGCGGGCGGGAGGCCGGAAATCTTGAAGTAGGCGCGGCTGAGCTGGGGGACGCCGCCCGGCACCCACACGATCCGCTGGCCGACGACGTTGTTCGAGGCATCGAGCGCCTGCCCGAGCAAGCGCACGGTGGCGGGGCGCCCGTACTTGTTGTGGACGTAGCCTTCGATCTCGGTGCCGCCCGCCTTCGGCGTCGGCGTGGACTCGATCCGGAAGTAGTGCTCCCAGCCCTGCATGGTCGTCGTCACGGACGCCGAGGGCGAAAGGCCGGGCGCGGCGGCGCATCCGGCGACGAGGGCGAGGACGGCGACCAGGGCGGCGGTCGGCGGCTTCATCACGTTAATGCTAGCATCCGGCACCATGAGCCGGAACACGCCTGCCGTCCGCACCGACCTCGCGCCGACCGGGACGCTCCGCGCGGCGATCAACTACGGCAACTTCATCCTCGCCACGAAGGACAAGACCACCGGCGAGTCGAAAGGCGTCGCGATCGACCTCGCGCGCGAGGTCGCTTCCCGGCTCGGCGTGCCCCTCACGATCGTCGCGTACGACCTCGTCGGCGTGATGGTCGACGACGCGTCCAAGGGGGCGTGGGACGTGGCGTTCCTCGGCTCCGAGCCCGCGCGCGAGACCGTCATCGACTTCACCGCCGCGTACCTCGAGATCGAGGCCACCTATCTCGTGCAGGGCTCCTCGCCGCTGCGCGCGGCGGCCGAGGTCGATCGCGCGGGCATTCGCGTGGCCGCGCCGGCGCGCGCGAACTACGAGCTCTTTCTCAAGCGGACGTTGAAGCAGGCGCAGCTCACGTCCACCGACGGCGCCCCCGCCGCGTTCGATCTCCTCGTCTCGGGCAAGGTCGACGCGCTCGCCGGATTGACGGAAGCGCTGTTCGGGCTGGCGGCGAAGCTGCCGGGCTCGCGCATGCTCGACGGACGGTTCATGGGTGTCCAGCAGTCGATCGGCGTGCCGAAAGGCAAGAGCGCCGGGGTCGCGTATCTGCGGTCGGTGGTCGAGGACGCGAAGGCGTCCGGGCTCGTCGCGCGCGCGATCGAGCGCACGGGCGCGCGTGGGGTGACGGTCGCCCCGCGCGCGTAGGGGGGTTTTGGGGGTCCTCAGCTGTGGGGCCCCCATGTTCAAAGGGGGTTTGGGCATGCGCTTGGCGAACAAGATCGGCATCGTCACCGCGGCGGGGTCGGGCATGGGCCGTGCCGGTGCGCTGCGCTTCGCGCGCGAGGGCGCGCAGGTCGCCGTCGTCGACATCGACGCGACGAGCGTGAAGCGCGTCGTCGACGAGATCACGGCGGCGGGTGGCACGGCGCTCGGCCTCACAGCCGATCTGACGAAGGACGAGGACTCGCGCCGGATCGTCTGGGACACCGTCAATCGCTTCAAGGGGCTCGACTTCGTGTGGAACCACGTGGGGCATCCCGGGCCCGCCGCCGTCGAAGGCATCGACATGAGCACGTTCGATCTCGCGGTCGATCTCAACCTCCGCACGGTGCTCGTGACGACCGAGGCGGCGATTCCCGAGATGCGGCGCCGAGGCGGCGGCAGCATGGTGTTCACCGCGTCCACGTCCGGGCTCGTCGGCTCCGGCTTCAGCCCGGTCTACTCGATGTGCAAGTTCGGCGTGGTCGGCTTCGTGAAGAGCCTCGCGCTGCGGCTCGCGCCCGAGAACATCCGCGTGAACGCGGTCTGCCCCGGCCCGATCGACACGCCGATGCTGCGCGTGTTCGTCGCGCGTCCCGATCAGAAGTCCACGGCCGGCATGGACCCGGAGGAGCTCGTCGCCAAGCGCGCCGCGAACTCCGTGCCGCTCAAGCGCACCGGCAAGCCGGAGGAGATCGCGAACGCCGCGCTGTTCCTGCTCTCCGACGAGGCGTCGTTCATCACCGGCGCCGCGCTGCCCGTCGACGGCGGGGTGACGGCTGCTTGAGATGGGGGGCCGCCTCCAGCGGCCCCCCAAGCCCCCCGCGCTCCGGGCGCCGGCGAAGCCGTCGCCCTCCGCGAGTGCCGGCACATCCGCACATGGCTGAGCTCACCGGCAAGCAGCGGCGCTACCTGCGCGGCCTCGGACAGCGGCTCGCCGCGATACTGCACGTCGGCGTCGAAGGCGTCAGCGACGCCGTCGTCCGCCAGTGCGACGCGCAGCTCGAGGCGCATGAGCTGATCAAGGTCACCCGCAACGGGCGTGCGGCGGCTGTGCTCCTGAACGTGGACGAGTACGAGCGCCTCAAGGCGACGATCGACGTTCTGAGTGACCCCGAGCTCATGCGGCAGATTCGCGCGAGCGAGAAGCACTACGCCCGGGGTGCCAAGGGGCTCTCCTTCGAAGACGTATTCGGCGAGCCGCTGACGATGCCGAAGCGGCGTGGCCGGCGCTAGTCGCCGGTTCACCCTCGACATCCCTCCTCACGCCGCGGACGTCATCCGGCACCTGTCGCCGGATGTGACGCACGGGGTCCGCGCGGCACTCCGTGCGTTGGCCCTGGATCCACACGAAGGCGTGCCCCTCGTCCGGGAACTGGAAGGAACGTGGCGATATCGCGTCCGGCGCTACCGTGTCGTCTACGAGATCGACCTCCGCGCACGCGTGCTTCGCATCGTCGCGGTCGGTCATCGACGATCGATCTATGAAGAGCTGGCGGCGCGGCGCTAATCAGCGGAGCTTCGGGAGCACCCGCGTCGCGAAGCGCTCGATGTTCTTCCGCGCGAGGTCGTGCGGCATGCTGCCGAACTGGAACAGCCCCATCAGCACGCCGGCGCCGACCTCGCGCATCTGCGCGCTGATCATCCCGGCCACCTCGTCCGCGTCGCCGACGAGCGTGATGCCTTCCTTCTGCGTCAGGTCGAAGTCGAACGCATAGAACGGCACGTCCTCGGCCCCGCTCTTCACCGCGGGCGGGCCCTGCGGGATCTGGCCGAGCAGCTTCATCGAGCCGCGGTGATAGCTCAGGAGCTTCTGCCAGAAGTAGTCGAGATGCGGCTCGGCCTCCGCGCGGGCCTTCGCGCTCGTCTCACCCACGTAGACGTGGCGCAGGACATGACAGTCCGACGGCTGCGGCGTCCAGCCGTGGGTCGCCGCGAAGCGCCGGTACCGCTCGAAGACGTCCTTCGTCCGCGCGGCCGACCGATAGGCGGCGCCCGTCGGCACCCGGCGGCTCGCCGCCGTCTGGAGACCCTCGTCGCTGTCGGCGGGCAGGACGATCGGCGGGTGTGGCTGCTGGAGCGGCCGCGGCCAGATGCAGACGCGGTCGTAGCTGAAGTACTTGCCGCGCCACTCGAACGGCTCACGCGACGTCCATGCCTTGATGACGAGGTCCCACGCCTCGCGCATGCGCTCGCGCGCATCGCCGAGCGGCACGCTGAGCGCGAGGTACTCCTGCGGCACCCCGCGCACGAAGCCCGAGATGATGCGGCCGCCGGACATGAGGTCGAGCATCGCGACCTCTTCCGCGAGCCGGACCGGGTGCCCGTGCAGCGCCGGGAGGTTGCCCAGCAGGCCGATCTTGATCGTCCGCGTGCGCTGCGTGAGCGCCGCGGCGACGAGGTTCGGCGACGGCATCAGGCCGTACGGCTTCGCGTGGTGCTCGTTGATGCAGATCGCCTCGAACCCGTATTCCTCGTAGAGCGCCATCTGCTCGAGGTGCTCGGCGTAGACGCGCTGGCCCTTCTCCGGATCGAAGAGCGCGTTCGAGTCGGGGTAGTGCGACGGCTCGGTCAGGTGGGGCCACGGCATCAGGTCGAACGCGTAGACCTTCATCGATCTCCCCAGGGCGTGCGCGCGGACACGGAGAGGAACTCGAGCCGCTGATACGGGAACGCGTCCTCGATGTCGGTGCTCTTCCACCCGAGCTCGATCGGATGCGAGACTTCCATGAACGCGCTCGCGAGGACGAACAGGGTGCGGTCGGCGGCGTCGAGCGTCTCCCAGCTCCGGCCGTTCAGGTACGTGAGGACCGCCTCCATGCGCGGCAGCATGGCGTCGTAGAACCGCCGCGTCGTCGCCAGGTCGCTGGTCACGCGCTTGCGATGACGGTCACGCTCGACCGGCAGGATCCAGTCCGCGAACGGCGCGAGGTCGGCGAAGGCCGGCGGGAGCGCGACGTCCGTCATGGCGCCGCCAGCATCTCCTGCGTGACCTTGTAGCGGTGCTGGAGGCTCATCTCCTGCCGCGAGAGCTGCGGGTGCGTGAGCGCGCCGGACGACAGCATCTCCTGCTGCGCCTCGAGCGTGGTGAGGTCCTCGAGGAACACCTGCCGGCCGCGGCTCAGGAAGAACTGGTGGCTGACCCGCTCGCCGATCGTGGCCGGCGTGTAGAACCAGAAGTCCTGCACGACCTCGGTGGTCGTGGCGTCGACCGGCCAGAAGAAGAGCTCGATGTGCCAGTGGTTGCCGAAGAGGATCACGACGTTCGGGAAGAACTGCACCACGTCGAACGCCCAGTGCTCGTAGCGCGCGGGGTTCACGCCCGGCGGCATGCCGGTCATGTCGCCGTCGAACGCCGGCAGGATCTTCCGCCCGTACTTGACCGCCAGCGCTTCGGCCGGCGTGAGCACGTGGTCGGGATTCGCGGGCGCCGAGTAGCGATGGTGGCGCCGGAACATCTGCATCAGCGGCCGGTGGCGCTGCGGGTTGATCGTGCCGCCCTGGTAGTCCGGCACCGAGTTCCGGTGGATGTAGAGCGTGTGGTACCCCTCGGTGAACGAGTTCACGCAGAGGTTCCAGTTGCACTTCACGATCACGCGATTGCTCGACGCGCGCACGTGTCGCGCGAAGTATCCGCCGTAGTCGCCGGCCAGCTCGCCGAGCCACGCGCGGAGCGGCTCGCGCGGCTCGGGCTCCACGTTCACGAACACGAGGTCTTCCCACACCTCGGTGTGCACGGGCCGAAGGCCGAGCGAGGCCTTGTCGAGATCCTGGAACTGGTGCTCGTCGGTGACGACCAGCAGCTCGCCCTCCGGCGAGAACGTCCAGCCGTGGAACCCGCAGCTGAACTGGCGCCGGCAGCCGTGCCCTTCGCGCACGAGCTTGTTGCCCCGGTGCGTGCAGACGTTGTGGAAGCTCCGCACCTGCCCGTCGCGCCCGCGCGCGACGAGCAGCGACGTCTGCAGGGTCGGCAGGTTGCGCACGAGATAGCTGCCGGGCTCCGGCACGTCGGAGGCGTGCGCCACCGGCAGCCACGCGCGCCGGAAGATCTTCGCGCGCTCCTGCTCGAAGTGGGCCGGCGCGAGCTTCTCGAGGATCGGCACGCGGTGCGCCAGGTCCCCGGTCTCGCCGCGGAACTGCGTCTGCACGCGTGCGCTCATCGCGGGCATTGTATCCTCGAGCGGCGCATGCGTCTCGACGGCAAGGTCGCGGTGATCACGGGAGCGGCGGCGGGCATCGGCGTCGCGTACGCCCGGCGCTTCCTCGCCGAGGGCGCCCGCGTGGTGATCGCGGACGTCGTCGATCCCGTCCCCGCCGCGGAAAAGCTCGAGGCCGCCGAGCACGTGCTCGCCGTGCGCACGGACGTGAGCGACGCGGCCGCCGTCCGCGCGATGGTCGACGCCGCCGTCACCCGCTTCGGCCGCGTCGACGTGCTCGTGAACAACGCCGCGGTGTTCGCGACGCTCCGGCCGCAGCGGTTCGACGAGATCCCCGACGCGGAGTGGGACCGCGTGATGGCCGTGAACGTGAAGGGCGTCTGGAACTGCGCGCGCGCCGTGGCGCCGGTCATGCGCGCGCAGCGGGGCGGCCGCATCGTCAACGTCGCCTCGGCCATCGTCGCCAAGGGCACGGCGATGCTGCTCCACTACGTCACGTCCAAGGGCGCGGTGGTCGCGATGACCCGCGCGCTCGCGCGCGAGCTCGGTCCCGACGGGATCACCGTCAACGCGGTGGCGCCGGGCCTGATCCTGAGCGACACCGTCCAGGCGAACCCCGCGATCACCGACTTTCAGGTCGACGCGATCATGCGTGCGCGCTCGCTCAAGCGCGAGGCGTTTCCGGAGGACGTGGAAGGCGCGGTGGTCTTCCTGGCCTCCGACGACAGCGCGTTCATGAGCGGGCAGACGCTCGTCGTCGACGGCGGCTCGGTGTTCTCGACGCTGTGACGACCCCCACTCCCATCGTTCCGGTCATCGACCTGGCACCGGCGCGCGACGGCGCGCGGGCGGCGCGCGCGCGTGTCGCGGCGGCGATCGACGACGCCTGCCGCGAGATCGGCTTCTTCGCGATCACCGGCCACGGCGTGCCGGACCGCATCGTCGACGACCTGCGCGCGGCCGGGCACGCGTTCTTCTCGCGGCCGGCCGCCGAGAAGCTGGCGGCGCGCCATCCCGTGCCGGGGACCAATCGCGGCTACCACCCGGTCGGCGGCGAGACGCTGTCGGCCTCGCGCGACGCGCCGGCGCCGCCGGACCTCAAGGAGTTCTTCCACGTCGGTCCCGTCGACACGCGCGACGACGCGGCGTACTACACGAGCGCGCTCGGCCGGCGGCACTTCGAGCCGAACATCTGGCCGGCCGCTCCGGCGGGATTCGAGCGGGCCGCGACGGCGTACTACCGCGAGATGAGCGATCTCGTGGTGTTCCTGATGCGGCTGGCGGCCGTCGGGCTCGACGTCGACGAGGCGTTCTTCGACGACAAGGTCGACCGTTCGATCGGCACCATGCGCCTGAACTACTACCCGGCGCAGCCGGCGGCCCCGCAGGCGGGTCAGCTCCGCGCCAGCGCGCATACCGACTACGGCGGGTTCACGATCCTGAGCGGCGAGGATGTGGCCGGTGGGTTGCAGGTGCAGACGCGCGGTGGGATGTGGATCGACGTCGCGACGACACCGACGACGTTCGTCGTGAACATCGGGGATCTGCTGATGCGCTGGACGAACGATCGATGGCTCTCGAACATGCACCGCGTCGTCAATCCACCGCCGGCCGGGGGGCCCGGCGCCGCGCGGCTGTCGATCGCGTTCTTCAATCATCCGAACTACGACGTGCTCATCGAATGCCTGCCCTCGCAGGGGCGGGCGAAGCACGCGCCCGTGGTGTCGGGCGACTATCGCGACCTGAAGTACGCGAAGACCGGACTGACGCCCGCGCCGACCGGCTGACGGGAACGTCCCGCGCGAATCACGCGCGCGGCGCCGGATTCGGACGGCGCGGCGCCACGACCCAGAGCAAGGCCGGCGCGAGCAGCGCGGTGCCGGCGGCGATCGGGAGCGCGAGCGCATAGCTGCCGGTCCGATCGAAGAGCCAGCCCGCGATCCACGGGCCGGCGGCGCCGCCGAGCGAGTTCATGAAGTGCAGCAGGCCGAAGATGCGCGGAAAGCGCGGGCCGCCGAAGAGATCGCTCGCGATCGCGGGCGTGAGCGGCGCCGTCACCGCGTAGCCGACGCCGATGAGGATCGCGTACGCGTAGGGCAGCGGCGAGTGGGGGTGAGCGCCGGCCAGCGCGAGGAACAGGACGCTGAGCGCGACGCACGCGAAGGCGAGCGTGTACGTGGGCTCGCGGCCGACGCGATCGGAGAGCGTGCCCCAGCCCGTCTTGCCGACGATGCTCGCGATGCCGACGACGCCCACGAGGGTCGCGCCGACGAGCGCGGAGGCGCCGTGATCGACGAGGTAGGCCACCTGGTGGACGAGCAGCATCTGCGTCGCCACGCTGCCCGCGAAGAACACCGCGCCCGTCATCCAGAAACGCCACGAGCGGAGGACCGTGCGGACCGCCCAGTGCGGACGAGACGACGTCGCCGCGAGGGCGGGGCGTGCGACCGGCGCGCCGGCGTGGCCCGCATTGCGGACGAGCAGGAGCGTCGCCGGAATCACCCACACGGCGACCATCGCGGCGAGCACGCGCAGCGCCCAGCGCCAGCCGACCGCGTCGATCAGGAGCTGTGTGATGGGCACGAGCGCGAAGATCCCGACGCCGATCCCGGCCGAGGCGATCCCGAGCGCAGTGCCGACGTGCGTCGGGAACCACGCGCGAATGAGCACGACCGACGGCACCCAGCCGGCGGCGCTCACGCCGAGCGCGGCGAGCACGCCGATGACGACGTAGAGCTGCCAGACGGCGTCGATGTGCGCGCCGAGGAGCAGCGAGCCGGTCAGCAGCGCACCCCCGGTGGCGATCACCGCGCGCGCGCCGAAGCGCTCGACGAGCCAGCCGAGCGGCGGTCCCGACACGCCGTGCATGACGACGAGCAGCGAGAACGCCCCGGCGACGACCGAGCGGCTCCAGCCGAACTCGCGCAGGAACGCGACGAGGAAGACCGAGTACGCGTACCAGAAGCCGTACGCGAGCCCGAGCGTGACGAACGTCGCGACGACGACGCGCCACGCGCCGGCGCCCGCCCGCTGGAAGACCGCACTCGGCGCGCGGGCGATGACCACCGACATGACTACGCCCGCCGGAAATCCGGCATCACGCGCTCGGCGAAGAGGCGCAGGCTCCGCATCGCCTTCTCGTGTCCGTAGTACGGCGGATAGTGGAGCAGCAGCGACGTGAGCCCGGTCTTGTCGCGGAGCTCGCGCAGCCGGCGCGTCACGGTCTCCGGCGAGCCGTGCAGGAGCGTGGTCGCCGCCAGCTCGCCGTAGTCGAGCTTCACCGCGCGGTCCTTCTCCGACACGTTGCCGAGATAGCCGGCCGTCGCGCCGCTCAGGAAGTGCGTCAGGTGGCGGATGATGCCGTCCTCGCTGTCGCGCTTCGCGTCCGCGTCGGTTTCCGCCACGTAGACCCAGCGCGCGACGTCGACCTTGCCGTGCGCCGGATTCGCGGCGAGATGCGCCGGCGCCTCGGGGCCGTGCCGGCGATAGAAGCCGATCTGCCGCGCGAGCGTGTCGAACGACGGCAGCGTCGACAGCATCAGCCCGAAGCCGTGCCGCGCGGCGTACGCCATCGAGCGCTCGGTGCCCGCGGCCATGTAGAGCGGCGGATGCGGCGTCTGCCGGCTCACCGGGAAGATCTCGAACTCGCCGTCGATGGTCGAGCGGAAGTGCGTGCCCTTGTGCGTGACCCGCCGCTCGTGGAGCAGCGTCAGGATCAGCTCGATCGCTTCCTCCTGCACGTCGCGCCGGGCCTCGAAGTCACGCCCGAAGCCCTCGAACTCGTACGGCCGATAGCCCGAGCCGAGCCCGAGCACGACGCGGCCGCCCGAGAGGATGTCGACGAACGCCATGTTCTCGACCACGCGAATCGGGTCGTAGAGCGGAAGCGTGACCACCGCGGTGCCCAGCTGGATACGCGACGTGCGCGCGGCGAGGTACCCGAGGTACGTGAAGACGTCGGGCATGATGCCGTACTGATTCGAGAAGTGGTGCTCCGCCACCCACGCGGTGTCGTAGCCGAGCGCATCCGCCGCCTCGATCTGGGCCGTGACCCGCGCGTGCACGTCCTGGTGCGGGTACGGCTCGCTGGCGTGATTCGGATGCGACGTGAACAGGATGCCGAACTCCATCGAGCGCTCCTTCGTTGGACATGGGGCCCCACAACTGAGGACCCCAAACCCCCTGGATTACGCCGGCGCGAAGACGCCGGTCGTCGTGTCCGAGACCGCGGCGGGCGCGCCCGCGATCGTGACCGCGCCCGTGAACGCGGGGTCGCGCTGGAGCACCGGCACCACGCGATCCGCGAAGAGGCGCATGTTGAGCTCGGCCTCCTCGTGGGGCATCCCGCCGAAGCCGAACTCCGTGACGAGGTGATCGACACCGGTGAGGCGGCGGATCTCGGCGACCTGCTGGATGCAGTCGTCCGGCGTGCCGGTCACCTGGATCTTCACGTAGAACTCCGTCGCCTTCTTGCGGAAGCTCTCGTCCTTCATCTTCGAGTACGTCTTCGCCATCCCGCCGTAGAACTCGTAGCCCTTCACGGTCGCGAGGTGGCCGTCGGAGAAGTGGTAGTGCGTGTCGATCGAGTCCCACTTGCGCGCGAGATACCGCGTGGCGCGCTCGTGCGCCTCGGCGCGGCTGTCGGCGACCGAGACGTTCGTGAGGATGATCGGCGGACGCGGCGCGTGTCCCACGCTCAGCGAGATCGCCTGGTAGCGCTGGATGTCCTGCGCCGCCTTCGGCCACTCGTTCTGCATGATGACGAGCACGCCGAAGCCCAGCTTCGCCATGATCTCCGCGGACTCCGGGCTCACGGACGACGCGTAGAAGCGCCGCTCGGGATGCGAGATCGGCCGCGGCCGGATCGAGGTGCGCGGGATCGTGAAGAACTCGCCGTCCCACTCGAACGAGTCGTTCGTGAGCGCGGTGACCACGATCTTCGCGGACTCGACGAAGCGGGCGCGCGCTTCCTCCATCGGGATCCGGAAGCCCGCGTACTCGACGCTCGCCGCGCCGCGGCCGAAGCCGAACACGCAGCGGCCGCCCGACATCACGTCGAGCAGCGCGATCTGCTCGGCGACGCGGATCGGATCGTGCCAGGGCAGCACGATGACCGCGGTCCCGAGCGTGATCCGCTTCGTGCGCCCGGCGTAATAGCTGAGGAGCTGCGTCGGCGCCGGCGACATCGCGTACCCGGTGAAGTGGTGCTCCAGCGCGAAGAGCGAGTCGAAGCCGAGCGGCTCCGCCAGGTCGCCGAGCGCCAGGTGCTCCGCGAACACCTCGGCGTCGGAGCGTCCTTCCTTCTGCAGCATGTTGAGCGCGACCCCGACCTTCATGACGTCCTCCCACCCTTGCGTTCGTCCGCGCGATGCCCCAGCCGTCCCGAGAGCGCGCGGGCGGCGGCCCTCACTTCCCCCGCGAGCATCTTGAGGCGCGGCCGCACACGCTCCGTCGGGCCGCCGATCGCGCACGTCCCGGCCACGCGCCCGAAATGGTCGAAGACCGGCGCGGCGATGCCCGACGCGCCGGCGACGAGCTCGTCGATGGTGATGCACACCCCGGTGCGGTGGACGTCGTCGAGCGACGCGCGGAGCGCGGCCAGGCTCGTCACGGTCTGCGCCGTGTGCCGCGCCAGCGGCAGCGTCCTGAGGATCTCCTGGCGCTCCTCCTCCGGCAGGAACGCGAGGATCGCCTTGCCGCTCGACGTCGCGTGCAGCGGCCGCCGGTCGCCCACGCCCGCCGCGTAGCGGATCACATGGTCGCTCTCCACGCGGTCGACGTACACGACCGAGCGGCGATCGCTCGACAGCGTGCCGACGAAGACCGTCTCGCCGGTGCGGCGCATGAGCTCGACGGCCGCGGGCCGCGCGACCTCGATCAGCTCGCGCTGCGCCGGCCCCGCCGTGCCCAGCCCGAGCGCGCCCGGGCCGATCCGGTAGTCGCCCGCGCGGCCCTGCACGAGGTACCCGCGCGCGGTGAGCGCGCGCAGGAGCGGCAGGAGGCTCGACTTCGGCGCCGCGAGCCGGACACTCACGTCGCGGAGCGCCAGGCCCTCGGGACTCTTGGCGAGCAGCTCGAGGATGTCGACCACGCGGTTCGCGGCGCGGTGCCCGGCCGCCGACGTTCTGGTTCTGGAATAACGTTCTGTATTCGGCACGGCGCTCAGGATACCATGCTCCCATGCCGCCGCGCTGGGACATGACCGCCGTCTACCCGAGCCTCGACAGCGAGGAATTCCGCGCCGCGTTCGCCCGCGCCGTCGACGGCATCGCCGAGCTCCGCGCCGAGTTCGACCGGCGCGGCATCCGCGGCGGCGACGGCGCGAGAGTCGACTCCGAGACCGTCGCCGCCTTCGACGCGATCGTGCCGCGCCAGAACGCGCTGGGGGAAGAGCTGCGCACCGTCGGCGCGTACGTCAGCGCATTCGTGGCCACGAACTCGCGCGACGAGACCGCGCAGGCGCGGGACAGCGAGCTCTCGCAGCACCTCGTCGAGCTGCGCAAGCTCGGCACGCGCTTCGTCGCGTGGATCGGCGCGCTGGACGTCGACGCCCTCGTCGAGCGCTCCGCCACCGCGCGCGCGCACGGGTTTCCGCTGCGCAAGGCGGCGCGCGCCGCGCGCCACCAGATGACCGAGCCCGAGGAGGATCTCGCGGCGTCGCTCGGCCCGTCCAGCGGCATCGCGTGGGCGCGCCTGCACGGCAACGTCTCCTCGCAGCTCGTCGTGGAGGTCGCGGGGAAGCCCGCACCGCTGCCGATGAGCGCGGTGCGCGCGCTCGCGCACGATCCGAGCCCCGACGTCCGCAAGGCGGCGTACGAGGCGGAGCTGAAGGGGTGGGAGCGCGCGGCCGTGCCGCTCGCGGCGGCGCTCAACGGCATCAAGGGCGAGGTCCACACGCTCAACCGGCGCCGCGGCTTCACCGACGACCTCGAGCCGGCGCTGTTCGCCAACAACATCGATCGCCCGACGCTCGACGCGATGCACGCGGCGTGTCGCGAGGCGTTCCCCGACTTCCGGCGCTACCTTCGCGCCAAGGCGCGGCGGCTCGGCAAGCGATCCCTCCCCTGGTACGACCTGTTCGCGCCCGTCGGCGGCGAAGGCGTGCGCGCGTGGTCCTTCGAGGACGCGGGCGCGTTCGTCGTCGAGCAGTTCGCCACGTACTCCGCCAAGCTCGCCGAGCTGCCGCGACGCGCGCTGCGCGAGCGCTGGATCGACGCCGAGCCGCGTGAAGGCAAGCGCGACGGCGCCTTCTGCATGGGCGTGCGGGGCGACGAATCGCGCGTCTTCCTCAACTTCGGCCCGAGCTTCAGCAGCGTGAGCACGCTCGCGCACGAGCTGGGCCACGCGTACCACAACACGAATCTCGCGACGCGCACGCCGATGCAGCGCGACACGCCGATGGCGCTCGCCGAGACCGCCAGCATCTTCTGCGAGACGATCGTGGCCAACGCCGCGCTGCAGGCCGACTCGGCGGCGGACAAGCTGGCGATCCTCGAGCACCAGCTCCAGGGCGCCTGCCAGATCGTCGTCGACATCCACTCGCGCTTCCTCTTCGAGTCGCGCCTGTTCGAGCGGCGCGCGCGGCGCGACCTGTCGGTCGGCGAGCTCAACGCGCTGATGCTCGAGGCGCAGCGCGAGACGTACGGCGACGGGCTCGATGCGGCAACGCTCCACCCGTACATGTGGGCGATGAAGCCGCACTACTACTCCACCGCCCGCTCCTTCTACAACTGGCCGTACACGTTCGGACTCCTGTTCGGCCTCGGGCTCTACGCGCACTATCGCAAGGTCCCGGACGGCTTCCGCGCGGGCTATGACGAGCTGCTCGCGTCGACGGGCCTCGCCAGCGCGGCGGAACTGGGCAGCCGGTTCGGCATCGACATTCGCGCGCAGGCGTTCTGGCGGGCGAGCCTCGACGTGGTGCGGGAGATGGTCAGGCAGTTCGAGACGTCGACGGCGTGAGCGCGCGCCGCGCCGGCCCGAGGCTCCCGCGCCAGCGGAGCCCGATGGCCAGCGTGAAGACGAGCCCGACCGCGCAGTACATGCCGACCGTCGCCGCCCAGCCCATCCGGCCGATCAGCACGCCCGCCGCCATCAGCCCGAGGGGCATGCCGTAGACGGCGAGCTGACGCGCGCCCATCACGCGCGTGCGGAAGCGCGCCTCGGCGGCGGCGAGCATGGTGGCCATCAGCGAGATCATCGCGATGCTCTGCACGAATCCGATGACCAGCATCAACGCGAGCCCGACGCGGACGTCGCGCGCGGCCCCGAAGCCGAGCAGCAGCGCGTACCAGAGCGCCGCGTAGACGATCATCGCGCGCTCCGGGCGTCGCGGACCGCCCGTCGCGACGATCACGATCGAGCCGGCGAGCGCGCCGAGGCCGAAGCTCGCGACGAGCCAGCCCAGACCGGTGCTGTCGACCGTGTAGACCTCGCGCGCGACGTACGGCAGGAGCCCGCTCGTCACCGGATAGGCCGAGATGTTGATGAGGAACGCCAGCAGCATCGCCGCGAGCAGCGCCGGCGTCGTCGCGACGTGGACGAGGCCGTCCTTCACGTCGCGATAGGGCGACGGCCGCGCCTCGGCGCCGCGCGCCGCCCGCGTGGGATCCGGCGCGGGCCGCGAGCGCGCGACGCCGAAGGTCAGCGCGAAGCTCGCGGCGTAGAACAGCGTGACGAAGACGTACGCGGTGCCGATGCCGAGCGCGGCCGAGAGCCCGGCGCCGGCGAGCGCGCCGGCGACGCGCGCCGAGTCCTGGCTGGCGCGCGAGAAGCCGAGAGCGCCCATCTGCTGGGGCGGCGGGATCGTCTCGCCGATGAGCGCGTTGCGCATCACGAGGTCGTTGGGCCGCACGATGCCGGTGAGCGTGGCGATCGCGAGCACCCAGACCGGGGTCAGCCAGTCCCAGGCCGCGAGCGCCGTCACGGCCGCCGCGAGGAGCACGTACGCCGCGCGCATCGTGCAGAGCATCGTGCGGACGCCGAGGCGATCGCCGAGCATGCCGAAGACCGGCGACGCGAGCGTGCCGAGCGACTGGAGCGACCCGAACGCGGTCAGCATCAGCACCGAGCCGCTGTCGACCATCACGTACCAGCCGAGGATCAGCGTCTCCATCTCCGTCGCCCACGACGTCAGGAGGTCGGCCGGCCACTGGAACCGGAAGCTCCGGACGCGGAAGGGGCCGGTCACGCGACCCGGTAGCGCTGGACCGCGTCGGCATCGAGCTCGAGCCCGAGGCCCGGCGCCGACGGCGCGACGAGCGCGCCGCGCTCGCGACGGGGCATCGCCGCGAGGATCGCCGCGGAGCGCGGCACGTACTCCACGAGATGGCCGTTCGGCACGGCCGCGAGCAGATGCACCTGGATCTCGGGCACGACGTGGCCGCACACCGGCACGCGATGCGCCTGCGCCAGCGCCGCGATCTTGCGCCACGGCGTGATGCCGCCGACGCGCGCAAGATCGAGGATCACGACGTCGACGGCGCGCGCCTCGAGCAGCGCGCGGAACGCGTCGAGGTGATAGAGATGCTCGCCGCCCGTGACCGGAACCGTCAACGCGCGGCGCAGCTCGGCGAGTCCAGCCAGATCGAGATGGTGCACGGGGTCCTCGAGCCACGCGATGCCCGCCTCCTGCAGCACGCGGCCGGTCTCCCGCGCCTGCCGCAGCGTCCAGCTCTCGGTCGCATCCACCATGATGCGGACGTCCGGGCCGACGGCCTCGCGCACCGCGCGGACGCGCTCCGCCTCGCGCTCGGCGGTCGGCTCCTTGCCGATGCGAAGCTTGACCGCGTCGAAGCCGTCGTCGACGTGACGGCGTGCGGACGCGGCGAGCTCGTCCGGCGACAGGCTGTACCAGAGCCCGTCGCTTCCGTACGTCGGTACGCGATCGCGATAGCCACCGAGCAGCCGATGAAGCGGCTGGCCGAGCGTCTTGCCCGCGGCGTCCCACACGGCGATGTCGAGCGGCGCGAGTGCTGCGTGCAGCAGCCCGCCCGGCCCGACCCAGTCGCCGCGACGGGCGAGCCGGTCCCACGCGGCCTCGGGCTCGAGCACGCTCATGCCGATCAGCGTCTCGCCGAGCTCGCGCGCCGCGTGTCCGATCGCGGTCATCAGATCGGGACGCGGGTAGACGATGTAGCCGACGCCCTCGACGCCGTCGGACGTGGTGATCCGCGCGAGCACGTGCCAGTTGGCATCGACGGCGCGCGCGCCCGCGACGTAGGGGCGGTCCACGGGCACTCGCACGACATCGACGGCGACGTGCGTGATCTTCATCCCGCGCGCACCGCCACGGCTTCGATCGCGCGCACCTCCTCGTCGGAGAGCGCGATCTCGTTGCTCGCGAGGTCCTGCTTCATGTGCTCGGCGTTGCTCGTGCCCGTGAGCGGGAGCATCCCGACCGCGAGCGCGAAGCGAAAGACGACCTGGGCCGGGGTGGCCCCGTTCCGCGACGCGATGCTCCGCACGAGCGGATGCGGCAGGACCTCCGGGTTCGCGGTGAGCAGCGAGAAGCCCTGGTACACGATGCCGTGCTCCGCACAGAACACGCGGACGTGGTAGTCCCACCCGAAGCGCGCGAAGCAGCGGTTCTGCACGAACGCCGGCAGCTCGGCGCCGGCGGCGGCCATCTGCTCGAGGTGGCGCAGCGAGACGTTGCTGACGCCGAGGACCCGCGTGCGCCCGGCGTCGCGCTCGGCGCGCATCGCCGCCCACACCTCGGCGTCGTGAACGGTCCACTCGTAGCCCGACGCGGGGCCGTGCAGTACGTAGCTGTCGACGTGATCGGTCTCGAGGTGCTCGAGCGAGCTCGCCATCGACTGCGCGACCTGCGCGGAGAGGCTCGCGTCGGCGTCGTACGGCAAGCGATGGTCCTGGCCCGCCTGGTACGTGAACTTCGTCTGGAGAAACAGGTCCGCGCGCGTGACGGCGCCGGCGCGATACGCGGCGGCGAGCCCGCGGCCGACCGCCGACTCATGATAGTGGCGGCGCTGGTTCGCCGTGTCGATGCCGCGAAACCCCGTGCGCAGGGCGAGCTCGGTCAGCGCGGCGGTGCGGTCTTCCTTCCACGCGGTGCCGTAGAGGAACCCGGGATGTGACGGCATGGCCGAAGTCTACCTTGACGACGCGCCGGCGCGGGCGCACCATGCGGCCCGATGGTCGAGGTGCGCCGGCTGGGCCCGCAGATCGGCGTCGAGGTGCGCGGCGTCGACGTCACAACGCTCGACGACGCGGGCTTCGCTCCGCTGTATCGCGCCTGGCTCGACGGCAACGTGCTGGTCGTCCCGGACCAGGAGCTCACGATCGACGAGTTCCTGCGCTACAGCCGCCGCTTCGGCATCGTGGTTCCGCACCCCTCGAAGAGCACGCGGCACCCCGACTACCCCGAGATCACCTTCCTCGGCGTCAACAAGTTCAAGGCCGACGGCTCGCTCGACATGGCGATCTACCGGCGCGGGGCCGAGGGCTGGCACACCGACGGCGCGTACGACGAGGAGCCGTTCAAGGCGACGCAGCTCTATGCGCTCGCGGTGCCGAGCACCGGCGGTGACACGCACTTTGCCAGCATGTACGCGGCGTACGACGCGCTACCGCCGCGGCTGAAGGAGCGCCTCGACGGACGGCTCGGCGTGTTCACGTACGGCGGGCGCCGGAAGGCGACGCAGCTCCTGAACGAGGAAGACCGCAACTGGACGCCGGTCCGCCACCCGATCACCCGCACGCACCCCGAGACCAAGCGCAAGGGACTCTACTTCGATCCCGGCAAGATCCTCCGCATCGAGGGCGTCGACGAATCCGAAAGCGACGCGCTGATCGACGAGCTGACCGAGCGGATGATCCATCCCGACGCCCAGTACCGCCACAAGTGGCGCAAGGGCGACATCGTCATCTGGGACAACCGCTGCTCGTACCACAAGGCGGCGGGCGACTATCCACCCGAGGAAGACCGCATCCACTGGCGCGTCTCGATCAAGGAGGGCGAGAGGAATATACCGTAAGAACCACACGAAACCAGCTCGAGACCCCGGGAGAACGACGCTAGCCGGTGAAAGAACTTCGCGCGGCCCGGCGACTGCCAGTTAGCCCCAATCCGAAAATAGAACGGGAATCGATCGGCGGCTGACATGCATCAGAGGGGCTTTCCGACGTATCAAAGGAGTGGACGTGCCCACGTCACTCTTCGATCCGGGGAGGCCCCTCTGATGCGTTTGAGCGTAGGCAGCTTGCGGCAGGTGGTCAAGCGCGATTTGCCGATCGAGTTCATCCCGCAGCAGCTGACGTCGTACGGCGGACTCGAGCTGCTCCACCGCTATGTACGCCGGCTCGGCCTGTACCCACGATTGCGTCGCGCGTGCGCGGACCTCGGCGGCGACTACGGCGGCGCACGGCTGAGTCTGCTGCTGCTCGCGCTGTTCTACGTCGGGGCGCGACGGGTGGAGCACCTGAAGTATCTCGTCGGCGATCCGCTCGTCCGCCGATTCAGCGGGCTGGCTCGGATGCCCTCGGCGCGCACGGTCACCAATTGGCTGCGCCGATTCACGCACGTGACGCTCCGCCCGCCGATCCAGCTCAACCAGGAACTCGTGCTCGAGTCGCTCGCGCGCCTCGACGTGCCCCGTCTGACCCTCGATGTCGACGGGACGGTCGTCCGCACCGGCGCCACCGCGGCCTGGGCCTTAATGACGGCGCCCATGCTTCGCCTCAAGCGCGTGAAGGGAGACGTTCCCTAACCCCAGACTCGACGACGTCTTCGGACCTTCGAGGCCCGCGACCACCCGGTCGCGGGCCTTTGTCGTTTCTGGGGCGTCGTCGCCAGGAGAACGAGAATGGCACTCTCAGGGATCTGGCTGCCGATCATCACGCCGTTCGTGAACGGGAGCGTCGACTTCGCGAGCTACGACCGGATGCTCGCGCACTACCTCGCGCGGGGCGTGAGCGGCGTGTTCCCGCTGGGAACGACGGGCGAGGGGCCGACGATCGACGAGGACGAGATGGAGGCGATCGTCGATCGCACCGTGAGCCTCGTCGCGGGGCGCGTGCCGGTGTTCGTCGGCATCGGCGGCAACGCGACGGCGAAGGTCTTGAAGACCCTGAAGCGCCTCCAGCGTTACGCGTTCCCGGGCATCGTCTCGGTGTGCCCGTACTACAACCGGCCGAGCCAGGACGGGATGCGGGAGCACTTCACGCGGATCGCCGAGGCGACCGACAAGCGGATCCTGATCTACAACATTCCCTACCGCACGAGCATCAACCTCGCGAACGAGACGTTGCTGCGGCTGGGGGAGCTGCCGAACATCGTCGGCGTGAAGGACTCCTCGGGCAACCTCGCGCAGTCGATCGAGCTGCTGCGCCTGCGCCCGAAGGGATTCGCCGTGCTGACCGGCGACGACCCGTGGCTCTACACGATGCTCGCCCACGGCGCCGACGGCGGGATTCTCGCGTCGTCGCACGTCGACACCGAGCGGTTCCTCCGCGTGTACGAGCGCATGGCGGCGAACGATCACCAGGGCGCGCGCCGGGAGTGGGCGCGGCTCGAGGCGCTCGTTCCGCTGCTCTTCAAGGAAGCGAATCCGATGCCGATCAAGCATTGCGTCTGGCGCCAGGGCCTGATCGCGTCGCCGGAGCGCCGGCTGCCGCTGACACGGATCTCGTCGTCGCTCGCCGATGAGCTCGACCGGACGTTGAAGGCGACCGAGGGGGCGGGCCGCGAGGGACAATTCCCCCATGAACACCGAGCGACTTCGCATCTTTCTCGTGATCTGCGCCGCGGCGATCGCCGCGGTCGTGCCCGCCCTCGCACAGGACGCTCCACGCTCGCCCACGCCGAAGGACAGCCGGCTGCCGGCGCGCCAGGTCGACGTCGCGCGCGGGCTCGAGCACCCGTGGGGTCTCGCGTTCCTGCCCGACGGACGCATGCTCGTGACCGAGCGGCCGGGGCGCCTGCGTCTCGTCTCGCGCGAGGGCGAGCTGTCGGCGCCCGTCGACGGCGTGCCGAAGGTCCGCGCCGGCGATCAGGGTGGCCTGCTCGACGTCGCGCTGAGCCCGAGCTTCGCGCAGGACCGTCTCGTCTATCTCTCCTTCGCCGAGCCCGGCGACGGTGGCGCGAGCACCGCGGTGGCGCGCGGGCGTCTCGGAGAGCGCGGTCTCGACGACACGAAGGTGATCTGGCGGCAGCAGCCGAAGGTCGGCGGCGGCAAGCACTGGGGCTCGCGCCTCGTCTTCCGTCGCGACGGCACGCTGTTCGTGACGCTGGGCGATCGCTTCCTCCAGCTCGAGCACGCGCAGAACCTCGGCGACACGCTCGGCAAGATCGTCCGGATCAACGCCGACGGCTCCGTGCCGAAGGACAATCCGTTCGTCGGCCGCGAGGGCGCGCGACCGGAGATCTGGTCATACGGTCACCGCAATATCCAGGCGGCGACGCTCGACGCGCAGGACCGGCTGTGGACGGTGGAGCACGGCGCGCGCGGCGGCGACGAGCTGAACCAGCCGCAAGCCGGCAAGAACTACGGCTGGCCGGTGATCACGTACGGCCGCGACTACTCGGGCGCGCAGATCGGCATCGGCACGCACAAGGCCGGGATGGAGCAGCCGGTGTACTACTGGGATCCGGTGATCGCGCCGTCCGGGGCGACCTTCTACACCGCGGACAAGTTCCCCGACTGGCGCGGCGATCTGCTCGTGGGCTCGCTCCAGCCGGGACGGCTCGTCAGGCTCAGGCTCGCCGACGGCCGCGTGCAGCACGAGGAGCGCCACGTCATCGCGCCAGGGGAGCGCGTCCGCAACGTCCGCCAGGGGCCCGACGGCTTCGTCTATCTCCTCACGGACCATCCGCGCGGCCGCATCATCCGGCTCGAGCCCGGGGGCTAGAGGGCACTCGCGGAGGGCCCGGATTCATTCCGGGCCCGGAGCGTGGGGGGCTTGGGGGGCGCCCGGAGCCCCCCATGTCCCAACAAATTCCACCGAGGATCAGCACGATCGCGATCACCAGCGACGCCGTGAGCGGCTCGCCCAGCCACAGCGTGGCGACGACCACGCTGAACGCCGGCGTCGCGAGGAGGCCGAGCGAGATCGTCACCGCGGGCAGACGCCGCGTCGCCATCGCGATCGCCCAGTAGGGAAGTCCCGTCCCGGGAATTCCCCCGTACGCGAGCAACGCGATCAACGCCGGCGTCCACGCCCACGCCGGCGCGCCCTCGAGCGTGAGCGACAGCGGCAGCAGGATCACCGTCGCGAGCAGCAATTCCCACGGCAGGAGCTGGAACGGCGTCGCGCGCCAGCGATGGCCGCGGATGTGGATGATGCTGCCGGCCCACAGGAACGCACCGCCCAGGATCGCGGCGTTGCCGACGACCGCCTCGCGGCTCGTCCAGTCGAACGCGAACGGGTTGAACAAAACCGCCAGGCCGGCGAGACCGATGAGCACGCCGACCGCGCGGCGCGCGGTGAGCGGCTCACCGAGAAAGAGGCGCGCGCCCGGTGTGACCCACAGCGGGGTCGTGTAGGCGAGGACCACCGAGCGGCCCGCCGGCACGACCGCGAGGCCGAAGCTCGTCAGCACCGTGAAGCCGACCATGTGCAGCAGCGTGATGCTCAGCAGCACCGGCACGTCCGCGCGCGGCGGAATGATCAGCCGGCCGACGGCGAGCGCGAGCGCGAAGAGCACGACCGCGGCGATCATCGACCGCAGCGTCACCGCCCACAGCGGCGGCACGGCCGCGAGCACGAGCTTGTTCACGGGCCACGTGAGGCCCCAGGCGACGACGACCGTGGCCAGGAACGCGATGCCTTCCTGTCGCTCGCGCATCGCGCGACGCTAGCACGGGACGGAGTAGGATCAGCGTCATGTCAGGACCATTGACCGGTGTCCGCGTCGTCGACTGCACCACCGTCGTGCTCGGGCCGTGGGCCGCGCAGCAGCTGGGCGACCTCGGTGCCGACATCATCAAGGTCGAGCCGCCCGAGGGCGACACCACGCGCCAGCTCGGCCCCATGCGCAACCCCGACATGGGCGCGTTCTTCCTCGCCGTCAACCGCAACAAGCGCTCGATCGTGCTCGACCTCAAGAAGGACGACGCGCGGAGCGTGCTGCGGCGTCTCGCGTCGAACGCCGACGTGCTCCTGCACAACTACCGGCCGCAAGCGGCCAAGCGCCTGGGCATGTCGTACGAGGCGTTCCGCGCCCTGAATCCCGGTCTGATCTACGTGGGCACCTACGGCTTCCGGGCCGCCGGTCCGTACGGCGAGAAGCCCGCGTACGACGACATCATCCAGGCGGTGTCGGGCGTCGCCTCCACGCTGACGCCGCTCGCCAACGAGCCGCGGTACGTGCCGACCATCGTGGCCGACAAGACCAGCTCGATGACCGTGCTCGCCGCCGTGCTCGCCGCGCTCTATCACAAGGCGCGCACCGGCCAGGGCCAGGAAGTCGAGGTGCCGATGTTCGAGAGCCTGGCCGCGTGGGTGATGGTGGAGCACCTCTACGGCGAGACGTTCGTGCCGCCGCTCGACAGTGTCGGCTACAAGCGCGTGCTCAACCGCTATCGCCGCCCGTACAAGACGAAGGACGGCTTCCTCGCGATCCTGCCCTACACCGACAAGAACTGGCGCGACTTCTTCAAGATCGCCGGGCGGCAGGACCTCGCCGACGATCCGCGCTACGCGACGCTCGGCTCGCGCCTCCAGCACATCGAGTTCCTCTACGAGGAGATCGGCCGGATCGCGCCGGCGCGCACCAATGCCGAGTGGCTCGCCGCGCTCGACGCGAACAACATCCCGGCGATGATCGTGAACTCGCTGGAGTCGCTGCTCACCGATCCGCATCTCGAAGCGACCGGGTTCTGGCAGCTCGTGGATCACCCGAGCGAAGGGAAGATGCGGCTGCCCGGCATCCCGGCGCACTACGGCACCACGCCGGCGTCGATCCGGCGGCTGCCGCCGCGCCTCGGGGAGCACAGCGTCGAGATCCTGCGCGAGGCCGGGCTCGCGGCCGGCGAGATCGACGCCCTCCTCGCGTCCGGTGCAACGCGCGTCCCGAAGTAGCCGGTGCCCACCGTTCTCGTCGCCGGCGCGTCCGGGCTCGTCGGCTTCGCGGCGGCGAAGCACTTCGCGTCGCTGCCGGGCTTCAAGGTGCTCGCGGTGTCGCGCCGCCTCCCGGAAGGTCTCGACGGCGTCGAGCTGATCTCGGTCGATCTCACCGACCGCGCACGCTGCGCGGAGGTGTTCGGCGGCATGTGCGAGGTCACGCACCTCGTCTACGCCGCGCTGTACGAGAAGCCGGGACTGATCCGCGGCTGGCGCGAGCGCGATCAGATGGAGACGAACCGCGTGATGCTGGAGCACCTCTTCGAGCCGCTGCGCGCGGCGGCGCGCGGGCTCGAGCACGTCACGCTCCTGCAGGGCACGAAGGCGTACGGCGCCCATCTCGGTCCGATCGCGATTCCGGCGAAGGAGCGGCAGCCGCGTCACGTCCACGAGAACTTCTACTGGCTGCAGGAGGACTACCTGCGCGAGCGGCAGCGCGGGCAGGCGTGGTCCTGGACCATCCTGCGGCCGCAGGTGATCTTCGGCGAGTCCTTCGGGAGCCACATGAACCTGATCCCGGCGATCGGCGTCTACGCCGAGCTGCTCCGCGAGGAAGGCCGGCCGCTCGCGTTTCCCGGCGGGCCGCCGTGGGTGCGCGAAGCCGTCGACGCGGACCTGCTCGCGCGCGCCTGCGCGTGGGCGGCGACGTCGCCCGCGTGCGCGAACGAGATCTTCAACATCAACAACGGCGACGTGTTCGAGTGGCGCCAGGTGTGGCCGGCGATCGCGGACACGCTCGGCATGGACGTCGGCCCCGACGAGCCGCTGTCACTCGCGGAGGCGATGCCGCCGCGTGAAGCGGAGTGGGCCGCGATCGTGCGCCGCCACGGCCTTCGCGCGCCCGAGCGCTTCGCGGACTTCGTGGGGCAGGGCTTCTACTACGTGGACGCGCAGTTCGCCTACGGCGCCAGGCGCCCGCCGCCGACCACGCTGGTGAGCACGATCAAGGCGCGGCAGGCGGGTTTCCACGACTGCATGGACACCGAGGACATGTTCCGGAAGTGGTTCCGGCGGTTTCAGGACCTCAAAGCGCTTCGCGCGCCAGGAACTTGAGCATCGCCGCGTTCACGTCGTCGGCGCGCTCCTGCTGCGTCCAGTGGCCGCAGCCGGGCAGGATGATCGTCTCGCGCAGGTTCGGCACGAACATGGTGAGCGCGGGCAGGAGCTGATCCATCCCGCGGAAGCCCATGACGAGGTCGCGATCGCCGGCGACGTAGAGGGCCGGCACCGTGACCTTCGCGCCCGTCCACGGCGCGAGCAGCTCCCAGCTCCGGTCGATGTTGCGGTACCAGTTGAGCCCGCCGCGGAATCCCGTCCGCGCGAATTCCCCCGCGTAGAAGTCGATGTCCGCCTCGGTGAGCCACGGCGGGACCGGCGCCGTGAGGTCGCGCCCGCCGAGGAAGCCGCGGCTGCGCGAGATCATCCCGGAGCCGCCGCCGACCTTCACCGGCTCCGATCGCGCGTCGCCGGAGCCCCAGAAGAGGACGCTGCGGAGCGTGTGGCGCGGGTCACGCTCGAGCTCGGCTTCGGCGACGCCGGGCTCCTGGAAGTAGAGCTGGTAGTAGATCGTGTCGTCCGTCTGCGGCATCACCGTCGTCGGCCGCCTGGCGCGGCGCGGGATGAACGGCACGCTCAGGCCGATCACCGCGCGGAAGACGTCGGGGCGCAGCAGCGCCGCGTGCCACGCGACGGGTGCGCCCCAGTCGTGCCCCGCGATGACGGCCGGCTTGTCGCCGAACGCCTTGGCGAGACCGACCATGTCGCCGACGAGATGAAGCAGTGTGTACTGATCGATCGCCTCGGGCCGGTCCGTCTGCCCGTAACCGCGCATGTCGGGCGCGACCGCGTGGAAGCCCGCGTTCGCCAGCGCCACGAGCTGGTGGCGCCACGAGTACCAGGACTCCGGGAAGCCGTGGCACATGATGACGAGCGGCCCACGGCCGGCCTCCGCGACGTGCATGCGGAGGCCGTTGGTCTCGACGAACCGGTGGAGAATTTCCGTCACGCGGGCTCCAGGCCGATGATCTCGTTGAACCGTCCGAAGCCGATGTAGAGCGTGGCGTGCAGGGTGAGCTCGAGGATGTCGGCCTCGGAGAAGTGACGCCGCAGCTCCGCCCAGAACGCGTCGTCGACGTTGCGGTGATCGACCGCCAGCTTCTCGGCGTAGCGGACCGCCATGCGCTCGCGCGGACTCAGCCGGTCCGAGCGCTCGTCGTCGATCGCCGCGATCTTCTCTTCCGTCGCGCCTGCTTGCCGGGCCCCGGCATAGCGGGCCTTCATTCAGTACCGGCACCCGTTGAGCGACGCGACCTTCAGGCGCATGAGCTCGCGGATGACCGGATCGACACTGCCTTCCTTGGCGAGCGTGGCGCGCAACGCCGCGAGCGCCTTCATGACGACCGGGTTCTTCGCGTGCGTCCGGGCGCTGACCGACGTGCCCGTCTGGAGCTCGGCCTCCTCGCAGAGGTGCCGGATCTCGTCGTCGACCTGGTTGATGCTGAGCGGCTCTATCCTCGCCATCGTCGTTCCTCCCGGCGTTAGACTACGCCATGCGCCAGGGTATCCGCACCGAGCTCCCTCTGCCGACCATGCTCGTCTCGAACGAAGAATTCCTGCCGCTGCCGCAGACTCCGGAGCAGCGCGCGGTCGAGCACCGGATCCTCGCGGACGCGGGCCGGCTCGCGCCGCGGCTCGGGCTCACGCGGCGCGACTTTCTGCGCACCGGCGGCGGCATGGCGGCGTCGCTGCTGGCGATGAACGCCGTCTTCGGCCGGTTCTTCGACGTGCTGCCGGTCGAAGCGGCGGAGCCGTCCGCGTTCGCCGCGCGCAGTGGCGACCCGTTGTTCATCCTCGACGCGCAGCTCCACTACGTGAGCGCGGGCTACGACCCGACCGACGCGGAAGGCGGACGCAGGGGCGGCATCCCGAAGAACGCGCTGCTGCGCCTGCGCCAGCGCTCGCGGCCGCTCAATCCCAAGCTTGCCTCGGATCGCGGCACGATGGCCGACCTCTCGTGGGAGAACTTCGTGAAGGAAGTCTTCTTCGACAGCGAGACGGCGGTCGGGCTCATCTCGACGCCGCCCGGCCCGTACCCGTGGGAAGCGGTGCTGCCGCCGAAGGAGATGACGCACATCCGCGACGAGATCAATCGCATCACGCAGTCGCGGCGGATGCTCGCGCACGGGCTCGTGAGCCCGCAGCTCGGCCAGGCCGACCTCGACTTCATGGACCAGCAGGCGGGCGCGATGAAGGTGGACGCGTGGAAGGCGTACACCGGCGCGAACCCGAAGGGCTTCGACCGCGGCTGGTTCCTCGACGACGAGAAGATCGCGTACCCGATGCTCGAGCGCGCGCGCAAGCTCGGCGTGAAGCGTTTCTGCGTCCACAAAGGGCTGCCGCTCGGCCCCGTCGCCGACTACAACCACCCGCGCGACATGATCAAGGCCGCGAAGGACTTCCCGGACATCGACTTCATGGCGTACCACGCGGGCTTGCTCGGCCTGAACGCGGCGAAGCCGACGGGTGAAGTCCCGTGGACGACCGAGTTCTGTCAGATGAAGAAGAAGGAGCCGGGGATCCGCAACATCTACATGGAGCTCGGCTCGACGTTCGGTCAGCTCGTCACCACGAACCCGACGGCGTGCGCGCACCTGATCGGGCAGGTCGTCGACGCGTTCGGCGCCGACCACGTCCTGTGGGGCACGGACTCGATCTGGTACGGCACGCCGCAGTGGCAGATCGAAGCGTTCCGCCGCTTCGAGATCCCGCAGGCGCTCATCGACGGGCACAAGTACGCGCCGCTCACGCGGCAGGTGAAGGAGCAGATCTTCGGGCTCAACGCCGCCCGCGCGTTCGGCATCGACGTGAACGCGAAGCGCAACGAGATCCCGAAGGACTACCTGAGCCGGATGAAGATGGCGTATCTGGAAGAAGGCGCCACGCCGAGTCATCGCTGGTACGGCTGGGTGGCGTCGTGAAGTTCGGGCTCCGGTACGCGAGCCTCGGCCGCTTCGCGAACGGTCCCGCCGCCGTCGAGCTCGCGCAGGCGGCCGAGGCGGCGGGCTTCGAGTCGATCTGGACGGTCGAGCACGTCGTGGTGCCGCACGCCTACCAGTCGCGGTATCCGTACTCGCCGACGGGGAAGATGGGATCCGGCCTCGAGGACTTTCCGATCCCGGATCCGCTGATCTGGCTCGCGTACATCGCGTCCGCGACGCGGACGCTCAAGCTGGGCACGGCGATCCTGATCCTGCCGCAGCGCAATCCCGTCGTCACCGCGAAGGCGATTGCGACGCTCGATCACCTCGCGGGCGGCCGCCGGGCGCTGCTCGGGATCGGCGTCGGCTGGCTCGCCGAGGAGTTCGCGGCGCTCGGCGTGCCGTTCGAGGATCGCGGGCCGCGCACGGACGAGTACGTCGCGGCGATGCGCACGCTGTGGACGCAGGAGCGCGCGAGCGTCCACGGCCGGTTCGTGAATTTCGACGACGTCTTCTGCCGCCCGTTGCCCGCGGCGCCGATCCCGATCATCGTGGGCGGCGACACGAAGGCGGCGGCGCGCCGCGCCGGACGTCTCGGCGACGGCTACTTCCCCGCGCGCGGCGCATCCCAGGAGCTGTTCGACGAGATGCGGCGGGCGGCGGAGGAGGCCGGGCGCGATCCCGCGTCGATCGAGGTCACGGTGTCCGCGCCGACCGAGGTGAAGGAGATCGAGGCGCTGGCGAAGCGCGGGATCGCGCGCGTGGCCGTTCCCATCAGCTCGGGCGCGGGCCTGCCCGCGCAGGTGAAGACGCCGGACGACGTCCTCCGCTACGGCAGGGACGTCATCAGATCTTTTGGAGATGGGGGGCGCTAGGTGCGCCCCCCAAGCCCTCCACGCTCCGCGCGACGGCAAAGCCGCCGCGCTCCGCGAGTGCCGAGGCGCCCGTGCTACCCTGACCGGCATGGCTGACGAATCCGGCGCCCCCGAGCTGAAGATGGACGCGGCCTCCCTCTATCGTGAGGACACGTATACGGATCGCCGCATCGGCACGATCCGCGTGCTCACGCCGGTGACGCGCGACGGGACGACCGACATGGCGCGCGCGATCCTCTACGTCGGCGAGACCCAGCTCCTGACGACGGGCGGCCTGCTGCCGCTCGTGTTCGAGATCGAAGCCCGGTCGCTCGGCGAGGCCGTCGACAAGTTCTCGGCGGGCGCCGAAGCCGCGATCGAGCGCACGCGCCGCGAGATCGAGCAGCTGCGCCGCGAAGCCGCGTCGCAGATCATCGTGCCGGACCGGATGCCCGGCGGCCTCGGCGGCCCGGGAATGGGTGGCCCCGGCGGCGGCGGTCTGATCCGCCCGCGCTAGTCGGGCAGGACGGCGACCGCCGAGATCTCGATCAGCGCGCCCTGCCGCAGCAATCCGGCCACGATCACGCCCGTCGCCACCGGGTAGGGCGGGCGGAAGAACTCGCGGCGCACCGCCGCCGTCCCGCGGTAGTTCTCGGTCGTCGTGATGTATTCCGTCGTCTCCACCACGTGCTCGAAGCCCGCGCCCGCGGCACGCAGCAGCGTGCCGAACTTCTGGAGGATGAAGCGCGTCTGGCCGACGATGTCGCCCGGCGCGACGAGCGCGCCCTTGTCGTCGACCGCGGTCGTGCCGGCGATGAAGAGCAGGGTGCCGGCCTTCAGCGCGGGCGAGAACGTGTAGCGCTCGGGCCAGGTGGTGCCGGGCGCGGTGATCATGCGCGGCGTCGCCATGGAACGCTCCTCTCGCGGCGGCTCAGCGCCGCCGCAGCACGAACCGCTGGATCTTGCCGGTCTCCGTCTTCGGAAGCTCGCGCACGAACTCGACCTCGCGCGGGGCCTGCGGGCGGCCGAGACGCGTCTTCACGACCTCGACGATCTCATCCGCGAGCGACGGCGTCGTTGCAGCACCGGGGCGCAGGACGACGAACGCCTTCACGATGTGTCCGCGCAGCGCGTCCGGCTTGCCGACGACGGCCGCTTCGGCGACCGCCGGGTGCTCGAGGATCGCGCTCTCCACTTCGAACGGGCCGATGCGGTAGCCCGCGCTCTTGATCACGTCGTCCGCGCGGCCTTCGAACCAGAAGTAGCCGTCCCCGTCGCGCCGGCCGAGATCGCCGACGGTCATCCAGCCGCGACGGAACAGCTCCCCCGTGCGCGTCTCGTCGCTCCAGTACCCGAGCGAGTAGTAGCCGGTCTCGCTCGGCGCGAGGGCGATGTGCCCCACGGTGTCCGCGGGAAGCTCCATGCCGTCGTCGTCGACGATGGAGACGCGCGCGCCCGGCATCGGGCGGCCCATCGAGCCCGGCTTCACCGCCATGTCCGCGGCGGCGAGGTTGCCGATCGGCAGCCCGAACTCGCTGGAGCCGTAGTGGTCCATCACGGTCACGCCCCAGAGCTTCTGGAAGAAGCCCACGACCTCCGCGTTCAGCGGCTCGCCGCAGCTGCTCGCGCACCGCACGCGCACGGGATGCGCGCGCACCTCCGCCTCGCCGAGGGCCATGATCCCGCGCAGCAGCGTCGGGGTCGTCGCGAGGTTCGTCACGCCGAGCGCGCTGATCCGCTTCAGCGCGGCCTCCGCCGTCGGCGTCGCCTCGTGGCTGACGACGGCGACGCCGAGCGCGAGCGCGGTCATGTAGCAGATCAGGCCGTAGCCCCAGCCCGGATCGCCGGTGGGCCAGAAGACGTCATCCGGCCGCAGATCGACGCCGAGCGTGATCCACGGATGAACGGCGAGCGGAAAGTTCGTGGCGATCTTCACGCCTTTCGGCGGCCCGGTGGATCCCGAGGTGTACAGCAGCACCGCGGGATCGTGACGATGTACTTGGGGGGTGCGAGACGCACCCCCCACGCCCCCCTCGCTCCGGGCCGGGAATGCATCCCGGCCCTCCGCGACTGCCGAATCGATCGTAATGATCCGCGTGTCATCCGACAGCGATGGCACGCGGTCGCGATAGTCGGCGTGTGTGAACAGGATCCGCGCGCCGCTGTGAGCGACACGGAACGCGATCGCGTCGGGACCGAAGCCCGTGAAGATCGGCACGTAGATGGCGCCGATCTTCCACGCGCCGAGCATGATCGCGATGGTTTCCGGGACGCGCGGCAGGTAGCCCGCTACGCGGTCGCCCTTCGTCACGCCGGCGCTCGCGAGGAACCCGGCGACGCGGCTCGCGAGCCGCGCGAGCTCGTCGAACGTGAGCGTGCGCCCGTCACCCGCCGTGCCGGGCGCGCCCGCCTTGCCGAACCAGCGGAGCGCGATGCGGCCCGACCGCGCGTGGCGGCCGACGATCGTGTCGCAGAGATTGACGTCGCCGTCGGCCGTCCACCCGAGGGCGTCGAGGCTCTCGCGCCACACGAAGCGCGCCACGGCCTCGTCGTACGACGGCCGCGCGCTCACCGGACGGTGAGGAGACGCCGCGGGTTGTCGACGAGGATCGCGTGGATCTCGGCGTCGGAGAATCCGCGCCGCCGCATCATCGGCACCACGTTCGCGAAGATGTGCCCGTACCCGTGGCCGCCGAAGGCCACGAGGCGTGTCCGGTAGCAGATGTCGTGCGCGATCACCACGCGCGCGAGGTGGCCGCGCGCGATGAGCGCGCGGATCGCGCGCAGGCGCACGGCGTCGTTCGGCATGTCGATGTCCGCGAGCCGGTAGTACGAGCTCTCCTGACCGAACAGATCGAACTCGAGCACGCAGCCGGTGTCGGCGAGGCGCAGCATTCGCTCGGTATCGAAGATCGTGCGGTCGATGTGGCTGATGACCGTGCGCTCGATCGTGCCCCCGTGCGCGCGGAGGAAGTCCGCGACCTCCTGCGGCTGGTCGGGATGACGCCCCGGGTGCACGTTCACCGCGAGCCCGGTCTCCCGCTGCGCGATCAGCGCGCCGCGCATCACGCGCCGCTCGAGCTCCGTCCACGGCGCCTGGCAGCCGATCTCGCCGATGATCCCCGCGCGCACGCCGGTGCCCCACGCGCCGTCCTTCGCGGCGGTGATCATGTCGCGCGCGAAGTCGTCGACGCCGCGGTCGCGGTTCGCCGCCGGCTGATACTCGTCGACGTAGTGGCCGCAGCCCATCACGATGTGCGCGCCCGTCGCGCGCGCGATCTTCACCAGCGCGTCCGGCTGCGGACCGAGGCCCCCCGACGACAGCTCGACGATCGAGCGGCCACCCGCCGCGAGCATCCGTCGCACTTCGTCGGTCGCGATCTCGGCGTCGTCGAGGAGATAGTTCCGCGCGGCGGGCAGGGTGCCGTAGTTGATCGCCCAGATCGTGTCGAGGCGAAGCTCGGGTCCGAGGTCGGCGGGCGCCCGCTTCGACGGCGGACGGATGTCGACCAGCAGGTGCTCGTGCATCAGTGTCGGCCCGAGCGCCTCGGGGGCGATCAGGCCGAGCACGGTCTGGACGTGCGCCACGGCTTACTTCACGAGCGCGCGCAGCGCGGCGAGGTGCGCTTCCGTGTGGACCTTCGGGACGAGCACGGCGTCGTCGTAGCCGAGGTCGGCCAGACGGCGAAGCCGCGCGGCGGCCTCCGCCGGCGAGCAACGCATGTGGAACGGCTCCGTGCCCGGGACATCCTTCGTCGGCGCGTCGAGGTCCACGACCAGGTTGGTGACGATCGCGCGGGTACCGCCGGCCTCGCGGTAGCGCGTGATGCCCTCGGCGATCGCCTCGAAGTTGCTGCGCGCGCCCGACGCGATCCACCCGTCGAACGCCTTCGCCGCGCGCGGGATCCATTCCTTGCCGCGCCAGCTCCCGATGAGCACGTTCGGGCCGCCGAGCGCCGCCGGCCACGGGCCGAGCTGCGCGGCGCCGACCTTCTCGCCGGCCCAGAGCCGTCGCATGAGCGCCAGCGACTCGTCCATGTCGCGCAGCCGGGTCTCGAACGGCACGCCGATCGCGTCGAAGTCGGCCTTCGTCGACCCGGCGCCGACGCCCAGCAGGAGACGGCCGCGACAGATCAGATGCGCGGTGAGGATCCGGTGCGCGAGCTCGACCGGCCGTCGCAGCGGGACCTGGAGGATGCAGGTGCCGACCTCGATGCGCGAGGTGACGCCCGCCGCGACGGAGACCGCGATGAGCGGGTCGGGAATGATGAACCCGCGGCCGATCGCGTCGAACGACCACGCGTGGTCGAAGCCGAGGCGCTCGACGAGCCGGGCGCCCTCGATGAACGCGTCGCCGGTCAGCGGGCTGCCGTCGGGCGCGGTGCGGGGGAGGCTGACGCCGAGGCGCATCGCTACGCCGCCGCCGTGACGGCCGGGAAGCTGCGCAGCAGCCGGCCGAACCCCGCGATCGGCTCCGTGTGACCGAGCCGGCGCAGCGTCATCCAGATGCTCGACTGGTTCGACGTCACGACGGGCTTCCCGGTGCGCCGCTCGATCTCCTCGACGGCCTCGACCGACCGCCATGCGGTGCACGAGCAGAGGAGCGCGTCGGCGTCCGGGCGGCACGCGCGTGACGCGAACTCGACGACCACCGCCGGGTCCTGGTCGTTGATCCCCTGGTTGCCGGCCTTCGCCGCGGTCGGCTCGGCCTCGAGGTTCAGCACCTCGAAGCCCTGCGCCGTGAGGTACGCGCGCAGCCGCTGGTTGTTCCACTCCGGATACGGCGTCGCCACGGAGATACGCCGGGCGCCGAACGACCGCAGGGCCTCCACGACCGACGGGCTCGTCGCGACCGCGGGCACCCCCGCGGTCTTCTCGATGAGGGCGATCATCTCGCGGTCCCACCCGGGCCCCTTGAAGAAGCTCCCGGTCGTGCAGCCGTACGAGATCGCGTCGACGTGCGCGGTGGCGAGATAGCGCGCGCCGCTCTCGATCTCGCCGTTCATGCGCAGCATGCCTTCCTCGCCGAGCGCGTCGTTGGTGAGCCAGAGCCGCTGGCCGTGGACGGTGTAGCCGCGCGGCGCGACCATCTGGAAGTCGGCCTCGCACGTCGTGTTCGTCGAGGGCACCATCACGCCGATCCGCTTTCTCATACGGGCCTCCTACTTCATCAAGCTCGGCAGCCACAGCGACAGCGCGGGAAACGCGATCAGGAGCGCGAGCCGGACCACGTCGGCGACCACGAACGGCATCACGCCGCGGAACAGCGTGCCCGTGGAGACGTTCGGGAGCAACGTCTTCATGACGAAGAGGTTCATGCCGACAGGCGGGCTGATCAGGCCGATCTCCACCACGGTGACGATGAGGATACCGAACCAGATCGGGTCGAAGCCGAGGTGGACGACCACGGGGAAGAAGACGGGGATGGTGAGGAGGATCATCGACAGCTCCTCCATCGCGGTCCCGAGGACGACGTACACCGCGCAGATCGCGGCGACGACCATGATCGGACTGAGCTGCCACTCGGTGACCAGCGCCTTGAGCCCCGCGGGCATCGTCGTGATGTTGACGAACTCGGCGAACATCAGGGCGCCGATCAGGATCATGAACAGCATGGCGGTCGTCCGGGCGCTCTCGACCAGCGAGACGTAGAGCGTCTGCCAGGTGAGCGCGCGCCGCCAGAGCGCGAAGGCGAGCGCGCCCACCGCGCCCATGCCCGCGCCCTCCGTCGCCGTGAAGAGCCCGCCGTAGATGCCGCCCATCACCCAGAGGAACACGACCGTGACGCCCCACACGTCGCGGAGCGCGCGCCAGCGCTCGGCCCAGCTCGAGCGCCTTCCCGGCGGCCCGGCGTCGGGGTCGCGCCACGTCATGTAGAGGACCGCGCCGCACAGGAGGACGGCGCCCACGAATCCCGGAATGAAGCCGGCCGCGAACAGCTTGCCGACGTTGGTCTCGGTGAAGATCGCGTAGATCACCATCAGCGTCGACGGCGGGACCATGATGCCGAGCGTGCCGCCCGCCGCGATCGCGCCCGTCGCGAGCTTGTCGGAGTACCCGAACCGCTTCATCGGCGGGTACGCCACCTTCGCGATCGTGGCGGCGGTGGCGATCGAGGAGCCGCACGGGCCGCCGAACGCGGCCGACGCCCAGACTGTCGCCATCGCGAGCCCGCCGCGCGTGTGACCGACGAACGCGTACGCGGCGCGGAACAGCTCCTCGGCCATCCCGGCGCGCGCGATGAACGTGCCCATCAGGATGAACAGCGGGATGACGGACAGCGTGTAGTTGCGGCCGGTCTCGTAGATCTTCGTCTGCGTCATCGCGAACGCGACCGCCCAGTTCCAGTCGCGCATGTACGCGTAGCCGACGATGCCGACGATGCCCATCGCGAGCGCGATCGGCACGCGCACGAACGCGATCACCACCATGAGGAGCAGCCCGGCGAGCCCTTCGATCATTGCGGCACGGCAGACCCCGTGCCGGGGCCGAACGCCTTGTAGAGGTGGATCGCGCCGGTGAGCCCGATCATCACCGCCATGAAGTAGACGAACGGTCCGTAGACGACGCGCAGCACGTCCGTCGCGTCGCGATACCCCCAGATCTTGTCGGCCTTCAGCCACACCTGCCACGTGAGGAAGGCCATGATCGCGGCGCTGATCACGTGGACGCCGCGCTCCAGCCGCTGCCGGGCGGAAGGGGAGAGGAGGCGATCGATGAAATCCATCGTGACGTGCTCGTCCGCCCAGGACACGAGGGGCAGGCCCGCGAAGATCAGCACGACCAGCATGAGCTCGGTGAGCTCGAACGCGCTGGCGATCGGCCGGTTGAAGAGGTAGCGGAGGACCACGTCGACGAACGTGAGGAACATCATGAGGAAGAGGATGATGGAAGCGGCCACGCCGAGGAGACCTTCGGCGTGCCGTTTCCACCGGTGCTCGGGAATCTTCACAGGGCGGGAAGGTATCATGGCGCCGCGGTGAATCAGGCAAGGAGGAGCCCATGCGTCCACGTCGCCTGTTCGCTTTCGCCACCGTCCTCGCCGTTCTCGCCCTCGTCGCGGCGCTGATCGCGCCCGCGACGCCCGCCCAGCCGCGGACGTTCGTCTGGAAGGTCCAGAGCTCGTTCCCGATCACCGACTATCCGCATCGCTCGCTGATCGAGCTGGCCAAGTCGATCGAGCAGATGTCCGGCGGTCGGCTGAAGATCGAGCCGCTTCCCGTCGGTGCCGTCGTCGGGTTCTTCGAAGTGCTCGACGCGGTGAATCGCGGCGCGCTCGACGGCGGGATGACGTGGCCCGGCCTGTGGGCCGGGAAGAACACGGCGGCGGGGCTCTTCGGCTCGCCGCTCGGCGGGCCGTTCGGCATGGGCCAGAACGAGTTCACGGCCTGGCTCTACTCCGGCGGCGGCCAGGAGCTCTACAACGAGCTGCTGCAGAAAGAGCTGAGAATGGACGTCGTCGCGCACTTCACGACGATCCAGCCGTTCTGGGAGGCGTTCGGCTGGGTCAAGAAGCCGATGAACAACCTCGAGGATCTGAAGAAGCTGAAATTCCGGTCGTCGGGGATCGGGCTCGAGATGTTCCGGCGCATGGGCGTCGCCACCGTCGGCATGGCCGGCGGCGACATCGTGCCGTCACTGGAGCGCGGCGTGATCGACGGCGCCGAGTGGGCGATCCCGAGTCGCGACATCGTCATGGGGTTCCACCAGGCGGCGAAGTATTACTACATGCCGAGCTTCCGTCAGCCGCCCACGTTTCACGAGCTCATCGTGAACCGGAAGAAGTGGGGGGAGCTGCCGCCGGATCTCCAGGCGATCGTGAAGTACGCGGCGCTGGCCGAGATCACGCGGCTCAGCGCGTACACGGTCGACCAGGACGCGAAGGCGGCAGAAGACCTCGCGGCCAAGCACGGCGTGCAGATCCTGCGCACGCCGGACGAAGTCCTGCGCGCCGAGCTCGACGCGATCGACAAGACCTTCGACGCCGAGGCGCAGAAGAACCCGTTCTTCGCGAAGGTGCTCGCGGCGCAGCGAGACTACGCGAAGAGGACCGTCGCGCACGCGCAGCGCATGACGCCGCCGATGGAAATTGCCGTCCGGCACTACTGGCAGAAGCGATAGATCGCAGACGCGATGGATTCTCGAGGGGGGCCTCGACAGCCCCCCTCGCGAACAAGCGCTTACTTCGCCTTCTTCAGCTCTTCGCGGAACTCGGCGAGGATGGCCTTGGCGTCCACGCCCTTCGCGCTCGCCTGCTGGATCCACTCGTCGATGATCGGCGCGGAGCGCTTCTTGACCTCGGCGACGAGCTCGCTGTTGGCGTTGACGATCTTCACGCCCGACTTCTTGAGCGCGTCCAGGCCCTTCACGTCGGCGGCGTCCCACGACTTGCCGGCGTGGCGCGCGATCCACTCGCCGGAGATCTTCTCGAGCGCTTCCTGATCCTGCTTGGGCAGCTTGTTCCACTTGTCCTCGTTCATGAAGAAGCCGAACGCGGAGCTGTACATGCCGCCGGGGAACAGCGTGGCCTGCTCGAGCACGGTGTCGAGCTTGAACGACACCACCGACTCCATCGGGAAGAACACGCCGTCGGCCACGCCGGACTTGAGCAGCTCGAACGACTCGGGCGCCGGCTTCACGAACGCCGAGGCGCCGAGCGCCTTCGCGACCTTCTCGGCGACGCCGCCACCCGTGCGGATCTTCAGACCCTGGACGTCGGCGATCGAGTGGACGGGCTTCTTCGTGAACATCTGGCCCGGCCCGTGCGTGAACACGCCGAGCAGCTTCACGCCCTTGTACTCGCCGAGCTTGTGGAAGTGCTTCCAGTGGATGCGGGAGTACGCGATGGAGTTCGCGAGCGCGGTGTCGCCGGCGCCGGGGAGCTCCGGCATCAGCGGCATCACGTGGCGCTGCGGCGTGTAGCTCGCGGTGACGAACGACAGGTCGACGAGGCCTTCGCGCACGGCGTCGAACGTGCCGGGCGGCGCCGACGGATGCTTCGGCAGCATCGTGAACTTCACGCGGCCGTTGGTGACTTTTTCCGCCTCGGTGGCCCAGCCCTGCAGCACGACCGCGGTGATGTGGTGCGTCGGCGACACCCACGACGACATCGTGAGCGTGGTCGTCTGCGCGAGCGCCGGCTGCGCGGCGGCGACGCCGCTTGCGACGAGCGCGGCGATCAGGAATGTCCTGCGCTTCGACATGCGCCCTCCTTGGGAGTGATCCGTTTGCCGGCCGGTAGTGTAGCAGTAGACTCGACCGGCGATGGCAGGGAGGCGCGTCGCGATGCCGGTCGTGGCGGTCGTCGCCGTCGCGCTCGCGGCGGCGGCGCTCGTGGCGCTGACGCTGCGCACGCCGGACGTGCCGATGTACACGCCGACGGCCGGCGCGCCGCAGGACGCGGGCCGCGCGCTGATCGGCCCGCGCGTCTACACCGTCGACGCGACCAGCGGTGAGACGTGGCGCCGCTTCTCGTTCCGTCTCGGCGCCGTCGTGGACGACGCGGCGGATTGGGATCTCGCGTTCCGCCGGTATCAGGTCATCGCGAACAGCGGGCCGGGGTTCTCCGGCCGCGCGGGTGTGCTCGATCTCGGACGTGTCCGGTTCGACGACGTGCGCACGGTCCCCGCGCAGGGCTATCGCGAGAACGAGGGCACGACCGACCCGCGCAATCCCGCGATCGCCGGCTGGTACGAGTACGGGTTCTTCTCGCACATCCTGACGCCGAAGCCGCAGGTGTGGGCGGTGCGAACGACGGACGGCCGCTACGCGAAGCTCGAGATGCTCGGGTACTACTGCCCCGGATCGCGGCCCGGATGCGTCACGTTCCGCTACGTCTTTCAGGGTGACGGCTCGACGCAGGTCGCGCTGCGTTAAGCTACGGCCGATGTCTCGCGATCACGCATTCGACGGCTATCACCGTCGCGACGTGCCGCCGCCGGATTCCGAGCTCACGCAGGTCGGCCCGGGCACGCCGTGCGGCGAATATCTGCGCCGGTTCTGGCAGCCCGTCGCGTTCGCGCGCGATCTGACGGAGACGCCGCTGCGCGTGCGCATCCTCGGCGAAGACCTGGTCGTGTTCCGCGATCGCAGCGGGCGCGTCGGCGTCCTGCATCTTCACTGCGCGCATCGCGGGACGTCGCTCGAGTACGGCATTCCGGTCGAGCACGGCATTCGCTGCTGCTATCACGGGTGGGTCTACGACGTCGACGGCCGCTGCCTCGAGACACCGGGCGAGCCGCGCGGCAGCCGCCTGCACGAGCGCGTGTGGCAGGGCGCGTACCCGACGCACGAGTTCGCGGGACTGGTGTTCGCGTATCTCGGCCCGCCGGAGCGTCGCCCGTCGTTTCCATTGTGGGATTCGTACGAGGTGGCGGGCCACACGCTGATGCCGGCCGCGAAGTTCACGCTGCCGTGCAACTGGCTCCAGGTGAAGGACAACAGCATGGACCCGGTGCACACGGCGTTCCTCCACGCGCTCAGCAGCGGATATCAATTCACGCCGGCTTTCGGCGTGGTCCCCGAGCTCGACTGGGCGCTGACGGAGGCGGGCATGGTCTACATCGCCACGCGCCGCATCGACGACCTCGTGTGGGTGCGCGTGTGCGACTTCATGCCGCCGAACGTCCACCAGTTCACGCGCGAGATCGAAGAGGCGGCGGCGCCCAAGGCCGCGAGCCGCCCGCTGATCATCCGCTGGGCCGTCCCGAACGACGACACGCACACGACGAACTTCGAGCTCGCGCAGGTCGATCCGGCGTGGGGTCTCACCGCGGAGCAGGTTGCGCAGCCCGGCTTCGGCCAATCCGACGACCGCCCATATGCCGAGCGCCAGCGCTTCCCCGCCGACTTCGACGCGCAGTCGAGCCAGCGGACGATCGCCGTCCACGCGCTGGAGCGCCTCGCGTCGACGGACCGCGGCGTGATGATGCTGCGCAAGATCGTGAGCGACGGCATCCGCGCGGTGGCGTCCGGCCAGGACCCGTTCGGGACGCAATGGCCGGCCGGGCGCGCGATTCCGACGTTCACGCAGGACCTCGTCGTGAAGGTGCCGCCGGCGCCGGACGCCGACGCCGACCGGAAGCTGCTGCGCGCGACGGGCCGGTCGGTGCTGGGCGCGGGCGCGGAAGCGGGTGAGCGATAGGCGCGTACCCCGCGCGTCTCTCGAAGCGAGGCCGCTAGCTCGCGAGATCTCCATCCGGCGATGGGTGCTCTTCATCAGTCGGCGGACACTCGTCAGTCGGCGGACACTCTCCAGGTCGTGCCGCAGTCGCCCTCGGGTGCAGGACGTCGATCGCGTAGCCGACATCCAGGCGTTCCCCGCGCCACTCCGGAGTGAGCGTGTGCGAGTTCACGTTGACTGCGTCCGCGCCGTTGGTGTCTCGCAGCGCATTCAGCGGATCGGCGGGTACCGCCGGCGCGGCCGGGACATCAGGAATCGCCCAGCCGTTCGGCCGGCGAAACGTCAGCCCGCCGTGCTTGTTCCGCTCGATCTGATAGCCCTCCTCGTGCACCGCGCGGTGATGTCGCCGGCACAGGAGGGCGAGATTCGACAGCGTCGTGGGGCCGCCGCGTGCCCAGTGTTCGATGTGATGCCCCTCCGCGATGCGGACACCACAGCCCGGGAACCGGCAGCCCTGATCGCGGTGGTGTAGCGCACGCCGAAGCGCCGGCGGAATCGTCCGAGTTCGCGCGCCGATCTCGACGAGCCGTCCATCGGCGTCCTCGCGCACGACGACACGGCTCGCGTCGCACGCGAGTCGCTGTGACGTCTCCGCGGAAACGCGCGCCCCGTCTTCGAGCACTGACTGGCCGGGCTGATCGCCATCCGCCAGGACCGGCGCATCGATGTGCACGACGACTTGATAGCGCTCGCCCGGTGCCCCGGGATCGAGCCCGTGGCGGAGTGCGGTCTCGGCGAGCGACACGAGCGCGTCGGCACGTTGCTGTGGGAACGTCGGCGTTTCCGCGGAAACGTTTTGCACGGTGGCGAGGGCACTCTGGGCGCTGTGCGGGCGAGGGTAGAGTTTCTCGCGGGCGGCATCCAGTGCCCGAAGCAGGAGCGCGCCCGCCTCCGCGGTCAGTTGCCCTCGAACGACTACTGTCCCGTCGTCGGCCGGATACACCTGCAGACCCCGAAGGACGTACCGACGCTTGGCCTCGCGCGCCTCCGCTTGCCGGTCGACGTAGCGCCAGCCCCGCACAATGTGCGCGACGTGTTCGGCGGTCCCAGCCCGGGCGACGGCAAGCAAACGCTCCTCGGTGTCGGCTGTCGCCACGCGAGTGATGGCGCGGACCTTCGCGTACGAGATCTCACCGCGCGCGAGGGCCGCGGCGAGACGCGGCAGCGTTCCCAAGGCACGGGCGACTCGGACCCGTTCACGCGCCGCACCGGGATCGAGACCAACGCGCCAGCTCAGCCACGCGGCGCACGAACGAAAGCCATTGTTCCACCCACCACGCGCATCGAACTCTCGGATGCGATCGAGCAGCCTTGCGGTCGCCGCCTCGAGATGCGCGGACAATTCAGCGATCTCATCACCGAGGCGATCCAGGTCGGAATGCATCTGCGGCTCGGGAGTCTTCATAGCGCTCTCCATCTTTCTTGGTGCGGCGACTCTACACCTCGAATTCGGAGGCCTTTACGCGCCATCAGGAGCGACGATCGGCGCGCCAACCCTGATTTTTTCGCTCGTGCGCCGCAACGCGCGCTCACGACGATGGCGGGCATCTTCAGCGAGGAATTTGCGGATCGATATTCGATCGAAGCCGATGCCCTCGAGAAATGTGTCAAGCGAAAAATCGGGGCAGGACACCTACATGGGTCGCGGAGGCGGGGATTAATTTCAGGACTCCTGACATAGCCCCGGCGTGAGCACGTATGTACTTGGGCTCTTCCCGCGTGTGCGTAATAATACGCGCATCCTCAGAGGGAGGAATGCGCCGGATGCCGACGCAGCTGCACCTGCCGGTCCAGCCCGCGGGAGCGCGGGAGATCAACGCCGTCGTGGCAATGGTGGAGCGGGACGAGCGGGTCGC
>Ga0194121_10000308_pt1 | contig 87085 bp, 80 predicted proteins | sample TA2MahCa50mmetaG_FD_148609 | JGI IMG/M metagenome (GOLD analysis project Ga0194121, IMG submission 148609) | Freshwater microbial communities from Lake Tanganyika, Tanzania - TA2015020 Mahale Deep Cast 50m | ecosystem: Environmental > Aquatic > Freshwater > Lake | place: Tanzania: Lake... | reverse complement strand
CGTGCTCCGCGACTGCTACGCGCTTCTCGGGCTGATCTCGTTCTTCACCGCCGGCGACGACGAAGTGCGGGCGTGGCCGATCCCCGACGGGACCCGCGCGCAGGACGCCGCCGGGGCGATCCACTCCGACATCGCGCGCGGGTTCATCCGCGCGGAGGTGAACGGCTACGAGGAGCTCGTCGCCGCGAACGGCTCGTTCGCGGACCTCCGCGCGAAGGGCCAGCTACGGCTCGAGGGCAAGGACTACGTCGTGCGCGACGGCGAGGTCTGTCACTTCCGGTTCAACGTCGCCAAGTAGCCGCGCCTAGAGCTGCACGCCCGGCAGGGGCTTGAGCGGCCCGCCCAGCTCCTTCACCACGGCGGCGACGTTGGCGTCGGGGGTCTCCATCGGCAGCACGCAGCCCGGCGCGACGATGAGGCCGCGGCCGTTGGTCTGCGCGATCGCGTCCCGCGTCTCCTCGACGGATTGGTCCGGCGTGCCGTCGCGAAGGGTCTTCCATTGGTGCAGGCCACCCATCACCGCGCCCGGCACGAGGGCAGCGGCCTCCCGGAGCGTGGGCGCGGTGGCGCGGTCGTCCCAGTTCCACGCGTGCCCGGGGAGCGTCGCGAGGCGCTCGAACATCAGGTTGTCGCCGTGGCAGTGGATGATCGTGAGCTGCGAGCGGCCCTCGATCGACGCGAGGAACGCCCGGTCGAACGGCTCGCCGAACTCCGCGTACTCCTCCTCGGTGTGGACGCTCGTGCTCGCCGCCTGGATCGAATAGAAGATGCCCGCGAGGCCTTCGGTCAGCGCGCGGTCGGCGAACCTGACGAGCGTCTCGGTGATCGCCTCCAGCGCGTCCCGCACCAGCGCGGGGTGGCTCTTCAGATCGTCGTTGAGGCGCTCGCCGGACAGCTTGCGGCACAGCGAGAGCGGGGAGAAGAGCGTCGGCACCACCGGGGCGTCGCCGATGCGGCGGTCGAAGCCGAGGCGCACGATCGTCTCGATCTGGTCGGCGTAGCCCGGCGCGCTCTCGGGATCGAGCGCGCGGATCTTCTTCCAGTCCTCCGCGGCGCGGATCGCGTGCTGCGCGCAGGGCCGGTGGCCGTCGGCGCGCATCGCGTCGCCCTCCACGCACCCCCACGCTTCGACCGCATAGGCTCCGCTCGGGGTGATCTTCAGGAAATCGGAGCCGTAGCGCTCGTGGAAGCGCAGGGTGGACTGGGCGAGGCCCGCGGGCGACTTGTCCACGGCCGGGAAGTGGCGCCACACCGCGTAGGGCACGCGGTCGACGGGCTCGCGATTGAGGGCGGCGCGGATGCGCTCGCGACGGGTCATCTGCTTCATACCGTGAGGCGTCCTTCGCCGAGCACGGACGCGGCGTCCGGCCCGACGGCGTCGAAGGCGATGCTGGTGCCGGCGCGTCCGCGTCCCCGGACGGTGAGGGCGGACGGCAGGCGGACGAAGCCGGTGAAGCGCGCGGCGATGCCGCGGACGGCGGCGGCGTCACCCGCGAGATCGCGCGCGACGACGCGCGACACGGCGAGCGCGAGGGTGGCGGTGCCGTGGAGGATGATGGCGGGCAGCCCCGCCGCGTGCGCGACCGCGACGTCGGTGTGGATCGGGTTCCAGATGCGCGCGCACTCCGTGTAGACGTGCGCGGCTTCCGGCGCGAGCGCGACCGGCTCGCTCCACGCGACGGTCTCGCCGCCGGCGGCGGGAACCGCCGGCAGCGGATCGGCGACGCGCCCGGGCTCGCCGGCATCGACGCCGCGGTAGACCGAGCCGTAGTCGGTGGTGGTGAGGACACCGCCGCGCGCGTCGACCGTGGTGAGCCGGGCGACGAGCAGCGCGCCCGCGCGGCGCCGCTCCACCGCCACCACGCGCGCGCGGGTCGTGACGGTCTCCCCGGCGCGCGGCAGGCGCGCGATGCGCAGGTCGTGCGTGGCGTGCACGCTGAACGGCGCGAGCGCGTCGCCGATCGTGCGCTCGCGGAGATCGACGAGCGGCGGCCACTCGTAGCACACGGGGAAGAGCGGATGCGCGAGCGGCCCGCCGGGCGCCTCGGTGTCGTAGAAGCGTGCGTCGCTCTCGCCGAGGCCCGCGGCGTAGGCCATGAGCCAGCGCGCGTCGACGAGCTGCGTGGCGGGCGCGCTCTCGGCGCCGAGGACCCGCGGCAGGCGGAGCCCGGTGGTCGCGCTCATGCCGGGCGCGGGAAGCTCAGCGCGTCCACGAAGATGTCCTCGAAGTCCGGATGGGTCGCGAGCGAGATGTGCTCGATGCGCTCCGCGACCCGCTCCGCCGCCGCCCGCTCGTTCTCCGACAGCAGGCAGAGCTGGGCGCCGAGCGACGCCGCGTTGCCGACGTACCGCACCTCGCCGCACGGCAGCCGCGGGATCAGGCCGATACGCTGCGCGCTGGCGATCGAGACGTAGTTGCCGAAGCCGCCGGCGAGCATCACCTCGGTGACGGCCTGCTCGTCGACGCCGGCGACGCGCTGGAGCATCGCGATGCCGGACGCGATGGCGCCCTTGGCGAGCTGAACCTGGCGCACGTCGTCCTGCGTGAGGACGAGCTCGCGGGGCGCGCCCGCCTCGCCGGCGCGCGCGACCACGATCGTGCGCTCCTCGCCGCGGACGGTCACGCGGTCGCGCAGGGCCGGCGGCCACGCGTCGCGGTCTTCCACGCGGATGAGCCCCGTCCAGTCGATGACGCGGGCGTCGAGCAGACCGGCGACGAGGTCGATCAGGCCGGAGCCGCAGAGGCCGAGCGCCTCGGCCTCGCCGATCGTGTGCAGGCGCAGGTCGTCGTCGACCCGGACGCGGTCGATGGCGCCGCGGGCGCCGCGCATGCCGTGACGGATCTGGCCGCCCTCCATCGCGGGCCCCGCGGGCGCGGAGCACGCCCACAGGCGATCCCGCGAGCCGAGGAGGACCTCGCCGTTCGTGCCGATGTCGACGGCCATGCGGATGCCGTCGCTCTCGTGGATGCGCGTCGCGAGCGCGACCGCCACCGCGTCGGCGCCCACGAACCCCGCGACGAGGGGGAGCAGGCACACGCGCGCTTCCGGCGCGATCTTGAGGAAGAGCTCGCGCGCGGGCACCACGAGCGGGTGACGCATTGCCGGCGCGTACGGCGCGAGCCCCACCCAGCTCGGGTCGATGCCGAGCAGCAGGTGGTGCATGCACGTGTTGCCGACGACCACGACCTTGTAGATCCACTTCGGCAGGACCCCGGACTCACGGGCCAGGTGCGCGACGTGCTGGTTCAGGAGCCCGATGATCCGCGTGTGCAGCGTGCGCAGGTTGGCCGGGTTGAACTGCGCGAACGCGATGCGCGACATGAGGTCGCCGCCGAAGACCGCCTGGGGGTTGAGGCTCGAGACCGACGCGAGCTGCTCGCCCGACGCGAGCTCGATCAGCGTGCTCACGACCGTCGTGGTGCCGATGTCGACCGCGAGGCCGAACTGCATCGCGCTCGTGTCGCCGCGCTCGACCGCGAGCAGGCGCCCGGCGAACGTCGTCACGGTGACGGTGCCGCCGTCGTCGCGGATCGCCTGCGGCAGGGTCTTCAGCACGGAGGACGGCACGTCGGCCTCGCGCGCGCCGACCGCGGTGAGCAGCTGCTCGAGGTCGGAGGTCTGGTGGTGCTCTTCGCGCGGCAGCGAGACCTGCACGACCCGCTTGGTGACGCCGGCGTCGATCGGGAACGTCGGCAGCGACGGCCCGGCGCCCGCGCCGAGGATCTGGAACGCGCGCTCGTCCAGCGGCGGGGCGCTCTGCACCGTGATGGGCTCGGTGACCGTGCACTGGCAGGCCAGCCGGTAGCCGTCGCGCACGAGGTCGTCGCCGAGCTGCAGGCGGTCGCCGAGCGTCGGGGGGGGGACGGTGCCGCCGAGAAACTTCACGCGGCACGACGTGCAACGGCCGCGGCCGCCGCACACGGCGTCGACGTCGATGCCGTGGGCGTGGGCGGCGCGCAGGATCGAGACGCCGGTCTCGACGTCGAGGACGCGGCGCGCCCCATCGCGGTCCACGAGCGTGAGCGCGAGCGTCATGGCCGGGTCATTGTAGCGCGCGGCCTTGCCCCGTCCCGCCCGCTGCCGGTATGCTCGGCGAGCGAGAGGGAGGGGAGAGGATGACCGACGCACCGCTGGATCGCCGTCTCGACGCGCTCGAGTCGCGGCTCGCCCGGCTCGAGACGCTGCTCGGCGCGGTGAACGACAAGCTGGAGGGCGCGGAGCAGACGAAGACCGCCCTGCAGGCGTGGGTGACGGACTACGTCTCGCTCCGCTTGCAGCAGCTCGTGCCCGAGACGTGCGAGCACGACGAGGAAGAGGCGGCCGCGCCGGCGGAGGGCCCGGTGCTCCCGGGCACCCGCATCCGCTGCACCGACGAGGTCGTCCATCGCCTGCACCGCATCCCGATCCCGTTCGTCCGGCAGATGGTCACGCAGAAAGTCGCGGAGACCGCGCGCGCCGAGCGCGTGGCGGTCGTCGACGTTCCGTTCTTCGAGCGCGCCGCCACGTTCTGACAGTGCAAGCTGTCAGGAGAGGATCTCCTGAGCTTCGAGCACTTTCAGCAGCACGTGACGGCCGGCCCCCGGTTGTAGCGCGCGGGTGACGAGCGAGGACGACGCGGAGGAGCCAGTCGCCGTCCCCATCGAGGACGCGCTCGACCTCCACGCCTTCGCGCCGCGCGACGTCGCCTCGGTGGTCGACGAATACCTGACCGCCGCCGCCGCGCGCGGCTTTCGCGAGGTCCGGCTCGTCCACGGCCGCGGGATCGGCGTCCAGCGGGAGATCGTGCGCGGCGTGCTCGCGCGCCATCCGCGGGTGGAGGCCTACCACGACGCGCCACCCGAGCGCGGCGGCTGGGGCGCCACCGTGGCGAGGCTGCGCGCGCCCTAGTCCCGCTCGGCGCGCAACAGCAGCATCCGGTCGCTGAACGACTCCACGCGGCCGTCGGCGATCCGGAAATCGAACGCCTCGAGGCACGCGGGCGGCGCCGCGCGGACGAAGTCTTCGAGCGCGGCGCGGGCCTCCGCCGTCATGCCGGTCCGACGCGTCCAGTCGTCCCACGGGCGGTCCTTCCGGATCTGCGCCTCGTCCATCACGGTGAGCCCGGCCCCGCGCAGCAGCGCCTTCCATTCGATCGCGCGATAGGCGCGGACGTGGGACGGGTCACGCCGGCGCTCGACTTCGGTGATGAACCTCGCGGCGTCGGGATCGTCGTGCCCGAGGATGTCCTGCACGAGGAACGCGCCGCCGGCCCGGAGCGCGGCGGCGATCTGCCGCACCGCGGGGCCGACGTTCGCGAAGTGATGCGCGGCGATCCGGCACGTGACCACGTCGAACGCGCCCGCGCAGAAGGGAAGCGCCTCGACGTCGCCGGCGACGAACCGAACGGCGCCCGCGCCGCGTCCGCGCAGGAAGTCGCGCGCGGTGCGGAGCATCGGCTCGGTGACGTCGAACGCGGTCACGCGCGCCCCGAGGCCGGCGAACGCGAGGGCGGTGTGGCCCGCGCCCGTCGCGACGTCGAGGACGCGCGCGGGCGCCAGCGCCCGGCCCCACGCGAGCAGCGTGTCGAGATCGTCGCCCCCCGCGTGGCCCGCGCTCGTGACGTAGGCCGCCGCGACGGCGCCGAACTGCTGCTGGACGCGCCGGGCCTGCGTCGGCGCCTCACTCATTTCTTCCGCTCGGCGAGGTGCCGGAACAGGAAGTCCGCGTCCATCGGCGAGAGGTCGAAGCGGCGCGACGCCTCGTCGATCAGCTTCACGCGGTTGGCGTCCGGCGTATCGGCGAGCTGATCGTCGATCCATTTCACCGCTTGCTTGATGGGCGCTTCCCCTGCCGCCATGGCTACCTCCCTGGTGGGTCGAGTGGAATCCCAGACTACCAGAGCCGCCGCCCGGGCCATTGGCCGTCGAGCCACACGTGCCAATTGGCTCTTGACGTTCCGGGTTCAGCCTTCAAAATGGCATGCCGTGGCAACCCTGCACGTCCCGCTCGACCGCGACAAGCCCGTGGCGCTCGCGCGCCAGATCCAGGAGCACCTGGAGCGGCTGATCCGCGAGGGCCACCTCGGCGACGGCGTCAAGCTCCCGGCCACCCGCGAGCTGGCGAAGAGCCTCGGCGTGAACCGGGCCACCGTGGCGCTCGCGTACGAGGAGCTCGTGGCGGCCGGGCGTGCGCGCGCGCACGTCGGGCAGGGGACGTTCGTGGTCGGCGTCGCCGCCCCGCGCGCTCCCGAGCCGCGCGCCCGCGCGCCGATCAACTGGGCGAGTCTGCTCTCGCGCAGCGCGCGGATCGTCGCCGCCGAGGAGGACCGCTGGCGGCGCCTGGCCCCCGGGGAGGTGCACGGCACGACGATCTCCTTCGCGGGCGGCATGCCGGACAGCGCGCTCTTCCCCACGGACGCGTTCCGCCAGGTCCTGAACCGCGTGGTGCGCGACGAGGGCGACGTGCTCCTTCAGTACTATCCGGCGCGCGGCTATCCGCCGCTCCGGCAGTACCTCGCGCGCTACATGCTGCGGTTCGGGGTGGAGGCGTCGCCCGACGAGATCCTCATCGTCAACGGCTCGCAGCAGGGGTTCGACGTGGTCGCGCGCACGTTCCTGGATCCCGGCGATTTCGTCGCGATCGAGCAGCCGACGTACCCGCGCGCGCTGCAGGTGTTTCGCGCCGCCGGCGCGCAGCTCCTCGGCGTGCCGTGGACGCGCGAGGGCCCGCGGCCCGACGTCCTCGAGCGGCTGCTCGAGCGGCACACCCCGAAGCTGTTCTACTGCCAGCCGAACTGCCACAACCCGACGGGGTTGTCGCTCACGCCGGACGTCGGCCGCCGGCTGCTCGCCGTCGCGGGGCGCCGCGAGGTGCCGATCGTCGAGGACGGGTTCGATCCGAGCCTCTACTACGGACGCCGGCCGGCGACGCCGCTCAAGGCCCTGGACGCCGACGGCGTGGTGATCTACATCGGCACGTTCTCGAAGATCCTCTTCCCGGGCCTCCGCCTGGGCTGGGTCGTGGCGGCCGCGCCGGTCGTCGAGCGGCTGCTCGGCGCCAAGCAGCTCGCCGACCTGCACACGAGCGCGCTGCTCCAGGCGGCGGTGCACCGCTTCTGCGAGCGGCGCCTGCTCGACCGCCACGCGACGCGGGTGGCGGCGGAGTACGCGCAGCGGCGGACGCTGCTCGTCGAGTCGCTCCGGCGCCGCATGCCGGAGGGTGTGACGTGGACGGAAGCGGAAGGCGGGTTCTCGCTGCTGGTGACGCTGCCCGCGGGCATGGACGCGGCGGCGCTCCTGCCGGCGGCGGCGACGCGGGGCGTCGCGTTCACCCCGGGGCGGCCGTTCTTCGTCGACGGCGGCGGCGAGCGTACGCTGCGTCTGTCGTTCTCGTCGGTGTCGGCACGCCGGATCGACGAAGGGGTGCGGCGGCTGGCGGAAACGCTGAAGGTCGCGCTGAAACGGCCCCGCGCCGCGGGTGGCGAGCGGGCGGCGGTGCCGGTGGTCTGAGTCAACGACGCTCAATTCAAGGAGGGGCACGGTCATGTCGGACGAGCTGAACGGTCTTCGAATCGCGGATCGCAAGCACATCGCCCTCGCGGAGATGCTGAAGGGCGGCGTCATCATGGACGTCACGAACGCCGAGCAGGCGAAGATCGCCGAGGACGCGGGCGCCGCGTCGGTCATGGCGCTCGAGCGCGTGCCGTCCGACATCCGCAAGGACGGCGGGGTCGCGCGGATGTCGCCGGTGAGCAAGATCCGCGAGATCCAGAAGTGCGTGAGCATCCCGGTCATGGCGAAGGCGCGCATCGGGCACTTCGTCGAGGCGCAGATCCTGGCCGCGCTCGCGATCGACTTCATCGACGAGTCCGAGGTGCTGACGCCCGCGGACGAGAGCTTCCACATCGACAAGTTCGCGTTCAGCGTCCCCTTCGTGTGCGGCGCGCGTGACCTCGGCGAGTGCCTGCGCCGCATCGGGGAGGGCGCCGCGATGATCCGCACCAAGGGCGAGGCGGGCTCCGGCAACATCGTGGAGGCCGTGCGTCACATGCGCGCGCTGACGTCCGGCATCCGCCGGCTCACCACCCTCGGGCCCGAGGAGCTCATGACCGAGGCGAAGAACCTCGGCGCGCCGTACGACCTCGTGCGGTGGATCGCGCAGCACGGCAAGCTGCCGGTGCCGAACTTCTCGGCGGGCGGCATCGCGACGCCGGCCGACGCCGCGCTCATGATGCAGCTCGGGGCGGAGGCGGTCTTCGTCGGCTCGGGCATCTTCAAGTCCGAGGATCCGGCGAAGCGCGCGAAGGCCATCGTGCAAGCGACGACGCACTACAAGGACGCGGACATCATCGCACGCGTGAGCGAAGAGCTCGGCGAGGCGATGCCCGGCCTCGAGGTCTCGAAGATGGCGGACGCCGACCGCATGGCGAAGCGCGGCTGGTAGTCGCCTGATGAAGGTGGGGGTCCTCGCGCTCCAGGGCGACTTCGCGCTCCACGTCAAGGCGCTCCGGCGCTGCGGCGTGGAGGACGTCGTCGAAGTGCGCAAGCCCGAAGAGCTCGAGGACCTCGACGGCCTCGTGATGCCCGGCGGGGAGTCGACCACGCTGCTGAAGCTCATGGAGGAGTGGCGCTTCGTGCCGGCGCTCGAGAAATTCCACGCGGCACGCAAGCCGATCTTCGGCACGTGCGCGGGGCTCATCCTCCTCGCCCGCGAGGTCGAGAGCCCGAAGCAGTTCTCGCTCGGCTTCATCGACGTCGGGGTGGAGCGCAACGCGTACGGTCGCCAGCGCGAGTCGTTCGCGGAGCAGGGAGAGGTCGACCTCGCCGGCCGCCGTCCCTTCGAGATGGTCTTCATCCGCGCCCCGCGGATCCGCCGGATGGGCCCGGGAGTGGTTCCGCTCGCCTGCCGCGGCGAGGAGCCCGTCATGGTCCGGGAGGGGAGCGTCCTGGTGGCGTCCTTCCATCCCGAGCTGACGAACGATCCTTCGGTTCACGGGTACTTCTGCCGCATGGTCGAAGAGGCTGCGCGACCGTCCTGACAGGTAATCCTTGACCACCTCGCCGTGGTCGCGCTATCGTCCGGTCCGACCAGCCGACCACCCGAGGAGGCGTGCATGTCCGCCCTGATCTGTGAAGTCGTCTACCGTGGGATCTTCCAGAAGAACCTCGCCGCGCGGATCGTGCGCGGCATCGTGCTCTCGGCGCGCAAGGCCGACCGCTGGGGCATCGCGTTCGGCCGCTACGGCGACAGTCCGCAGCGCAACGGCATCCCGGCGAAGGACTTCGCCATCGTGGCGGACACCAAGGAAGAGCTCGAGCAGAACATGGCGCGCTACGAGCCCAAGCACGTGGACGTCACGATCGTGGTGGACGACACGCTCTCCAAGGGCGTCGAGTCGTGGGCCTGGTACGGGCTGCAGCCGATCAACAAGCTGACGGTGCCGAACGGCACGGTGCTCATGACCTCGCTGCAGAGCTTCGACAGCCTCCTCAAGGACATCCACAAGAAGGACGCGCCCTACAACCTGGCGCTCCTGCGCGCCAAGGCGTCGTTCGCCGGCCTCTGGGTCTACCGCGAGGACCACACCGAGGTCCGTATCCTCGGCGCCCTCGCGAAGATCGCGCCCTCGTTCCTCACGCTGGACGCGGTGTGCGAGGCCATCAAGGAATCCGACTGGGGCTCGGACCTGAAGGTCGCCTCCGCGCGGAAGGCCTACGACCGCATCGAGAACCGGCAGGTGGCGATCACCGAAGGCAACGACGAGATTCCGTTCTCCTTCGAGATGCCGAAGTGGTGGGAGATGCGCGAGGGGGTCACGATCCCCGCGATCCCCGTGGGCAAGCCGAAGGAAGCGGGCAAGGGCTACGTGCCCGAGCGCAACCCGTACTTCAAGAAGTACACGACGCGCACCATGCGCCCGGTGATCGACTTCGACACCTGCGTGAAGTGCAACCTGTGCTGGATCTCGTGTCCGGACTCGGTCTTCGACGTGATGCCGGACGGCACGTTCGACGCCGCCATGGAAGCCTGCTGCGGCTGCGGCGTCTGCGAGGCCGTCTGCCCGGTCGAGAACTGCATCACGATGGTCAACGAGCAGGCCTTCAGTGACAACAACTCCCAGTGGGAGATGTGGCGCGCCGACAAGGCGGGCTACAAGACGTGGCTCGGCGCCAAGATCGCCGACAAGGTCACGACCGCCCGGTCGCACGGCTTCCGCTTCCGCGGGCAGTACGAGGAAGAGCTGAAGACCGAGCTGGACACCGGCGGCGTCGAGATCACGACAGGCATCCCGGGCGAGAACGCGGCGCACAAGTCGGTTTAGGAGGACAGCGAGCCATGGCAGTCGAGACGAAAGCGGCCCCGGCGGCCGGCGCGGACAAGGAGCTCCTCATCTCGGGGAGCGAGGCGGTGGCGGAAGCGCTGACCCTCGCCGACATCGACGTGGTGACGGCGTATCCGATCCGTCCGTACGACACGGTCATGCAGGCCATCGCGAAGAAGATCTCGGGCGGGCAGCTGCAGGCCGAGTACATCGTGGCGGAAGGCGAGCACAGCCAGTTCGAGATCGTGAAACACGCGTCCACGGTGGGCGCGCGCGTGTTCTGTGGCTCGTCCGGCGTGGGCTGGGCGTACGCGATGGAATGCCTGGTGGTCACGCCGCCGCTCCGCGTGCCCATGATCGCGCTCGTGGGGAACCGCGCGCTGGACGACCCGGGCGCGTTCGGCGTCGAGCACAACGACGCGCTGTTCGTGCGCGACCTCGGCTGGATGCTGTGCTGGGTCGACACCTCGCAGGAGGCCCTCGACACCACGCTCATCGCGTATCGCGTGGCGGAAGACCGCCGCGTCTTCCTCCCTCTGGCCATCTCCGCGGACGGGGCGTTCCTCACGCACTCGCAGGCCATCACGATGGTGCCGCCCAAGGAGAAGGTCGACAGGTTCCTGCCGCGCTACAACCGCGGCGACCTGCTGCTCCATCCCGACAACCCGATCACGGTGGCCCCGCAGGCCAACGAGGACTGGGTCATCGAGATCCGCCGCCAGAACGACGAGGCGATGAAGCGCGCAAGCGCCGTGGTCGAGGAGGCCTACGCGGACTTCCGCAAGGTCTTCGGCCGTGGCCCCGAGAACCCGTGGTTCGAGGAGTACATGACCGAGGACGCCGACGTCATCCTCGTCGGCATGGGCACGATCTCGCTGCCCATGAAGGTCGGCATCCGCAACATGCGGGCGCAGGGCAAGAAGGTCGGCCTCCTCCGCCTCCGCTGGTTCCGGCCGTTCGCCACCGAGAAGGTCGTGGCCGTCCTGTCGAAGGCCAAGGCGATCGGGGTGGTGGACCGCGACTATTCCTTCGGCTCGCCGTTCAACGCCGGCGTGGTGGCCACCGAGATTCGCGCCGCCATGTACAACGCCGACACGCGCCCGCCGCTCCTCAGCTTCATCGGCGGGCTCGGCGGCCGCGAAGTGACGCTCGAGGACGTCTACAAGGCGACCGACCTCTGCTATAGTGCCGCGAACTCCGGCAAGTCCGACGCCAAGACCCACTGGCTCGGCGTGCGGGAATAGGGAGACCACCCAATGGCCGAGACCGTCTTCACCAACGCCACGCAAGTCCTGGAGCCGTTCCGGGGCATCAAGAAGGTCACGATCGAGGAGTACTTCACCTCCGGCCACCGGACGTGCCAGGGCTGCGAGTCTGCGCTCATCATGAAGCTGATGGTCAAGGCGGCCGGGCCGCGCACGATCGTGCTCGGCTCCACCGGCTGCATGTACGTGGCGAACACCACGTACTACACGACGCCCTGGGTGGTGCCGTGGATGCACACGCAGCTCGGCTCCTCGGGCTCCGCGGCGCTCGGCACGGCCGCCGGCCTCAAGGCGCTCATGAAGAAGGGCAAGATGAAGGTCGAGCCGATCAATGTCATCGCGTTCTGCGGCGACGGCGGCGGCGCCGACATGGGGCTGAACGGCATCTCCGCGACGCTCACGCACAAGGATTACAACTGCCTGATCCTCCTGTACGACAACGAGTCGTACGCGAACACCGACATCCAGCTCTCCGGCCTCACGCCGTACGGCGCGAACACCACGTTCAGCCCGCCCGGCAAGGTGATCCGCAACATCCACACCCGCTGGAAGAAGAACATGGCGGGGATGATGGCGGCGGGGCACCCGGAGTGCCGCTACGTGGCGACGGTGTGCGGCTCGTACGCGGTCGAGATGATGAACAAGGTCCGCCGCGCGCTGACGATCGGCGGTCCGACGTTCATCCACTCGTTCGACCCGTGCCCGAAGGGCTGGGACTTCGACCCGATGCTCTCGCACGAGCTCGGCGAGCTGGCGATCGAGACCGGCATCTTCCCGCTCTACGAAGTCGAGGACGGGATCGTGAAGTACTACGGCAAGACCAAGGCGCTCGTGGAGGGCCGCAAGCGCAAGCCCGTCCGCGAGTATCTCCTCAAGCAGGGCCGCTTCGCGCACTTCACGGAAGAGGACCTCACCTACTTCCAGTCGAAGGTCGACGAGATGTGGGAGAAGTGGGAGATCCCCGCGGTCGTGCCGTTCAAGCGGATGGAAGCGAGCAAGGCGGCGCTGGACGCGAAGTAGCCTCGGGCGGCGACGCCTTCAGGCGTGGACGGGCCGGCCCTCGCTCACGAGGGCCGGCCCGCGTCGTATGAAGCGACGTTTCACCACAAGGAGTCAGCCATGAGACTGCTGCTCATCGCTCTGGCCCTGGCCCTGACCGCGTCTCCCGCCCTCGGGTGGGAGCCCACCAAGCCGATCGAGTTCGTGATCCCCGCCGGGACGGGCGGCGGCGCCGACCAGATGGCGCGGCTGATCCACGGCATCGCCGAGAAGCACAAGCTCTCGCCGCGCCCGATCATCGTCGTGAACAAGTCGGGCGGCGCGGGGGCGGAGGGTTTCCTGCACGTCAAGGGCAAGAAGGGCGACGCCCACACGCTGATCATCACCCTCTCCAACCTGTTCACCACGCCGCTGCACACGGGCGTGCCGTTCAACTGGAAGGACCTCACGCCGATCGCGCGCCTGGCGCTCGACCAGTTCATCCTCTGGGTCAACGCGGAGGCGCCCTTCAAGACCGCGCGCGAGTACCTCAACGCGGCGAAGGAGAAGCCCGGCCAGCTCAAGATGGGCGGCACCGGCTCGGCGCAGGAAGACCAGATCATCACGATCCAGCTCGAGCAGGCGCTGGGCGGCAAGTTCATCTACGTGCCGTTCAAGGGCGGCGGCGAGGTGTGCGTCAACCTGGTGGGCAAGCACGTCGACTCGACGGTGAACAACCCGATCGAGTGCGTGAGCCACTGGAAGGCGGGCCGCGTGCGGCCGCTCGCGGTCTTCGACACCGCGCGCATCCCGGAGCCGGACTGGAAGGACATCCCGACGGCGAAGGAGGCGCTCGGCGCCGACATCAGCTACCTGATGCTGCGCGGGATCTTCGGCCCGCCCGAGATGCCCAAGGACGCGGTCGAGTGGTACGTCGCGTTCCTCAAGAAGGTCTACGAGACCCCGGAGTTCAAGGAGTACCTGAGCAAGGGCGCGCTGCGTCCCGCCTTCGCGAGCGGCGCGGAGTACGTGAAGTGGGTCGAGGGCGCCGAGCAGCTGCACAAGGACCTGATGGCCAAGGGCGGTCTGCTGAAGAAGTAGATGCGCGTCGCTGACGTCGTCACGGCGGCGGTCCTGTTCCTGCTGGGCGGCGTCGTGGTGTTCGACGCCGTCCGGCTGGGCGTCGGCTGGGGCTCGGACGGTCCGCAGAGCGGGTTCTTTCCGTTCTGGCTGGCGGTGATCGCGATGGCGTCGTGCCTCGCGATCATCGTGCAGGCCGCGCGGCGGTCCGATGGCGCGCCCTTTCTGACCCGCGAGCAGGCCCGGCCCGTGCTCAAGGTGCTCGTGCCGGCCGTGGGCCTCGTGCTGGCGACGCACGCCGTCGGCCTGTACGTCGCCGCCGCCCTCTACATGGGCGTCTACATGCGGTGGATCGGCGGGCACCGCTGGGTCACGGTCGTGGCGCTCGGCGTCGGGATCCCGCTCGTGACGTTCGTGATCTTCGAGCGCTGGTTCCTCGTGCCCCTGCCGAAGGGGCCGCTCGAGGCGTGGCTCGGATACTGAGCGATGGGCCTCGAGAACCTCTTCCTCGGCTTCGAGATCGCGGTCACCCCGTTCAACCTGTTCGTGGCCGTCGCGGGCATCGCGCTGGGCACGATCATCGGCGTGCTCCCGGGGCTCGGGGGGGCCAACGGCGTGGCCATCCTGCTTCCGCTCACGTTCACGATGCCGCCGACGTCCGCGATCATCCTGCTGACGTCGATCTACTGGGGCGCGCTCTTCGGCGGCGCCATCACCTCCATCCTGTTCAACATCCCCGGCGAGCCGTGGTCGGTCGCCACGACATTCGACGGCTATCCGATGGCGCAGCAGGGGCAGGGCGGCCAGGCGCTGACGGCGGCGTTCACGTCGTCCTTCGTGGGCGCGCTCTTCTCGATCGTCCTCATCACGTTCTTCGCCCCCGCGCTCGCCGAGATCGCGCTCAGATTCGGGCCGCCCGAGTTCTTCGCCATCCAGTTCCTGACGTTCTCGAGCTTCGTCGGGCTCGGCGGCGGCAATCCGATCAAGTCGCTCGTCTCGATCCTGTTCGGCTTCATCCTGGCGGCGGTCGGGCTCGACATCGTCACCGGCCAGCTCCGGCTCACGTTCGGCGTGACCGACCTGATGAAGGGCTTCAATTTCATCGTGGCCGTCATCGGCCTCTTCGGCATCGGCGAGATCCTCCTGTCGGTCGAGGAGGGCCTGCGCTTCCGGGGGACCCGGACCGGCATGAGCCTGAAGGTCGTGCTCGACACGTGGAAGATCCTGCCGCGGTACTGGCGCACGTTCGTGCGCGGCTCGGTCATCGGATTCTGGATGGGCTTCAAGCCCGGGGGCGCCACCCCGGCGTCGTTCATGAGCTACGCGTTCGCCAAGCGCTTCTCGCGGCATCCCGAGCGGTTCGGAAAGGGCGAGCTCGAAGGGATCGTGGCGCCCGAGACCGCCGCGCACTCCGCGGGCGTGGCGGCCATGCTGCCGATGATCACGCTCGGCATCCCGGGCTCGCCGACGGCCGCCGTCATGCTGGGCGGCCTCATCATCTGGGGCCTGCAGCCGGGACCGATGCTCTTCAAGGAGAATCCCGACTTCGTGTGGGGGCTCATCGCGAGCATGTACACCGGCAACGTCATCGGGATCCTGATGGTGCTCGCCTGCGTCCCGGTCTTCGCGGCGATCCTCCGCATCCCCTTCGCGATCCTGACGCCGCTGATCGTCGTGGTGTGCGCGATCGGCGCGTACGCCGTGAACAATGCGATGATCGACATCTGGTACATGCTTCTCTTCGGGGTGGTGGGGTACGTGTTCAAGAAGCTGGACTATCCGCTCGCGCCGCTCGTGCTCGCGCTGGTCCTCGGGGACCTGTCCGAGAACGCGCTGCGCCAGAGCCTCATCATGTCCCAGGGCTCCCTCGGGATCTTCTTCACGCGGCCGATCGCGGCGGTCATCACCGCGCTGGCCGTCTTCTTCTTCGTCCTGCCCGTGATCACTCCCTGGTGGAAGCGCCGGCGCGCCGCCGGGGCCCCGTGACCCGCGGGGGAGCGCGCCGGGGCCGCGCCGGCGCGCCCCCGCCGGCCAGCGCCGCGCCGGGCGGGGCGCCGATGGACCTCGCGCCGATCAAATCGACGCGGATCTACGAGGAGATCGTCCGTCAGATCAAGGCGATGATCGCCGAAGGCCGCCTGAAGAGCGGCGATCAGCTGCCGCCGGAGCGCGACCTCGCCGAGAAGTTCCTCGTGAGCCGGACCTCCGTCCGTGAGGCGCTGCGGGCGCTGGAGAGCGTCGGCCTCATCGAGATTCGACCGGGCGAGGGGACGTTCGTCAAGGAAGTGTCGGTGGAGTCGCTCGTCGAGCCGCTCGCGCTCGTCCTCCTCTCCCAGCGTGAGCTGATCGGCGAGCTCTTCGAGGCGCGGCGCCTGCTCGAGCCGACCATCGCCGGGCTGGCGGCGCGGCGGGCGAGCCCCGACGAGATCGTCGAGATGGAGCGGATCCTCGAGGAGCAGGCGAAGGCCATCAACGCGGGCAACACCGGCCTCGCGCAGGACGCCGCGTTCCACGCCGCGATCGGCACCGCGGCCCACAACCGCGCCATCGTGCGGGTCGTGCACGGCGTGATGGACCTGCTCTCGCAGAGCCGCGAGGAGTCCATCGGCACGCCCGGCCGTCCCACGCGCTCGCACGAGGACCACCGCCGCATCCTCGCGGCGATCCGCGCGCGCGATGCCGCGGCGGCCGAGCGCGCGATGCTCGATCACATCGTCGCGGTCGAGGGCCTGGTGCTCCGGCCCGACCGAAAGAGCCCTTGACCCTGCCCGGAGGCGGCCGGTATAGTGCGGAGTCTATGACGCACACCACGCCGCGGTTGCTGTCGCTGGGACTGATTCTCCTGGCGCTGCCGGGCCTGCCCGGAGCATCCGCGGACTAGATCGAGTCCGGATGCCACGGGCAGGATGATCGGCCCGTGGCGAGACGCAGATGACGGCCACGGGTTGCGATCCGTGGCCGATTTTTTTTGGGCCCCCCGGGGGCTCCTGGAGGAGCGTTGAGCGGAGAGTTTGACCCTGGCGCGAGCCATCCTGTAGGATTGAAAGACTTTTTCACTCCTCGGAGACCCGCGTCCATGGCCAAGCTCGTCTACTTCTTCGGATCCGGCAAGGCCGAAGGCTCCTCCCTGATGCGCAACCTCCTCGGCGGCAAGGGCTGCGAGCTCGCCGAGATGACGAACCTCGGCATCCCCGTTCCCCCGGGCTTCACGATCACCACCGAAGCGTGGGCCGAGTACTACCGTCGCGAGCGTCGCCTCCCTGACGGCCTCTGGGAGGAAGTGCTCGCCAACCTCGCGAAGCTGCAGGCGGCGGCGGACCTGTACTTCGGAGATCCGAAGCGGCCCCTGCTGCTGTCCGTGCGCTCCGGGGCGCGCGTCTCGATGCCCGGGATGATGGAGACCATCCTCAACCTGGGGCTCAACGACACCACGGTCGACGGGCTGGCCGCGTGGACGGACAACGAGCGCTTCGCGTGGGACTGCTACCGCCGGTTCATCACGATGTTCAGCGACGTCGTGCTCCACATCAAGCGCGAGGCGTTCGAGGGACCGCTCGAGGCGGTGAAGGCCCGGCTCGGCGTCGCGACCGATCCCGAGGTGCCCGCCGACGAGCTGCGCAAGCTGGTCCAGGACTACAAGGACCTCGTCCTCGAGCGCACCGGCAAGGAGTTCCCGCAGGAGCCACAGGAGCAGCTCCGCCTCGCCGTGCAGGCGGTCTTCGACTCGTGGTTCGTGAAGAAGGCGATCGAGTACCGCCGCATCCACGGAATCCCGGGCGACTGGGGCACCGCGGTCACCGTGATGTCGATGGTCTTCGGCAACCTCGGCGAGACGTCGGGCACCGGCGTGGGCTTCACGCGTGACCCGCGCACCGGCGAGCCGCGCTTCTACGCCGAGTTCCTTTCGAACGCGCAGGGCGAAGACGTCGTCGCCGGCACGCGCACGCCGGAAGGCATCGACGGGCTCCAGTCGCGCATGCCCGAGGTGTACGGGCAGCTCCTGCAGATCGCCGACCGGCTCGAGCGCCACTACAAGGACATGCAGGATCTCGAGTTCACGATCCAGGAGGGCACGCTCTACCTGCTGCAGACGCGCTCCGGTAAGCGCTCGGCCGACGCCGCCGTGCGTGTCGCGGTCGACCTCGTGAACGAGCACGTCATCGACCGCGACACCGCGCTGCTGCGGGTGCGGCCCGCCGACCTCAACAAGGTGCTCCATCCGCGCTTCGATGACGCGGACCGGGCCCGCGCGATCGCGCAGAGCCGCCTGCTCGCGCGCGGCCTGCCGGCCGCGCCGGGCGCGGCGGTGGGGCAGGTCGTGTTCGACGCGGACACCGCGGTCGAGCGCGCCAAGGCCGGCCACAAGGTCATCCTCGTGCGGCCGGAGACGTCCCCCGAGGACATCGCGGGCATGTACGCGGCCGACGGCATCCTCACCGCGCGCGGCGGCCGGACCTCGCACGCGGCGGTCGTGGCGGTGGGCATGGGCAAGCCGTGCGTGGTCGGCGCCTCGGACGTCGTCGTCGACGAGGAGCGGCGCCAGTTCGAGGCCGGCGGCGTCATCGTACGTGAGGGCGACGTCGTCTCGGTGGACGGCAGCACCGGCGACGTGATGCTCGACGCCATCGAGACCATCGAGCCCCAGCTGAGCCACGCGTTCCGCGAGTTCCTCGCGTGGGCGGACGCCCGCCGCCGCCTCGGCGTGCGCGCGAACGCCGACACGCCGGAGGACGCGGCGAAGGCGCGCGAGTTCGGCGCCGAGGGCATCGGCCTCGTGCGCACGGAGCACATGTTCTTCGCGCCCGAGCGCATCGCGATCGTGCGCGAGATGATCATGGCGCCGACGCCCGCCGCGCGCCGCGCGGCGGTGGCGAAGCTGCTGCCGTTCCAGCGCGACGATTTCTCCGGCATCTTCCGTGCGATGGACGGTCTGCCGGTGACGATCCGCCTGCTCGATCCGCCGCTCCACGAGTTCCTGCCGAACTGGAAGGAGTACTCGGAGCTGGTCGAGGAGCGCGCGCGGCTCGACGCGCTCGGCATCGACGCCCAGCGCCGCCCGCGCCTGGACGCCCTGATCAACGCGGTCGACAAGCTCCGCGAGGCCAACCCGATGCTCGGCCATCGCGGCTGCCGCCTCGGCATCACGCATCCCGAGATCTACGGCATGCAGGTGCGCGCGATCATGGAGGCCGCCTGCACGGTCGCGGAGCAGGGCGTGCGCGTCGAGCCGGAGATCATGATCCCGCTCACCGGGACGATCGGCGAGATGAAGCTCACCTACGAGCAGACCAAGCGCATCGCCGACGGCGTGATCGCGGAGACCGGGGTCGCGGTGAAGTACGCGATCGGCACCATGATCGAGGTGCCGCGCGCCGCGCTCATCGCCGACCAGATCGCGCAGCACGCGGAGTTCTTCTCGTTCGGCACCAACGACCTCACGCAGATGACGTTCGGCTACAGCCGCGACGACGTCGCGAAGTTCCTGCCGGACTACCTGCAGAAGGGCCTCGTGCCCGCGGACCCGTTCTCGGTGCTCGACCAGGAAGGCGTGGGCGAGCTCGTGAAGCTCGGAATCGAGCGCGGCCGGCGCACGCGGCCCGATCTGAAGATCGGGATCTGCGGCGAGCACGGCGGCGAGCCGTCCTCCGTGGAGTTCTGCCACCGCGTCGGCATGACCTACGTGTCCTGCTCGCCGTTCATGATTCCCATCGCGCGCCTGGCCGCGGCGCAGGCCCGTATCAGAGAGATCGATGCACGTTAGAGGGGGCTTGGGGGTCCTTCAGTTGCGGGGCCCCCACGTTCAAGGGAGACAGTCGTGAAAATGTCCGGGGCTCGGATGGTGCTGGAGTGTCTCAAGCGCGAGGGCGTGGACACGATCTTCGGCCTGCCCGGCGGCGCCGTGCTGCCGATCTACGACGTGCTCTACGACTTCGAGGGCATCCGGCACATCCTGGTCCGCCAGGAAGCCGCCGCGGGCCACGCGGCCGAGGGCTACGCGCGCACGACCGGGAAGGTCGGCGTGTGCCTGGTGACCTCCGGCCCCGCGGCCACGAACCTCGTGACCGCGCTCCAGGACGCGATGATGGACTCGATCCCCATCGTGGCGTTCACGGGGCAGGTGCCCACGCACCTCATCGGCAACGACGCGTTCCAGGAGGCCGACAACGTCGGCATCACCCGCCCCTGCACCAAGCACAACTTCCTGGTGAAGGACGGCAAGGACATCGGGCCGATCATCCGCGAGGCCTTCCACATCGCGATCACCGGCCGGCCCGGGCCCGTGCACATCGACCTCCCGAAGGACGTGCTCGTGAAGGACGCCGAGCTGATCTGGCCGGAGCGCGTGCACCTGCGCTCCTACAACCCGACGCTCGACGGGCACCCGGGGCAGGTCAAGCGCGCGGCGAAGTCGATCGTGCGCGCGAAGCGGCCGGTGTTCTACGTGGGCGGCGGCACGATCTCCGCGGACGCGAGCCCCGAGCTGCGCGAGCTCGCCGAGCTCACGCAGGTGCCGCTCACCCAGACGCTCATGGGCCTCGGCGCCTTCCCGATGGCGCATCCGCTGTCGCTCGACATGCTCGGCATGCACGGCAGCTACTACGGCAACATGGCGGTGCACCACTCGGACTGCCTGGTCGCGATCGGCGCCCGCTTCGACGACCGGGTCACCGGCAGGGTCGACGCGTTCGCGCCCAACGCGGAGATCATCCACATCGACGTCGACCCCGCGTCGATCTCGAAGAACATCCCGGTCGCCGTGCCGATCGTGGGCGACTGCAAGCGCGTGCTCGCGAAGCTCGTCGAGGCCGTGCGCGAGGAGCTCACGCAGGAGGTCCCGGCGGCCGTCCGCGAGGCGCGCGCGCAGTGGGCGGAGCAGATCGCGGGCTGGAAGCGCGACTTCCCCTTCCGGTACGACTGGAGCGACACGGTCATCAAGCCGCAGTACGTGATGCAGGAGATCTCGCGCCTCACCGACGGCGACGCGTTCGTGGTGACGGGCGTCGGTCAGCACCAGATGTGGGCGGCGCAGTACTACCGCTTCAAGGAGCCGCGGCGCTGGTGCACCTCCGGCGGGCTCGGGACGATGGGCTACGGGCTGCCGACAGCCATGGGCGTGCAGGCCGCGCATCCGGGCAAGCTCGTCATCAACATCGACGGCGACGGGTCGTTCCAGATGAACAGCCAGGAGATGGCGACGTGCTTCACGGAGCACCTGCCCGTGAAGACCGTCATCATCAACAACAGCGGGCACGGCATGGTGCGGCAGTGGCAGCGCATCATCTACAAGGAGCGCTACTGCGCGATCGACCTGCCGAACATCCCCGACTGGGTGAAGCTCGCGGAAGCCTACGGCTGCGTCGGCCTCCGCGTGTCGAAGCCGAGCGAGCTCGCCTCCGCGATCGAGCAGATGATCAAGACTCCCGCGCCCGTGATCCTCGACGTCATCGTCGACAAGGACGAGTGCGTGTTCCCGATGGTGCCCGCGGGCGGCGCCAACACCGACATGATCCTCGTACCGCCGACCCGCGAGGTCCGCGACAGGGCCGCCAAGTCGCAGACGGGATTCTGATGAGCGCCACCAACGGCAGCAGCGAGCCGCGCAAGCACACGATCTCGGTGCTCGTGGAGAACCGGTTCGGCGTGCTCTCGCGCGTCGCCGGGCTCTTCTCCGCGCGCGGCTACAACATCGAGAGCCTCTCGGTCGGCGAGACGCTCGACCCCGCGGTCTCGCGCATGACGCTGGTCGTGCGCGGTGACGAGTTCGTCATCGAGCAGGTGACCAAGCAGCTGCACAAGCTGATCGACGTCATCAAGGTGTCGGACCTCACCGACGACAGCCACGTGGAGCGCGAGCTCGTGCTCATCCGCGTGAACGCGGAGCCGCAGCATCGCGCGGAGATCCTGAGGACGGCCGACATCTTCCGCGCGAAGGTCGTCGACGTCACGCAGGTCTCGTTCATCCTCGAAGCCACGGGCGACGAGGGCAAGATCGAGGCACTCATCGAGCTCCTCCGCCCCATGGGCATCCAGGAGATCGTGCGTACGGGCAAGGTGGCGATCGCCCGCGGTCCGAAGGGCAAGGCGGCGCGCAAGGTGGAACCCCAGAAGCGTGCACGCCCGGTGGACGATCCGCGCGTGGTGGGCTTCGCAGACTAACGACAGGAAAGGACACACGACGGACATGCCGGCCAAGATCTACTACGACCAGGACGCGGACCTCGGGCTGCTCAAGGGCAAGAAGATCGCCATCATCGGGTATGGCAGCCAGGGGCACGCGCACGCGCTGAACCTGCGCGACTCGGGCCAGGACGTCGTCGTCGGGCTCTACCAGGGCTCGAAGAGCGCCGCCCGCGCCGAGAAGGACGGGCTGCGGGTGGCGATGGTCGCGGACGCCGCCAGGATGGCCGAGGTCGTGATGATCCTGCTCCCCGACCAGACCCAGCGCGCGGTCTTCGAGTCCGAGATCAAGCAGGGGCTCGGCAAGGGCAAGATGCTGATGTTCGCCCACGGCTTCAACATCCACTTCAACCAGGTCACGCCCCCGCCCGACGTGGACGTGGCGATGATCGCGCCGAAGGCCCCGGGCCACGTGATGCGCGACCTCTTCACGCAGGGCCCCGGTGTGCCCGGCCTGGTGGCCGTGCAGCAGGACGTCACCGGCAAGGCGCGCGACATCGCGCTCGCGTACGGCAAGGGCGTCGGCTGCACGCGCGCGGGCGTCATCGAGACGACGTTCAAGGAAGAGACGGAGACCGACCTCTTCGGGGAGCAGGTCGCGCTCTGCGGCGGCATCTCGCACCTCATCAAGGGCGCGTTCGAGACGCTGTGCGAGGCGGGCTACCAGCCCGAGGTGGCGTACTTCGAGTGCATGCACGAGATGAAGCTGATCGTCGACCTCTTCTACCAGGGCGGCCTCGCGTACATGCGCTACTCGGTGTCGGACACGGCCGAGTACGGCGACTACACGCGCGGTCCGCGCATCGTGACCGACGCCACGAAGGCCGAGATGAAGAAGATCCTCGGCGAGATCCAGTCGGGCCAGTTCGCGCGCGAGTTCGTGCTGGAGAACATGGCGAACCGGGCGGGCTTCCTCGCGATGCGCCGGCGCGACGCCGACCATCAGATCGAGGAGGTCGGCAAGCGCCTGCGCTCGATGATGTCCTGGATCAAGCCGCCGCGGGAGTAGCGCGTCATGGGGAAGCTGCCGATCGCTCGGGAAGGCTGGCCGTTCGTCCTGGTGCCGGGCGCGCTCGCGCTGGCGTCCGCGCTGCTCGGCCGGCGGATGCTCGCCCTCCCGTTCGCGGCGGCGTCCCTCGCGTCGCTCGGGTTCTTCCGTGATCCCGAGCGCGCCGTGCCCACCTCCGCCACCGCCGTGCTCTCGCCCGCCGACGGGCGGGTGACGACGGTGGACGAGGCCGTCGATCCGTTCGTCGGGGCCGCGGTGCGGGTCTCGATCTTTCTTTCGCCGCTCGACGTCCACGTCAACCGGGCGCCGATCAGCGGGCTCGTGGTCGACACGGCGTACACCCCGGGCCGCTTCGTGGCGGCCTACAGCCCCGACGCCGCCGAGGTGAACGAGCGCTGCACGATCCGCATCCAGGGCGAGGCCGCACGCGTCACGGTCGTGCAGATCGCCGGCGTGGTGGCGCGGCGGATCGTCTGTCGGGTCGGGGCGGGCGACAAGCTGGAGCAGGGACAGCGCTTCGGGCTCATCCGCTTCGGCTCGCGCACCGACTGCTACATGCCGCGCGGCACGCAGATCCACGTGGCGCCGGGCGACCGGGTCACCGGCGGCGTGACGGTGCTGGGGACGCTCGCGTGATCCGACGGCGGCACGGCAAGGCGGCACGGCGCCGGCGCTGGGAAGGGCTCCGCGAGAAGCGCAGCCGCTCGATCTTCCTGCTCCCGAGCCTGCTCACGACGGCGAACCTGTTCTGCGGGTTCCTCGCGATGCTCCTCACCGTGCAGGGGCGCTACGTCGACGCCGCCGTCGCGATCTTCGTCGCGATGGTCATGGACCTGCTCGACGGGCGCGTCGCGCGCCTGATGAAGGCCACGAGCCAGTTCGGCGTGGAGTACGACTCGCTCGCGGACGTGGTCTCGTTCGGCGTGGCGCCCGCCTTCCTGGTCTATGCGTTCGCGCTCTCGGGGCTCGGGCGCCCGGCGTGGTTCGCCGCGTTCCTGTTCGTGATCTGCGCGGCGCTGCGGCTGGCGCGGTTCAACGTCTACACGGGCGTGACCGACAAGCGGTACTTCATCGGGCTCTCGACGCCGGCGGCGTCGGGCGTCGTGGGCGCCACCGTGATCTTCCTGCAGGGCGCGCCGCCGCCGCACGGCGTTGCGGTCGCGCTGGCGATCGGAACGTACCTCGTCGCGCTGCTCATGGTCTCGACGTTCAAGTACTGGAGCTTCAAGGAAGTGGGATGGGCCCAGCGCCATCCGGCGCAGACCCTGCTGGTCGTCGTCCTCGGCGTCATGATCGTGGCGACGAACCCGGAGCTCTTCCTCTTCATCATCCTCACCGGCTACGCGGTATCGGGCCCCGTTCGCCGCGTGGTGGTCGGCCACACGCCGGCGCCGGAGACGGCCGTGACACCGCTCAAAGACACGCCGTGACCCCATCGGGCACGCGCAGGAGGTTCCGCTCATGGATCGGGTGATCATCTTCGACACGACGCTTCGGGACGGCGAGCAGTCGCCGGGCTTCTCGATGAACAGCGCGGAGAAGCTGGAGATGGCGCGGCAGCTCGCGCGCCTGAAGGTGGACGTCATCGAAGCGGGCTTCCCGATCTCCTCGGACGAGGACTTCGAGGCCACGCGCGAGGTCGCGCGCCAGGTGGGCACGCTCGACGGCGCGCCCAGCATCTGCGGGCTCAGCCGCGTGGGCCTCGGCGACATCGACCGCTGCTGGGAGGCGGTGAAGTACGCGAAGCGGCCGCGCATCCACACGTTCGTCGCCACCTCCGACATCCACCTCAAGTACAAGCTGCGCAAGTCGCGCGCGGAGATCCTCAAGGCGGCCGAGGAGGCGGTGAAGCACGCCCGCGGCTACTGCGAGGACGTCGAGTTCTCGCCCGAGGACGCCTCGCGCTCCGACTTCGACTACATGTGCGACGTGCTCGACGCGGTGATCTCCGCGGGTGCGCGCACGATCAACATCCCGGACACCGTCGGGTACGCGATCCCGCAGGAGTGGGGCCAGCGCATCGCGAGCATCCGCGAGCGCCTCAAGCGCCACGAGGGCAGGTACGTCCTCTCGGTGCACTGCCACAACGACCTCGGGCAGGCGGTGGCGAACTCCGTGACCGGCGTCCTGAACGGCGCACGGCAGATCGAGTGCACCATCAACGGCATCGGCGAGCGCGCGGGCAACGCCTCCCTCGAGGAGATCGTGATGGCGCTCCGCACGCGCAAGGACTTCTTCAACGTGGAGACGGGCGTCAAGACGGACGAGATCTTCAAGACCTCGCGCCTGCTCTCGCACATCACCGGCATCCACGTGCAGCCCAACAAGGCCATCGTGGGCGAGAACGCGTTCGCGCACGAGGCGGGCATCCACCAGGACGGCGTGCTCAAGGAGAAGTCGACGTACGAGATCATGGTGCCCGAGCACATCGGGCGGCCGTCGAACAAGCTCGTGCTCGGCAAGCACTCGGGCCGCGCCGCGCTCAACAGCCGCCTCAAGGAGCTCGGCTTCGAGCTGCCGCCCGGTGACATCGACCGCGCGTTCAAGAAGTTCAAGGACCTCGCGGACCGCAAGAAGGAGGTCTACGACGAGGACCTCATGGCGATCGTCACCGACGAGGCGACGCAGACGCCGGAGACCTACACGCTGGACTACCTCCACGTGCTCAGCGGCACCGGCGTCGTGCCCTCGGCGACCGTGAAGCTGATTCGCGACGGCCAGACGTTCCAGGATTCCGGCATCGGCGACGGCCCGGTCGACGCGGTGCTCGCGGCGATCGACGCCATCACCGGCGTGAAGGGCAAGATGCAGGACTACGCGCTCCGCGCGGCGACGGCGGGCAAGGACGCGATCGGCGAAGTGTCGGTGAAGGTCGACTTCGACGGCACCGTCGTGGCGGGCAAGGGCTCGTCGACCGACGTGATCGAGGCGAGCGCACGCGCGTACCTCAACGCGATCAACCGGCTGCTCCAGACGACCGGACAGCGTGTCAAGGAGGCGGGGATTTGACCCACCGCATCGCGGTCCTGCCCGGCGACGGCATCGGCAGGGAAGTGACGGCCGAGGCCGTCAAGGTGCTGAAGGCGGTCACGCGGCAGGCGGGGGTGACGATCGAGCTGGACGAGGCGCTGGTCGGCGGCGCGGCGATCGACGCGACCGGCACGCCGCTGCCGCCGGCCACGCTCGAGCTGTGCCGGACGGCCAGGGCGATCATGTTCGGGTCGGTCGGCGGGCCGAAGTGGGACGCGCTGCCGCAGGAGCAGAAGCCCGAGCGCGGGCTGCTCGGCCTCCGCAAGGAGCTCGACCTCTACGCGAACCTGCGGCCCGCGAAGACGTTCCCGATGCTGGTCGACTCCTCACCGCTCAAGCGGTCGGTGGTCGAAGGCACGGACCTCATGGTGATCCGCGAGCTCACGGGCGGCCTCTACTTCGGCGAGCCGCGCGGGATCGAGACGTTCGCGGACGGCGGGGCGCGCGCGGTGAACACGATGGCGTACACCTCGCGCGAGATCGAGCGCATCGTGCGCATCGGCTTCGACGTCGCGCGCAAGCGGCGCAAGAAGCTCGCCTCGGTCGACAAGGCGAACGTGCTGATCGTCTCGCAGCTCTGGCGGGACGTGACCAATCGCGTGGCCACGGAGTTCCCGGACGTGACGCTCGAGCACGTGCTCGTCGACAACTGCGCGATGGAGCTGGTTGCGCGCCCGACGCGCTTCGACACGATCGTCACCGAGAACACCTTCGGCGACATCCTCTCGGACGAGGCGGCGATCCTCGTGGGCTCGCTCGGCATGCTGCCGTCGGCGTCCCTCGGCGGCGCCGTCGCGCTCTACGAGCCCGTGCACGGCACCGCGCCGGACATCGCGGGCCAGGGCGTCGCGAACCCGATCGCGGCGATCCTGTCCGCGGGGATGCTGCTGAAGTACTCGCTCGAGCTGGGGAGCCATGCCGACCGCGTGGACGCGGCCGTGCTGCGCGTGCTCGACCAGGGCTATCGCACGAAGGACATCGCGGCCGCCGGCACGAAGGTCGTCGGCACCGCGGAGATGGGCGACCTCGTGGTCAAGGAGCTGGAGGCGAGCGCCTGATGGCGAGCGGCGTGACGGTGGCGGTGGTCGGGGCGACCGGCGCGGCGGGGCAGACCACGCTGCGGATCCTGGAGGAGCGCAAGTTCCCGGTGCGCGAGCTGCGGTGCTTCGCGTCCGAGCGCTCCCTCGGCAAGACCGTCCTGTTCGCGGGGGAGCAGGTCCCGATCCGCCGCGTCGAGGCCGGCGCGTTCAAGGGCGTCGACGTCGCGTTCTGCTCGGCGGGCTCCGCGCAGTCGCGAGAGTACGCGCCGATCATCCGGAAGGACGGCGCGGTGATCGTGGACAAGTCCAACGCCTTCCGCATGGATCCGAAGGTCCCCCTGGTGGTGCCGGAGATCAACCCGCATGCCGCGAAGCGCCACGAGGGCATCCTCGCGTGCCCGAACTGCACGACGATCGTCACCGTGATGCCGCTCAAGCCGCTGCACGACGCCGCGCGCCTCACGCGCGTGGTGGCGACGAGCTTCCAGGCCGTCTCCGGCGCCGGGGTGAACGGCATCGCCGAGCTGCGCGAGCAGACGCTCGCGTGGGCGCGCGGCGAGGCGATCACCCCGAAGCACTTTCCCCACCAGATCGCGTTCAACCTGCTGCCGCACATCGACACCTTCCAGGCGGACGGCTACACCGGCGAGGAGAAGAAGCTCGTCAACGAGCTGCGCAAGATCCTCGAGCTGCCGGAGCTGCTCGTGGCGCCGACGACGGTGCGCGTGCCCGTCTTCACGTGTCACTCGATCTCGGTGAACGCGGAGACCGAGCGCAAGGTGACGGCGGCGGACGCGAAGCAGCTCTTCGCGGGCTTCCCCGGGCTCAAGCTCTGGGACGATCCCGCCGCGGCGAGGTACCCGATGCCGATCACGGTCGAGGGCCAGGACGACTGCTACGTCGGCCGCGTGCGTGAAGACCTGTCGCATCCGCGCGCCGTCAGCTTCTGGGTCGTCGGCGACCAGCTCCGCAAGGGCGCCGCGACCAACGCCGTGCAGATCGCCGAGCTCCTGCTCTAACAGCCCATTGAGCATGGGGGCCCCGCAACTGAGGACCCCCACCCCCCCTGCGCGGATCGTCCGGCTCGAGCTCGCGTACGACGGCACCGCGTACGCGGGATGGCAGGTCCAGCCCGACGTGCCGACGGTGCAGGGGACGGTCCTCGCCGCCGCCCGGACCGTCCTCGGCGACCCGGTGAAGCTCACGGGCGCCAGCCGCACCGACGCCGGCGTCCACGCACTCCGCCAGGTCGCGTCGCTCACGACGGGCGCGGCGCTCCCCGCCGCCTCGATCGCCCGGGCGCTCAACGCCACGCTGCCCGCCGACGTCCGCGTGCTGGAGGCGTGCGAGGCACCGGCGGACTTCGACGCCCGCCGTCATGCGCGCGGCAAGCGCTATGCCTACCTCCTCGATACGGGCCGCGTGGCCGCGCCGCTTCTGCGCCGCTATGCGTGGCACGTCCCGCAGCCGCTCGCGCTCGAGGCGATGCGCGCGGCGCTCGCCGCCGCGCGGGGCGCGCACGACTTCAGCGCGTTCTGCGCCGCGCCCGGCCGTCACGCCATGCCGGTGTGCCACGTGCGCGCGGTGCACGTGCGGCGCCGCAAGCACCTGGTCGCGATCGTGATCGGCGCGGACCGCTTCCTGCACCACATGGTCCGCAACCTCGTCGGCAGCGCGGTCGCGGTCGCCCGCGGCGCGCACGATCCCGCCTGGTTCGCGGCGGTCCTGGCGGGCCGCGACCGCCGGGCCGCCGGCGTGACGGCGCCGGCGCACGGCCTGAGCCTGATCCGCGTTCTCTATTTGCCGGTACGCTGTGCGTAGTAGTGTGCGAGCGCGGGCGTGCCCGCGCCGGAAAGGGGCGACGCCCCCTCCGGGGGGAGATCATGCGGAGCTATTTGAAGCTCAGGGGCGGCCGCGTCGAGGAAGTCTCCGGCGAGGTCGTCCGGGAGCAACCCCTCACGGTCTACGTCGACGGCGCGCGCTTCCTCACGCTGCTGTGCTCGCCGATGCAGCTCGACGCGCTCGTCCTCGGCTACCTCTGGATGGAGAAGGTGATCGAGCGGCGTGACGACGTCGTGTCCCTCGCCGTCTCGCCCGTCGACGGCCGCGCGGACGTCGCGCTGCGGGCGCCCGTGGCGCTGCCGACCGAGCGCATCCTCACGTCGGGGTGCGGCGGCGGCATCACGTTCCGCATCGACCACCGGCTCTTCCCGCGGCTGCGCTCGGACCTGCGCGTGCCCGCGGCGGCGCTGTCCCACCGCATGAAGGACCTGTTCGACGCCGCCGTGCACTACAAGGAGTCGCGCGGCATCCACGGCGCGGCGCTGGCGGATGCCGGCGGCCTCCTCGTGGTCGCGGAGGACGTCGGCCGGCACAACGCGATCGACAAGGTGAAGGGGGAGGCGCTGTTGCGCGACCTGCCGACGGAGGACCTCATCCTGCTCTCGACCGGGCGCGTGTCGTCCGAGATGTTGCTGAAGGCCGCCCGCATGGGCGTGCCGCTCGTCGCCTCGCGGACGTCGCCGACCGAAATGGCGGTCGCGCTCGCGGAACAGCTCAACGTCACCGTCTGCGGGTACGTCCGCCCGGACGGACTGAACATCTACGCCGGCGACGCCGTGGTCCAGGACGTCGAATGACCGAGGCCGAAGGTTCGGGCTCGCTCGACGAGCGTGCGTATCGGCGGCGTTTTCGCGACAAGGGCAACAAGCGCCAGGACTGGGCCGTCGACGCCCTTCGTGAGGCGCTCGCCAGTCTCGGGGACCCGGACCGGGTGGACCGGCTGCTCTTCGACCTCGGCCGGTACTACAACCCGTTGACCGACGCCCCGATCGTCGACATGCCGACCCGCAAGCGGGTGGCACAGCTGCTCCGCGCGGGGGAGACCGGGCCGGCGCACGACCTGCTGGCGGCCTGCCTGGACCGGTACCGGGGCGGCATCGACGACGGGCTCGGCCCCTCCCGGGCCGACCCGTAGTACCGCGCCGCATTCCTGACGCTACCTACCTTGACTTCGCGGTCTGACCGGCCCTAATCTCCGCGCCAACGTGCGCAGAGCTTTTCCTCACCCATGGTGGAGGTCGCGGTCATGACGCTCAGCCTCACCGAGTGGCTCCAGCAGAACCGCCTCGTCGTCGTCTCGGTCGATCCTGCGAAGCAGCGCGTACGCCTCAAAGGTGTCGCCGACGTGTGCACCGACGTGTCGTGCTCGGAGCGAACGGTGATCGTGACCGAGGACGACCGGCACGCCGGCCTCGGCGCGCTCAACGCGGGCGACATCGTGCGGCTGGACGGCGGGAGCCCGGGGCAGCCCGAGCGCATCGTCATCGTCCGGCGCGTCTGGGAAGAGCTGACGAGCCCCGAATTCTAGGAGGAACGCATGAGCCTGTCACGACGTGACTTCCTGAAGATCGGTAGCGCGAGCGCCGCAGGCGTGGCGGCGGGCGCGGGGCTCGACCTCGCACCGGTCGAAGCCGCGGCCACGGGCCTCAAGATCAAGGAGGCGAAGGCCGTCGCGAGCGTCTGCCCGTACTGCGCGGTCGGCTGCGGCCAGCTCATCTTCGCCAAGGACGGCAAGATCATCGACATCGAGGGCAACCCGGACACGCCGCACACGCTCGGGCGCCTCTGCCCGAAGGGCGCGGCCACGATCCAGCTCTCGAACAACCCGCTGCGCCCGACGAAGGCGCTCTATCGCGCGCCGGGCTCCGACAAGTGGGAAGAGAAGCCGCTCGACTGGATGTACGAGCAGATCACCAAGCGCTACTACGACACCCGCGAGAAGCACTTCATCGAGAAGGAGAAGAACAAGGACGGCCAGGAGGTGGTGGTGAACCGCCTCGAGGCGATCGCCTCGCTCGGCTCCGCGTGCATCGACAACGAGGAGTGCTACCTGCTGACGAAGCTCAACCGTACGTTGGGCATCGTCTACCACGAGCATCAAGCCAGGGTCTGACACAGCGCCACGGTCCCAGCTTTGGGGACCACGTTCGGGCGGGGCGCGATGACCACGAATCTCATCGACATCCAGAACGCGGACGTCGTCATGGCGACGTCGAACATGGCCGAGAACCACCCGGTGGGCTTCCAGTGGGTGATGAAGGCCAAGGAGCGCGGCGCGAAGATCATCCACGTCGATCCCCGGTTCACGCGCACCAGCGCGGCCGCCGACATCCACGTGCCGATGCGGTCGGGCACGAACATCGTGTTCTTCGGCGGGATGATCAATTACGCGATCCAGCACAACCTCTTCTTCCGGGACTACGTCGTCCACTACACGAACGCCTCGTTCCTCATCGACCCGGCGTTCAAGACGCCCACCGACCTCGACGGGCTCTTCACGGGGTGGGACGAGTCGAAGAGAAGCTACGACCGCTCGAGCTGGAAGTACCAGCTCGACGCGGACGGCAACCCGAAGCGCGACAATTCGCTGAAGGACCCGAACACGGTCTTCCAGCTCCTCAAGCGCCACTACGCGCGCTACACGCTCGACATGGTCGAGCGCGTGTGCGGCATCCCGAAGGCGAAGTTCGAAGAGGTCTCGACGCTCTTCTGCGGCAATTCCGGCCCCGACAAGACGGGGACGATCACGTACGCGCTGAACCTCACGCAGCACACGAACGGCGTCGAGAACATCCGCTGCCTGGCGATGCTGCAGCTGCTCCTCGGCAACATCGGCCGTCCGGGCGGCGGCATCGTCGCCCTCCGCGGCCACGCGAACGTGCAGGGCGCGACGGACCTCGAGCTGCTCTACCACGAGCTCCCCGGCTACCTCCCGATGCCGCTGCGCGATGCGCACCCCGATCTGAAGACCTACCTGGAGAAGGAGACCCCGAAGGGCGGCTTCTGGGTGAACCGGCCGAAGTTCATGGTCAGCCTGCTCAAGGCCTTCTACGGCGATGCCGCCACGAAGGACAACGACTTCGGCTACCACTGGCTGCCCAAGCGCGCATCCGCGGACGCGTACAGCCACCAGCACATGTTCGTCGACATGTTCCACGGCAAGATCAAGGGCTTCCTGGCCGACGGGCAGAACCCGGCGGTGGGCGGCCCGAACGCCAAGCTCGCGCGCGCGGCCATGGGCAAGCTGGAGTGGATGGTCGTCGCCGACATCTTCCTCACGGAGACCGCGGAGTTCTGGAAGGCGCCGGGCACCGATCCGAAGAGCATCGCCACCGAGGTCTTCTTCCTGCCGATGGCGCCCGCGGCGGAGAAGGACGGCTCGCTGACCAACACCATGCGGCTCATCCAGTGGCACGACGCCGCCGTGAAGCCGCCGGGGGACGTCACCACCGACGCGGACTTCTTCTGCCGGCTCGCGAACCAGCTCAAGCAGCTCTACGCGACGTCGAAGAAGGAGCGGGACAAGGGCTTCCTCGCCGCGAGCTTCACGTACGGCGACAAGCCCAACCATCCCGACATGGTCCAGGTGCTGAAGGAGATCAACGGCTACGCGACCGAGGACATCACCGACAAGGACGGCAAGGTCGTCTACAAGAAGGGCCAGCCGCTCAACACGTTCGCGCACCTCACCGACGACGGCAAGACGAACTCCGGCTGCTGGATCTACACCGGCGTGGTGGTGCAGGGCCCGGACGGCAACCTCGTGAACAAGGCGGCCTCGCGCAAGCCCGCCACGACGGACGACTACCTCGGCCACGGCTGGGGCTTCGCGTGGCCGGCGAACCGCCGGATCATCTACAACCGTGCCGCGGCGGACCTCAACGGCAAGCCGTGGAGCGAGAAGAAGAAGCTCATCTGGTGGGACGAGACCCAGCCCGGCCTGAAGCCCGACGACCCGAAGGGCAAGTGGGTCGGGATGGACGTGCCGGACTTCAACGCGTTCCTCGCGCCGAGCGCGAAGAACGGCGACAAGCCGTTCATCATGCGCGCCGACCTCGTGGGCGCGTTCTTCGGCCCGCTGAACGACGGGCCGTTCCCCGAGCACTACGAGCCGATGGAATCGCCCACGAAGAACCTGCTGTCGAAGCGGCAGAACAACCCGGTCGTGAAGGTCTGGGAGGTCGCGGACGGAAAGAACGCGCTCGCGCCGGTGGGCTCGCCCGACTACCCGTACGTCATCACGACGTATCGTCTCACCGAGCACCATCTGTCGGGCGTCATGTCGCGGTACCTGCCCATGCTCGCGGAGCTGTACCACTCGCACTTCGCGGAGATCAGCCACGAGCTGGCGAAGGAGCTCGGCATCACGAACGGCGAGAAGGTCACGGTGTCGAGCCCCCGGGGCAAGGTGCACGTGACCGCGATGGTCACGAACCGCTTCAAGCCGTTCACGATCGACGGCAGGACCGTGCACCAGATCGGCGTGCCGTGGCACTGGGGCTGGAACGGCGTCGAAGGGCTGCCGGGCAGCAAGGGCGACATCACCAACGACCTCTCCGCCACCGTGGGTGACCCCAACGTCTACATCCAGGAGACCAAGGCCTTCCTCTGCAGCCTGAAGAAGGGGGTGGTGTGATGGCCCGCGCGCTCGCGATGTTCACCGACACCTCGCTCTGCATCGGATGTCGCGCCTGCCAGGTCGCCTGCAAGCAGTGGAACGAGCTCGGCGCCGAGGTGCCCGAGTGGACGGGCGGCTATCAGAACCACACGCATTTCACCGACAAGACGTTCCGCCTCGTGCGCTTCATCGAAGCGCCCGGCGCCGGGCCGAGCGGCGACCTCGCGTGGCTGCTCATGTCCGACGTCTGCAAGCACTGCGCGGACGCCGGCTGCCTGAACGCGTGCCCGACCGGCGCCATCTACCGGACCGAGCACGGCACCGTGAACATCAACCAGGACGTGTGCAACGGCTGCCGCTACTGCGTGTCGGCCTGCCCGTTCGGCGTGGTCAGCTTCAACGAGCAGGCGGGCACCGCCAGCAAGTGCACGTTCTGCAACGACCGCATCCACAACGGCCTCGGCCCCGCGTGCGCCAAGGCGTGTCCCACGGAGTCGATCCAGTTCGGCTTCCGCGACGACCTCGTCGCCAAGGCGGGCAAGCGGGTGGAGACGCTCAAGGGGATGGGCTTCAAGGAGGCGCAGCTCTACGGCGCGGACTCGAAGGGCTTCCTCGGCGGGTTGAACGCGTTCTTCCTGCTCCTCGGCAAGCCACAGACCTACGGCCTGCCGGAGAACCCGAAGCTGCCGCAGAAGAACATCTTCGTGGACTCGCTGCTCTCGGTCGGCTCCGCGCTCCTCGTGGGCGTGGGCGCCCTCATGGCCTTCCGCAGCCGCGGTGCCGGGAAGGAGGAGTAGAGATGCCGCTGCTCCAGTCCTCGCACTGGCCGTTCCTGATCGACGTCTACTTCTTCCTCGGCGGCGTCGCGGGCGGCGCGTTCGTCATCGCGACCGTGGCGGCGCTGGTGAACACCCGCGCCTATCGCGACGTCGTGCGCGCCGGCTACTACCTGGCGCTCGCGGCGCTCATCCCGTGCCCGGTCCTGCTCATCGTCGACCTCGGCGTGCCCGCGCGCTTCATGAACATGATGACGACGTTCAACCCGCAATCGCCGATGAGCATGGGGTCGTGGGCGCTGGGCGTCTTCGGCGTGTGCGTGGCGCTCGCGGTCCTCTTCACGATCCTCGAGGACCTCGGCAAGGCGGCCAACCTCTCGGGGCCCAGGCGCATCGTCGGCGTCGTCGGAGGGGCGGCCGGCTTCTTCGTCGCCGCGTATCCCGGCGTGCTGCTCGGCGCCACGGCGCGCCCGCTGTGGATCGACGGGCACGCGCTCGGCGCGCTGTTCCTCGCGGTGGGCGCGTCCACCGCCGCCGCCGCCATCGCGCTGATCCTCACGGTGGCCGGGCGGGCGCGCGGCGACGGCGCGACGGCGATCCGGCGCCTGACGGTGCTCGCGCTCCTCGTCCAGGGGCTCTCGCTCGTGATCTTCATCGTCGCGGTGCAGGGCGCGGGCTCGCCGGCGTCCGACCGCGCGCTCGCGCTGCTGATGAGCGGGCCGTTCAAGCTCACGTTCTGGGTCGGCGCGGTGATCGTCGGCATGGTGGCGCCGCTGCTGCTCGGCCTCGCGGACCTCAGGCGCCCGTCGTCGGCGCTCGGCGCGCTCACCGCGGTGATGGTGCTCGTCGGCGGCTTCCTCGTGAAGTACGTCATCATGGCGGCGGGCCAGGTCTGAGCTGACCGACCTTCGCGACGACTGGGCCGATCTCCTCACGCGCCGGCCCACCCTCGCGTCGACGCTCGTCCCCTACGAGCCCGTCGTTGACGCATGGGCGGCGTGGGCGCCGCCCGCCGAGCCCCCGGCGTGGGCGCGCGCCGGGTGCGAAGCGTCGTGGCGGAGCGAGCGGCCGCTGCTCGCCGGCGCCGCGCTCTTGCTGGCGCCGGCGGACGTCGAGGATCTCGTCGCGGTCGCGATGGAGGCCGTGACGGCCACGCGGCCCGAGGAGGCGGGGGGGATGCGCCGCCTCGCGGACGCGTGGGATGCGGGGGAGATCGAGATCCCCGCGTTCCTTCCGACACCCGGCGCGCTGGCCGAACGCGTGGCCCGGCCCCTGTCGATCCGGCCGGCGATCGCGGGATTCCTTTCGTACGCGGGCCTGCGCCCGGCGCTCGCGTGGCGTCTCGAGGGTGCGCGCGCGCACCTCGCCGACGGCGTCTGGACCCTCGGGGTGTGTCCCTTCTGCGGCGCACCGCCGGCGTTCGGCGACATCATCGAGGACGGCCGGCTCCAGCTCGTCTGCCACCTCTGCGCCGGGCGGTGGATCTTCTCGCGCGTGCGTTGTCCGCTTTGCGGCGCCGACGGCCCGCACGATCTGACCCGGCTGGAATCGGGCGGCGCGGACGAAGCGTATTTCGTGTCGGGATGCGCGCGCTGCCACGGCTACGTCAAGCAGGTCGACCGGCGCCAGCGCTGGAACGCCCGGGACGCGCTCGTCGAGGACTGGGGATCACCACACCTCGATCTGATCGCGCGCCGGGCGGGCTACTGGCGCCCCGTCCCCACGCTTCTCGAGGTGGCCAGCCCTCCCTAAGGTCCAGCAATTCCAGGGCGTTAGCCGCGATCACCTCACCGCGATATACATCGGGAATGTGGTAAAAATGCGTGATGCTCGCGCTCCTCGGTAACGTGGTCCTCATCGCCTACGCGTGCGCGACCGGGCTGTCGCTCGCCTACCTGGTCCAGCGCGAGGAGATCGTGCATCGTCTCGCGAGCCTGGCGACGCTCGCGGGCTGGATCGCGCATTCGATCGTGCTGATCGCGCTCGTGGTCGAGACCGGGCGCCCACCGCTGGGCGGGCTTCCCCAGGCCGTCTCCACCGCGGTGTGGGTCGTGGTGCTGCTCATGATGCTCGTCGAGCGGCAGTACAAGATGCCGGCGCTCGGCGCGTTCGTGCTTCCCGTCGTGGTCATCCTGAGCCTCAAGGCCTCCGCCGCGCGGCCCGCCGCGCTGGAGCAGATCGGACTCGCGTTCCGCGGCGCCTGGGTGTGGGTGCACATCGCACTCGCGATGATCGGCATCGCCGCATTCGTGCTGAATTTCGCCGGCGCGGTCATGTACCTGCTGCAGGAGCGCACGCTGAAGGCCAAGCGGACGGGCGCGTTCTACTACCGCCTGCCGGATCTGCAGACGCTCGACCGGCTGACGTATCGCACGCTCGCGCTCGGCTTTCCGTTCCTCACGACCGGGTTGATCCTCGGCGTGGTGTGGGCGCGCACGGCATGGGGAAGCGTCCTGACGTTCGATCCGCTCGCGAGCCTGTCGTTCGTGGCATGGGTCATCTACGCGGCCACGCTCGCCGGCCGCGCGGTGGCGGGCCTGCACGGCCGGCGCGCGGCGTACTTCGCGGTGTTCGGCTTCGGCGTCCTCGTGCTCACGCTGGGCGCCGGGTTCTTCCTGCCCGGGCGCCACGGCACCTGATGGCGCTCTTCGTCGCCGGCCTGAACCACCGCACGGCGCCCGTCGCGCTTCGCGAGCAGCTCGCGGTGGAAGAGGACAAGCTGCGCGAGCTCATCCGCGACGTGCACGCCACGGGGGTCGCGCGCGAGGCCGTGCTGATCTCCACCTGCAACCGGGTCGAGGTCTACGCGCTCGCCGAGGCGCCGGGCGAAGCGCGCGCCGCCATCTTCCGCCGGCTGTGCCAGCACCGTGGCGTCGACCTCGGCGCGGTGGAGCCGCATCTGTACACGCACGAGGAGGGCGAGGCGGTCCGGCACGCATTCCGGGTGGCCGCCAGCCTCGACTCGATGATGGTCGGGGAGCCGCAGATCCTCGGCCAGGTGAAAGACGCCTTCGCGCTCGCGCAGGCCTGCGAGACCGTCGGCCCCACGCTCCACACGCTGTTCTCGCAGGCGTTCGCGGTCGCCAAGAAGGTGCGCACGGAGACCGACATCGCGCGCCACGCGGTCTCGGTGTCGTTCGCGGCCGTCGAGCTCGCGAAGAAGATCTTCGCCGGCCTCCAGGGGCGGGCGGTGCTGCTGGTGGGCGCGGGGAAGATGAGCGAGCTCGCGGCCAAGCACCTCGTGGACCAGGGCGCGTTCCCGATCTACGTCGTGAACCGGACGTGGGCCCGCGCCCAGGAGATGGCGCGCGCGCTGTCCGGGACCGCGCTGCCGTTCGGTGAGCTCGACGTCGCGCTCGGCTCCGTGGACATCGTGGTGACCTCCACCGGCGCCCCCGAGCCCGTCATCCGGCGCGAGCTCGTGCAGACGGTGATGCACGAGCGGCGGGGGCGGCCGCTCTTCTTCATCGACATCGCGGTCCCGCGCGACGTCGAGGCGGCGGTCGAGACGCTCGCCGACGTGTACTGCTACGACATCGACGACCTCAAGCAGGTCGTGGACGCGAACCTGCGCGAGCGCGCCCGCGAGGCGCAGCGGGCGGAGGCGCTCGTCGACCGCGAGGTCGCGAAGTTCGCCGCGCGTCTCCGGGACGTCGAGGTGGTGCCGACGATCGTGTCGCTGCGCGAGCGGCTGGAGGCGATCCGCAGCGCCGAGCTCAAGCGCGCGCTCGCCCGGGTGCCCGGCGCGCCCGCGGAGACGCGCGAGGCGATGGAAGCGCTCTCCAGCGCGATCGTGAACAAGATCCTGCACGCGCCGATCACCAAGCTCCGCGAGTCGTCCCGCGCGGGCGCGGGCCGCTCCTGGACGACCCTCGTCCAGGAGCTCTTCGGCCTGGGGCGCCCGTCGTGATCCGCCTGGGCACGCGCGCGAGCGCGCTCGCCCTCGCGCAGGCGAACGCCGTCGCGCAGGCGCTGCGCGGGGCGGGGCACGAGGTCGAGATCGTGCCGATGCGCACCGAGGGCGACCGGCTCGCCTCCGCGCGGCTGGCGACCATCGGCGGCAAGGGCCTCTTCGTGCGCGAGATCGAGGACGCGCTGCTCGCGCACACGGTCGATCTCGCGGTGCACAGCCTCAAGGACCTGCCGGCGGACGTGCCGGCGGGCCTGGTCCTGGCGGCGTACCCGCCGCGTGAGGATCCGCGCGACGTGCTCGTGAGCCGTGGCCCCGGCGGGCTCGCCGCGCTGCCGCGCGGCGCGGTGGTCGGCACCTCGAGCCCGCGCCGCCGCGCGCTCCTGCTCGGCGCGCGCCCGGACCTCGCGGTGGAGCCGCTGCGCGGCAATGTCGACACGCGGCTCCGGAAGCTCGAGGAGGGGACCTGCGCCGCGACGATCCTCGCGTACGCGGGGCTTCGCCGCCTCGGGGTCGTGCCGCCGCACACCGAGCCGCTCGGCGTCGACGAGTTCGTCCCCGCGGTCGGGCAGGGCGTGCTCGGCCTCGAGGCGCGCGACGGGGACGACGCCGTCATCCGCGCGCTGGCGGCACTCGACGACGCGCGCACCCGCGCCTGCGCGCTGGCCGAGCGGAGCTTCCTCGCCCGCCTCGGCGCCTCCTGCGTGGCTCCGGTGGCCGCGCACGCGTCGCTGGACGGCGAGACGCTGCTCATGCGGGCGCTCGTGATCAGCGAGGATGGTGGCCGCCGCCTCCGGGAGCGCGGCACGGCCGCGCCCGGAGACGCCGCGGCGCTCGGACGGCGGCTGGCCGATAGCCTGCTCGCCCAGGGCGCCGCTTCCTTGGTGGCATTGACGCCGCGCGCGCCGGCGGCATGATGCGCCTGCCCGTACCACTGCGTTGAAAGGACCAGGACCGATGCCTCGGATGAGCTCCCCCACGGAAATGCGGCCCCTGCAGGGGCGAACGGTCGTGATCACGCGCGCCGCCGCTCAGGCGCAGAAGTTCGTGGACTTGCTCGAAGCGCAGGGCGCCCGCGTCCTCGCGGCCCCGACGATCGCGATCGAGCCCCCTCCCTCGTGGGAGGCGCTGGACGCCGCGCTGGACACGATCGACAGCTTCGCGTGGGTCGTGTTCACGAGCGTCAACGGCGTCGCCATGGTGGACCGGCGAGTCACCGCCCGGCGGCACGGCTGGACGGGCATCGGGCGCCGGCGCGTGGCGGCGATCGGCCCCGCGACGGCCGAGGCCCTCGCCGAGCATGGGGTCCGCGCCGACGTCGTGCCGGGGGAGTATCGGGCCGAGGGGCTCGTGGCGAGGCTGCGCGCCGAGCTGCGGCCGGGCGACCGCGTGCTGCTGCCGCGCGCGGCGCAGACGCGGGACGTGCTCGTCCAGGAGCTGCGGCGCGCGGGCGCGGAGATGGTGGACGTTCCCGTGTACGTCACGCGCAAGGTCGAGCGGGAGGCCGGCCGGCTTCGCGCGGCGCTGGCCTCCGGCAGCGTGCACGTGGTGACCTTCACCAGCTCGTCCACCGCGCGCAATTTCGCGGAGCTGTTCTCGGACGACGAGCGCCGCGCGCTGCTCAGCGGCGTGACGGTGGCGTCGATCGGGCCGATCACCGCCGCGACGGCCGCGGAGTACGGCCTCACCACCGACGTGATGCCGGGCGAGTACACGATCCCCGCGCTGACCCGCGCGCTCGTGGAGTATTTTCGGGCGATCCCCCGGCTGAACAGCGGACGCCGGCCGAAGAGGAGCGCCTGATGGCCCACGGCGTCTACCGGCCCCGCCGGCTCCGCGAGAAGCCGCTCCTCCGGAAGATGGTGCGGGAGACCGCGCTCGCGATCGACGACCTCGTCGCCCCGCTCTTCGTGGTGCACGGGCGCGGGGTGCGGAACGAGATCAGCACGATGCCCGGGCAGTACCAGCTCTCGATCGACGAGCTGGTGAAAGAGGCGAAGGACACCGCGAGCATGGGCATCCCCGCGATCCTGCTGTTCGGACTCCCGAGCGAGAAGGACCCGCGCGGGAGCGAGGCGTACGCGGACGACGGCATCGTGCAGCAGGCGGTGCGGGCGGTGAAGGACACGGTGCCGGACCTGCTCGTCATCACCGACGTGTGCCTGTGCGAGTACACGAGCCACGGGCATTGCGGGGTGGTCGAGGACGGCGTCGTCAAGAACGACACCACGCTGGAGCTGATCGCGCGCACGGCCGTGTCGCACGCGGAGGCGGGCGCCGACGTCGTGGCGCCGTCGGACATGATGGACGGGCGCGTGGGCGCGATCCGCGAGGCGCTCGACGAGACCTCGCTGGTCGAGACGCCGATCATGGCCTATTCCGCGAAGTACGCCTCGTGCTTCTACGGGCCGTTCCGCGAGGCCGCGCAATCGGCGCCGCAGTTCGGCGACCGCCGCTCCTACCAGATGGACCCGGCGAACGGGCTCGAGGCGCTGCGCGAGATCGCGCTCGACGTCGACGAGGGCGCCGACATCGTGATGGTCAAGCCCGCGCTGCCGTACCTCGACATCATCTCGCGCGCGAAGGCCGAGTTCGGGCTGCCGCTCGCGGCGTACTCGGTGTCGGGGGAGTACGCGATGATCCGCGCGGCGGGCCGTCTCGGATGGCTCGACGAGCAGTACGCGATGATGGAGGCGCTGGTGTCGATCAAGCGCGCGGGCGCCGACATCATCATCACGTACTTCGCGAAGGACGCGGTCCGCGCGCTCGAGCGCGGCATCGACACGCGCTGAAGGATCGCCGAGCGTGCGCATCTCCGCCAAGGGCGAGTACGCGATCAAGGCCGTGCTGGACCTCGCCCTGCATCGCGACCGCGACCTGATCCCCATCCAGGAGATCGCCGCGCGCCAGGGCATTCCCCAGCGCTACCTCGAGCAGGTGCTGCTCTCGCTCAAGCGCGCGGGGATCCTCACGTCCAAGCGCGGCGCCGCGGGGGGCTACCACCTCTCGTCCGCGCCGGAGGAGATCACCGTGGGCGCCGTGCTGCGCGCGGTGGAGGGCACGGCGGTGCCCTTCGAGCCGCAGGCGCGCCCGCGCAACGGGCACGGCGACGACCTGGCGGAGCTGTGGCGGCGGATCGGCGAGGCGGTCTCCGACGTGGTGGACCGGCTGACGTTCGGGGACCTGGCGGCGCGGGCGGCGCAGCGTCGAAGTGCGGCGCGCCCCATGTACCATATCTGAAGATGAGGGGCCGGACCTGAACATGGGGGGGCCGCACCCCTCACGACCCCCCCAAGCCCCCCCGGAGCTCGGCAGCCACTTCCCGCAGGTGTCTGTCGGCCGTCGTGTCGGAGGTCGCCAGTGAACATCGCGCAGTCGGTGCTCGAGATCATCGGACGCACGCCGATCGTCAAGCTGAATCGCGTGACCAAGCCGGGCGGCGCCACCGTGCTCGCCAAGCTCGAGGCGCGAAATCCGGGCGGCAGCGTCAAGGACCGTATCGGCGTCGCGATGGTCGAAGACGCCGAGCGGCACGGCACGCTGAAGCCGGGGGGCACGATCGTCGAGCCGACCAGCGGCAACACCGGCATCGGGCTCGCGATGGTCGCCGCCGTGAAGGGGTACCGCCTGATCCTGACGATGCCCGACGACATGAGCGTGGAGCGGCAGCGGCTGCTCGCGCGCTTCGGCGCGGAGATCCACCTCACGCCCGCGATCGAGGGGATGACCGGCGCGGTGTTCGCGGCGAGCGAGCTCGTGCGCGAGCATCCCGACTACTTCATGCCGCAGCAGTTCCAGAACGCGGCGAACCCCGACGTCCACCGCCGCACGACCGCGCTCGAGATCCTGGAGCAGACCGACGGGCGCCTCGACGCGTTCGTGGCGGGCGTGGGCACCGGGGGCACGATCACCGGCGTGGGCGAGGTGCTCAAGGACAAAGCGCCGGGCGTGCAGGTCATCGCGGTGGAGCCCGCGCGCTCCCCGGTGCTCTCGGGGGGGAAGTTCCGCCCGCACGCGATCCACGGCATCGGGGCGTCGTTCGTGCCGGGCGTGCTGAATCGCGCGGTGATCGACCGCATCATACAGGTGCGCGACGAAGACGCGACCGTGTGGTCCCGCCGGCTGTGCCGCGAGGAAGGACTGCTCGTCGGCGTGTCGGCGGGCGCGGCGGCCTTCGCGGCGTGCACGGTCGCCGCCGAGCTGCCGGCCGGCCGGGTCGTCGTGACGATTCTGCCGGACACCGGCGAACGTTACCTGAGCATGGGGTGAGCGAGCATGGCTGTGACGGTCTACATCCCGACGCCGTTCCGCCGCGCCACCAACAACCAGGACCGCGTGGAGACCACCGCGCGTGACGTCGGCGGCGCGCTCGACGAGCTCGAGCGCGCGTACGGCGGTCTCAAGGGGCTGGTGCGCAACGAGGCGGGCGAGCTCCACCGCCACGTGAACATCTACGTCAACGACGAGGCCATCGACGACCTCGGCGGGCTGGCGACCACCCTCAAGGACGGCGACGAAGTGAGCATCATCCCGGCCCTCGCCGGGGGCGCCGGGTGATCGTCACCCCCGACGAGATCACGCGCATCGAGGCGCAGGCGGTCGCGGAGTATCCCGCGGAGTCGTGCGGGGTGATCCTCACGCGCGGGGAGGACCGTCGCTTGATCCCGTGCCGCAACGTCCAGAACGACTTGCACGCACGCGATCCCGAGCGCTACCCTCGCGATGCGCGCACCGCGTACTACATCGACCCGGTCGACCTGCTGCGCATCGGCCGCCTGGAAGGGGAAGGGTTCGCCGTGGCCGTGATCTACCACTCGCACATCGACGCCGGCGCGTACTTCTCGGAGACCGACCGGCGCAACGCGATGATGGGCGACGAGCCGACGTATCCAGAGACGACCTACATCGTGACCTCGGTGGTCGAGCGGCGCGTGGACGCGATGGCGGCGTTCCGCTGGGACCCCATGAAGAAGGAGTTCGCGCCGGTGGAAGGATTCGATCGATGAAGCGGTCGCAGGAGCTGCTCAAGGCGGCGGAGCGGGTCATGCCGGGCGGCGTCAACAGCCCGGTGCGCGCGTATCGCGGGGTCGGCGGCACGCCACCGTTCATCGCGCGGGGCGAGGGGTCGCGGATCACCGACGTCGACGGCAAGAGCTACGTCGACTTCGTGGGCTCGTGGGGGCCGCTGATCCTCGGGCACGCGCCCGCCGCGGTCGTCGAGGCGATCGCGGAGACGGCGCGTCGCGGGACGAGCTACGGGGCGCCGACCGAGCTCGAAGTCCGGATGGCGGAAGCGATCGCCTCGGCGTATCCGTCGATGGAGGTCGTGCGGCTCGTGAGCTCCGGCACCGAGGCGGCGATGAGCGCGATCCGGCTCGCGCGCGGCGCGACCGGCCGCGACCTGCTCGTGAAGTTCGACGGCGGCTATCACGGCCACGCCGACAGCCTGCTCGTGAAGGCCGGCTCGGGCGGCGCGACCTTCTCGATCCCCGACAGCAAGGGCGTGCCCGCCGCGCTCGCGGCGCTGACGCTCACGCTCGAGTTCAACGACATCGCGGGCGTGCGCGAGCTCTTCCGCCAGCGGGGTGGGGAGATCTCCGCGGTGATCGTCGAGCCGGTCGCCGGCAACATGGGCGTGGTGCCGCCGGCGCCGGGCTTCCTCGAGGCCCTGCGGGAGGTGACGCAGGCGCACGGCGCGCTCCTGATCTTCGACGAGGTGATCACCGGCTTCCGGATCGCGTACGGCGGCGCGCAGGAGCGCTACGGCGTCCGGCCGGATCTCACGTGCCTCGGCAAGATCATCGGCGGCGGCCTGCCGGTGGGCGCGTACGGCGGCGCCCGCGAGATCATGGCCAACGTCGCGCCGCTCGGCGGTGTCTATCAGGCCGGCACGCTGTCCGGGAATCCGCTCGCGGTGACCGCGGGGCTCGCCACGCTCGCGGCGCTCCGCACCTCGGGCGTGTACGAGCGCCTGGAGCGGCTCGGCACGGTCGCGGAAGCCGGCCTCACGGAGGCGGCCCGCAAGGCCGGCGTGCCGCTGACGGTCAACCGGGTGGGCTCGATGATGACGGGGTTCTTCTGCGACGGCCCCGTCACCGACTACACCTCCGCGCGCCGCGCGGACACCAAGCGCTACGCGGCGTTCTTCCACCGCATGCTCGAGCTCGGCGTCTATCTGGCGCCGTCGCAGTTCGAGGCGGCGTTCGTCTCGCTCGCGCATTCCGAGGCGGATCTGGACCTCGCCGCGCGCGCGGCGGCGGAGGCGCTGAAAACGCTCTGAAGTATTGACGCCCTTCCGGGGCTGGTGATAGGGTTCACAAGGCTTCCAACCCCCCCAGGAGGGACGTTCGACTGTCCATGAGAGCGAAGGCGGGTGTAGGTGCGCTCGGCGCGGTCCTTCTCGCCGTTCTCGTGTTTCTGGCGCTGTCGTCCTGGAGCCGGCAACCCGCCGCGGCCAAGGCCTCCGTCCAGCCCATCGAATTCCCGCACAACGTCCATGTCGGGACCTACAAGATGGACTGCCAGTACTGTCACGCCGACGCCCGCCGCTCGGACTACGCCGGCCTGCCGTCGGTGGAGCGGTGCATGGGGTGTCACAAGATCACGGCGGCCGACAAGCCGGAGATCAAGAAGCTCGCGGAGTACGCGCAGAAGAACGAGCCGGTGCCGTGGGTGCGCGTCTTCAAGATGCCGGAGTTCACGTATTTCCCGCACAAGCCGCACATCCGGGCGGACGTGACGTGCCAGACGTGCCACGGCCCGATCGAGACCATGACGACCGCCGGCGGCACGACCGGCCCGCGCCTCGTCAACGACCTCCTGAATCTCACGGGCATGCGACCGGCGTCCCCGCCGCTCTCCATGGGCTGGTGCATCGACTGCCACCGCGAGCAGAACGCGACGAAGGGCATGAAGGCGCCCCTCGACTGCGTGACTTGCCATCATTGAACATGGGGGGCCGCAGGCGTGAGGACCCCCCAATCCCCCCTCGGCGCAGCGCCGTTTCGGGCGTGAGGCGGTCTCCATGAAGCGACGCGACTTCTTCAAGATCGTCACCACGGCGGGGGCCGCGGCCGCGACGGCCGGCTGTCAGGAGGCCGCCGAGAAGATCCTGCCGCTCGTGGTGCCCCACGATCAGCTGATCCCCGGCGTGGCGTCGTACTTCGCGACGGTGTGCCGCGAATGTCCCGCGGGCTGCGGCGTGCTCGCGAAGAACCGCGACGGCCGCGTGATCAAGCTCGAGGGCAACCCCGAGCACCCGGTGAACCACGGCGCGCTCTGCGGCCGCGGCCACGCCGCGCTGCAGCTGCTCTACCACCCCGACCGCTTCAACGGTCCGCAGCGCCGTGACGGCGGCGCGCTGCGGTCCGTGTCGTGGGACGACGCGCTCAAGGCGGTGTCGGAGCGGCTCGGCCAGGCGCGCGGAGCGGGGAAAGGCAAGATCGCGCTCGTCACCCAGCTCGAGAACGGCAGCCTCGGCGCCATCCTCGACAAGTGGACCCAGGCTGTCGGCGCGCGCCCGCGCGTGACCTACGAGCCGTTCGGTCACGAGGCGCAGCGCGCAGCCAACCGCGCGGTGTTCGGCCGCGACGCGGTGCCGTACCACGCGTTCGAGGACGCCGAGGTCGTGGTGTCCTTCGGCGCGGACTTCCTCGAGACGTGGGTCGACAACGTGGGGTACGCGCGCGGCTTCGCGCGCATGCACACCTTCCGCGGCGGCAAGGCGGGCACCTTCATCCACGTGGAGCCTCGGCAGTCGCTGACGGCCTCCAACGCGGACGAGTGGGTGCGGAACGCGCCCGGCACCGAAGACCTCGTCGCGCTCGCGGTCCTCAAGGTGCTGGTCACCGAGGGCGGCGCCGACAAGCGATTCGCGGACGCGGTGGCGGGGGTCGACCTCGCGAAGGCGGCCGCGGACAGCGGCGTGAGCGCCGACGCGATCAGGCACATCGCGCATTCCCTCGCGCACGCGAAGCCGGCGCTCGTCGTGGGCGGCGGCGCCGGCGTCACGGGCGCCAACGCGGTCGCGCTCCACACGGCGGTCGCGATGCTGAACGCCGCGCTCGGCACGGTCGGGAAGACGGTGCGGTTCGGTCCCGACCACGCCTACGCCCGCGTGACGCCGTACGCCGAGGTCGCCGGGCTCGTGCAGGCGATGGCCAACGGCGAGATCGACGTTCTGCTGCTCGGCCCGAACGTCAACCCGGCGTTCACACTGCCCGGCGGGCTCAAGTTCACGGATGCGGTGCAGAAGGTCGGCCTGGTGGCGAGCTTCGCCAGCCACCCCGACGAGACCACCGCGCTCGCCCACGTCGTGCTGCCCGGTACGCACTGGCTCGAGTCGTGGGGCGACTACTCGCCGCGCGAGGGCGTCACGGGCCTGATGCAGCCGGTGATGATGCCGATCCGCGACGCGCGGCCCTTCGGCGACGTGATGCTGGCGCTCGGCCGCGCCGCGCTCGGCGCCACCGAGGAAGGCAAGGGCCCGCTGCCGTGGGCGAGCGTCGAGGCCTACGTGAAGACGGCCTGGCAGCCGCTCGTGAAGGATCAGTGGCACGCCGCGCTCCAGCAGGGCGGCGCGTGGCGGGACACGCCCACGGCCGAGGCCGCCGCGCCGAAGCTCGGCGCGGTGACCGTGGCGCCCGCGAAGCTCGAGGGCGACGCGAACGGCCTCACCCTGCTGCCGTATCCCTCGTTCCGCTTCTTCGACGGCCGCAGCGCGGCGAGCGCGTGGCTGCAGGAGGTGCCCGACACGATCACGCAGGCCGCGTGGGACGCGTGGATCGAGGTCCCGGCGGAGGTCGCGCGCCGGCAGGGGATCCAGAACGGGGATGTGCTCAAGGTCTCGTCGCCGCACGGCTCGCTGGAGGCCCCCGCGTACGTGTCGCCGACGCTCCACCCGCAGGCCGTCGCGATGCCGATCGGCCACCGCTACGCGCCGTACCACGTGCGCAACGGCCGCTACGTCACCGCGACGTCCACCGCGACGAATCCGGTCGCGCTCCTGCCGGGCGCGCCGGAGGCCGGTGGCGGCGCCAGCTACGTCTCCGTGCGCGTCACGCTCGCCAAGACGGGTGCGCGCCGCCCGCTGGCGATCCTGCAGGCCACGCACGACCAGGACGATCGCCATCTCGTCCGGCACGTCGAGCTCGGCGCGGCGCGCGAGCAGGCCCTGCGCGGCAAGCGTGCCGCGCATCCGTACGCCGGCATGTATCCGCCCCAGGAGTACCCCGGCTATCGGTGGGGCCTCTCGATCGACGTGGACTCCTGCATCGGCTGCCAGGCCTGCGTGGTCGCGTGCATCGCCGAGAACAACATCCCGGTGGTCGGCAAGGCGCAGGCCTCCTACGGCCGCCAGCTGCACTGGCTGCGCATCGAGCGCTGGGCGGACGGCAAGCCCGAGCATCCGCACAACGCGTTCCTGCCGATGCTCTGCCAGCACTGCGAGATCGCGCCGTGCGAGCCGGTGTGCCCGGTGTTCGCGGCGTACCGCACCGACGAGGGCCTGAACGGGCAGGTCTACAACCGCTGCGTCGGCACCCGCTACTGCGGCAACAACTGCCCGTACCACGTGCGGCGGTTCAACTGGTTCAACTATGAGTTCCCGGCGCCGCTCGAGGTCCAACTCAACCCGGACGTCACCGTGCGCCAGCTCGGCATCATGGAGAAGTGCACGATGTGCGTGCAGCGCATCATCGCCGGCAAGGACCGGGCGCGCGACGCGAAGCGGACGGTGAAGGACGGCGACGTGATGACCGCCTGCCAGCAGACGTGCCCGACCGACGCGATCACGTTCGGCAACCTCAAAGACACCGCGAGCGTCGTGTACAAGCACCACCACGACCCGCGCGCGTACGAGGTGCTCGACGAGCTCGGCACGCGGCCGTCCGTCACCTATCTGAAGAAGGTCACGCGGGGACACGCCTGATGGCGACGGTGCCCGAGCCCCGCACGCCGAGCTTCGGCGACGTCAACCGCGACGTCATCTCGACCCTCCGCACGCCGGGCAACCTCTACTTCACCTGGATGTGCCTGATCGGGCTGCTCCTCGCGGGCTTCCTGCTCGCGTGGACGTACCAGATCTACATCGGCATGGGCGCGTCGGGGAAGCGCGCGCCCCAGATGTGGGCGATGTACATCACCACGTTCGTGTTCTGGATCGGTATCGGGCACGCGGGCACGCTGATCTCCGCGGTCCTCTACCTGTTCCGGGCGCGCTGGCGCACGTCGATCTATCGCGGCGCCGAGGCGATGACGATCTTCGCGGTCATGACCGCGGGGCTCTTCCCGCTGATCCACGCGGGCCGCATGTGGTACGCGTACTTCCTGCTGCCGTACCCGAACCAGCGCTACCTCTGGCCGAACTTCCGCTCGCCGCTCGTGTGGGACGTGTTCGCGATCTCGACCTACCTGAGCGTGAGCACGATCTTCTTCATCGTCGGCCTCGTCCCGGACATCGCCGCCCTGCGCGATCAGTCCACGGGCTGGCGGCGCCGGGTCTACGCCATGCTCGCGCTGGGCTGGGAGGGCTCGAACGACCAGTGGCGGCCGTACCGCCGCGCCTACGGCCTCTTCGCCGCGCTCGCCACGCCGCTCGTGCTCTCCGTCCACAGCGTGGTGTCGTGGGACTTCGCGATGGCCCTCGTCCCGGGCTGGCACTCGACGCTCTTCGCGCCCTTCTTCGTCGACGGCGCGATCTTCTCCGGCTTCGCGATGGTCGTCGTGCTCATCGTGCCCATGCGCTACTTCTTCCGCTGGCACGCCTACGTCACCGACCGGCACCTCGACTACATGGCCAAGCTCATCCTCACCACGGGCCTGGTCCTGACGTACTTCTACCTGTGCGAGATCTTCACCGCCTGGTACAGCGGCGACCACTTCGAGAAGGCCTCGCTGTTCTGGCGGGTCACCAAGGACTACGCGTGGGCGCTGTGGACCATGTACATCTGCAACTGCATCGTGCCGCTGATCCTGTTCTGGAAGCGCGCGCGCACGAGCATCCCCATCCTCTATACGGTGTCGATCGCCGTGCTCATCGGGATGTGGTTCGAGCGGTTCAACATCATCGTGCCGTCGCTCGCCCGCGACTTCTATCCGTACACGTGGGGCACGTACGTGCCGACCGCGACGGACTCCATGATCGTGGTGGGCAGCTTCGCGTTCTTCTTCCTCCTCTTCCTCGGCTTCATCCGGATCATGCCGTCGCTGTCGATCGTGGAAGTGAAGGAGACGCTGCCGCCGCCGATGAAGGAGCGCCATGGCCACCACCACTGAGTCAGTCGTCGGCGTGTTCGAGCACGTGGACACGACCGTGAAGGCGCTGGAGGAGCTTCGCGCCAAGGGCTACCACGACCTCACGGTCTACACGCCGGTGCCGGTCCACGAGATCGAGGACGTGCTCGAGCGCGACAAGCCCGTGAGCCCGGTGCGGCTGTTCACCCTGCTCGGCGCGCTCACCGGCACGGTCGCGGGCTTTCTGCTCACGATCTGGACCTCGATGCAGTGGGGCCTCATCGTCGGCGGCAAGCCGATCGCCTCGATCCCCCCGTTCGTGGTCATCGCCTTCGAGCTCACGATTCTCTTCGGCGGCGTCGCGACGCTCATCGGCCTGGTGACGCTCGGCCGGCTGCCGCGATTCCGGCCGACGAAGGCCTACGACCCGCGCTTCTCGCGTGACCGCTTCGGCGTCGCCGTGCACTGTGCGCCGGACCGCAGCGCCTCCGTGCGCCAGATCCTCCAGACGGCCGGCGCGGAAGAGGTGAAGGCCGTCGCATGATGAAATACGTCTTCATCCTGGTGCTCCTCCTGGTGGCCGGCGTCGCCGGCGTCATGGGCCTCGTGGTCGCCGTCCGCTTCGTCGACAACATGAGCCAGACGCCGGCGATCGTGACCGGGGAGCGCGTGTTCCCGATGCCGACGGGCGTGGTGGCGCGCGGCGGCACGGTGATCCTCCCGCGCGAGCAGCGTGAGCTGGCGGCGAAGCAGCCGAACCCGGTGAAGCCGACGCCCGACTCCGTCGCGATCGGCAAGGATCGGTACGTCACCTTCTGCGGGCCGTGTCACGGGCCCGAGGTGAAAGGCGGCGTGACCGGCCCGGTCTCGACGAAGTTCGTGCCGCCGCCGGACCTGACCAACGCGGACTTGCAGAGGGGCCGCACGGACGGCTACTGGCACAGCTACATCATGGCGGGCGGCGCCGTGATGCCCGCGTACGCCGAGGCGATGTCCTCCGAGGAGGCGTGGCACATCGTGAACTTCCTGCGGAGCGTGGCCGCGAGATGAGGGCGCTCTGGATCGTCCTCGCCGTGCTCGGCGCCGCCGCCTTCCTCTGGGGGCTCTCCGCGGATCCGCGCGGTGCCTGGTCTCTCTACCTCGTGAACCTCGTGTTCTTCTCGGGCATCGCCGCCACCGGCCCCGCGATCGCCGCCATGATGCAGCTCACGGAGGCGCGCTGGTCGCCGAGCGTGCGCCGGCTCGCGCTGACGACGGCGGGCTTCCTGCCGGTGTCGTTCGTGCTGTTCCTCGTGCTGTTCCTCGGGCGCGAGGATCTGTACTCCTGGGTCACGCAGCCGGTGGCGGTGAAGGCCGCGTGGCTGAACGTGCCGTTCTTCTTCGGGCGCACGCTGGTGCTGGCCGCCGCGCTGTTCCTGACCGCGTACGCGTTCATCCGCCGCCTCCTCGCCGACCCGATGCCGCAGGAGGAGGACCGCGAGCGCGCGCGCCGCAACCGGCTCGCGACGGTGCTGCTGATGCTGTGGCTGATCACGCTCTCGCTGTGGGGCTACGACCTGCTGATGTCGCTCGACCCCATCTGGTACAGCGGCCTCTTCGGCGGCTACTTCGTGGTGAGCGCGCTGTACACCGCGTTCGCGACGCTCTCCATCCTGAGCGTGTCGACCAACGCGCGCGGCGCGGCGTCGATTCCCGCGGCCGCCATCCAGGACGTCGCGAAGCTGCAGTTCGCGATGTCGGTCATGTGGATGTACTTCTTCTGGTCGCAGTACCTGGTCATCTGGTACGGCAACGTGCCGATCGAGACCCGGTTCTTCGTGAGCCGCTTCTTCGTGCAGCCGTGGCAGACGCTCGCCTGGGTGGTCTTCTTCCTCGGCTGGCTGATTCCGTTCGCGTACCTGCTCAAGCGTCTCACGGGGCGCCCCCCGTCGCGCCACACGCCGCTCGTGATCGTGGCGGTGATGGGCCTCGTCGGAATCTTCCTCGAGCGCGTGCTGGTCGTGTTCCCGTCCGTCTCGTCGGCGAACCGCCTGCCGCTCGGCCCGCGCGACCTGCTGATCACCGCGGGGTTCTTCGCGCTGTTCGTGCTCTCCCGGCGCTGGTTCATGGGCCGCTTCAAGCCCGTCCTCAATCTGCCGCATACCGGCGGGCATTAGCGACATGGGGGGTGCGGGACGCACCCCCCAAGCCCCCCACGCTCCGGCCGCCGAATGAATCGGCGTCCTGCGCGCGTGCCCATCGGGCCCGTGTGTCGACGACCCCGCGACTCGCCTGGACGACCCCGCAGCGTGCCCCACGCTGCCCGGTGTGTTCTGCGGTCTACAATGGGCCCGTGCTGACCGTCGAAGAGGCGCTCGAGCAGATTCTTTCCCGCGTGAAGACGCTGCCGGCCGAGCGCGTGCCGATTCTCTCCGCGCTCGGCCGGGCGCTCGCCGAGCCCATCGTGTCCGGTCGTGAGATTCCGCCCTGGGCGAACTCTTCCATGGACGGGTATGCCGTGCGCGCGGCGGATACCCATGCCGTCCCCGCCCGACTGACCGTCGTCGGGACCGTGACCGCCGGCGCCGTGCCCTCGCGGGACGTGCGGGCAGGGGAGGCCGTGCGGATCTTCACGGGCGCGCCACTGCCGCCGGGCGCCGATGCCGTCGTTCCGCAGGAAGACACCGACGCGGTCGACGGGCACGTCACGCTGAGGGCGGCGGTCGGGGTCGGCGACTCCGTGCGGCCGAGGGGCGAAGACCTGAAGGCCGGCGACGTGGTGCTGGAGCCGGGCGCCGCGCTCGGCCCCGCGGAGATCGGGCTCCTCGCCACCGTCGGCGTCAGCCAGGTGGCGGTGTACCGGCGGCCGCGCGTCGCGATCCTGTCGACCGGCAACGAGCTGGCGGAGCTCGGGCGCGAGCCGGGGCCCGGGCAGATCCCGAACACGAACAGCTACTCGCTCTTCGCGCAGGTGCGGGAGGCGGGCGGGGATCCGCTCAACCTCGGGATCGCGGCCGACCGGATGGAGTCCATCGAGGAGCGGCTGCGCTGGGGGGGGATGGCGGACGTCCTGCTCTCGTCCGCCGGCGTGTCGGTCGGTGACCTCGACCTGGTGCGCGACGCGCTCACGCGTGCCGGCGCCGCGCTCCACCTGTGGCAGGTGTCGATGCGTCCCGGGAAGCCGATCACGTTCGGTTCGATCGGCGAGCGGCCGGTGTTCGGACTGCCCGGCAATCCGGTCTCCGCGATGGTGACGTTCGAGCTGTTCGTACGCCCCGCGCTGCGCCGCCTGGCGGGGTTCCGCGCGATCCACCGCGGGCGGCTGCACGCCCGCGCGCTCGCGCCGATCGCGAATCCCGGCGTGCGCCGCGGCTATCTCCGCGTGACGCTCCATCGCGATCGGGCGGGATGGGGGGCCCGGCTCACGGGCGATCAGGGCTCGGCGATCCTGACGTCCATGGTCCGCGCCGACGGCCTCGCGGTCGTACCCGGCGATACTATCGTCCCGGCGGGTGGAGACGTCGAAGTCATTGTGTTTCGCGAGCTTGCGCAGGACTCCGTGTGAAGCGCCTCGAGCGGTCTCCGGCGCGAGCGCTTTTTGACTTCGTTTTCCACGCTGTGCTACGGTCGCGCGCGATGCCTGCTCCCGTCGCGGCCCTGGTCGTCGTCGTAGGAGCGGGCATCATCCTCTCCGGCTGCGCATCCCGCGGCAGCGTGCGCGAGCTCGACGGCCGCGTGCAGCAGATCGCCACGGACCTGAGAGCCCTCCGCGAGGCGCACGACGCCGGCGTCCGCGAGGCCTCGTCGCTCGGCCTCGAGCTGCGCACGCTGAGCGGACGGCTGCGCGAGACCGACGCGCGGCTGCGCGAAGCCGGCGATCGCATCGCCACGCTGGGCAACCGCCTCGCGGCGGCGGAGACGTCGCTGCGCGAGCTGGTCACCGCGGTGGAGGCGATACCGCGCACGGCGCCGCCCGCGCCGGCCGCGCTGGTGCCGGAGCGGATGCCCTCGCGCGAGTCGTCGGTGCCCGCGGAGCAGGTCTTCGCCGGCGCGTTGAAGACGTTCCAGACCGGCGAGCACGGGCAGGCGGTGCTCGAGCTGACCGACTTCATCGCGAGATATCCGAAGCACCCGCTGGCCGCGCGCGCCCAGCTCTGGATCGGCCAGGCGTATTTCCGGCAGCGCGACTATCGCCAGGCGCTCATCGAGTACCGCAAGGCGGTGGACGCCGCGTCCGATCCCACGGCCGCGGCCGATGCCTGGCTGAGGATCGGCCAGGCGTACGCGGCGCTCCGCGAGCGACCCGCCGCGGCCGCGGCGTGGCAGCGCGTCGTGCGCGAGTATCCCGAGTCGGAAGCGGCCGGTCGCGCGCGCGCGCTGCTGCGCAAGTAGTCGTCCCCCGTATCCATTTCGTCGCATTCCCAAGCGCGGCGGGCCCCGTTAGAACCGTGGCATGCAGATCCTCGCGCCGCGCGATCCCGCCTACCCGCCGCTGCTCGCCGCCATCACCAACGCGCCCACCCTGCACGTACGCGGGAGCGTGCGTGACGACGACGCGCTGGCGATCGCCATCGTCGGCGCGCGGCGCGCGACCCCGTACGGCATCGAGGTCGCCGAGACGCTCGCCGCCGATCTCGCCGCGCGCGGGGTGACGATCGTCAGCGGCCTCGCGCGCGGCATCGACACCGCCGCGCATCGCGGCGCGCTCGCGGGCGGCGGCCGCACCATCGCGGTGCTCGGGACGGGGATCGACCACTGCTATCCGCCGGAGAACCGCGCACTGGCCGACCGAATCGCCGGCGCCGGCGCCCTCGTCTCACAGTTCGCGATGGGGACGCCGGCGCTCGCGTGGAACTTTCCCGCCCGCAACCGCACGATCGCGGGCCTGTCGCTCGGCGTCGTCGTGGTCGAGGCGGCGGAGCGCAGCGGCGCCCTCATCACCGCCGCGCTCGCGGGCGATCTTGGTCGCGAAGTGTTCGCCGTTCCTGGCCGTTTGACCTCCGAGACGGCGCGCGGTCCGCATGGGCTCCTGCGTGACGGTGCTACACTAGTGCGATCGTGGATGGACGTCGTGCAGGAAATACCTTCGCCCTGGCGCAACGCCGTGCGTGACGCGGCCGTGCTCGACACGCCCGCGCGCGTCGCGCTGAGCGCCGACGAGCGCGCCGTGCTCGGCGCGCTCGCCCCCGACGAGCCGCGCCACATCGAAGACGTCATCGCGCGGTGCGCGCTGCCGTCGGGCCGTGTCGGCGCCACGCTGCTCGCGCTCGAGCTCGGCGGTCACGCGCGGCAGCTCGAGGGCCAGCGCTGGCTCGTGCTCAACGCGCGCGCGAGGCGCGCCTAGTGGCGAAGCGCACCACGAAGGCGCCGAAGGCGGGTGTCGCCAACGCCGAGCGCGAGAGCCTCCGCGGCACGGGCAAGGGCCTGAGCGCCGGCGGCAAGTCTCTCGTCATCGTCGAGTCGCCCACGAAGGTCAAGACCATCCAGAAGTATCTGGCGGGCAAGTACCTCGTGAAGGCGTCGATGGGCCACGTCCGCGACCTGCCGAAGTCCAAGCTCGGCGTCGACGAGAAGAAGAACTTCAAGCCGGTGTACGTGGTCTCGCCGACGAAGAAGAAGATCCTCGACGAGCTGAAGAAAGCCGCGGAGAAGGCGGATGCGCTCTACGTCGCGACCGACCCCGACCGGGAAGGGGAGGCCATCGGCTGGCACCTCGCCCAGGAGCTGCCGGTCGACCGCAAGAAGATCTTTCGCATCACCTTCAACGAGATCACCGAGCGCGCCGTGAAGGCCGCGTTCGAGCATCCCGGCAAGATCGACCTCAAGAAGGTCGACGCCCAGCAGGCGCGTCGCGTGCTCGACCGCCTCGTCGGCTACAAGCTCTCGCCGCTGCTGTGGGACAAGGTGCAGCGCGGGCTGTCCGCCGGACGCGTCCAGTCGGTGGCCGTGCGGCTCATCGTCGACCGCGAGCGCGAGGTCGAAGCGTTCGTGCCGCAGGAGTACTGGTCGCTGCACGCGGCCCTCGAAGGCGCGCAGCCGCCGCGGTTCAGCGCCACGCTGCGCGAGATCGCGGGCGAGCGCGTCGAAGTGCCGCGCGACGGGCGCACGGCGACGCTGCCGGACGAAGCGACCACGCGCGCGATCATGGCCGGCCTCGACGGCGCGCGCTGGGTCGTGCGCTCGGTCACGCGCGGCGAGCGCAAGCGCAATCCCGCGCCGCCGTTCATCACCTCGACGCTGCAGCAGGAGGCCTCGCGCAAGCTCGGCTTCTGGGCGCGCAAGACCATGCAGGTCGCGCAGCAGCTCTACGAGGGCGTGGACATCGGCGACGAAGGCGCGGTGGGCCTCATCACGTACATGCGCACGGACTCGGTGCAGGTCTCGCAGGACGCGCAGCAGACCGCGCGCGCGCTGATCACCGAGCGCTTCGGCCCCGAGTACCTGCCGGACGCGCCGCCCGTCTACAAGTCGCGCGGCCGCGCCCAGGAGGCGCACGAGGCGATCCGCCCGTCCGACGTCACGCGCGACCCCCGCAGCGTGGCGCGCTTCCTCACGAAGGACCAGCTCGGGCTCTACCGCGTGATCTGGGAGCGGTTCGTCGCCAGCCAGATGCAGCCCGCCGTGTACGACACGGTGGCGGCGGACATCGACGCCGGCACCACGGTCTTCCGCGCGCAGGGCCAGACCGTGAAGTTCAAGGGCTTCACCGCGGTGTACATCGAGACCCGCGAGGACGAGGACGCGCCGGACGACGACGCCGAGAGCGCGATCCCGCCGCTCACGGAGGGTGACCTCCTGACGCTCCTCGCCCTCGAGCCCAAGCAGCACTTCACGCAGCCGCCGCCGCGCTTCACCGAGGCCTCGCTGGTGAAGGCGTTGGAGGAGCTGGGCATCGGACGGCCGTCCACCTACGCGTCCATCCTCGGAACGATCATCCACGACCGCGGCTACGTGCGCCGGGAGCGGCGGACGCTCTTCCCGACGGAGCTCGGCATCGAGGTCACCGACCTCCTGATGCCGTTCTTCAAGGACGTCATGAACGTCGAGTTCACCGCGCAAATGGAAGACGAGCTCGATCGCGTGGAGGAAGGCGAGGTCGAGTGGGCGGTGGCGGTACGCGACTTCTACGGGCCGTTCGCGAAGGACCTCAAGAAGGCCCAGAAGGAGATGCGCAACGTGAAGGCGGGCGCCGAGACCGGGGAAGCGTGCCCCGAGTGCGGCAGCCCGATCCTCGAGCGCCGCGGGCGGTTCGGCAAGTTCTTCGCGTGCTCGACGTATCCCGAGTGCAAGTACACGCGCGATGCCGGCAAGGACCAGCGCGCGCAGGACGAGCCGACGAACGAGCTGTGCCCGACGTGCACGAAGCCGATGGTCATCAAGCACGGGCGCTTCGGGAAGTTCATCGCGTGCTCGGGCTATCCGGAGTGCAAGACGACCAAGCCGGTCACGCTCGGGATCAAGTGTCCGCAGCCGGACTGTGCCGGCGAGCTGGTCGAGCGCCGCAGCAAGCGCGGCCGGAACTTCTACGGCTGCTCCGCGTATCCGGGATGCACGTTCGTGGTCTGGCAGCGGCCGGTGGCCGAGCCGTGCCCGCAGTGCAAGGCGACGTTCCTCACCGAGCGGATCGCGCGCGGCGGCGCGCTGACGCGCCTGTGCGTCCGCGAAGGGTGCGGCTTCCGTCAGGAGGTCGAGACCACCGTCGCATGACGGACACGCCGGCGGCGTTCTTGCGCTACCTGGCGGCCGAGAAGCACGCGTCGCCGCACACGCTGAAGGCGTACGGCACCGACCTGCGGCAGTTCGAAGCCTTCCTCGGCGAGCAGCGGATCGTCCCCGCGGACATCACCGCGCGCCACGTCCGCGCCTTCCTCGTGCATCTCCACACGCGCGGCCTCGATCCCGTATCGGTGGGGCGCAAGCTCGCCGCCGTGCGGAGCTGGCTGCGGTTCCTCGTGCGCCGCGGCGTGCTGGAGCGCAATCCCGCCCGTGAAGTCCGCGGGCCGCGGCGGCCGGCCAAGCAGGCGGCGTTCCTCGACGTCGACGAGGCGAAGGCGCTGGTCGAGGGCCGGCCGCGCGAGGCGGCGCGCGCGCGTGACCACGCGATCCTCGAGCTCCTCTACGCGAGCGGGCTCCGCGTCTCCGAGCTGACCGGCCTCGACCTCGAGCACGTCGACGACGCCGCGCGCACGGTCCGCGTCCTCGGCAAGGGACGCAAGGAGCGGATCGTGCCGTTCAACGAGCACGCGGCGCGGGCGCTCGCGGCGTGGGTGGGGGAGCGCGGGCGTCACGCGGGGCCGCTCTTCGTCGGCACGCGCGGGGGACGGCTGAACCAGCGCGAGGTGTACGACCTCGTCGGGAAGGCCGCGCGCGGCGTCGGCATCACCCGCACCATCGGGCCGCACACGCTGCGCCACACGTTCGCGACGCACCTGCTGAACGCGGGCGCGGACCTGCGCGCGGTGCAGGAGTTCCTCGGGCACGCCCGGCTCTCGACGACCCAGCGCTACACTCACATCGGCGCCGACCATCTCCTCGAGGTCTACGATCGCGCGCACCCGCGGGCCCGCGCGGGCACGGAGCGGCCGTGAGCACGGCGAGCCAGGTCCACGCCACCACGGTCGTCTGCGTGCGCCACCGTGGACAGGTGGCGATCGCCGCCGACGGCCAGGTGTCGATCGGCCAGACGATCGTGAAGGCGAACGCGAAGAAAGTCCGCAAGCTCTATCACGACCGCGTCGTCTCCGGCTTCGCGGGCGCCGCCGCCGACGCGTTCACGCTGTTCGCCCGCTTCGAGAGCAAGCTCGAGGAGCACCGCGGCAACCTCGCGCGCGCGGCGGTGGAGCTCGCGAAGGACTGGCGGACGGACCGCGTCCTGCGGCGGCTCGAGGCGCTGCTGGCGATCGCGGACCGCGAGCAGTCGTTCATCGTGTCCGGTACGGGGGACGTCATCGAGCCGGACGACGGGCTCATCGGCATCGGCTCCGGCGGCGCGTTCGCGCTCTCGGCCGCGCGGGCGCTGGTGGCCCATTCCGACCTCGACGCGAGAGGCGTGGTGACGGAGAGCATGCGCATCGCCGCCGGCATCTGCGTCTACACGAACGACCATATAACGACGGAGACGTTGGAGTGAGTCGCGGGTGGGGCACGAGAGTGAGCGCGGGGCTCCGTTGTTGACACCGAGAGAGATCGTCGCCGAGCTCGACCGCTACATCGTCGGGCAGGACCGCGCCAAGCGGGCGGTGGCGATCGCGCTCCGCAACCGGTGGCGGCGCCGCAAGCTCCCGGCCGAGCTGCGCGACGAGGTCGCGCCGAAGAACATCATCATGATCGGCCCCACCGGCGTCGGGAAGACCGAGGTGGCGCGGCGGCTCGCGAAGCTGGCGCAGGCGCCGTTCATCAAGGTCGAGGCGTCGAAGTACACCGAGGTCGGCTACGTGGGCCGCGACGTCGAGTCGATGATCCGCGACCTCACCGAGCTGGCGGTCGGCATGGTGAAGGCCGAGGTCATGGCGGGCGTGCGCGAGCGCGCGGAGCAGGTGGCCGAGGACCGCGTGCTCGACCTGCTCCTGCCGCGCCGCGCCTCCGAGCCGTACTCCAGCGGCTCGCTCGAGGAGGTCGGACCGGACGCCTCGCGCGACGCCACGCGCGAGAAGCTGCGCGCCCAGCTGCGCGACGGCCGCCTCGACGACCGCATGGTGGAGGTGGACCTCCAGCAGCAGGCGACGGCGCCGATGGTCGAGGTGCTCTCGGGGCAAGGCATGGAGCAGATGGGCATCGACCTGAAGGAGATGCTCTCGAGCATCATGCCGTCGCGCTCCAAGCGCCGCCGCATGCGGGTGGGCGAGGCCCGGCGGCTGCTGGTCCAGGAAGAGGCCGAGAAGCTGGTCGACCGCGAAGACGTCGTCAGCCAGGCCGTCCGCCGCGTCGAGGAGTCGGGCATCGTGTTCCTCGACGAGCTCGACAAGATCGCCGGCCGCGAGGGGGGCCACGGGCCCGACGTCTCGCGTCAGGGCGTGCAGCGCGACCTGCTGCCGATCGTCGAGGGCTCCTCGGTGACCACCAAGTACGGCGTCGTGCGGACCGACCACGTGCTCTTCATCGCCGCCGGCGCCTTCCACGTCGCGAAGCCCTCGGACCTCATCCCCGAGCTCCAGGGCCGGTTTCCGATCCGGGTCGAGCTCGACCCCTTGACGCGCGCGGATTTCGTCCGCATTCTCACGGAGCCGCGCAACGCCTTGATTCGACAGTACGTCGAGCTCCTGGGGACCGAGGGCGTGCGGCTGACGTTCACCGACGACGCCGCGGACGCCATCGCCGAGCTGGCGGTGCGGGTGAACGAAGGGACCGAGAACATCGGCGCGCGGCGGCTCTACACGATCATGGAGAAGCTCTTGGAGCAGATCTCGTTCGACGCGCCGGACCTGCCGGGCCGGGAGGTCACGATCGACGCCGTCTACGTCCACGAGCGCCTGCGCGACATCGTGCGCGATCAGGACGTCTCCCGATACATTCTCTGACGATGGGGGCCACATGACACCGGACCCCCCAACCCCCTCATGAGCGTGGCCATGCAGGATGCCGTGAAGCGCGCCGAAGTGCTGTTGGAGGCCCTCCCGTACATCCGGGAGTTTCGCGGCAAGACCGTCGTCATCAAGTACGGCGGCGCGGCCATGGAGCGTGCGGACCTCAAGGAGCCGTTCGCCCTCGACGTGATCCTGCTGAAGTTCGTCGGCATCAACCCCGTCATCGTGCACGGCGGCGGCCCCCAGATCGGCGCGCTGATGAAGCGCCTCGGCAAGGAGCCGAAGTTCGTGGGCGGCATGCGGGTGACCGACGCGGAGACCGTCGAGATCGTCGAGATGGTGCTCGTCGGCAAGATCAACAAGGAGATCGTCGGCCTCATCAACCACCACGGCGGGCGTGCGGTCGGCCTCAGCGGCAAGGACGCGAATCTCATCCGCGCGCACAGGCGGCTGCACCGGCAGGCGGACGGCACCGAGGTCGACATCGGGCTCGTGGGCGAGGTGGAGTCGGTCGACCCCGAGCCGATCCGGCTGCTCGAAGAGCACGGCTTCGTGCCGGTGATCGCGCCGGTGGGCGTCGGCCGCGAGGGCGAGACCTACAACATCAACGCCGACATCGTGGCGGGCGAGATCGCCGCCGCGCTGGGCGCCGAGAAGCTGATCCACCTGACGGACGTGCAGGGGATCCTGGACGACGCCAGGCGCTTGCTCAGCACGCTCTCGCGCGCGGACGCCGAGCGCCTCATGACCGCGGGCGTGATCGACGGCGGCATGATCCCCAAGGTCGAGTCGGCGCTGCGCGCCCTCAAGGGCGGCACCGCGAAGGCCCACATCATCGACGGCAGCGTGCCGCACGCGATCCTCCTCGAGCTGTTCACGCGCGAAGGTATCGGCACCGAGATCGTCCTCTAGGACAGGCGGACCATGGACACCAAGACGCTCCTCGAATGGTCGGCGACGTATCACACGCCGAACTACGGCAGCCGGGCCCCGATCTGCCTCGTGCGCGGCGACGGTGTCCGCGTGTGGGACACGGACGCCCGCGAGTACCTCGACTTCGGCGCCGGCATCGCGGTGACCTCGCTCGGCCACTGCCATCCGCGCGTCACCGGCGCGATCCAGGAAGCGGCGGCCACGCTCCTGCACGTCTCGAACCTCTACCACTCGGCGCCGCAGATCCACCTGGCGAAGCTCCTGTGCGAGCACTCGTTCGCCGAGCGCGTGTTCTTCGGCAACTCGGGCGCGGAGGCGAACGAGGCGGCGATCAAGCTCGCGCGCAAGTACGCGAAGACGCGCTGGTCGGACGACCGCTACGAGATCATCGCCGCGCGCGACTCGTTCCACGGCCGCACGCTCGCGACCGTGACCGCGACCGGCCAGGAGAAGTACCAGCACGGCTTCGAGCCGCTCGTGCCCGGCTTCAAGCACGTCCCGTACAACGACCTGCAAGCGATGGAGCGGGCCATGGACGGGCGCACCGCCGCGATCCTCGTGGAGTGCATCCAGGGCGAAGGCGGCGTGAACGTCCCCGACGACCGCTACCTCCCGGGGCTGCGCAAGCTCTGCGACGCCTCCGGCGCGCTGCTGATCCTCGACGAGGTCCAGACCGGCATGGGGCGCACCGGCCGCCTGTGGGCCTACGAGCACACGGGCATCGAGCCCGACATCATGACGGTGGCGAAGGCCCTCGCGAACGGGGTGCCGATCGGGGCGATGCTGACGCGCGCGGAAGTCGCCGCGGTGCTCTCCGCGGGCACCCACGGCTCCACGTTCGGCGGCACGCCGTTCGTCACCTCGGTGGCGCTCGCGACGCTGTCCACGATCCTCGAGGAGAAGATCCCGGATCGCGTCGCGCGCATCGGGCGCTACCTCGTCGACGGCCTGCGCGACCTCGCGCGCCGGCACCCCGCGGTGCGGGACGTGCGCGGGCGCGGGCTGCTCATCGGCATCGAGCTCACGCAGCCGGTCGGGCCGCTCGTCGACGCCTGCCGCGAGGCCGGCCTCCTCGTCCTGAGCGCCGGCGAGAAGGTGCTGCGCCTGACGCCGCCCCTCATCGTCGGCGAGGCCGAGTGCGATCGCGCGCTCGAGATCCTCGACCGCGTGCTGCCTCCATGAAGCACTTCCTGTCGGCGGCCGACCTCACGAAGGACACCGCGCTCGGGCTCTTCCGCCTCGCCGCGGACCTCAAGCAGGGCCTCAAATCGGGACAGCGCCCGACGCCGCTCGCCGGACGAACCTTCGCGCTCATCTTCGAGAAGCCGTCGCTCCGCACCCGCGTGACGTTCGAGGTGGGCCTGAACCAGCTCGGCGGCAGCGGCGTGTACCTCTCGGGCCCGGAGATCGGGCTCGGGACACGCGAGTCCGTCCCCGACGTCGCGCGTAACCTCTCGCGCTGGGTCGACGGCATCGTCGCCCGTGTGTTCAGCCACGCCACCATGGACGGGCTCGCGAGCCACGCGAGCATCCCTGTGATCAACGCGCTGTCGGACTTCGAGCATCCGTGCCAGGCGGTGGCGGACTTCTTCACGCTGTGGGAGCGCGGCATCGACCTCGCGAAGGTGAAGGTGGCGTGGGTCGGCGACGGCAACAACGTCTGCCATTCGCTGCTGCTGCTCGGCGCGGTGCTCGGCGCCGACATGCGCGTCGCGTGTCCGCCCGGCTACGAGCCGGAGCCGCGCGTGCTCGCGGAGGTGCGGCGACGCGGGGGCCGCGTGAGCCTGACGACCGAGCCCGACGACGCCGTGCGCGGCGCGGACGTGATCTACACGGACGTGTGGACGAGCATGGGCCAGGAGGCGGAGCGCGAGAAGCGCCAGGAAGCGTTCGCGCGCTACCAGCTCAACCCGTCGCTCCTCGGATTCGCGCGCGCGGGCGCGCTCGTCATGCACTGCCTGCCCGCGCACCGCGGGGAGGAGATCACCGACGACGTGCTCGACGGCCCGCAGTCCGTCGTGCTCGACCAGTCCGAGAACCGGCTGCACGCGCAGAAGGCCATCATCCTGTCCCTCGTCGAGGAAGGGTAAATGAGCGACGTCAAGAAGATCGTCCTCGCCTATTCGGGCGGGCTCGATACCTCGGTCATCCTGCGCTGGCTGATCGAGCGCTACCAGTGCGAGGTCATCGCGTTCTGCGCGGACGTGGGGCAGGGGGAAGAGCTCCTTCCCGTCCGCGACAAGGCGCTGCGCACCGGCGCGAGCGGCGTGCACATCCTCGACCTCCGCGAGGAGTTCGCGCGCGACTTCCTGTTCCCGATGCTCCGCGCCAACGCCGTGTACGAGGGCACGTACCTGCTCGGCACGTCGATCGCCCGGCCGCTGATCGCCAAGGCCCAGGTCGAGGTCGCCGCGAAGGAGAGCGCCGACGCCGTCGCGCACGGCGCGACGGGGAAGGGCAACGACCAGGTCCGCTTCGAGCTCACGTACGCCGCGCTGGCGCCGCAGCTCCGGGTGATCGCCCCGTGGCGCGAGTGGGACCTCAACTCGCGCACGGCGATGATCGAGTTCGCCAGGCGCCACGACATCCCGGTGCCCGTGACGGTCGAGCGGCCGTACAGCACCGACCGGAACCTCTTCCACATCTCCTACGAGGGCGGCATCCTGGAGGACCCGTGGTCCGAGCCCCCGGACAAGATGTTCCTGCTCACGCAGTCGCCCGAAGCGGCGCCGGACATCCCGGTGCAGGTGGAGATCGAGTTCGAGCACGGCAACCCCGTGGCCGTCGACGGCCGGCGCTACGGCCCCGTCGCGCTCTTCGAGCACCTCAACCGCGTGGGCGGCGAGCACGGCGTCGGCCGCGTGGACCTCGTGGAGAACCGGTTCGTCGGCATGAAATCGCGCGGCGTCTACGAGACGCCGGGCGGCACGATCCTCCACGTGGCGCACCGCGCGCTCGAGTCGCTCACGCTGGACCGCGAGGTGCTGCACCTGCGCGACTCGCTCATCTCGCGCTACGCCGAGATGATCTACTACGGCTTCTGGTTCTCGCCGGAGCGCCGCGCGCTCCAGGCGCTGATGGACGAGTGCCAGCGCGACGTCACCGGCACCGTGCGCCTCAGGCTCTACAAGGGGAACATCACGGTGGCCGGACGCCGCTCCGCCCACTCGCTCTACCGGCAGGACTTCGCGACGTTCGAGGCGGACAGCGTCTACCGGCAGCGCGACGCCGAAGGCTTCATCCGCCTCAACGCGCTTCGCCTCAGGATCCGCGCGCTGCGCGACCGCGGCTAGTGGGCGGTCCTCGCCGCCCGACGATCGACGTCGTCCTCACGGCCGACGCCGTGGACGCGCGCCAGCTTGCCGGCGCGTCCGCGCTCGTCATCGACGTGCTCCGCGCCTCCACCACGATGATCACCGCATTGACGAACGGCGCCGCGGCGATCATTCCCGTCGCCGACCTCGACGATGCGCGCGGGCGCGCTGCGGCCCTCGGGCCCGACGCCTTGCTCGCGGGTGAGCGCCACGGCGATCCGCCGCCCGGCTTCGACCTCGGCAACTCGCCCCTCGAGTTCACGCCCGCGCGCGTCGCCGGCCGCACGATCGTGATGACGACCAGCAACGGCACGCGCGCGCTGGCTGCCGCGAGCGGCGCCGGGGCGGTCGCGGTGGCGGCACTGATCAACGCGGGCGCGGCGGCGGCCTGGGCCCAGGCCCGTGGCACCGACGTGGTGGTGATCTGCTCGGGAGAGCTCGGTCAGCCGTCGCTGGAGGACCACGCGTGCGCCGGCGTGGTCGTGGCGCGGCTGACGGCCGGCACGGCGGACTGGGAGCTGACCCCGGCGGCCGAGGAGGCCCGAAGCCTCGGGCTGCGCTATGCCAAGGAGCCGCTCCGCCTCGCCGCCGACGCGCCCCATGCCCGCACGCTGGCGGCCCAGGGCCGGGCGGCGGACGTCGAGGCCTGCCTGGCGGTCGACACGACGACGGTGGTGCCGGTGCGGCTTCCCGGCGTTGACAAGCTCGTTTCGGGGTCGCGATAATGGCCCCGGCCGAGCGTTGCGGCCTCGGGGTTATCGCGTGAATCTACCCATCGGCCTCACCCTCACGCGGATCGTCGCGGTGCCGTTCCTGATCCTGTTCCTCATCTCGTCGTCCCGCGTCCACGCGCTCATCGGCGCCGGCATCTTCATGCTGGCCGCCTTCACCGACTGGCTCGACGGTGCGCTGGCCCGGCGGCGCAACGAGGTGACGACGCTCGGGACGCTGCTCGATCCCATCGCCGACAAGCTCCTCGTCGCCGCCGCGCTCGTGTCCCTCCTCACGATCGACAAGATCGCGGCGTGGATCGTCGTGGTCATCATCGGCCGCGAGCTCGCGGTGACCGGGCTGCGCGCGGTCGCCGCCGGCGTCGGGGTCATCGTGCCCGCCTCGCGCCTCGCCAAGTGGAAGACCGTCAGCCAGTACGTCGCGGTCACGATGCTCATCGTCGAGAAGGGCTTCGGCTCGCTGGAATTCCACGTCGCGGCCACGGCGGTGCTGTGGGTGGCGCTCGGCCTCACGATCATCTCGGCGGTCGATTACTTCTACCGGTTCTTCCGCAAGGCGGATTACCGGGCGATCGTTCCGGACGAAGACCGCTGGTCGTGAGTCCGGTCCTCGGGGCGGCCGTCGCCTACGTCATCGGCGCGGTCCCCATCGGCTTCCTCATCGCGCGCGCGTTCGGGGTCGGCGACATCCGGCGTCACGGCAGCGGCAACATCGGCATGACGAACGTCCTCCGCACCGCCGGCAAGCTTCCCGCGATCCTCACTTTGCTCGGCGACGTCGTGAAGGGCGCGCTCGCGGTGATCGCCGGAGGCGCGGTCGCGGACGCCGGCGTCACGGGTTACGCCGTGAGTGCCGTGGCCGCCGTCGCGGGCAACTGCTGGTCGGTCTTCCTGCGCTTCCGCGGCGGCAAAGGCGTGGCGACGGGCCTGGGCGCGCTGCTCGTGCTCGTGAAGCTCGCCCTGGTGCCGGCGGCCCTCGTCTTCCTCGTCGTCACGCTCACCACGCGGTACGTCTCGCTCGGCTCGCTGCTCGCGTCGATCGGCGTGCCGGTGGTGGCGTGGGCGTTGGGCTATCCGGGGCCCGCGGTGATCGCTTCCGCGGTCGTCGCGGGCATCATCGTGCTGCGCCACCACGCGAACATCACGCGCCTGTTGGACGGCACCGAGTCGCGCATGGGCGAGCGGGCGAAGATCGCGTGATCGCCGCCGTCATCGGGGCGGGGAGCTGGGGCACCGCGCTCGCCTCCCACCTGCGGCGCAAAGGCGCGGACGTACGGCTGTGGGCGCGCGAGGCGGAGGTGGTGGCCGGCATCCGCGCGAGCCGCCGCAATCCGTTCTTCCTCGCCGACGTGGAGCTGCCGGACGGGCTCGCGGTGAGCCGCGAGCTCGGCGCCGTGGTCGCGGGCGCGGAGCTCGTCGTGGTCGCGGTGCCGTCGGAGTTCGTCGCGTCGACCCTGAAGGCCATCACCGCGCTGCCGCCCGATGCGCCCGTCGTGTCGGCCACGAAGGGCTTCGATCCCGAGCGTCACGTCCGGATGACCGAGGTCGTCGCCGAGCGCTTTCCCGAAGCGCCGGTGGCGGCGCTGTCGGGGCCGACGTTCGCGCGCGAGGTGGCGCTGGGCCGGCCCACCGCCGCGGTCATCGCCGCGCGGGATCCGGCGCTCGCCGCCCGGTTGCAGGAGGCGCTCGGCACGCGGGAGCTCCGGCTCTACACCAATGGCGACGTCGCCGGGGTGGAGGTCGGCGGCGCGCTCAAGAACGTGATGGCGATCGCGACCGGTATCGCCGACGGCCTCGGCCTCGGGGAAAACGCGCGGGCGGCGCTGATCACGCGCGGCCTGGCGGAGATCACCCGGCTGGCGGTGGCGCTCGGCGCCCAGCCGGGAACACTGGCGGGGCTCGCCGGCATGGGGGATCTCGTCCTGACGTGCACCGGGAGTCTCTCGCGCAACCGGGCGCTCGGCATCGCATTGGCCAAGGGCCAGGCACTGGCGGCGCACGAGGGCGAGACGCGCATGATCGCCGAGGGCGCGCGTACGGTACGCTCGGCCCTGGTGCTGGCGCAGCGACATGGGGTCTTGTTGCCGGTCTGTGAAGAGGTCGGGGCGGTGCTGTTCGACGGCAAGCCGCCCGCGGCGGCACTCGCCGCGCTGCTCGGCCGCGCGCCGACCCGCGAGGATGGATGAGGGAGCGTAGGGGACGATGCCTGAGCTGAGAAAGGATCCCGTGGTCGGCCGCTGGGTGATCATCTCCACCGAGCGTGCGCGCCGGCCCACCGACTTCCAGCGCGAGCCCGTGCGCGCGCGCGGCGACAACTGCGTGTTCTGCGCGGGCAACGAGGACAAGACGCCGCCGGAGATCCTCGCGGGCCGCGAGGAGGATGCGCCGAACACGGCGGGCTGGACGTATCGCGTGGTGCCCAACAAGTTCCCCGCGCTGCGCATCGAGGGCGACGTCGAGCCGACGGCTGAAGGCCTCTTCGACCGCATGAACGGCGTCGGCGCGCACGAAGTCATCATCGAGACGCCGAACCACCACGGCTCGCTGGCGGCGCTGTCGGTCGACGCGCTCGCGGACGTCCTCATGGCGTTCCGCGACCGCGTGCTCGACCTCAAGAAGGACCCGCGCTTCGAGTACGTGCTGATCTTCAAGAACCACGGCGAGGCCGCGGGGGCGTCGCTCGAGCACCCGCACTCGCAGCTCATCGCGACGCCGATCATCCCGATCATGGTGACGGAGGAGCTCGCGGGCTCGGCCGCCTACTGGCAGATGAAGGAGCGCTGCGTCTGGTGTGACATCATCCGCCAGGAGCGCCGCGCGGGGCAGCGCGTGATCCTCGAGAAGCACGGCTTCGTCGCGCTGGCGCCGTTCGCGCCGCGCTTCCCGTTCGAGTCGTGGGTCCTGCCGACCCAGCATCGCGCCGCGTTCGAGGAGACCGGGCCCGAGGAGCTGCGGGGGCTGGCGGAGCTGCTCGGCGAGTTCCTGCGGCGGATGAACACCACGCTGAACGAGCCGCCGTTCAACTTCATGCTGCACACCGCGCCGCTCCGTGAAGGCGAGCTCGACTACTTCCACTGGCATCTGGAGATCATCCCGAAGCTCGCCAACGTGGCCGGCTTCGAGTGGGGGAGCGGGTTCTTCATCAATCCGATGCCGCCGGAGACGGCGGCGGCGGCGCTCCGGGGCGACGCGCCGCCGTGACGCATGGCGCCGCCGTCAGGGCGTTCCGGACGGTGTGATACGATACGACCCGGCGAGCGGGAATAGCTCAGTGGTAGAGCACGACCTTGCCAAGGTCGGGGTCGCGGGTTCGAATCCCGTTTCCCGCTCCATTTTTTTGCTCGCGTCACCGGCACGGCGGCGTACCCAAGTGGTTAAGGGAGCGGACTGCAAATCCGCGATGCGGCGGTTCGAATCCGCCCGCCGCCTCCATCTTCTTCTTCCCGCAGTGTTTCGGTATCCAGAAGCGGTTCAGCGCCCTCAGGCCGGGCGTGTCTGCGAACCGCCGCCTTCCTGGCCAGCGGATGTCCCACATGGAGTACGGCTGCGACGATACCGAGCGTCCGAACTCATCCACGCGCGCGAACTGCGCGCGGCCGGTCGATCTACGAAGGGCATCGCGAAGCTCTTAGGCATCCCGAGATCCACAGTACAGTACTGGTTCGATCGGGACGCTGGTGTAGCCCAATCGGCAGAGGCAATCGGCTTAAAACCGATCCAGTGTGGGTTCGACTCCCTCCACCAGCACCAGGTCCCGGCGTACGCCTACCTGCTCGGGATGTACCTCGGTGACGGGACGATTTCGCGACACAAAGGCTCGCACATTCTTCGCGTGTTCCTGTCCGGCGATCAATACGATGTCATCGAGCGTGTCGTGACGGCTATTACCACGGTGATGCCGTCGCGGGCGGTGACCAAGTATCCGAGACGCGGGCAAAATTCCATCGAACTTTCCTGCTACTGGCACCACTGGCCTCTGCTGTTTCCGCAACATGGGCCCGGCCGGAAGCACCAGCGGGCGATCATCCTCGATGTCTGGCAGATCCAGATCGTCACCAAGCACGCTGCCGATTTCCTGCGCGGCTGTATCGATTCCGACGGATGCCGCCATCGGCGTGTCGTCAACGGGAAGAACTATCCGGCGTACTCGTTTTCGAACAGGTCGGGGGACATCCATCGCCTGTTTCACTGGGCTTGTGGCCTCGTCGGGATACGCCCTCGGCGGGCGACAGCGACCACGACATCGGTTGCCCGGCGCGCGGATGTCGCACGACTCGACGCGCTCATCGGCTACGCGCCAAAGTCCTGAAGCGCACGTCGTCCCAACATTGGTGAAAAGCACCGTGGCACGCTATCTTACGGCTCATGTCCTCGCCCGGCGCCATCGCCTTCCAGGTCGGTCCGCTCACCGTGCGCTGGTACGGCATCCTCATGGCGCTGGCGATCATCGTCGGCCTGTGGCTCGCTCACCGGCAGGCGCGTAAGGAAGGGCTGCCCGCCGACGACCTCATCAGCGCGGGGCAGTGGGCGATCCTCGCCGGCCTCGTCGGCGCGCGCCTCTACGAAGTCGTCTTCAACTGGGATTACTACGGGCGCTTTCCCGCGAAGATCATCGCCGTCTGGGAAGGCGGCCTCGCGATGCACGGCGGATTGATCGTGGGGCCGCTCGTGGGCGCGTGGCTCGCTGCGAAGTGGGGCGTGCCGGTGCTGCGCGGGCTCGACATCGGCGCGCCCGCGCTCGCGATCGGGCAGGCGATCGGCCGCTGGGGGAACTTCTTCAACGAGGAGGCGTTCGGCGCGCCGACGAATCTCCCGTGGAAGCTCTACATCTCTCCGCCGAATCGGCCGCCGGGCTACGGGCGCTTCGACTTCTTCCATCCGACGTTCCTCTACGAATCGCTGTGGAACCTCGCGGTCTTCATCGTGCTGGTCGCCGTGCTGCGCGGCCGCCTCTCCCGGCAGCCGGGCGCGCTCTTCTTCTCGTACGTCGGGCTCTACTCGGTCGGGCGGTTCGTCATCGAGGCGGTGCGGCTCGACAGCTTCTGGCTGGGGCCGTTCCGCGTGGCGCAGCTCGCCAGCGTGGTCGGGATCGCCGTCGCCATCGCGGGCCTCGCGTGGACGCGGCGCCGCGCGCTCGCGCGCGACGGAGCCGTCCAGACGACGTAGCCCCGGCACGCTCGCGGCGGAGGCGGCGGGGCCGGGTCCGCCGCGCTGGGGGGCTTGGGGGGCGCGCGGAGCCACCCATGTACCATCGAGTCATGCCCCTGAAGCTCACGCGGCTCGGGCCGTACCTCTGGGAGATTCCGATGGATCCGCGGCGCGGCATGCGCGTGCCCGCGCGCATGGTCGCGGACGACGTGCTCATCGGGAATCTCCGGACCGACGCCTCGCTGGATCAGCTCGCCAACGGCGCCACGCTGCCCGGGATCGTGGGCGCCGCCATGGCGATGCCCGACATCCATCAGGGGTATGGCCTGCCGGTCGGCGGCGTCGTGGCGACCGACGCGGAGCACGGCGTCGTGAGCCCGGGCGCCATCGGGTTCGACATCAATTGCGGCGTCCGACTGCTGCGCACCGCGCTGGAGCGCACGGACGTGGCGCCGCGGCTGAACGCGCTCGTCGAGGCGCTCCACCGCGCGATCCCGACGGGCGTGGGCTCGAAGAGCCGGCTGTCGCTGCGCCCGCGCGACCTCGACGACGCGCTCACGCGCGGTGCGGCGTGGGCGGTCGCGCAGGGCCTCGGCGTGGACGACGACGTGCGCCACCTCGAGTCCGGCGGCGTGCTCGAGGGCGCCAATCCCGACGTCGTCTCCGCCCAGGCGCGACAGCGCGGGCTCGGCCAGCTCGGCTCGTTGGGCTCCGGCAACCACTTCCTCGAGCTGCAGGTCGTCGACGAGATCTACGACCCGCCGACCGCCGAGCGGTTCGGACTGCGCGCGGGCCAGGTCACCGTCATGATCCACACGGGCTCGCGCGGCCTCGGACACCAGGTGTGCACGGACTTCCTGCGATCGACGGAGCAGGCGCTGAAGCGCTACGGCATCACGGTGCCCGACCGGCAGCTCGCGTGCGCGCCGGCGACGTCGGACGAAGCGCGCGCGTATCTCGCCGCGATGCGCGCCGCCGCGAACTTCGCGTTCGCGAACCGGCAGGTGCTGGCGCACTGGACGCGGGACGTGCTGGCGCAGACGCTCGAGCGCTCCGCGGCCGCGCTCGGTATCGCGACCGTCTGGGATGTCGCACACAACGTGGCGAAGCTCGAGGAGTACGAGCGGGACGGCCGGCGCCGCACGCTGATCGTCCACCGGAAGGGCGCGACCCGCGCGTTTCCGGGGCAGCCGGTGCTCGTTCCCGGCGACATGGGGCGCTACTCCTATGTGCTGGTCGGCACGGAGAAGGCGCTCGTCGAGACGTTCGGCTCGACCTGTCACGGCGCGGGCCGCCTGATGAGCCGGACCGCCGCCGTCAAGGCCGCGCGCGGGCGCAAGATCGACCGCGAGCTGGCTGCGCTGGGCATCGTCGCGCGGGCCACCGGGCGCGATGCGCTGGCGGAGGAGATGCCGGAGGCCTACAAGGACGTGCGGGAGGTCGTCGACGTGGTGCACAACTTCGGCGTGTCGACGAAAGTCGCCCGCCTCAGGCCGATCGGCGTGATCAAGGGCTGACGAACCCGCGTGCTATCCTGCTAAGGATGTCCCGGAACCAGAAGAAGAAAGCCCAGTCGTTCCTCGCCGACGAGGAGGGCACGGTCCGCAAGGACTGGGGCGGCAAGATCACGGTCGCGCTCGTCTACCCGAACACGTACGCCGTCGGGATGTCGAACCTCGGCTTCCAGACGATCTACTGGCACCTGAACCAGCGCCCGGACGTCGTCTGCGAGCGCGTGTTCCTGCCGGAGTACGAAGACCAGGGCGAGCACGCGCGGACGGGCGTCAAGCCGCTGTCGCTCGAGTCGGGCCGGCCGTTGTCGGATTTTCACATCGTCGGCTTCTCGGTGACGTACGAGGGCGACTACATCAACGTGGTGCGCCTGCTCGAGCAGGCCGGCATCCCGGCGCGCGCGACCGCGCGCACCGCGCACGATCCCGTCGTGCTGATGGGCGGCGTGTGCGCGTTCTCGAACCCGGAGCCCATGGCCCCGTTCATGGACCTGGTCGCGGTCGGTGAAGGCGAGGAGCTCGTCCACGAGCTGATCGAGGCGTACAAGGCGGCGCCGGATCGCGAGGGCTTCCTCGCGCAGGCCGCGACGCTGGAAGGCATGTACGCGCCCTCCCGCTACGAGATCCACCACGCGGACGACGGCCGCATCACCGGCACGACGCCCGCGACGATCATCACCAAGCGCCGCCTCAAGAACGTGAACGCGTTCGAGACGATCTCGCTGGTGAAGACGCCGCACGCGGAGTACGGGCACATGTCGCTGGTCGAGGTCGGCAAGGGCTGCGGCCGCGGCTGCCGGTTCTGCCTGGAAGGCCAGGTCTACCGGCCGGTCCGTCACCGCAGCGTCGAATCGCTCCGCGAGACGATCACCAAGCTCGGCAAGGAGTCGAAGCGCATCGGCCTGGTCGGCGCGTGCGTCTCCGACTATCCGTGGATCGGCGACCTGATGGACGTGGTCGAGGAGGCGGGGCTGGAGCTGTCGATCTCCTCGCTGCGCGCGGACAGCCTCAGCGACAAGCTGGTCGCCTCGCTCGCGCGCGGCGGGCACCGCACGCTCACGGTCGCGCCCGAGGCGGGGACCGAGCGGCTGCGCGGCGTCATCCGCAAGGCGATCTCCGACGAGCAGATCCTCGGCGCGTGCGACATGCTGCGCCGCCACGGCATTCCGAACCTGAAGTGCTACTTCATGATCGGCCAGCCGACCGAGACGATGGAGGACGTGGCGGCGATCCCGGCGCTCGCCGCGCGCATGCTCGAGCGGCTGCGCGTGCTCGACGCCACCGGCAAGCCGTTCGGGCGGCTGACGCTGTCGATCTCCTCCTTCGTCCCGAAGCCCTGGACGCCGTTCCAGTGGGCGCCCTTCGACGGCGCGGACTCGCTGCAGAAGAAGCTCGAGGTCATCAAGTCCGGCGCCCGGCCGCTCGGCACCGTGCGGGTGCTGCACGAGAACCCGCGCGAGGCGGCGCTGCAGGCGCTGCTGGCGCGCGGCGACCGCCGCGTGGCCGACTTCATCGAGCTGGCCGCGTCCTTCGGCGGCGACTGGCGCCGCGCGCTCCGCGAGTGGGGCGGCGACCCGGCCTTCTACACCACGCGACCGCGCCCGATCGACGAGCGCATGCCGTGGGACCACTTCGACGTCGGCGTGAAGCGCCCGGGTCTCATCCGCGAGTGGGAGCGGGCGATGGCTTCCGAGACGGCGGGGGCGGCATGAGCGGCACGCGCGACACCTGGGGCCGGCTGCTGCGAAATCTCCGGATCTCGGTCACCGACCGGTGCAACCTCCGCTGCGCCTACTGCATGCCGGAAGAGGAGTACGTCTGGCTGCCGCGCGAGGAGATCCTCCACTTCGAGGAGATCGGCCGGCTCGTCGACGTGTTCATCGAGCTCGGCGTGGACAAAGTGCGCCTCACCGGCGGCGAGCCGCTGCTGCGCAAGGACCTCCCCGGGCTGATCCGCCTGCTGGCCGCGAAGCCCGCGCTGCGCGATCTCGCGATCACGAGCAACGGCATCCTCCTCGGCGAGCAGGCACAGGGCCTGAAGGACGCGGGCATGCACCGGGTGACGGTGAGCCTCGACACGCTGAAGCCGTCGCGCTTCTCGCTGCTCACGCGGCGGGACACGCACGCGCAGGTGCTCGAAGGCCTCGCGGCGGTGACGCGCGCCGGGTTCACGGACACCAAGATCGACACCGTGGTGATGCGCGGCGTGAACGACGACGAGCTCGGCGACCTCATCGAGTACGGCAGGACCGTGCCGGCGGAGGTACGGTTCATCGAGTACATGGACGTCGGCGGCGCCACGCGCTGGTCGATGGACAAGGTCGTGAGCCGCACGGACATGCTGGAGCGCCTCGCGGCACGCTACGGCGTGATCACGCCCGTCGACGAAGTGACGACGGCGCCCGCGGATCGCTACCGGCTGCCCGACGGCACCGTGTTCGGGATCATCTCGTCGACGACGGCGCCGTTCTGCGTGGACTGCGACCGCAGCCGCCTCACGGCCGACGGGCTGTGGTATCTGTGCCTGTATGCGCAGCAGGGCACGGACCTGCGCCGGCCGCTGCGCGGCGGGGCGAGCACCGAGGCGTTGAAGGCGCTGATCACCGGGCGCTGGCAGGCCCGCACCGACCGCGGCGCCGAGGACCGGCTGGCCCAGCGGGACCGGGCGCCGCTGCTGCAGGTCGCGTCGCTCAAGCGCGATCCGCACCTCGAAATGCACACGCGCGGAGGCTGAGCGTGACTCACGGTCAGGGCGACAAGGTCGAGATCGACGTCCGGGAGCGCGGCGCCAACCAGCAGTTCTCCGACCGGCGGCTGTTCATGCAGCTGCTCGCGTTCGGCGACTGTCCGGATCCCAAGCCGCTGGTCCGCACGCTGGAAGTCACCCGCGTGGAAGCGGTGCTCTACCGCGACATGAACGATCCGCGGGGTGTGGCCGTGCTCGGCATGAGCGAGGATCCGGCGTTCTTCGTCAACGGCTTCCGCGATGTCCTGAACTCGCCGTCGTTCGAGGAGCTGCCGCTCAAGGCCGAGTACACGATGATGGGGCGGACGTACGCGTCGGGCTTCGAGACCGACCTGGACGACTGGCTGCTCAAGCGCCCGCGCCGCACCGCGCTCACGCCCGCGTGGCCGTGGGCCGTGTGGTATCCGCTGCGACGGACGGGCTCGTTCGCGCGCCTCAGCCCACAGGAGCAGGGAACGATCATCCGCGAGCACAGCGTGATCGGGCGCGCGTACGGCGAGGCGGACCTCGTGCACGACATCCGCCTCGCGTGCCACGGCCTCGACGTGAAGGACAACGACTTCGTGATCGGGCTCGTCGGCAAGGACCTCCACCCGCTGTCGCACATCGTCCAGCGGATGCGCACGACCGTGCAGACGTCGCAGTATCTCCAGACGCTCGGGCCGTTCTTCATCGGCCACGCGGTCTGGCAGAGCCCGCTCCCGCAGTAACGCGATGGCACGCAAGCGCCGTAGGACCTCCACGCTGACCGGCGCGCCCGCGGAGTTCGTCGCGCGCGAGCGGGTCGTGCGGATCGCGACCACGAGCGCGCAGGGCCAGCCGCACCTCGTCCCGGTCTGCCACGTGGTCGCGGGTGGCAAGGTCTACGTCGGCACGGGCGACGACGACGTCAAGATCCGGAACCTCCGCGCGAATCCCCGGATCACGGTGACCGCCGACCTCTATTCGGACGACTGGGCGTCGATCAAGGGCGTGATGATCCAGGGACGCGCGAAGGTGATCGAGCGCGGTCCCGCCTTCCAGCGCGCGCGGAAGCGGTTGTACGCGAAGTACCCGCAGTATCCGAAGCTGGCCGCGCTGGCGCCGTCGGACTCCGCGATCGTCGAGATCACCCCGACGAACGTCTACGCCTGGGGTTTTGACGATTGAGATGGGGGGCTCCGGGCGCCCCCCATGCCCCCCACGCCTCCGGGCGGACGTGAAGTCCGCCCTACAGCGAGCGTCGCTGGATCGGCCGTGACGTCGCCCGTGATTCGGGCGTACGAGCCCGCGCGGGACCTCGCGGAGTTTCGGGCGCTCAACGTCGAGCATCAGAATTTCTCGCGCTCGCTGGAGCCGTCGTGGCCGGAAGGCAAGCGGATCGTCGACGAGTACTCGGACTATCTGCTGAAGGACGTGGCCGCGCGCGACGGCTGCATCTTCATGGCGGAGATCGACGGCGCGGTCGCCGGCATGATCTGCGCGGTGAGCCGGATGGGCCCGCACTCGCCCGACGATCCCGCGGTCTTCGCGTGGGTGCACGACATCTACGTGCGCCCGGCCTACCGACGGCGCGGCGTGGCGAAGGCGCTGATGGCGGCGGCGGAGGACTTCGTGAAGGCGCGTGGCGCCCGTGAGCTCCGGCTGTCGGTGATCGACCGCAACGCCGACGCGCGGGCGATGTACGCCGAGCTGGGCTTCCGCGACTACTTGCGGATCGAGACGAAGCCGCTCGGCTAAGCGAGCGGCGCGGGCAGGTCCGACTTGCCCATGAGGTAGAGGTCGACGCCGCGCGCGGCGGAGCGACCCTCGGCGATCGCCCACACGATCAGCGACTGGCCGCGCTGCATGTCGCCGCACGCGAACACGCCCGGCACGCTCGTCATCCAGCTCGCGTCGCGCTTCACGTTGCCGCGCTCGGTGAGCGCGAGGCCGAGATCCTCGATCGGGCCCTTGCGCTCCGGCCCCACGAAGCCCATCGCGAGCAGCACCAGATCGGCGGGGAGCGTGAACTCGCTGCCCGCGATCGGCCGGAACTCCACGCGGCCGCCCTCGCGGACCATGTCAACCTTCACGGCCTCGAGCGCCGTCACGCGGCCGCCCGCGCCGACGAACCGGTGGGTCGAGACCGCGTAGAGGCGCTCGCCTCCCTCTTCGTGCGCGGACGACACGCGGTAGATGTTCGGCCACTGCGGCCACGGGTTCTCGGGCGCCCGCGTCTCCGGCGGGCGCGGCAGGAGCTCGAACTGGTGGACCGACTTCGCGCCCTGGCGGTGCGCGGTGCCGAGACAGTCGGCCCCGGTGTCGCCGCCGCCGATGATGATCACGTCCTTGTCCTGCGCGCTGATGAACTGCGCGTCGGGCACCGTGTCGCCCTCGCAGCGCTTGTTCGAGAGGGTGAGGTACTCCATCGCGAAGTGGACGCCGCCCAGCTCACGGCCCGGCACCGGCAGGTCGCGCGGGGCACCGGCGCCGCACGCGAGGACGATCGCGTCGAACTCACGCTGGAGCTCGCGCACCGGGAGTGCGCCGCCCACGTCGGCGCTCGCACGGAACGTGACGCCGTCCTTCTCCATCAGCGCGAGCCGGCGGTCGAGGAAGCGCTTCTCCATCTTGAACTCGGGGATGCCGTAGCGCAGCAGCCCGCCGATGCGGTCGGACTTCTCGAAGACCGTCACCCAGTGCCCGGCGCGGTTGAGCTGATCCGCGGCCGCGAGCCCCGCGGGTCCCGAGCCGACGACCGCCACCTTCTTGCCGGTGCGCACGACGGGCGGCGCCGCCGCGACCCAGCCCCGGTCGAACGCGCGCTCGACGATCGAGACCTCGACGGCCTTGATCGTCACCGCGTCGTCGTTGATGCCGAGCACGCACGAGCCTTCGCACGGCGCCGGGCATAGGCGGCCGGTCCACTCCGGGAAGTTGTTGGTCGCGTGCAGGCGCTGGATGGCCTCGTGCCACTGGTCCTTGTAGACCAGGTCGTTCCAGTCCGGAATGATGTTGCCGAGCGGACAGCCCTGGTGGCAGAACGCCACGCCGCAGTCCATGCAGCGCGCCGCCTGCTTCTTGAGGTCGGCCTCCGGGTAGGGGAGATAGACCTCCTTCCAGTCCTTGACGCGCTCTTCGACCGGACGGGTCGGCCACTTCTTGCGCTGGATCTCGAGGAAGCCGGTGACCTTACCCACTGGTCGACCCCACCAGCTCGGCGAACGTCGGCTCGCGGCCCTCGTCGCGGGCTTTCGCTTCCGCGAGGAGCACGCGCTTGTAGTCGCGCGGCATGACCTTCACGAAGCGCGGCTGGCTCGTCACCCAGTCCTTGAGGATCGCCGCGGCGTACGTCGAGCGCGTGGCGTCGACGTGCCGCTGGATCAGCGAGCGCACGATCTCGATGTCCGCCGGTTCGTCGAGCGGCATGAGATCGACCATGCCGGGATTGCAGCGGCGCGCGAAGTCGCCCGCGAGGTCGAGCACGTAGGCGACGCCGCCCGACATGCCGGCCGCGAAGTTCCGTCCCGTGCGGCCGAGCACGACCACGCGCCCGCCGGTCATGTACTCGCAGCCGTGGTCGCCGATGCCTTCGACCACCGCGTGCACGCCGCTGTTGCGCACGCAAAAGCGCTCGCCCGCCACGCCGCGCACGTACGCTTCCCCGGACGTCGCGCCGTACAGGGCCACGTTGCCGATGACGATGTTGTCCTCGGGCTTGAACGTCGAGGCGCGCGGCGGATAGACCGCGAGCTTGCCGCCCGAGAGGCCCTTGCCCCAGTAGTCGTTCGCGTCGCCCTCCAGCGCGAAGCTGATCCCGCGGGGCACGAACGCGCCGAAGCTCTGGCCCGCCGAGCCCTGGAAGTGCACCTGGATGGTGTCGTCCGGGAGGCCGGCGGCGCCGTGGCGCTTGGTGACGTGATAGCCGAGCGTGGTGCCGACCGTGCGGTTCACGTTGCGGATCGGCAGCGTGAGGTGCACGGGCTTGCCGTGCTCGACGGCCTCACGGCACGCGGGCACGAGCGTGGTGCTGTCGAGCGAGAGCTCGAGGCCGTGCTCCTGCGCCCGCACGTTGCGGCGCGCGACCTCGGGGTCGACGTTCGGCTGGTGGAGGATCATGGAGAGATCCAGGCCCGCCGCCTTCCAGTGGTCGAGCGCGCCCTTCACGTCGAGCTTGTCGGCGCGGCCGATCATCTCGTCCATCGTGCGGAAGCCGAGCGTCGCCATCAGCTCGCGCACTTCCTGCGCGACGAAGCGAAAGTAGTTCACGACGTGGTCGGGGTTGCCGGCGAAGCGCTTGCGCAGCTCGGGGTCCTGCGTCGCCACGCCGACCGGGCACGTGTTCAGGTGGCAGACGCGCATCATGATGCAGCCGATCACCACGAGGGGCGCCGTCGAGAAGCCGAACTCCTCGCCGCCGAGCAGGGCGGCGATCACGACGTCGCGGCCGGTCTTCAGCTGGCCGTCCACCTGCACGACGATGCGGTCGCGCAGCTTGTTGAGCACGAGCACCTGCTGGGTCTCGGCGAGGCCGAGCTCCCACGGGATGCCCCCGTGCTTGATCGACGTCAGGGGCGAGGCGCCGGTGCCGCCGTCGTGGCCGGAGATCAGCACGACGTCCGAGTACGCCTTCGCCACGCCCGCGGCCACGGTGCCCACGCCGAGCTCGGCGACGAGCTTCACGTGCACGCGCGCCTCGGGGTTGGCGTTCTTCAGATCATGGATGAGCTGCTTGATGTCCTCGATCGAGTAGATGTCGTGGTGCGGGGGCGGAGAGATCAGGCCCACGCCCGGTGTCGCGTAGCGCACCTTCGCGATCCACGGATAGACCTTGTGGCCGGGAAGCTGCCCGCCCTCGCCGGGCTTCGCGCCCTGCGCCATCTTGATCTGCAGATCGGTGGCGTTGACGAGGTACTCGCTGGTGACGCCGAAGCGCCCGGAGGCGACCTGCTTCACCGCGCTCCGCCGCCAGTCGCCGTTCGGATCGCGCTGGTAGCGCTCCGCGTCCTCGCCGCCCTCGCCGGTGTTCGACCGGCCGCCGATGCGGTTCATCGCGATCGCCAGCGTCTCGTGCGCCTCCTGGCTGATGGAGCCGTACGACATCGCGCCCGTGGCGAAGCGCGTGAGGATCGCCTCGACGGGCTCGACCTCCTCGATCGGGATGCCGGGGCCGTCGGTCTTGAGCTCCATGAGGCCGCGCAGCGTCGCGCGCTCGCGGCTCTGGTCGTCGACGAGGCGCGAGAACTCCTTGAACGCGCGGTAGTCGTTGGCGCGCGTGGAGTGCTGCAGCTTGGCGATCGTGTCCGGGTTCACCTGGTGGTGCTCGCCGTCCCGGCGCCACTGGTACTCGCCGCCCCACTCGAGTTCCGGCGTGCCGACGGGCCGGGCGGGGAACGCGTCCTCGTGGCGGCGGCGGACCTCCTCCGCGATCACGTCGAGGCCGATGCCGCTCACGCGCGAGGCGGTGCCGGTGAAGTAGCGCGAGACCACGTCCTTGTTGAGGCCGACGGCTTCGAAGATCTGCGCGCCGCAGTAGCTCTGCAGCGTCGAGATCCCCATCTTGGCCATGACCTTCAGGATCCCCTTGTTCAGCGCCTTGATGTAGTTCTTCACGGCCTTCGCGTGGTCGAGCCCCGGCACCATCTCCTGGCGGATCATGTCGTCGAGCGTCTCGAACGCGACCCACGGGTTCACCGCGCCCGCGCCGTAGCCCATGAGCAGGCAGACGTGGTGGACTTCGCGCGCATCGCCGGTCTCGATGATGAGCCCGCAGCGCGTACGGTCGCCGTGACGGACGAGGTGGTGGTGGACCGCCGCGGTCGCGAGCAGGCTCGGGATGGCGGCGCGCTCGCGGCTGACGTCGCGGTCCGACAGGATCACGATGTTCGCGCCGCCCGCGATGGCCGCGCGCGCCTGCTCCTGCAGCGCCTCCAGCGCGCGGTCGAGGCCCGCCGCGCCCTCGCGCGGGTCGTAGACCATCGGCAGCGTGACCGCGCGGAACCACGGATGGCTCACGTGCCGCACGCGGGCGAGCTCCTCATTCGACATCACCGGGTCCTTGATGACGATCTGGCGGCACGAGGACGGCTCGGCCTTCAGCAGGTTGCCTTCGGGCCCGACCGTGGACTCCATCGACGTGACGAGCTCTTCGCGGATCTGATCCAGCGGCGGGTTCGTGACCTGGGCGAAAAGCTGCTTGAAGTAGTCGTAGAGCGGGCGCGGCCGATTGGACAGCACGGCGAGCGCGGTGTCCGTGCCCATGGACCCGATCGGCTCCTCGCCGTTCTTCGCCATCGGCGCGAGGATCAGCCGGAGATCTTCGTGCGTGTACCCGAACGCGATCTGGCGCGTGAGCACGGTCGCGTGGTCCGCGGGCGGGACCGGGTGCGCGGGCAGGTCTTCCAGCCGCACGCTGTTCTCGCGGAGCCAGTCCGCGTAGGGATGCTCGGCGGCGAGCGAAGCCTTGATCTCGTCGTCGGAGATGATCCGGCCCTGCGCGGTGTCGACGAGGAAGATCTTGCCGGGGTGCAGCCGCTCCTTGGTGACGATGTTCTCCGCCGGGATGTCGAGGACGCCGACTTCCGACGCCATCACGACGAGCCCGTCGTGCGTGACGTAGTAGCGCGAGGGACGAAGCCCGTTACGGTCGAGCACGGCGCCGATCACGGTGCCGTCGGTGAACGCGATCGACGCGGGGCCGTCCCACGGCTCCATCAGCGAGGAGTGGTACTCGTAGAACGCCCGGCGCTCCGGGCTCATCGACTCGTGGTTCTGCCACGGCTCCGGAATCATCATCAGGATCGCGTGGGGCAGCGAGCGGCCGTTCATCACGAGGAACTCGAGCACGTTATCGAACGTGGCCGAGTCGGAGAGGCCCTCGCGCGTGACGGGGAAGACCTTCGCGAGGTCGTCGCCGAGGACGTCCGAGCGGCAGAGCGCCTCGCGCGCCTTCATCCAGTTCAGGTTCCCGCGGAGCGTGTTGATCTCGCCGTTGTGCGCGACGTAGCGGTACGGGTGCGCGAGAGGCCACGAGGGGAACGTGTTGGTGCTGAACCGCTGGTGCACGAGGGCCAGCGCCGACTCGACGTCCGGATCCGCGAGGTCGGGGAACATCGCGGTGATCTGGTCCGCGGAGAGCATGCCCTTGTAGATGAAGGTGTTCGACGAGAGGCTCGGCAGGTACGTGAACGCGCGGTCCTCGGCGGCGAGCGAGGCGATCGCGTGCTCGATGCGCTTGCGGATCACGTAGAGCTTGCGCTCGAAGTGCGCGTGGTCGCGCACGGCGGCGCCGCGGCCGACGAAGACCTGCATGATCCGGGGCTCGACCGACACCGCCGTCGCGCCGAGCAGCCGATCGTCGGTGGGCACCAGGCGCCAGCCGAGGCAGCGCTGGCCTTCCTCGACGATGAGCTCCTGGATGAGCGCGCGCACCTTGTCGGCGCGCAGCGGGTCACGCGGCAGGAACACGAGCCCCGTGCCGTACTCCCTGGCGGCGGGGAGCACGATGCCGAGGGCGGCGCACTCGCGCCGGAAGAACTTGTCGGGAACCTGGAGGAGGATGCCGGCGCCGTCGCCCGTGTTGGGCTCGCAGCCGCACGCCCCGCGGTGCAGGAGGTTGATGAGCACCTGCAGGGCCTGCCGGACGATCGCGTGCGACTTGCGTCCCTTGATGTCGACGACGAAGCCGACGCCGCAGGCGTCGTGCTCGTGGGCGGGGTCGTAGAGGCCTTCGGCGGCGTGCTGCCCCGCGTAGAGCGGGCCCGGCTGACTCGACGGCGCTGTCATATCCACTGCGCTCCTCATCCGCTTGAACGGTTGGTGGAGTGTACTCGCCGGCTCAGCATTAGTCATCGCAGAAAAGTCAGATAATATGGATTAGGAAAACTGATGGTAGGATGACCCCGTGCAGCTCGAGAGCCTGCGACTCTACTGCGACGTGGTCCGGCTACGAAGCTTTTCCCGTGCCGCGGACGAGAACTTCGTCTCGCAGTCGGCGGCGAGCCAGGGCATCCAGCAGATCGAGCAGCATCTCGGGGTCACCCTGATCGACCGGACCAAGCGCCCGTTCGTCGTCACGCCGGAGGGCGACGCGTTCTACCTGGCGTGCCGCCGCCTCCTGGACGGCTGGGAGCAGGCGAAGGCGGAGATCGGCGCGGTGAAGGCGCGCGTCGACGGCACCGTGCGCGTGGCCGCGATCTACTCCGTGGGGCTGCACGACCTGAGCCGTCACCAGCAGCGCTTCACGGCGCTCTTTCCGGAGGCACGGGTGGAATTGGAGCTTTTGCACCCGCACAAGGTGGTGGAAGCCGTCGTGCGGGACGAGGCGGACGTCGGGATCATGTCCTATCCGCCCGCGGCGCGGGGCCTCACGGTCGTGCCGCTGCGCCAGGAGCCCATGGCGTTCGTCTGCCATCCGAGCCACCCGCTGGCCCGGCGGCGGGTCGTCCCGCCCGCGCAGCTCGACGGGGAGGCGTTCGTGGCCTTCGACCGGGAGCTGACCATCCGGCGGGCGATCGACCGGGCGCTCAGGCAGCACAACGTCCGGGTGGACATCCGGATGGAGTTCGACAACATCGAAACGATCAAGCAGGCGATCATGATGAAGGCGGGCGTGAGCATCCTGCCGAAGCACACCGTCCAGATGGAGGCCGGGGTGCGGACGCTGGCCGTGGTGCCGCTCGGGATTCCGGACCTGGTGCGGCCCGTCGGCATCATTCACCGGCGGCAGAAGCCGCTCACGCCGACGGCGCGGCGCTTCGTGGACCAACTCTTGAAAGAGCCAGCGGAGCCGGCCGTCACGGCGTAGGGGTCGGAGCCCCACATCTAGCGGTCTAACCGGGCAAGAATGCTTGCCGTTTGGTTCCGGGCCGGTTACAGTACGGCTGGCTTGTCCGCGCGTAGCACGCTGAACGGAGAACGCAGGACAGACGGCCTCGCAGGCAGTCCCAACGCGACGACCCAATGTTCGGGGGAGGAGAGGTATGGGAGAACCCTGCTAGGGTTCGCCCATTCCGGGAGAGGAGAAGCGACTCGATGAGCGAGACGGTGGCCCCCGTGCAGGGTGTGGCCAAGGAGCTCAAGGAGCTGGATCGTGCGGTGATCCGCTTCGCCGGTGACTCCGGCGACGGGATGCAGCTCACCGGCGAGCAGTTCACGACGGAGTCGGCGGTGGCGGGCAACGACATCGCGACGCTGCCGAACTTCCCGGCGGAGATCCGCGCTCCCGCCGGCACGCTCTTCGGTGTCTCGAGCTTCCAGCTCCAGTTCGGCAGCCAGCGCGTCTACACGCCCGGCGACCGGCTCGACTGCCTGGTGGCGATGAACCCGGCCGCGCTCAAGGTGCATCTGCGGGACCTCAAGCCGGGCGGGCTGCTCATCGTCAACACCTCGGCGTACGACAAGCGCAACCTCGACAAGGCCGGCTATCCGTCGAATCCGCTCGACGATCCGGCGCTCGCGGAGCGCTACCGGCTGCACAAGGTCGACATGAGCGGGCTCACGTACGAGGCCATCAAGGACCTCTCGCTCAACACGAAGGAGAAGGACCGCACGAAGAACTTCTTCGCGCTGGGCCTCGTCTCCTGGATCTACACGCGGCCGCTCGAGCCCACGCTCGACTGGATCAGCAAGAAGTTCGCGAAGGCGAAGGACATCGCCGAGGCCAACGTGCGCGTGCTGAAGGCCGGCCACGCCTACGGCGAGACGGCGGAGATCTTCTCCGAGCACTACACGATCGAGCCGGCGGACCTGCCGCCGGGCCTCTATCGCGCGATGACGGGCAACCGCGCGCTCGCGTGGGGCCTGCTCGCCGCGGCGCAGCGCTCGGCGCTTCCCGTCGTGTACGGCGCGTATCCGATCACCCCGGCGAGCTCGGTGCTCGAAGAGCTGGCCATGCACAAGCGCTTCCGCATCCGGACCATCCAGGCGGAGGACGAGATCGCGGCGGTCGCGTCGGTCATCGGCGCCGCGTTCGGCGGCGCGATCGGGGTCACCGGCTCGAGCGGCCCCGGCATCGCGCTGAAGAGCGAGGGCATCGGCCTCGCGGTCACGGCGGAGCTGCCGATCGTGATCCTCGACATCCAGCGCGGCGGACCGTCGACCGGCCTGCCTACGAAGACCGAGCAGGCGGACCTGATGCAGGCGCTCTACGGCCGCAACAGCGAGTCGCCGTGCGTCGTCATCGCGCCCGCCACGCCGGGCGACTGCTTCTACATGGCGTACGAGGCCGTGCGCATCGCGGCGAAGTACATGGTGCCGGTGTTCGTGCTGAGCGACGGCTTCCTGGCCAACGGCTCGGAGCCGTGGCTGATCCCGGACGTCAACACGCTGCCGCCGATCGACATCAAGTTCCGCACCGAGCCCGAGGGCTTCTTCCCGTACCTGCGCGATCCCGCGACGCTCTCGCGCCCGTGGGTGAAGCCGGGCACGCCGGGCCTCGAGCACCGCATCGGCGGCATCGAGAAGCAGGACGTCACCGGCAACATCTCCTACGACCCGGAGAACCACGACCACATGGTCCGGCAGCGCGCCGAGAAGGTGCGGCGGGTTGCGCAGGAGATCCCGCCCACGTCGATCAACGGGCCGGCCACCGGCGACCTCCTCGTCGTCGGCTGGGGCGGTACCTACGGCTCGATCACGGCCGCCGTGGAGCGCGCGCAGGGGGAAGGGAAGTCGGTCGCGCAGATCCACCTGCGCCACCTGAATCCTCTGCCGCCGGATCTGGGTCATATCCTCAGGGAGTACCGCAAGATTCTGGTGCCCGAGATCAACAGCGGCCAGCTCGTCCGGGTGCTGCGCTCGGAGTACCTGGTCGACGCCGTCGGGTTCAACCGGGTGCGCGGGCTCCCGCTGGCGAGCGAGGAAATCTCCGAAGCCATCAACCAACTCCTGGAGACCACGTAGATGACACCACCGAGTGGAGCGGGAGCCGCGGAAGCGCCCCGCAACCTGACCAAGAAGGACTTCGAGTCCGATCAGGACGTCCGGTGGTGTCCGGGCTGCGGTGACTACGCGATCCTGAGCGCGGTGCAGAAGACCATGCCGGACCTCGGCATCCCGCGCGAGAACATCGTGTTCATCTCGGGCATCGGCTGCTCGAGCCGCTTCCCGTACTACATGAACACGTACGGCTTCCACACCATCCACGGCCGCGCGCCCGCGATCGCGACGGGGCTGAAGGTGGCGCGCCCGGACCTGAAGGTCTTCGTGGTGACCGGCGACGGCGACGGGCTCTCGATCGGCGGCAACCACATGCTGCACGTGCTGCGCCGCAACGTGGACGTCACGATCCTGCTGTTCAACAACCGGATCTACGGCCTCACGAAGGGTCAGTACTCGCCCACGAGCGAGCTCGGCAAGGTGACGAAGTCCACGCCGATGGGCTCGGCGGACCGTCCCGTGAACCCGCTCGCGTTCGCGCTCGGCTGCGGCGCGACGTTCGTGGGCCGCACGGTCGATCGCGACATCCGCCACATGGAGGAGATGCTCAAGCGCGCGGCCGCCCACAAGGGCACGGGCTTCCTCGAAATTCTCCAGAACTGCAACGTGTACAACGACATGGCGTGGAAGGTGATGTACGAGAAGGAGTCGAAGGTGGCGCACGAGCTGCGGCTGCAGCACGGCAAGCCGCTCGTCTTCGGCCCCCCGGACGACCGCAAGGCCGTCATCATGAAGGGGTTCACGCCCACCGTCGTGAAGGCGAGCGAGGTCCAGGAGAGCGCCTTCTGGGTGCACGACGAGAAGAGCCTCAACGCGGCGAAGCTCATCGCCGACCTCTTCTTCCCGGACTACCCGGTGCCGGTGGGCACGCTGCTCGACATCGAGGCGCCCGTGTACGAGGAGACGATGGTGGCGCAGGAGCAGCGCGCGATCTCCGATCGCGGGCCCGGCGACATCGCCAAGCTCCTGACGTCGGGAGACACCTGGAAGATCTGAAGCGGCTCGACCCCGGCCTCGTCGAGGAGCTGCGCGCGATCCTCGGCAGGGACGCACTCGTCCTGTCCCACGAAGGACGGATCGTCTACGAGTGCGACATGCACACCTTCTACAAGGGCACGCCCGACGCGGTGGCGCTGCCCTCGTCCGCCGCCCAGGTCCAGGCGATCGTGCGCGCGTGCCGCGCGCGTGGCGTGCCGATCGTCCCCCGCGGCTCGGGCACCGGGCTCATCGGCGGCGCCATGGCGGCGCGCGGCGGCGTCATGGTCGGGCTCAACCGCATGAACGCCATCCTCGACGTCGACCTCGCGAATCGCTGCGCGACCGTCCAGCCCGGGCTCATCAACCTCTGGCTCACCAACGCCGTGCGCGAGCGCGGCTGGTTCTTCGCGCCCGATCCGTCGAGCCAGATGGTCTCGTCGATCGGCGGCAACGTCTCGACCAACGCGGGCGGGCCGCACTGCCTGAAGTACGGGATCACCACCAACCACGTGCTCGGCCTCGACATCGTGACCGGCGCCGGCGACCTGGTGCATCTCGGGAGCGCCGTCTCCGATCGCCCCGGCTACGACCTCGTCGGCGCGGCCGTCGGCGCCGAGGGCACCTTCGGCCTCGTGACCTCCGTGACCGTGCGGCTGCTGCACGCGCCCGATGCGGTGAAGACCGCGCTCGCGTCGTTCACGTCGATGGAGGCGGCGGCGGAAGCGGTGTCCGCCATCATCGCCGCGGGGATGCTGCCGGCGGCGCTCGAGATGCTGGACGAAGTCATGATCGGCGCGATCAACGCGGGGAGCGGCGCGGACTTCCCGGCGACCGCGGCGGCGGTGCTGCTGATCGAGCTGGACGGCCCGCTCGCGGAAGTGGAGGCGCAGGCGACGCGCGCCGCGGCGATCTGTCGCGAGCGCGGCGCCATCGACGTGCGGGTCGCGCGCGACGACACGGAGCGCGCGCTCCTGTGGAAAGGCCGCAAGGAAGCGGCGGGCGCGGTCGGCCGGCTCGCGCCGACGTACCTCCTGCAGGACGCGGTGGTCCCGCGCTCCAAGCT
>Ga0194121_10000304_pt1 | contig 87771 bp, 73 predicted proteins | sample TA2MahCa50mmetaG_FD_148609 | JGI IMG/M metagenome (GOLD analysis project Ga0194121, IMG submission 148609) | Freshwater microbial communities from Lake Tanganyika, Tanzania - TA2015020 Mahale Deep Cast 50m | ecosystem: Environmental > Aquatic > Freshwater > Lake | place: Tanzania: Lake... | reverse complement strand
CACCCCGCTGGACTCGAACCAGCAACCTTCGGTTCCGTAGACCGATGCTCTATCCAATTGAGCTAGGGGTGCGAATGCGACAGCGCAATTGCGGTGGCAATTGGAGGGCGAACTTTAGTCCGCGACGGAACTATGTCAAGGAGCTGTGAACATTGCGAGCGGACGGGGTTCGTAGGTTCGATTCTCAACTGCAAAACACAGTTCGCCCGAATTGTTTTAAGCGTTTTCGGGTGCATCATTCGGATGCAACTCGATCCGCAACAGCACTGAACTGAGAAGCGAGGGTCTCGTTCGTTGCGGAGGACAGGCAGGGGCAGCAATTCATTGAGCAAATCGACCGGGGCATCTCAGTCAACAGTTGGCCGTCGCTGAAGTTCACTTAGCACGGCAGGAAGAGTGACTGGGTGCATGTCGAGCTTCGCAAGACTCTCCAGACCGAATACGGCGAGCAACGCCAGAAAGCATTCGACTATCCGTCCGATGCGTTTCGACCGCATCGCAGCTGCAATGGCTTCGACGCCGACATCAGCAAAGACCTCTTCGTCGAACTCCGCAACCTCGGCATTTCGGCCTCGGGTGCGGTCGAATCGGCGAGACCCGTCAACATGACGCTCGGATTCGAGTGAGTCTTGTGAAGCTTGGCGGCAACTTACGACTAGCGAGCGACACGATTGAACGGCGATTCCCTGATATCGTCAGGGCAGTTTCTGTCACACGGGATTTACCGGGGTGCATCGCAGGGGAACTAACTACTTCACGCCGGATGGAAATCGCGGTATCTTGTTTTCCAAGTATGAGCGTGTTGGAGGAATCCGCTCGCGTTGTAATCGAAAAACGAGGTCATTGATGACATTCGATCTGCTTTCGCGTCTTGAGTCTCCGCGGGATTTGCGGAGATTTTCAGAAGATCAGCTTCGCCAATTAGCGGCAGAAATTCGCGAGGCTCTCTGTTCAGTTTGTGCTGACCGCACCGCTCACTTCGCCAGCAATCTGGGTGTCGTGGAATTGTGCATTGCTCTGCATTCGGTTTTCGATTTCTCCAAGGACCGGCTGATCTGGGACACCGGGCATCAGATCTATCCGCACAAGCTGATCACCGGTCGCTTTGCGGAGTTTGAATCGATCCGCCGCAAGGGTGGGTTGATGGGCTATCCGAATCCTGCCGAGAGCAGCTACGACCTGTTTATGACCGGCCACGCGGGGGCAAGCGTCTCGACGATGCTGGGTCTGAAAGTTGCCGATGATTTGTTGTACGCAGACGGTCGTAGAGCAGTGGCAGTGGTTGGCGATGGAGCCTTGCCGTCAGGCATTATTTTTGAAGCCTTCAACAATGCGGCGGGGCTGAAACGAGATTTGCTGGTCATTCTCAACGACAACAAGATGGGGATCTGCCCGCGGGTTGGCGGTTTAGCCGAGACGCTCGACAAAGCTCGCGTTGCCCCGTTTTACAACGGACTGAAACGTGACATCGCCTGGTTACTCAACAAGTTGCCGGTCGTCGGCGAAACGATGGAGCATGCGCTCGCTCAATTCAAAGATGCGGTCAAAGGCTTTTTGCATGGCGGAATGCTATTCGAGGAAATGGGCTTTCGATACATCGGTCCAGTCGATGGACATGATCTCGTCGCCATGCGTCGATACCTCGAAATGGTTAAGGATGTGCGTGGTCCGGTGCTGCTGCATGTCTTTACGGAAAAAGGGCACGGCTTCGAGCCGGCATGCCAAGACCCGGTCCGGTTTCATTCGCCTTCGCCGTTCACTCGCACTGAGGACAACGAGATTGTTCCAGTCAAGGCCTTGTCCGGCCGGGCGTACACGAATGCAATGAGCGATGCGATTCACTCGGCGATGAAGCGCGATACGCGCACCTGCGTGCTGACGGCCGCGATGTGCGCCGGCAACGCGCTCAACAAGATTCGCCTGGAGATCCCCGATCGATTCTTCGACACCGGCATTTGCGAAGGTCACGCAGTCGCCTTTGCCGCCGGCATGGCCAAGAGCGGGATGCGGCCGATCGTCGATATTTACAGCACGTTTTTGCAACGCGGTTTCGACCAGATCTTCCAAGAGGTGGCACTGCAAGACTTGCCCGTCGTGTTCTGCCTGGACCGAGCTGGTCTTGTCGGCCCGGACGGACCGACGCATCACGGAGCGTTCGACAACTCGTACCTTCGCTGTTTCCCGAACATGGTGATGATGGCGCCCGGCGACGAAGCCGACGTCGCACCGATGCTCGATTTCGCGTTAAGCCACGACGGCCCGACTGCGATCCGTTATCCGAAGGCTAATGTTGAGCGACTCGAACGTCCGACATCTCCGGTTGAACTCGGCAAAGCGGAGATTTTCGAATGGGGCGCCGACGGCATGTTCATTGCCTTTGGCGCGCAGTTCGGCGATTGCGTCCGTGCCGCTGAGAATCTGCGGGCGCAAGGACTCGATGTTGGCGTTATCAACGCTCGCTTCGCGAAACCTCTCGACACAGAGACGATTCTCAAAGCGGTCGCGGAGTGTGGCTTCGTCATCACGGTCGAAGAAAACACGCTCTGCGGCGGATTCGGAAGTGCGGTTCTCGAAGCTGCCAACGATGCCGGTCTCCGCACCGATCACATTAAACGCCTGGGCATTCCGGACGTGTTCATCCAGCACGGTGAACGTGCCGAGTTGCTGGCGGAAGTCGGTCTCGATGTCGAGGGTCTCTTGGCCGCGGCCCATGCGATGTCGAGCGTCGAATCGCAGCCTTGACGACCTCTGCCAACGTGGGTTGTAGGCTCGCCGGGTACCCGACCAAGGAATTATTTCAGTCGGTACTCGTACAACGTCTCGTAACTTTCGAGACAGCGATCGAACAGGGCGGAAAGTGAATCGGGAACTTGATCAGGCTTGGGGCGGTAGGGGCGAAAGCCGGTTGTAGTCTCGACTTCTCTGTACCAGTGCTTCGCCCAAACTCCGTCCGTTGGTCGCAAGCCAGGGGTCCATTCCAGCATCGACTCTTGGAAGTCGAGGTTCAAAGCTTCACACAACAGACCGAGAGTGCGGCGAGGTTCGTTGAGAACTTCCACGGAATCGATGACGAGTGGTGCCACCCCGCTGTTCTGGCGGAGCCAGTTGAAGATTTCGAGTTGTTGAGGGAACCCGGTGTCTTCATCGGTGGGGTTCGGGACGATCTTGATGTACGACGTCAGCACGTCCCGCGGATGGCGGATCAAGAAACAGTTGGTCACCTTCGCCATCCAATCGCGGTCCATATGCGGCAACAAGTGATGCGTCATCTGCTTCTGGTAGAAAAACCTCTGGCCACCTGGAATGGGGCCAGTCAACCAGGCGACAACTTTTCGCCAATCGGTCTCGCCGGCGGCGATGACCTCGTCCTTGCCAGGATGATCCTTTTGCGTGGCGTGAAGGTAATGTGCGTAAAACGGCTCGTCGCAGACGACACTGTCGTTGCGATTGCCGAAGGATCGCATCATTGCCGTTGAGATATTGCGCGGCCCCGACCACATCGCGAGGCGGAGCGAATTCAATTCCGGGGGCATCAAGAATCCTTGTTTGTGGAATTCGAGGGAAGTGTTGGCGGTTGGCTCGATTTTTGCGCGGACTTTGTGCTTGGCGCCACGAGCATCATCACGCCGAACAGAATGATCACGACGGCGAAAATCCGTGTGAGTGTCTCGTTCCGGAATTGTTTGACGGTGTCGGCGACAAAGTAGCTGGTGAGTGTCGCCGCGATGGCGGTAGCGATCGCGATTCGCCAGTCGATCAGGTCATTTTTTACATGCTGAGCGGTCGCCGCGATCGCCGTCGGAACAATGACGGCCATCGATGTTGCGAGGGCGTGCTTTTGGTCCAGTCCCAGCAGCATTCCGAACGCGGGAACCATGATGACTCCGCCGCCGACACCGCAAAGCGCGGCGAGCACTCCACTGGTAACGCCGATTGCCAGCGGGACAAGAAACGGGAGCAGGAATTTCATAGTGTGTCTCGCAATTCCAAATGAACCGATTTCAAATTCAATCAATGGTCACTGTGGCCGGTGACGTTAGCTGCCGGAATAGTGAGGGGCAAGTTGCTGTCGGTGGCAGTTGGGTTGCGATAATTTTCCGCCAACGTTTGGTTCTCTTGATGATGCCGCGATCCGTTCTGGCTCACGCTTCTGATTTCAGAAAGTCTCGCTCATGACAATTCGTCCGAATCGAGTCAAACAGAAACTGAAGGCTGGTGAGACAGTATTGTCCAGCTCGTTGCGTCTGCCCGAACCGGGGCTGTGCGAGGTGTTGGGCTACGCCGGTTGGGACTTCGTGTTGCTGGATGGAGAGCATGGGGCGTTGGATGCCACCACGCTCGATCGCCTGGTTCAAGGTTGCTTCGCCGGCGGTACGACGCCAATCGTGCGAGTGCTGCGGCCGAATGACTCGGAAGCGGTCATGCACGCGCTGGATCTTGGGGCGCAGGGGGTTTTGATTCCGCATTGCCGCTCGGTGGAAGACGTACGACGCCTGATCGCTGCCGCGATGTATCCACCGCTGGGGAATCGTGGGTTCGGTCCCGGTCGAAGCACTCTGTGGGGGCGTATTAGCGGATCCGACTACGTGAAAGCGGCCAACGACGAAGTGTTGTTGCTGGCACTGATCGAAGACCCGGAGGGGGTTGAAAACGTTGAGGGCATCGCCGCCGGTGGGCTCGATGGATTGTGGGTCGGAACCGGAGATTTGGCGTTGGGCTACGGAGTCGGCGCTGAGCGAGATCATCCCTTGGTTATGCAAGCGGCGGATCGAATTCTTGCCGCTTGCCAGCGGAACAACATCGCTTGCGGATATCCGGCGCGGAGTGCCGAGGAAGGTCGGCGGATGGCTCAACAAGGCTATCGCCTGATCGGGTTCGGTGGTGCCGAGCAGTACGTCATGTCCGAGTCCCGGCGGTTTCTGAACGAGGTTGCACCGGGGGGCAATCATTGAGCGTTCGGGACTTGACGAATCGGCGGAGTTGCTTCGCAGAGAGGCGAGGGATAAATAGCTCTGACGCTGTGGAGTGGCGTGAGGGGAGTGTGAGCGGCGATGGCTCCGATGCCAAAGATTCTGTTGTTCAGCCGGCGGCAAGATCGTACGTCGGCGTTGGCCGAGCAGCTCGGTGGGAAGTTCGAGGTCGTTGTTTCCGATTCGGTCGAGTCCGGAATTCAACGGCTTCAAGAAGGCGAGGTTTCGGGAGTCTTCTTGTGCGGCGAGGAGACTTCGCCGGCGAGCGCGATAATTCAAGCCGGCGGACTGCTGGATCAACTTCCCGATGGCTACGCGCTGCTCGACACGAATGAACGTGTTGTCTGGTGCAATGAATCTCTGCGGCGGTTGGCGGGCCAAATTGGCGAAGGGCAACGCTTTTTCGATCTCTTGGACGACTGTCAATTGCAAGGCCCCGACTTTACGCCCATCAACACGGCGTTGGCCACGAATCAGTCGACGCACAGCCTGATGCAGGTAGCTGGCTCACGCTGGCTGGATTTGCAAATCACACCGGTATTTGAAAATGCCTCGGAGACTCTGCTGGGGTTGATTGCCTTTGTGCAGGATGTCACCACCGAAATCAATGAGCGCGACCGGATGAAGGCCATTCATCAGGCCGGCTTGGAGTTGGGAGACCTGACGCCTCAAGAAGTTCTGGAAATGGGCTGGGAGGAACGCAAAGAGTTGCTCAAGTCTAAGATCGTGCATTTCACCAAGGACTTGCTGAAGTTCGAAACCGTTGAGATTCGCCTGCTCGATCATGCTAACAAAAAGCGGTTGGTGCCGTTGCTGGTCTTTGGCATGGAGCAAGCCGCTGTCGAGCGGGAACTGTTTGCCGAGGCGACAGGAAACGGAGTGACCGGCTACGTCGCGGCGACCGGCAACAGCTATCTCTGCCTGGATACGGCGAACGATCCGTTGTACCTGGTCGGCAATCCGACGGCCCGCAGTTCATTGACCGTGCCTCTGAAACGGCATGAGGGAATCTTGGGCACCTTCAATGTCGAAAGCTCGCAGGAGAACGCCTTCAACGAAAAGGACCAAGAGTTTCTTGAACTGTTCAGTCGCGAGGTGGCCGTGGCGCTGAACACTCTCGAGTTGCTGGTCGTGCAGCAGAGCGCCGCCGCGACTGAGAGCATGTCGCTCATTTTGAATCGGGTCGCTCAACCGGCCGACGACATTCTGGTTGATGCGTCGCAGTTGTTGGAGCGGTTTATTGGGCTCGACCCGGAATCAACCACGCGACTCCAACAGATTTTGCAGCACACTCGGCAGATCAAACAATTGATCCAAGAGGTTGGCAAAGAGATCGCTGTGCCGGGGGTGGTTCCCGACGTTGCCGCAGTTCCCGCGCATCCGCTGTTGCTCAACAAGCGGATTCTGGTGGTCGACAACGATGCTTCGGTGCGCGGTGCTGCTCGAGAATTGCTTGGCCAATTCGGTTGTGAGGTCGAGGCAATTCACTGCGGTAAAGAAGCGTTCGCGCTGGTGCGGGCAACCCACTACGACCTCGCCATCGTCGATATCAATCTCTCGGACATGACCGGCTTCGAATGTTTCCGCGACCTGAAGCAGATTCACGAGAACCTGCCGATCATCCTGATGACCGGATTTGGTTACGACCCCGGCCACTCGATCGTCAAGGCTCGGCAGATGGGCTTGAAGCATGCGCTTTACAAACCGTTTCGTCTCGACCTGTTGCTGGCGTCGGTCGAAAGTGCGCTCGGTCCGCCAACGGAATCGAAACTGCCGGTGACTTCGTGAAATGCCGAATCACTCCGTGAATCGACTTCGGGTCGTGGAGTGACGCGATTACATTACTCGCAATGCCGAACGAGCCGACCACAACTCTGAGTCTTGCCTTTGACCCGGTGTGGTCGTTGCCGGTTTCGCTGTTGACGGCCGTTGGATTGGTCGTCTTCGTATTGCTGACGTATCCAAGTCGAGTACGTCACCTACCCGCCTTGTGGCGACACGCGTTGATCGCGCTGCGAGTTGTGATCGCGCTGACGCTGGCTGTTGCGATTCTGCGCCCGGAGTTGCAGTGGAACAAGAAAAGCCGCAAGGCCGCGATGTTGGTCGTGCTTGGAGACAACAGCCGCTCAATGCAGACCCCCGACGGTCCGGCCAACGCGACTCGCCGGAAGGTATTGGTCAAGACGCTGCAAGAGGCGGAGCCGACGATTGAGAAACTGAAGAAAGAGATGGAGGTCCGCTACTCCGATTTCGATCGTGAGCTTCGTTCGGTCGACAAACTCGATACCGCCGCCCCCGGCGAACAGTCGGCAATCGGCTTCGCGTTGGAATCGATTCTACGAGAAGCTCAAGCCAATGGCCTATCGGGCATCATCTTGCACAGTGACGGTGCACAGCGTGCGTTGGCACCACACGATGTTGATCCTCGCGCAGTTGCGCGGCGGCTCGGCGAACTGCAAATCCCCATCTTTCCAGTCGCTTATGGGACCACGGGAACGACCGACACCTCGCTCGACTTGATCGTCGAAGACTTGCTGGTCGATCCGTATGCCTTCGTGAAAAAAACGGTGCCGCTGCGAGCCAAACTGCGAGTGCTCGGAGCGGCCGGCAAGAAGCTGACCGTGCGATTGTTGGTCGAAGACCTGCGAACCGGCGAAGGACTGAAAAGCGGCGAGTTGAAAGTCCCGCCTGCCTCAAAAAACGCACAGCCGGTCGTGTCGCTGGAACCGACCCGCAACGTCGATGTCATCCCGGTCGAGCTGTCGTACATCCCCGACTTGCCTGGTGAATACAAGATTCGAGTCGAGGTCGTCGCGCTCGATGGGGAGATCAAAACGGCAAACAACTTCCGCGAGACGCTGCTGACCGTGCGTCGCGGCGGCATCAACGTCGCCTATTTTGACGCGGCATGGGCTCCCGAGCAGAAATGGTTGCGGCTGCTAAATGCGACGGAGCAGGTACAACTTGATTTCCAACCGGTGCGCGCCGGTCGGCAACGCGAACTCAACGACATTGACCCGGAGATGTTTCAGCGTGGTCGCTACGACGTGTACCTCATCGGAGATGTCCCCGCGAAGGTCTTCGGTCCAGAACTGCTCAAGCAACTCGCCACTCGCGTGGAGGAAGGGGCCGGCTTGATGATGATCGGCGGGCATCACAGTTTCGGAGCGGGCGGCTATGCCGAAACTCCGCTCGCCGATTTGCTGCCGGTGGCGATGCGCGCGAGCGAAACGATCTCCGGAGACGACATTGATCCCACGCTGCGTCACGCTGATGAACTGCCAATGATTCCGACGGCCCGCGGCCTCAATCATTACGTTATGCGAGTCGAGTCAGCCGACAAGAACCGCGCAGCGTGGCTTGCTCTGCCGCCGCTCGATGGCGCGAACAAACTGCGGCCGAAGAACGATTTTGTGGGGATCCTTGCGACATCGGACCAAGGCGTCCCGCTGTTGCTGGAGAGCGAAGCAGGCAAAGCGCGAATCGTGGCCTTCGCGGGTAATACGACGTGGCGCTGGGCCACACATGGCTTTCGCAACGTGCATCAACGCTTTTGGCGGCAGATGATTTTTTGGCTGGCTCGCAAGGAGGACGACCAAAGCCAAACTGTTTGGGTCCGCATTGATCCTCGGAATTATCTGCCGGCCACGCCGGTCAAGCTGTCGTTCGGTGCTCGTTCCCCAGATGGAGTGCCCGTGACCGATGCCGACTTTGAAGTCGCCGTGACCAATCCGAAAAGCGAACGCCAGAAGCTGGCGGTCTTGCGAGTTGGCAACGAATATTCCGCCGATTTTCTGCAGAACGAACAGGCAGGCGATTACTGGGTCAGTGTGACGGCCCGCTCCAAGGAGGGTCAGCCGATCGGCGACGCGATCTCGAGATTCCTGGTGGATGAACGTGATTTGGAACTCGATAACCCCGCCGCCGACCACGCCTTGCTCGCGGAACTGGCCAGCCTCACCGGAGGCAGTGTTATCGCACCGGAACAACACGGAGCGTTTCTCGAACGTCTGCTCAAAGAGGGACTCGTGCGCCGCGAAGAAACTGAAGTGACTCGCAAACTACTCTGGGATAACTGGCCGTTCCTGCTCATCTTCGTCGCGCTGCTCACCACCGAATGGACGATTCGGAAACTTCGCGGTTTGGTGTAGGTGCGGTTTCAAAACCCGCCCGCCGCGCGAGCGAGGGTTCAGAAGGCTGACGATTCAGTCACTCGCTTGCACGTCGTGCTAATACTCTGGCATCGCAGAATGCCGAAACATGTTTCGCGAGGCGGGGTCACACAAGCCGACGACGTTGAAGGGCCGGATCGCCTCGACCATCTCGCGCTCGAATTGCTTGACGTTGCCTGTTTCTCGAAGCCGGTCGCACATCCGTCGCACGACCGCGACCCACCGATTGTCATCGGCAAGCAGGAACGCCGGCCGAAATTCTCCGACGCTGGCGAGCCTGGCTCGCTCGTAGCTGGTCGCCGCTGCAAAGTAGAGCATCGTTGCAGTCGCGAAGCGTTGGAAGTCCCCCATCGCTGCGAAGCATCCGCTGACCAACAAGTCGATCATTTCAACCTCGGCCAGCACGCAACGCTCGTACTCGCGAAGTTGAGGTTCCAAGTTGTCTCGGCCCAGTGAGCGAATCAGGGTTCGCCCCAGCCGCTCGATCCCGCAGAGCGTGTGTGCGATACCGGTGCTGTGCAGCGCGTCGATGAATCCTGCCGTGTTCGGCAACATCGCCCACCAGCTTCCAACCGCACGAGCCAACTTGCGTTGCAACCGTCCGGTGCTGCGAAGCCCCCCTTTCGGTCGGACGATTTTCGCGTTGGCAAATTGTTCGCCGATCGCCGGAAATCGCCGCAGCCACGATTCCCATTCGGCTGCGGCGGACAGATCCGGCCGCTCGCCGCGATTGAGATCCTGGACGAAGCCGGCGCTGACGGTTTCGTCATTGAACCGCAGCTGCCACATCCAGCCTCCTTCGAAGACGTGATGCAACGCCGCGTGATCGCAGTCAAATGGATGATCGGTGGTGTCGATGCCGCGCGTTTCCAGGCAGCGCTTCCAACGAGTCACATTCGCGAAGTGAGCGAAGACCGTTCGCGAATTCGTCCGCAATTCGTGGGTGAGGTCTTGGATTCGTAGCCGCTTGGCGAGAAATTGTCCCTCGCCACTGCCATCGACGACGAAGCGGGTTTGGATCAGTCGGCTTTCTTCTTCCGAAGGGAGAGAGGCATTGACGAGCCGCAAGGTAATGTCGTGACCGTTGGTGTCGATCTCAGCGACTTCGCAGTCCTCGAAACAAGCCGCTCCCGCGACACTGGCTTCGCGAAACAGGAACTCGTCGACATCCTGTCGCAGCCAGTGCGTGTCCGAGTGTTGATCGCTGCTGCTCGCTGTGACGAGCAGTTCGGTTGAATGCTGCGCATCCGCGACGAACGGCTGACCGGCCTCTTGATGAAAGTACGTAAAGCCCCGTTTGATACCCGACACGAGTTGCGGATGCGTCGCCTGCCAAAGGCCGTACTTCGCCAGCGGAGCGACATTCGGCAAGTCGTACTCGCGACAAAGATCCTGCAGCACGAGATTGGCAATCGGCGTGGACGATTCGCCGATCGCGAAGCGAGGATGCCGGCCACGGTCGATCAACGCAATTCGCAATCCCGCGCGTCTTAGCGCCATCGCCAGCAGGCTGCCACCGAAACCACCACCGACAATCGCGACATCAACTTCGAGAGCACTCATGCCTGACGATCCCCTGTGCCGCAGTCACATACCACCGGCGGCAGGATCGTCTGCGACAGATTCATTTCACGCAATCGCTCGACCCGCGCGGCCGCGCACCGCGAGCAAGCCGAGAATCGAGCGATATCCCAGGTGTCTGCGAAGACTCGGCCACGTCCCGATTCGATGCCCGCCGCCAGAACCTGTTCCATCGACGACAACTTCGGTGGCGCGAACCAACCCTCGGCTTGCAAACGATCCATCGCTCCGTTGCCGGGGCGAGTCGAGATTACCGAGACGCACGTCGCTCCCGAATCGAATGCGAAGTCGATCGATTTCAATGCCCATTCAATTCCTTCGTCTTCGGACAAGAATGGCGGACGCAGCAGCACGAACGCGCGCACCGAGATGTCGTGCTTGACCAGAATGCGTGCGGCGCGAGCGAAGTCGTCGAGAGTCATCCGCTTGTTCATCCGCCTGAGGACTTCGGGATGTACCGTCTCCAACCCCAGCGCCACTTCGAGTCGGGTGTCGAGTTGTTCTTGAAATCGCAGCACGCGATCGTCGGTCAGCAGCGGATGATTCTCGATGACGACTCGCTCGAAGATACGGACTCGGTCGGCGATCGCGGGCCAGTCGAGCGGAGGGATTGCGGCCGCGTCGAAAAAGTTGCCACTGTTGTAGAGCTTTACAACGCTGGCCGGTGGCAATCGTTCGAGGGCGATGTCGATTTGCCGAGGAATTGCACCGGCGGGGGTTGGCTCGTCGAGCGTCTGTCGCCAGAGGTCGCAGTACACGCAGCGAAACGGGCATTCGCGGTTCGCCAACAGAATTGTCGCGACGTCGAGGACACGTCCATCCCACTGACGTTCCGGTTCGACAAACGCTCCGATCGGCAGCCACGGATCAACCGGCTCCTTCGGCCCACGCGCGGCAAGAATTTCGTGATCAGTCAGTGGCGGGGGCAGAGGCATCGTCACTCATCGAATTGAAACGTCATGCCGGCTCGCAGGACGTGGATCTTGAGGTTGCGAGCGGCAGCGGGTTCGCCCACTTTGAGTTTCTCGCGGCTGGCTTTACGTCCATCAATGACGGTGACGTTGCTGTTGCCGATGACTTCGAACTCGCGGCCACGCACGACGACGGCGGTCTCCTCGTCGATGCCAACTCCCATGAGGTCCGGATAGTCGATTACTGCCAGCGCCAGTCGATTGAAGCGACCTTTTTGCAGGAAGTGTTGATCGACAATTGCATCGGGCCACAGACCAAGACCGTCTTGCAGATACGGAGCGGTACCGGCTCGTAAGCTGTCGAGGTCCGAGCGACCGCCGATCATTGTCTTGCCCATGACCGCGGCGCCTGCGCTGGTGCCGCCGACAATCGCTCCTTCGCGGTGACGAGCTCGAATCGTTTCCGCGATGTCGCTTCCGCGGATGTTGTTCATGAAGACTCCCTGCAAGCCACCGGGGAGCCAGATCAAGTCGGCTTCACGAATCGTCTTCACAGCAGCGGCCGGTTGCTGCGGATCCACGAGCACGACATTGTTCGCCCCGTTTCGTTTCCAAGAAGCCACCGAACTGGGGCCGTACTCGAGATTGGCCGCGGGCAGCACCGCAATCTTGGCTGACTTGCCTCCCGACAATTCGAGAGTGCGGTTCACGACGACGGCCGGAGTCGAGCCCCCACCGATGACAACCAGCCGGCCTTTCGGTAGCTCGGCTTGCGGGTTCGCTAACAAAGTGGCGGCGATCAGCCAAATGCCCATGCGTCAGTCTCCTTCCCAGAGGCGGTGAGGATAGCCTTTTGAAATCGCAATCATTGATGATCTGGGGTCGGCTTACCCGATGACTCCGGGTTAGGCCGCAAGCGTTCGAGTTGTTCCATGAGTTCGGTTTTGTGAACTTCGAGCCGAGCCAGTGTGGCTCGCGAATGGGCTCGCGTTGTGGCTAAATCGCCCATCGCCAGGACCGCAATCCAAATGCAGAGGCAACCGATCAGGCACCACATGATCGTTGGAGCACGCGGGCCAAGATTCCAAACAACCGGCAAGTCCACCACGGGAATCAGTAGTCCAACGAGTGCGATCAGCCCTGACGTTTGGCGGCGACGTCGATAGCGGGATTCGAAATGCCAAAGTTCTCGCTGATCGCTCGCGAATTCGATCTGTTCGCGCAACCAGGCGGCTCGGTGAGACAGTTGCAACACGATTCCGGCCAGCAGCACGCAGCCGCCGAAGATCAGGCTTACGAAGTCGGGTCGCAGATTGGGTGGCATGAAAGTGAGATCAGATTCGGGTGTTGAAGTTTCCGGTTTGGCCGCAATCCTACGCTCGCTTTGCCGCCAAAAAAACCTTGATGGCTTCAACCTGGCGATACTCGCCGCGAGTGCCACACATTTGTCCGTTTTTGAACCAGCCGGTCCAGCCGAAACGACACAGGTGCGCTGAATAATAGACGTCAAACCGATTGGCCCCCTCGGCCAGTTCAACCCAGATCGCTTCGAGTCGTCGGTTTTGTCCGCGAGTGCCGCAGTAGTCCCCTTGGTCAACCCAAGATGTGTCCCCCTTGACCGACAGATGAGCCTTGTATCGCAGGGAAATCCCCTCGGTCGGCGGATTCACTCGCAGCGCGAATCCTTCGAGACGACGACCGGTGCCGCCTGTGCCACACTCGGAAAGCTGCGGTCGCCAGGAGGTGTCGCCCCGATCTTGCACATGTACGAGTGCCTCGGCCTGCACAAGTTGGCTCGGTTCGGGCAAAGTCGCGGATGATTCTCCGGCGAGGTCGCCACGCATGAAACCTTGCAGGTATGCCTCAACTTTTTCTCGGAGAATGCTCAGCCGCAATGCTCGATTCGGATCGCCACTGCTGGATGTAGCGGCGGCGATTTCACCAAAGGCTCGAATCACTCGGACAAACTGTGGCCCCAGTGGAGTTCCACTGCCGGTGGCCGACAGAAAATAGCGTTCGCAACAACGGGCCACCGTCTCGAACGACTCCGTCAAATTCGCCGACCGATCCAGGCTGTCCGCCATACTTTGATCCTGTTTGAGACTGGCCACCTGAGGGCCGTGCGGATTATGAGTGTGGCCTGCGTCGGCGTACAGCGGGCCAGAGATGGAAGTCAGAGGTCATCATGAGTGCGAGTCGTGTTCGAAGAGTTGTGGTTGCCATCGCTCTTATTTCCACGTTGGCAGTTCCGACGAAATCGGTGCCAGCCGAGGAGGCCGTTTATCAACGCGGTGCGGTTGCTGCCGACCATGCGCTGGCCAGTGAGGTCGGCGTGGAGATTCTCAAACAGGGGGGCAACGTCGTAGATGCGGCGGCGGCGGTGGGCTTCGCACTGTCGGTGCTCAGGCCCGCAAGCTCCGGAATTGGCGGTGGCGGATTCATGTTGATCTGGGATGTCAAGAATCAACGCAGCGTCGTGCTCGATTACCGCGAGCGAGCACCGTTGCGCGCAACTGCAAAGATGTTCGCTGACGATGCTGTTCAGTCTGAAGACGACGAGCAGAATGTTCCGAAGCGAAGCGTGCGCGGCCCTCTGGCCGCTGCTGTCCCGGGGCATGTCGCCGGATTATGTCATGCGGTGGAGAAATTTGGACGGCTTCCAATCGCGAAGGTGGTCGCACCGGCGATTCGATTGGCTCGCGACGGAGTGCCGGCCGACGAGCATTTCGTCAAGACGCGGAACACCGCGATGGCCGCATGGTCGAAATTGCCGAATGACTTTCGAGAACAATTCAAGGACTTTCAGAATTCGTTTCTCCTGACCGGCAAGTCGGTCGCAGCAGGAGATACGGTGACTTCGCCGCAGCTTCCGGCGCTGGAGCAGATTGCTGCTCACGGCGCAGCCGGCTTCTACTCCGGCCCCGTCGCAGAATCGCTGCTTGATTTGAGTCGAAAGAACGGCGGTCTGTTCACGGCCGAGGACTTTCGCAATGTGCAACCGGTGCGTCGTGAACCGCTTAAGCTGAACTACTACGGCTACGACGTCCTGACGATGCCGCCACCATCGAGTGGCGGAATCGCCATGATCACGACACTGCAAATCCTTCAAGAACTGGACGCCAAGCAGCCAAGTTCGTCCGAAGCGGAGGCGGCTCACCGATTGACCGAAGCGTTCAAGCATGCCTTTGCCGACCGTGCCGAATTCCTCGGCGATGCCGACTTCGCCGATGTGCCCGTGTCACAACTCATCAGTCGCGAGCACGCTCGCGAACTCGCTTTGCGGATTGACCTCAAGCAAACACAACCGACGAAATCCTACGGTCGATTCGCGCCGATCAACGATTCAGGTACCACGCACTTTTCGGTCATCGACGCGGACGGCAATGCCGTCGCTTGCACCGAAACCGTTAACACCGAATACGGCAGTTGGATCGTCGAGCCGAAGTTCGGCATCCTGCTGAATAATGAGATGGACGACTTCGCCGCAGTTCCCGGGCAGCCGAATGCCTTCGGTCTGCTGCAAAGTTCCGCGAACGCGATTGCTCCCCGCAAGAAACCGCTCTCGAGCATGACGCCGACAATCGTCGTGAAGGACGGCAAAGCGGTGTTCGTACTCGGTGCAGCTGGTGGGCCTCGAATTATCACCGCCACGACGCAGGTGTTACTGAACTTGCTTCATCGCAAACAGACACCGAACGAAGCCGTGCAGGCTCCGCGATTGCACCATCAGTGGTTGCCGGATGTGCTCGACTTGGAACCTCGTCTGCAACGCGATCTGAGTCAACCTCTGACCGCACTGGGCCACAGAACTCAAGCACGAGCCAACAGCGCTGTCACGCAAGCGGTCTCGCGAACCAGCGATGGTCTGCGGGCCGGCAGCGACTCACGAAAAGGCGGCCGGCCGGCCGGCTGGTAGATGACGCTCAGTCGGACACGAAGATTTCAGCAGGAGCGCAAAGTGAAGAATGCAGAGTGCAGAACACAACATGAACGCAGGCTTGTGATCTGCGCCTTGCACATTGCACTCTGCGCTCTCCACGGTGCAATGGCCCCGTTGTTTGCAGATCAGCCGGTGCTCGCGGCAAAGTCCGAAGGCACACCGACGGACCTTGATCCGAGTTGGCTCGAGTCGGCGAGGCATCCACAGACCGGATTGCTGTCGCGCAGCATTCGTCCGGAAGAAGCGGCTGGCTACTTTGCGATCTTGAATCACGCTCGCCAGTTGCCGCTGGCGGAGCTCAAGTCGGCAGCGGACACGTTTCAGCAGGAACGGCTCAAGGTGATCCGGCGTGATCCGGATTTCCAGTTCTATTTTCGAAAACCGGATGCCGACTTTCCGACGTTCGCGGACCTTCATCGTAATTCGGAGGCATATCACGGCCGGCTGGTCACGTTGCGCGGTCATCTGCGTCGGTTGGTTTCGTCGCCAGCCGGCGAAAATGCTCACGGACTGCAACAACTGCATGAGGCATGGCTGTACGTTGACGGTGCTCAACAGAATCCGGTTGTCGTGGTCTGTACCGAGTTGCCGCCAAACATTCCGACTGGCAGCGATATTCTGGTCGATTTGGTGTCGGCGACCGGCTACTTCTTCAAGCGGTACGGCTACGAAGATCGCTCCGGTAAACCGCGATTCGCGCCGCTGGTATTGGCCCAGCGGTTGGTGTGGCAGTCGCGATCGGCTCGTTCGGAGTGGTTGTCGAAGGGGAAGATGTTTGGAATCACTCTAGGTATCGGTACCCTTGTGTGCGTCTGGGTGTGGCTGGTGTCGCGATCTTCCCGGAAAGCGGGAGTTGTGGGGACGGACTACGAGAGCCAATCGCCCGAATCAACGTGACCGTCGCGATTGATCGGAACGGCAGTCCGTGAATGGGCTGCAAAGCTTCTCACAAGCCTTGCGGGATCGGCCGGGGAAGCGGCCAAACTGCGGCGAAAATGGCTGGTTTGGAGAAGTTTCTGTTGAATTCGAATCTTTCGCAGGCGATAAACTCCAGCATGCCGTCGCGGTGCCTTCCCGTTTCGGCCTCACCGCCTCTTGCAAAGGAATACGCGCATGTTCGCTCGTTGGCGTCCCTGGGCCTTAGTTGGAGCACTGGCTGTCAGCTTGGTGGTTCCTGTTAACTCGGCCGACTCAACTTCAGCCGTAAAACGAAAAGTTGTTCCGGCGCAGAAAGTCGACGAGTCGCTCGATCACATTGACGTGTTCGAGGGAATCGAGAAAGGCGTGCTCGATGTGAAGATGATCCCCAAGGATGCGATGGGAGGGAACATGCTCATCGAGAACAAAGGGGATAAACCTTTGAACGTCGACTTCCCCGCTGCGTTCATCGGCAAACAAGTGCTGAAGCAATTCGGTGGTGGCATGGGCGGCGGCATGGGCGGAATGGGCGGCGGCATGGGCGGGCAGGGCGGCGGCATGGGCGGAATGGGCGGCGGTCAGCAACAAGGCGGCGGCATGGGCGGCATGGGCGGAATGGGCGGCGGCATGGGCGGAATGGGGGGCGGCGGGTTCGGTGGTGGTGGTCAACAGGGTGGTGGCGGATTCTTCTCGGTGCCTGCGGACAAGGTCGTTCGCGTCGCCTATCGCGCCGTGTGCCTCGAACATGGCAAACCCGAACCCTCGTCGCGGATGACCTACCGCATCGGCAAGGTTGAAGAGTTCAGCGACAATCCCGTCTTGGAAGAAACGCTGAAGTTGGTGGCCAGTGGACAACTCGATCCGCAAGCGGGTCAGGCCGCGACTTGGCACATCACAGACAAGATGAGTTGGGAGCAACTCGCGGCGAAGTCGATTCCGCACGTTGGACGTCCGGCGACACCGTACTTTTCCGCTGAGACACTGCGGCGTGCTCAGAACATTCACGTTGCGGCGGTGGCTCGCGTGAAAGAGCGACAAGAAAAGAACGAAAAATCGACGGTCGCATCCAACAAGAAAAGCCTTGGTGCTGCTTCGACGGTGAAACGCGACTGACCCAACCAGGACGTTCCGCTGCGGCGGAATACCGATTCTAAAGAATTGCAGATGCCAGGGACTCACTTCGGTGAGTCCCTTTGCATTTCACGAGGAGACTTTCGCCAGGCTCCTCCTCTCGGCAGAATGTGGTCCGTTTCCAGCCCGCCTGAATTTCTAGACGATCCCCGCCTGCCTTCCGGAGACCTGTTTCATGACTCCGCGATTTCTGTTTCTTGCGACAATCCTCGTCGTCTCGACTTCGTTCGCAGTCGCCGCTGACAAGCTTCCTCCGCCGGCCGACCGAAAGATTGACTTTGCGAAGGATGTCCGACCGCTCTTGGAAAAACATTGCTGGGGCTGTCACGGCGCCAAGAAACAAGAATCGGGGTTACGATTGGATAGCCGCGATGCGCTGTTGCGCGGCGGCGATATCGGTCAGGTGATTGCCGCCGGTGACAGTGAACGTAGCCGACTGATCGTGCTCGTCTCGGGGACGGACTCGCAAACGGTGATGCCGCCTGATGGCCCGCAACTCAAGCCGCACGAAGTCGGCATTCTCCGGGCCTGGGTCGACCAAGGCTGTGTCTGGCCGGCAGACGAGTCGCCAAAGACGGACGCCAAAAACACGCATTGGTCGTATCAGCCGATTCGTCGAGTCGCGGTTCCCAACGTGAAGAAGAGCGACTGGCTGCGCAATTCGATTGATCCGTTTGTTCTCGCCGAATTGGAGAAGCGCGGGATCGCGCCGTCTCCGGAAGCGGATCGCTTTACACTCATTCGCCGGTTGAATCTGGATCTGCTTGGTTTGGCACCAACGCTGGAGGAAGTCGATGCGTTTGTGAAGGACTCGCGGCCGAACGCCTACGAGGAACTCGTCGATCGGTTGCTCAAGTCGCCACATTTCGGCGAACGCTGGGGCCGGCATTGGTTGGATATGGCTCGCTACGCTGACAGCGACGGCTACGAAAAGGACAACCCGCGCCCCGATGCCTATCGCTGGCGCGATTGGGTGATTGAAGCGATCAACAGCGACTTGCCGTTCGATCAGTTCACGATCGAACAAATTGCCGGCGACTTGCTGCCGAACGCAACGGCGATGCAAAAACTCGCGACGGCCTTTCATCGGCAGACGCTGACCAACACCGAAGGAGGCACAGACAAAGAACAGTGGCGTGTCGAGGCCTGCTTCGACCGCACAGAAACGACGGGAGCTGTTTGGCTGGGGCTGACCGTCGGTTGTGCCCGCTGCCACACGCACAAGTACGACGCGATCAGCCAGCGCGAGTACTACCAGCTGTTTGCCGCGTACAACAACGGTGATGAAGAGACCGCCGTTGTCCCAAAGTCTCCTGAAGAAGTAGCCGCCTACACCACGGCCAAGCAGAAGTTCGACGCCGAAGTGGCTGACGTCACCGCTAAGTTGCGAGCCGAACAAGCGAAGCTCGGTGAGGCGTTCGCGGCATGGGAAACTAAAGCGCAAACAGCGCTCGCCGAATCTGCCGCGCAGCCGTTGAAGCTACACGCTTTGGACGATCTGAAAGTTGAAAGCGACGGCAACGTGACATTCGTTGCTCAAAAAGATGGATCGTTCTTGGCGAGCGGTGCGAATCCGAACTCCGTCACCTACACGATTACCGGCAAGACAAAGGTCACGGGAGTAACCGCGCTGCGTCTCGACGTGTTGCCGGACAACTCATTGCCAGCGAAAGGTCCAGGGCGGGTTGCGCACGGCAACTTCGTGCTCAGCGAGATGACCGTTGAAGTATCGCCCAACGCCGATTTCGCGAACGCTCGCAAGCTGGAATTCGCTGGAGCCAAAGCGGACTTCGAGCAAGCCGACAAACCGTGGCGAGCGGCCGATGTCATCGACGGTAATGAGGGGACCGGCTGGGCCATCGCGCCGCAGTTCGGCAAAGAACATTGGGCAATCTTCGGGCTGAAAGACCCATTGGCAATTGAGGGGCACGTATTTGTCCGCGCGCAACTGCGGCAGTTGTACGGGCAGCAGCACTCGATAGGCCGGTTCAAGCTCTCACTGCAGACAGGCATCGAGCCGTCGATCACTTTGCCGGAAAACGTCCAGAAATTGCTCGCGGTCAAGCCGGAACAACGTTCGGCCGAGCAATCGCAGCAACTGCTCGACTACTACTCCAGTCTCGACGCGGCCACCAAAACGTTCGTCCAGCAACTCGATGAACTGAAGAAGAAAGAACCAGCCAAGCCTGAGCTGACAGTGCGAGTCGTTCTGCAACGAGCCAAAGACCCGCGCAAAACGTTCGTGTTTCGACGAGGCGAGTTCCTCGAACCGCTCACCGAGCAAGAAGTCGTCCCCGCCGGGTTCTCAACTCTGCCCCCAATGCGTCCGCGCGATGAAAAGGCCGTGATGTCCGATCGGCTCGATTTGGCTCGTTGGCTGGTCTCGGCGAATAACCCGTTGACTCCGCGAGTCACCGTCAATCACATCTGGCGGCAACTCTTCGGTCGAGGAATCGTTGCCAGCGTCAACGACTTCGGAGTGCGTGGCGAGAAGCCGAGCCATCCGGAATTACTCGATTGGCTGGCGGCTTCATTTCGCGATGGGAACAAGTCGTCACAGCCGTGGTCGCGCAAGGCTTTAATCAAACTGATCGTTACATCGGCAACGTACCGGCAGGTGTCCAGGCATCGCGACGAGTTGCTCGAAGTTGATCCGCAGAACGTGCTGCTCGGTCGGCAGAACCGCTTGCGAGTCGAAGCCGAGATCGTTCGTGATCTGAGCCTCGATGTTGCCGGCTTGCTCTCCAAGAAAATTGGTGGGCCGAGCGTCTTTCCTGCGCTGCCTCCCGGCATCACAGACCTCAGTTATGCCGGCAACTTCAAATGGACGAACAGCACGGGTGAGGACCGCAATCGCCGCGGCATGTACACATTCTTCAAGCGGACGGCCCCGCATCCAAACCTGACGACGTTCGACTGCCCTGATGCCAACTTGACCTGCGTCGAACGCCGAGCTTCCAACACGCCGCTGCAAGCGCTCATTACGCTCAACAACGAGACGTTTCTGGAAGCCTCGCAAGCCTTCGCAAAACGACTGCTCAGTCATTCGTCGAAGGATGACGCAGCACGTCTGACGCACGCATTCCGCCTGTGCGTCGCTCGCGTGCCGAGCGACCGCGAGCTTCACCAACTGACCGGCCTGTTGACCGCGAACCGTGACTTTTATCGTGCTCATCAGGATGACTCGAAGAAGCTCGCCGGCGCGATCGAAGTCAGTGGTGCGTCACCCGACGAAACGGCGGCCTGGATCGCGACCGCTCGAATCGTTCTGAACCTCGACGAATTCATTACACGGGAGTAACTGGCATGACTCCGTATCTGAATCACATCGAACGTACTCGCCGTGACTTTCTCACGTCCTCCGCTTGCGGGCTGGGTGGGGCGGCTCTGAGTCAGATGCTCTCAAACGACGGAGTGCTTGCAGCCGACTCGGCCGCAAACCCGCTGGCGATCAAATCGCCGGCGTTTGCTCCGAAGGCGAAGAATTGCATCTTTCTGTTTCAGGCTGCCGCGCCGTCGCATCTGGATTTGTACGACCCAAAGCCCAAACTCAATGAGTTGGATGGCAAGCCGCTCCCCGCGTCGACGCTGGAGAAAGTCCGGTTCGCGTTCATCAAGAAGGAGGCGGCGGTGTTGATGGGCTCGCCCCGCAAATGGACGAAGCACGGCGAGTGTGGCACGGAGTTCTCCGAGTTCGTTCCCAACATCGCGACCTGCGCCGATGACATTCTGATGATTCGTTCGATGTTCTCCGAACAGTTCAACCATCATCCCGGCCAGCTGCTGCTGAGTTGCGGTCGAGCAACATTCGGCTTGCCGAGCATCGGTTCCTGGCTGACTTACGGCTTGGGCAGCGAGTCGCAGAACCTCCCTGGCTATGTCGTGTTGACCAGCGGCCGAGGCTCCAGCGGCGGAGCATCGTTATGGAACAACGGCTTCCTGCCGTCGCACTACGCTGGTGTCTTGTTCCGCAATCAGGGGGAGGCGGTTTTGAATCTGTCGAATCCCAGCGGCCTGCCCGCCGAGTTACAGCGGCGAGGACTCGACACGCTCAAAGCGCTCAACGAGAACCGACTCTCTGAGATTCACGATCCTGAGATCGCGTCCCGTATCGCCAGTTACGAACTCGCGTTTCGGATGCAGTCCGCCGCACCGGAATTGATCGACCTCAACAGTGAGTCAAAAACGACGCTCGATGCCTATGGCATTGACCGAGCACAGCACCCACAGGCAACGGGACGGGGTAATGTCCTCGATGCGCATCTGACGTTTCCTCGCAACTGTCTGCTCGCGCGGCGGCTTGTCGAACGCGGTGTACGGTTCGTCAACATTATCTACGAGGCCTGGGACCAGCACAGCAATCTCGAAGGGGATTTGAAATACAACTCGTGGGTCGTCGATCAGCCGATCGCCGCGCTGATCAAAGACCTGAAGCAGCGGGGCTTGTTCGACAGCACGCTGATCGTCTGGGGAGCTGAGTTCGGCCGCACCCCGCTTGGCGAAAACCGCACGCCTGGGACACCTCCCTCCGGCCGCGATCATCATCCGTTCTCGTTCACGCTCTGGATGGCGGGCGGTGGAATCAAGGGGGGGCAAGTTTACGGCGAGTCTGACGAAATCGGTTGGGGTGTCGCGAAAGATCCAGTGCACGTCAACGACTTTCACGCGACGCTGTTGCACTTGTTTGGCCTCGATCATTTGAAGCTGACTGCTCGCCACCAAGGCCGCGACTTCCGCCTGACCGATGTCGGCGGCAAAGTCATCAACCGTTGGTTGGCGTGAGCGATCAGAGTCATTTTCGCGGCAGCAGTTCTTGTACGCGTTCGAGCGGAAGATTGAGCCAGAGAGCGATCTCTTCGCATGCGAATCCCGTGCACATCAGCCGCAGAATCATTTCCCGCTCGTCGTCCGAGACACGTCGAGTACGCTGTGGTACGGTAAATTGCACTCGTGGGCTTGAGTTCTCCGTCGGTTTTTCGCGAGATGCTTCGAGAGCAAGTTCGCTGGCTCGGTCTTCGGCTTGGCAAAATCTTTCGGGCCCGATCACCTGTGGAAAATCGTCGAGGACTGCTTCCCAGTCCGCGATGTCGTCGTCGAGTTCGTCCCCCAAGGCGTCGAGAATCTCTCGATAGGCAGCCGCACGCGAATTCGGCAAGACGGTGATCGCCTCCGGATTGGAATCACTGAGCAAGACTTCACTCGGCCTGCTGATGTTAGCCGAGCGTTTCTCGTCACGTTCGATGTCGCGACGCCGACAACAGGCGGATCTAATCTGCCCCGACAGGGCGACCAACAAGCCGACGATCAGACTCGCACTGACAATCGCGCCCGCGATGAAGAGTGACATTCGTTTGTACCCCGTCCTTGGGTTTGTGTTTGACGATTAAGCAGTCCCGCCGCGTCCTGCGTATTTCGCAAAAGGACAAGCAAGAGTGCCCATCCTTTGGCGTGATCAATGTTTCTTCTTCTTTTTCTTTTTCCGGTGGTCGTGATCGTGATCATGTCCGCCGTCGTGATCGTGTGAGTGATCATGGTCATGGCTGTGGTCATGATCATGATCGTGCTTATGGCCGCTACCATGATCATGGCTGTGATCGTGGTCGTGACCGCGTTCATGGTCGTGATCGTGGTCATGCTGTTCGAAGAACGATTCCGGACGCTCGGCGAAAGCCTGCTCAGCGGTGCGGTAGACCTCGCGGATGGGGATTCGGCGCTCGGAAGCGATCTTCGCGCACGATTCAAATTCTGGCGTAAACAGCGGGCGTTCGCCGTGACGCCAGCCGAGTTTGCCGTACAGTTGGCCGATCGGTGTCTCGATGACACACGACTGTCGAGCACGCTTCGAGCGCTGCATCAGCGAACGACGGATGCCGAACGTCGCCGTCTCGGTGAAGATGATGTCCTCCATCTGGTCCATGTCGGACGGTCGGCAGAGAACGCTTAACAGCACGCCGGGACGATTCTTTTTCATCTGGATCGGAGTCGTGAAGACTTCGACCGCACCCGCATCAAACAGCTTTTGTTTCGTGTAACCGATGACCTCCGGCGAGACGTCGTCCAGATTGGTTTCGAGCTGAATGACCTCGTCGGACTCCGGCAGCGTCGTGCTCTCGCCAATGAACAAGCGAAGCAAGTTAGCACGATCGGCGAGGTCACGGCCGCCGGCTCCGTAGCCGATCGCTTCAACAGTCATCGGTGGCAGCGCCGAGTATCGCGTGACGAGTGCTCTCAAAATCGCTGCGCCGGTTGGCGTGGTCAGTTCGGCTTCGACGGGCAAATCGACCAGCGGGATGCCCTTGAGCAACTCGGCTGTGCCGGGGGCGGGTATCGGGCAGATGCCGTGAGCGATCTCGATGCGGCCACGCCCCGTTGGAACCGGACTAGAGACGACTTCATCAACGCCGAGCAGATCAAATCCGATCGCCGCGCCGACGATGTCTACGATCGAGTCAATCGCTCCGACTTCGTGGAAATGAATCTTGTCGACTGTCGTGCCATGCACGCGGGCCTCTGCCTCGGCAATGTGCTGGAAGATTTTGAGAGCAAGCTTCTTTTGCGACTTAGTCAGCTCTTCGGCACCGTCGATCAGCTTGGTGATGTCGGCGAGGTTCCGGTGAGCGTGCTGTTCGGGGTGCTCGACTTCGATCTGCAATGCTCGGAAGCCCCTTTTGATGACCGTCTCGACATGCAGTTTGACGTCTGGCAGGCCGAGCGAATCAATGCCGCGAATGATCGTCTCGAGATCGGCTCCAGCGTCGATCAGGGCCGCCAGGGTCATATCACCACTGATGCCGCAACCGCACTCGAGGTACGCAATCCGCACGATAAAATCCTTGTCGACAAAGGCCAATCTGAGGGGGGACGGATTCTAGTGGTGGTTCCATGTCCCACCAATGGCAGTTGATGGAACGAATGATTTGGCATAACGGCCAACGGCGATCAGCCATCGGCTTTCGGCCAGACAGTGACGGTCCTACAATCTCCCCAACTTTTTTCGCCGTCGGAACGGCAGGCCGATCCGACGGCGTTCTGTTTCTGTGGGGCCAACATCATGAGCGATTTTTCCAAACAAGTGTCGCCGGTCGACCTGCCTCGCATCGAGCGTGCCGTTCGAGAAATTCTGGCGGCGGTCGGCGAAGACCCAAACCGCGAGGGACTGCTCGATACACCCGCCCGAGTTGCGCGAATGTACGCTGAGTTGTTTTCGGGGCTGCATTCCGAACCGGCTCGGCATCTACGAAAAGTGTTCACGGAAGATTACGACGAGTTGGTGCTGGTGCGTGACATCACCTTCAACAGCATGTGCGAGCATCACTTGCTGCCGTTCATCGGCAAGGCTCACGTCGGGTATTTACCAAATGGCAAGATAGCCGGGTTGAGCAAACTGGCTCGCGTCGTCGAGGAAGTCTCGCGCCGGCCACAGGTGCAGGAGCGGATGACACACACGATCGCCGACCTGCTCGATAAGGAACTCGATGCGAAGGGAGTCGTCGTCGTGCTGGAAGCCGAGCACTCCTGCATGGCGATTCGCGGAGTGAAGAAGGCGGGCAGCATCACGATTACCAGCGCGGTTCGGGGCTTATTTCTGACGAATCAATCGAGTCGCGCCGAAGTCATGTCGCTGATCAATCAGAGGTAGCCGACGACATGATTGCTCAGTTTGCGTTGCGTCTGATCTGCGGCATGAGCCTGATGTGGGCACTGATGCCGCGCCGCCAAGTGACCTCGGGATTCTTCCGAATTCAGATGTTGGTGGTCATGGGCTTGGGAGCGCTCGCGGGCCTGTCGGCCGGAATGGAAATGCAATCGATCACGGGAGCCTCGCAACAGCCGTCACTCGGCTCACTTCCGTTTTTGATGAGTTGTCTTGTCGGACTCATCGCGTTGCTCGGATTGCTCGGCTTTTTCGGGTCAATGTTGTGGACGCTGGAACGCCGGACGGCAGCGGAACGAGTTGGCTTCGCCGTTTTGTTTGTCTCAGCGGCGTTGATCGTCGTGCCACAATTCATTCCTAAGGTCGTCATTGACTCCGCCGACGCAGTGGTCGTCCACGCATTTTCCTCCGTGACGGCATCATACCTCATCCGCGCGCTGATCACCGCGTCCGAGTTGGCCGGCGCAGCTCTTTTGGGCAGCACCGTCGTCGGCATGTTGCTGGGACATTGGTATTTGACGACACCGACGATGTCGATTGAACCGCTGAAGCGGCTTAACTTGTTTTTGGGAATCGCGGGTCTGCTGCGTCTCATTCTTTCCGCTACGACGGTGTTCATGCTTTCGGGCGGAGCCTTCGACTCGGCCGAGACAAGGTTACGATGGGTGGCAGTGCCGCAAGCTTGGCTCGGCCTGCGATGGCTGGCAGGAATCATCGGACCACTTGTTGTGTGCCTGATGGTGTGGCGAATCTTGAAATACCGCAACACGCAGTCGGCGACCGGCGTGCTGTTTGTCGGTGTGATCCTGGCATTCATTGGGGACATGACGGCGGCGTTGCTGCTCAATGAGACGAAGTGGCCCTTGTGAATTGCGAAGCTCAAATTGGGAATTTCAAACTAAGAAGTGCCATGTGGATCGTCTTTGAATGCCCGGCGTGTCATGTCAGCAGCCTCGTGGAGGTTGTTGCCGAGACGACCGACTTGCGTTGCCCGAAGTGTTCGTGGCAGCGACCGATTGCGGCGGAGAATCGCTCTGGCAACGAACCGGCGAGTTGTCTGGTCTGTGGCTGCGAGGACATTTGGCGGCAAAAGGATTTCCCGCAGCGAGTGGGCGTGCTGATGGTCGCGATTGGGGCGTTGGTGAGCACGATCTTCTGGTGGTTCATGATGCCAGAATGGGCGATCGGTGTGTTGCTGCTGTTCGCGTTGTTGGATGGGTTGCTCTACACTTTGATGCGCGATGTATTGGTCTGTTATCGATGTCACGCTCGACACCGCCACACGCCGCTGGCTGGTCGGCACGAACGGTTCAATCTCGAAACGCACGAGCGTTACCGGCAAGAATCGATTCGACTGGAAGAGATAGGACGGAAATCAGAAACTCGAAACCGGAAAGTTGAGTAGTACCCTCTTCGGATTTCAAGTTTTGGAGTTCCTGGAGAGATGACTCTTGCACGACCTGCGACAGCACATTGTCGAAGACTTGTCGGGCGTGTTCGCGGGCGAGATTGCCTGCGATTCGCTGACGGTCGCGATGTTTGCCAGCGACGCCAGTTGGTATCAGATCGAGCCTTTAGGAGTCGCGTTTCCGGCGAATCGTGAGGATGTCATCACGCTTGCCAAGTACGCGGCTGAAAAGAGGATTCCACTGATCCCGCGGGGAGCGGGTTCCAGCGTGACGGGCGGGGCTCTCGGGCGCGGGCTGATTGTCGACGGTTCGAGGCATCTGACGAAGATTATGGATATTGGCCCCGACACTGTGCGTGTCGAAGCGGGTGTCGTGCTTGACGACCTGAATCGCGTGCTGAGAGAGCAGGGGCGCTACTTTCCGCCAGACCCGTCGAATCCAAACGTCACGACGATTGGCAGCATGTTGGCGACGGATGCGGCGGGATCACGCTCGATGCGTGTGGGTTCCACTCGCGACCATGTTCGGTCCATTGAAGTCGTTCTTCCCGGAGGTCAGTGTGTCGAACTTGGAAACGAACCACTCGAAAGGATTGCCCTTTCCAAAGAATCTGACAAGCCGGTGGTCGAGTCGTTGTTGAGCGATCCCTTGGGAGCGGTGACGGACGGTGTCACTGCGCTGGCGGCCACGTTGTTGGGGAGCAGTGATCCCGGCCTGAAAGCCAGTGAGGCTGAGGTTCGGCGGGGACTCGTCAGCCGTATTGCACGCATCTTGTCGGAAGGGGAAAACCTTATTCGCGAGAAGCAACCGCTGATTCCGCGAAACTGTTCGGGATATTTTCTTCGCGGTGTGTTGTCACGCACACATCTGCATGCTGCTCGGTTGGTGGTTGGTTCCGAAGGGACTCTGGGGTTTTTCACGGCGGCGACATTGCATACGGCTCCGCTGCCGACTGGTCGCGGAGTGGCATTACTGCTGTTCACAAGTTTGGATGCAGCCGTCGACGCTGTGCATGCCTTGAGCGATCAACTTCCCAGTGCGTGTGACTTGCTCGACCGGCGACTGCTGACGCTCGCTCGCGAGGCCGATGCGTTTTTCACTCACTTCATTCCTCCGACGGCCGAGGCGGCCTTGATCATTGAACAGACGGGATTCAGCGAAACCCAAGCCCGCGACCGCATCCGTTTCGCAGTCGAGACGGCGAAACGATTCGATGGCCATCTGGCGGCTGATGCCTACGACTACGACTCTGCGGAACTTCTGTGGTCTCTGCCACGCAAAGTCGTACCGCATCTGAATCGAGTGAAGGGAGCGATCCGTCCGCAGCCGTTTGTCGAGGCGCTGGCGATTCCGCCGGAGAAGCTGCGCGAGTTTCTCGGTCGCATGCAGCGGGTTCTGCAAAAGCACGAGGTCATCGCGTCGTTGTACTCGCACGCGGCGGCGGGGCAGATTCACTTGCGGCCGTTTCTCCCGAATCCGATCCCAGCTGACGGGCCACGCATCGAGGCGCTTGCACGCGACCTGTATCAAGCGGTGTTTGAAGTGGGGGGCACGATCAGCGGTGAGCACGGAGACGGGCTCTCTCGCACCAGTTTTCTCCGTTCGCAATACGGCTCGCTGTATCGCGTCTTTCAGCAGGTCAAAGATGTCTTCGATCCGCATCACATTATGAACCCAGGCAAGATCGTCAGCGACGATCCGCACCTGACCGTCAAGAACCTTCGCCCAACAGTGTCCCCGCCGCTGGTCGAGTTGCAATTGAAATGGAAGTCAGACGAACTGCTGGCTCAGGCGGCAACTTGTAATGGTTGCGGCATGTGCCGCACGCAGTCTGCCGATCTGCGGATGTGCCCGTTCTTTCATGTCGATCCAACTGAGGAAGCCTCTCCGCGAGCGAAAGCGAACATCGTTCGCAACTACTTGGCAGGCCATCTTTCGCCGCAGGACTTTGCTTCGTCACAGATGAAGCGGATCGCTAACCTCTGTTTCAACTGCAAGCAATGCGAATTGGAATGTCCGGCGAATGTCAACATCTCGCAGATGATGATCGAGGCGAAAGCAGCCAACGTCGCGGAACATGGTCTTGATCGCTCACACTGGATCCTGTCGCGATCGCATTCGTTCGGCACGATCGGTTGCCTGTTGAGTTGGATCGTGAATTGGGGTTTGAACAATCCGGTCTTTCGTTGGTTGTTGGAGCGGACCGTCGGCATTCATCGGCAGCGCAAACTCCCGATATTTGCTCGCAAGACCCTGCTGGATTCACTCCCGCGCGAGCTGACCGAAGTCCCTCACGAATTCGGCAAGGATCGGTCCGTCGTCTATTTTGTTGATCACTTCGCGAACTATCACGACCCAGAACTCGGCCGAGCGTTCCTGTCGATCCTCGATCACAACGGCGTGCGTGTTCATATCCCGGAAGACCAAACTGATTCTGGTATGGCAATGATTTCCGTTGGAGACCTCGATGGTGCTCGCAAGGTGGCCGAGAAAAACGTGCGAGTGCTCTCGGAACTTGCACGCGAGGGAATTCCAATCCTCTGCACTGAACCCGCTGCGGCACTCTGTTTGAAATTCGAATATCCGCGTTTGCTCGATCATCCCGACGTGCAAGTCGTCGCGGATCAAGTCGTCGAGGCGACTGCCTTCCTCGCCGGAATGCTCGCAAAGGAACAGCTCCGCACCGACTTCGGCCCGCTGAAGTTGACCGCGAGCTACCACACTCCCTGCCACCTGAAGGCCTTGCACCACGGAAGCCCTGTCCTCAAGCTGCTGGAGCAGATTCCCGAATTGGAGGTCTTCGCGATCGAGAAAGGTTGCTCCGGCATGGCCGGCGCGTTCGGCCTGACACGCGAGAACTTTGACATGTCACTGCGGATCGGACACGATTTGATCCAACACATGCGTGAAACCGACGCCAACTTCGGCTTGACTGAGTGCAGCAGTTGCAAGTTGCAAATGGAACAAGGTACCTCCACCCCCACTCTGCATCCGTTGAAGCTGCTCGCGCTGTCTTACGGGCTGATGCCAGAGGTTCGCCAACGTCTGCAGCGAGCCACCAAGAAGCTTGTCGTCACATGAAAACGGTCGTCAAACTCTTTGCCCGTGCCCGCGATTTGGCGGGCGCCCCGACTCTGGAACTCGATCTGGAGGAATCTGCCACAGCCGCTGATCTGCGGGCAGTAATCGGCGAGCAGGTTCCTGCGCTGCAAATAATCTTGCCGAGCCTGCTCATTGCGATCGGCAACGATTACGCTGGTCCGGCCACACGAGTCGCTGGTCGCACGGACCTCGCAGCATTTCCACCCGTCAGCGGTGGATGAATTCGAACCACAAGGACACGGGGCGCAAAATTCAGAGACCCCCTGTTCGTGTCCTTTTGCCTTCGTGGTGAACCACTGAAATGATCCAACTCACTCAAGATCCCATCGACTTTGCCGCACTGACTGAATCGGTCCGATCGACTCAGGCTGGTGCCGTCGTATTGTTTCTCGGCACAGTTCGCGAGATGACTCACGGACGACAAACGGTCGCGCTCGATTACGATGGTTATCCTGAAATGGCGGAAGCGAAACTCCGAGACCTGGAATCCGAAGCTCGCTCACGCTGGCCTGTCGTCGAGGCGGGAATCGTGCATCGCCTGGGACATCTGGAACTCGGCGACGTCAGCGTGGCGGTCGCCGTGAGTTGCCCCCATCGACATCAGGCGTTTGACGCGGGAAGATTTCTGATTGACCGCCTGAAAGAAGTCGTCCCGATCTGGAAAAAAGAAAACTGGAGCGACGGCAGCACCGAGTGGGTGCATCCGGGCACGGATGAAGCGGTAGACAGCAGGCAATAGGCAGAAAGCCGTTGAATCATGGATTCTCAACTGGTCGATTCATTCGGCCGCGAACATACGAATCTCCGCATCAGCGTCACTGACCGCTGTAACATCCGTTGTTTCTATTGCATGCCCGCCGAGAACGTGCAGTTCATGGAACGCAAAGAGCTGTTGACGTTCGAAGAAATGGAACGATTCACACGCATCTGTGTCGGGCTGGGCGTCAACAAAGTGCGGCTGACCGGTGGCGAGCCTCTCGTGCGCCGCGACCTGCACAAGCTGGTGGCGATGATCGCGGCGATCGACGGCGTCTACGACATTGGCATCACTACCAATGGCATCCTATTGGCTGAGCAAGCTCAGGCGTTGTGGGATGCCGGCCTGCGGCGGATCAACATCTCGCTGGACGCGCTCGATCCCGTAAAGTTCAAGGAAATCACACGCCGAGAGGGCTACGAGAAAGTCATTGAAGGGATTCAAGCCGCTCAGCGAGTGGGCTTTGATCCAGTCAAGATCAACGCGGTCTCCGTGCGTGGCATGACCGAAGACGAGATCGTTCCCTTCGGGAAGTTCGCTCGCGAAACCGGTGTCGAGCTGCGGTTCATCGAATTCATGCCGCTCGACGCCGACAACGCCTGGGAACGGGACAAAGTCTTGTTCGCGCACGAAATCATCGAGCGGCTTTCCGCCGAGATCATGCCGCTGATCCCGATCCCCGATCAAAATCCGCACGCTCCGGCCACCGAATTCGTCTTCGAAGATGGCATCGGTCGTATCGGCTTCATCGCCAGTGTCAGTCAGCCGTTTTGCATGAACTGCGACCGCTTCCGCATCACGGCCGACGGCAAAATCCGGAACTGTCTCTTCAGTCTCGAAGAGACCGACATCCGTGGCCTGCTGCGGGACGGCGGAACTGACGAAGAAATCGCCGCCGCCGTCAAAGCGTGCGTCACAGCCAAGTGGGAAGGACACCAAATCAACACCGCCAAATTCATCCAGCCGAACCGCGCGATGTACTCAATCGGCGGCTGAGTACAGCCGACTTATCGCGTGTTGGCCCTGCGAAGATCGAATCGCCACATGGCCCCGAACCCGATCAAGTACATCGGAGCGTTGATGAATCGAGTGCGATCTGCTGTCGAGCCAGCCCTCGTTTCAGCAGGGTTCATCTTCGATGGCAGGAACAAGCGGGTTCATCGTTCAAATAACCCGATGTGGTTAGATTGCACCCGCGCTGACATGCTGTTTCGGATCAGTTATTTGCAGAATGAAGCACGCCTACGCGAGGAGATCATTGATAGTGACGACGGCTACCGTGCCGTGGTCACGACGTACATGAACCGACCGGAGTCGACAGGTCAGCTCATGGCGAGAATTGACCTCTTCACTTCTGAACTGGTTGATTTCCTCAGAGAATTGCCACCACATCCGTCAAAGTGACCCTTGGTCAAGGAGTTCGTAATGACTTGGCGTATCGTTTTATGCGTCGTCGGTTTGAGTCTGTTTGCTGCAATCTCAATGCGTGCCGATGACGGCCGACCGCCGGTCACGTCGCCGCGAGCCACATCGGGAGACACCGCCGTCGAACCGAAATGGGACGAACGAGTCACGATCACCGTCGGTAACAAAGAGGGTGATTTGATCGGCTCGACGGAGAAGGTGCTGCAAGCGGCGGTCGATTCCGTTGCACGGCTCGGCGGCGGGACGGTCAAGGTATTGCCGGGAACCTACCGACTTCGGAACTCCGTGTATCTCGCCTCGAAAGTGCGGATCGTCGGCAGCGGGGCCGAGTCGGTGCTTTTCAAGGAACCGAGCACGAAGACGAAGCTGACTGTCGATTCCGACTGGTACGACCAGGAAGTGACGCTCGACGACGCGAGCGGTTTCCGCATTGGCGATGGCGTCGTGATCCGAACCAAGAATCCGCACAACGGTGGACCGACTGTTCTCAAGCGCACGCTCGTGGCTCGGTCGGGAAATCGCTTCAAACTCGACAAGGCGTTGCGTGAAAACGTCTGGCAAGGAGGCGACCCGACGATCGCGACCTCCTTCCCGCTAATCAGCGGCGAATTTGTCAGCGACTGCGTGATCGAAAATATCACGCTGGACGGTAACCGCGAAAAGAACGATCACTTCGACGGCAATTATTCCGGCTGCATCTTTTTGCAGGACTGTAATCGGATGACGATGCGGGGCGTCGAGGCTCGCAACAACAATGGCGACGGTATCAGTTGGCAAATCTGTCACGACGTCGTCGTGGAGAATTGCCACAGCCACGACAACGCCGACCTGGGCCTGCATCCCGGCAGCGGATCGCAACGACCGTTGATTCGCGGCAATCGGATTGAGCGCTGCAACATCGGCATCTTCTTCTGCTGGGGAGTCAAGTACGGCCTTGCAGAGAAAAATACGATCGAAGGCATTCGCACGGCCAGCGTGTCGATTGGACATCGCGACACGGACAACATCGTCCGCGACAACGTCATCAAGAACAGCGGCGTTGCTGGCGTGCTGTTCCGCCCCGAACGAGGCCCGTCATTCGCCGGTCATCGCAATCGAATTGAACGTAATGAAATCTTCAACAGCGGTGGTGATGAAGGAGTCGGTATCGACATTCAAGGAGGTACGGAGGCCATTGAACTCGTCGAAAACCGCATCGTTGAACAACGCGGTGCCGCCAAACGAATTGGCATTCGCTTGGGAGCCGAAACCAAGAACATCAAGCTGAGCAACAACCAGTTGGAAGGTTTCTCACAACAGATTTCTGACCTGCAAAAGCAACAATCGGCGAAGTAATCGGCGCAAGCAAAAGCCGTCATCGGACGACGATGACGGCTTGGAATTCCAGCGGAAAGCGGGGCGGGTAAACGAATAGCCTGCCGCCATAAATTCTTTGAAACAGCGGTTTGTGACTCAGGTCGAAACAGGCAAAGAACGTGAGATGTCATTTCATCTCACTCACATTCTTCGACATTCCCTGTTGATCACCTGGTTTTGCCTCGGAGTTTTCAAAAAGCTTCACAAGATGCGGTACTGCCAGCCCTGCGTTTCATCGCGAGCGACAGCGACTATTTGGTTGGCGTGAGTCGCGCGAGTCGTTCGTTGACGTTGACGGCAGCCGGTTTGTTGCCGCGTGACGTGTGGTAGGCGGCTTCGTTTTGAAGAGCCGTCAGCAGCAGTTCGAGTTGGTCGGTCGATTCGAACTGCTGCTGAGCGGCGTGGAGTGCTTTCAGGCCACGAGGTTCGTCGCCAGTCATCAAGTAGGCGAGGCCGAGGTCCGCTTCGGCTTCCCCGCGGCCGGGCCAATTCGTGAATGGTTCAGATTCCAGAGCTTTACGCAAGAGGCTCAAGCCGACTGTGGCTTGATTGGCTTGCAGCTTCATCGTGCCGAGCAGCGCCAGCGCAGGGCGAGCGATGACGGACGATTCGTGTTGCGACAAGCGGGCCAGGAGCGCCATCGCTGCCGCCGTTTGATTGAGTCGCACAAAGGTCTTCGCTTCGGCAAGCTGCAAACGGTCGCGGTCGAGGGATGTCGTCGCGAGCGACTCGGCCTTCTTGAATGCGACAAGCGCGGCTTGCGATTCATCGCGGTCGAGACGCGCGAGGCCGATACACGCCCACAACGCGGCGGTAATGTCGGTCGCATCGACGGAACTCTCCAAGTCCGCCAAGTGGGTGTGTGACAATGATTCTTTGCACGCCGGCGCGAGTTCGGTCGGCCAGTTCGCTCCGTTCGGACGGATGTAGGCGGCTCGTTCCCAATACGCAGGGTCGTGGATTGGCGGGTATCGCTTGAGCAGGCTCGCCGCTTGCGAGACGGAGAACTGCCACGCCGAGACGGCCAGCTTCGCGTCACCGTTGCGGCGCGCGGCTTCGCTCCACAGCAAACTGCTGGTGGCAGCTTCAAAAGGTTGCGATGTCGTCGCCAAACGAGCGGCTTGTTGAAACGCTTTCGCGGCGTCGATGGGACGCTCTTCCAACAACGCGACGATGCCGGTGAGGTGCCACGCATCGACTTGCCACGGCGTCGGCGCATCCTTCGGCAACACACTCGGCAGAGCGACTCGGCGTTCCGGCAAGCGGCCATCGGACATCGCTGCGACAAGTTCTCGGCGAGCCTTGATAGCCGCGTCGTACTTTTGCGGTGCGTTTGTCTTCGCGGCCAGCGCGGCAGACCAGCCGTTATTGCTCGGCAAATTCGACCACAAGTTGTCAAACGTGGAGGCAATTGCGTCGAGCGTTTTGTCGGGAGTTGCTGACGACAAGCTGTCACGCAGCGTTTGCAGCGCGATGTCGGGGTAGCGACGCACCAACGGAGTCAGCCCAAGACGCTGATCGGTTTGCAGTAACTCGGCCGCTTGCTGACGAAACTGTTCGGTGGTCAAAGCCAGTTGGTCCTCTTGGCCGAGCATCAGCGCGTGACCATCCATCCGGATCGTCTTCACGGCGGCGGTCGTCTCGCGCGCCTTGACCGCTGCGGGGCGATCCGCAGCGGCCTTGTCCTCGGATTTGGCAGGCGACTTCTTGAAGCCAGAGAAGATCCCTTTCGTCTTGTCGGCAGCGAGACGCAGCGTGCCTTTCGGCGGCGACGACGATGGAGACTTGGGTTCAGCCGCTCGGCTGACACCAACAACAAGCAGCACGAATAGCACAGTAAGACGGAAGGCATTAGGCATGATGGATTCCCAGGCCATTACGAAATCAAGTCGATCAAGCATTTGGCTCGTCACGCGAAGCGGTGACGACGACGCTGGTCAGTACCGTTTCGGTTGCACACTGTGGAAACGAAAGATGTTGTCGTCGATATCGACGGGAGGATTGGGACGCGCGACTTCGTGCGGATAGAACGTGTTCATCGAGCCTTGAGCGTCGGGCGAGTTCGGATGCATGCTCAGTTCCGGCAAGAGTTGTTGGCTGAGCGCGGCGGACTCGGCAGGCGTGTTGAAGACGTACGGGCGAATTACGATGAGCAGTTCGTTGCGACTACGTCCGGTCGCTTGGCGACGGAAGAAGAAACCCAGTCCCGGCAGCTTGCCGAGCACCGGCACGCTTGAGCGAATGTCGACGACTCCTTCTTCGATCAGCCCGCCGAGCGCAACGGCCATGCAGTCTTTGGCGACCACTGTGCCGCTGACCGTACGGCGGCGAACGGTGTCCACTTGCTGAGCCTGAAATCCGGTCGTCTGATTGTCGTCGCCGGTCGTCACGGGCAAGAAGATCGTCCCGCCGTTCGAGTTGATCTCGGACTGCTCTTGAGAGATGCGAAGCGTGACCGTACGGTCGGCGTTGATGTTGGGCGTGATGAGCAACGCACTGCCGATGTCCTGTAGTTCGGTCGTCGGTGCGTTAAGATTCGTGTTCGTGTTACCGACGTTTTGGAACTGCGTCGTCGAACCGGACGTGGTTGTGATCGGCACGGTCTCGCCGACAAAGATGCGGCTGACTTCATTGTTAGCTGTCAGCAACAGCGGCGAACTGAGTACCGTGACGCGGTTGCGGTCTTCGAGCAACTGCATCCTCATGCGGAACGACTCGTTGACGTATTGGAATGTCAGATCGCTGGCCCGCGCGCCCGCCGAAACTCCATTAGCAAAGCTCACGCCTTGCAGAAAAGTCGATCCCGCAACCGCGACATTCGCGGCCGCTTTCGCAGGAATGCCGACGAAATCTCCTTGGCTAAACGTCCCCGCTGTCGATCTGCCGTCGGTGAGCTGGTAATCGAACACCGAATGAAACCCGTCGCTCAGATCGACCCGCATGACTTTCACTTCGAGCAGCACCAGCGGTGTCGGCACGTCCAGCCGCGCGACCAGCTCGCGAATTTGCTGCATGACCTGTTCGTCCCCCGTCCGCACGATGAGCTGATTGTTGCGGCGGATCACCGACACAAAGATTGTGGCCCGGTATTTTTCCAAGATGCCCGACACCGCTTCGGGATCGGTCGTCCCGGTCTGCTTCGCCGTTTCAATCGCGAAGATTTCTTCGGGCGAGAGATTCTCAAGTGGCTTCTCCGGCTGCGGCTGTTGATTTTGTTGTCCGCCGAATTGATTGCCGCCAAACCCACCGAGTCCGCCGCCGAAGCCGCCGAAGCCGCCGAAGCCGCCGAAGCCGCCGAAGCCGCCGAAGCCGCCGCCTCCGAAACCGCCCCCAAACTGATTACCAAATCGTCCGCCGCCGAAGCCTCCGAGTCCACCTCCTAAGCCGCCGCCAAACCCTCCGCCGAATTGATTGCCACCTCGGCCGCCGAATTGGCCATTGTTCTGAAACGTCCCCAAGCCTTGATTGCGGCTCTCGATCAAATCGAAGCGTTGCAACCGTTGAGTGAGATCGAGCGTTTGATCGAAGTCGGTCTGCAAGTCACCGACCCCCATTCGCACTCGTTCGCCATAGGTATTGCGAATCGCCAACGCAACCGCGTACGGATTCGGGTACAGCAGCGTGAAGACTTCCGTGCGCTCCTCTTGAAACTCGGAGAGCGACTTGCGGTATTCCTTCGTCGTCGAGATGCGGACGATGCCGGATTGCTCGTCGAACTTGTAGTACAGCCCGTTCGCCTTCGCGATGCTGTCGAGCGCATCCTTCGCCGTGACGTTTCGCAGATAAACATTGATCTCGACTTTGGCCGCGTCCGGCGAGGTGATGATGTTCAGTCCGGACTGCTCGCCGAAATCCTGCATCGCCTCGCGAAGCGCGACGCCGCGAAATTCAATCAACGCCATCCGGTTCAACGCTTCGGGAGGAAGCTGGTACTCGCGCCGCGCAGGGGCTGGCGACGGTGGAAGTGGTTGGTCGGACGTTTTGGCGATGGGAGGCAGCCCGCGCGGACTGAGATTCTGCTCGTTGCCTGGTTCCGGCTCTGGCGGAACCGCTTTGGGAGTTGGCACTTCAATCTCAAACTGTACGGGCCGAACGTTGGTCGGCTTTGAACCGGACTTCTCACGAATGACTGGAAACACGTTGGTCACAGTGCGAGACGGTTTCGTCACTGCAGTTTTCGGCGGTTCCTCCGCTCGCAGCGTGAACATCATCGGCTCAAAGACCGACCCCGAAGCGAGCCAAAGCCCGCTCCCTACGGCTGCCGCGACAGCCAATTTGCGACCAAACATTGAGACACCCGCCCTTTCAAAGGCAGATCCGACCAACCGTTATAATCGGCAAAGTTTGACAGTGTTCTGCAACAAAATTGCGAAGCTGTAATGGTTTAAGTGAAGCGATGAGCAACTCAGTCTTGAGCCATAATTGTCATCATTGATGGAATTCGACCGTTGCGCGGCGGATTCGACGGGAGTTACGGCTGTCTGAATAATCGGGATGGTCGGGGTGACGGGACTCGCCCTCGGTTGCTCCCATGGTCGGCGCCTCACCGATCCGGTGACAGGCCGAGTCGTCTTCGCGGACGGCTCGCCTGCGCATGTCGGCACGGTCGAAGTCCAATCGCGAGACCACAAAGTCTAGGCGTGAGGAACCATCGACATGGACGGCGTCTTTCACCTGACAACCTACAAAACCGACGATGGTGCCGTCGCCGGCAAGCACTATTGCGTAGTCGTCCAAATGGTGATGACCGAAGAACTGGCCAACTTCCAACCGAGTTACGAAGGAGTCGTCGATCCCCGCTTCGGCTCCTGCACGACTTCCGGTCTGAGCATCGAAGTCTCATCCGAAGGATGAGAACTTCGTGACGCTCAAGGTCGAGAACCTAAAACCGCCGGAAAAAACATCCGCGTCGCGTTCGGCGGGAAAACATCAGCACGATCAGAATGCGCCGCCACCGGGCCAGCAATAATGAGCATCGGCGTCACGATCACACCGACAATACAGGCGACTAAAGCGAGAACCGTTGGTAGTGGTCTCCACGCGAGCAGAAGCATCGCGGCCGAAACGACGACTCTCCCTATCACTTGGTCAGCCAAAAGTTGCCAGCTTGATTTGAATATCTCTCCACCACCGAGTCGAGAATACGCGTCCTATTTCACGTACGATTTCGCGGCCTCAATTTCGTCCGGGTGTTCTTTGGCACGTTTGAGAAATTCATCGATGCATGGCGGGCAGCAGAATAGATAGCGCTGTCCGTTAATAGTCCACGAACAGTTGGGATCGGCCTTCGTTTGCGTCACCGGGCAGATGAAATCTCTGGATTTCGGATGCAGGTCATGTTTGGAATGGAAGCCGCGATATTTTTGTGACGCGGTCATCGAGCCATTGATGCGAATGTCCGCTTCCGTGTATTTACCACCTGGCGTCAAATACAGAACCCGTTCGGCTTCATCGACGATCTTTTGTGGCATTTCGGGTTCGTCACCGGCTTCGGCCAGAAAGCTGAACCGGTATCGGCCTTTTCCCATTGTGATGTTCGGTACGACGACAACCAACTGGCGTCCGACCATTTCCAATGGCAGACGACCGACGAATTGTGATGTCTCGCCGGGCGGATCGGATTCTTGTGATTGGGCTTCGAGGTCCAAGCGGGTCGATTCGACGCTGTGGCCTAACTTCGCGTATGCCACGAGGCGCTGAGTCGGAACCGGCATCACACACGTCTGATCCTGTCCAAGGGTGAAAAGGCGAATGGTTCCGTCCTTTTCGAAGACCGCCTCGACGTGGTAGTGATCCACGCCAACCGGCACGATGACTCCGCCATGTACGCCAGGGTCATGACGATGACTTGGCGGCAACGGGGCGGGGCGAGTCACAACTGACGTCCAATATCCCACCACCCAAAGGCAGATAGCTCCCAAACCGATCCATAAATTCCTCTGAGCATGCCAAGTGTTCGCCATACGATCAGCAATTGCGGAAGTGAAGTGCCGGAACGATTCGATCAGAACTCACCCAACGGCCGGCCGTCATCGCGTCGCGCCAGTCTGCCGAAGACCGACATCAGTGCCGGTTCCGAGTGTTGATTGAAGTTGATATCGTTGGCGATGGTTCGCACGCTGCCGTCGAGCATCAGGAAATTTGCTCCGCCTGAATGCTCGCTGCCAAAGCCTGCCGCGCCGCCGGGATCACAGCTCAAATTATACGGATGGGGGTCGGCATTCAGACGGTAGTGAGCGGTGCCCAGGATCATCGGAATTCCTTCGCGTTCGCAACGATTCCAGGCATCCGTCCCAGCCCAAACGGACGCGAAACTACGCCAACCCCGTTCTCCGATCGCGAACGTACAACTCGTACCATCCCTCACGTCTTTGGTCCGAACGCTCGAATTGCTGCCGAACGCTCCGTTGCCGACATAGTCCGCAGTGGTCCACAAGTTCGGATCGGTCTTCCACAGATTGCCGAACGAACCGACGTAATTCGACGTCGCCGTCTGCACGCCCCAAGTGCCAGGAGGTGGCAAGGACGGTGCTGGGGATGGTGTAGGGGATGGTGGAGGAATGAAACAGGCGTAAGTGATGTGCTTGTCCGACGCGCTCATTTCAATCGTCGCCGTTGTCGCAGTGGGTCTCAACACAAAGCCGCTGAAGGTTCGCTGGTCACTCTGCAACGGATATCCAATGTCGGAGGGGCAACGAAACAGCGGAACCGAAATCAGCAACTTGGGCTGCAATTCCGCGTTCACGAGCACATCAGGCAGCGAATTGCGGACGGGATCGAGTGTCTGAAACAACGGCTTCTGTTCCAGAAAAGGAAAAATCATCACCCCCCAACCCCAGCCTTGAAGATTCGCAGGATCGTTCGGGTTGCCGACGCATCCGGGAGGCAACACGGCATAGGCATCGTGGTAGTTGTGCAGCGCCAGTCCAAACTGCCGCAGGTTGTTTTTGCACTGCGAGACTCGCGCCCGCTCGCGAGCCGCTTGGACAGCTGGCAATAGGAGCGCCATCAGAATCGCCACGACGGCGATCGAGACGAGTAACTCGGTGAGCGTAAAACCAGACCGACGTTGCAAGGATGGCATTATCATCTCCAGCCAAATTCACAAACCGCCGGTTCAGGCGACTTAAAGCAAATGACACGGACGTCGAAGCGTTCCTTCGAGCGGCAGTTGTTATGGGTCGTTCTTTTGGTCAGGTGGCGGAAAGTAACACCCAAAGCAACGAACCGAAGTTAAATTTTGATCGGCTTAGTAGTCCGATGAACTGACCTGCATCACAGCTTCACTATTTGCTCAATTCGCCCGACCAGTCAGGCATGAGAGGAAATTATGACGAAATCAACCAACTTGCAACTTCCGATCTTTTACATTTGCGAGAGTGCCTGGTTTGGCAGCCTAATCTGACGGTTCGTCAGTCAATGACAGGCAGCACAGGCCTATTAGCCGATCGAGTTTTCAATGCCGACCAGGAATTTGTGGGCCGGCTTCCAGACGAGCAATAGACATGTGAGCGTGCCTGCCAGGACGGCAAGTTGCCAGCGGGCAGATTGAAGCCGGCGTGGCGTGGCGAATCGCAGTGCGAGCTGAAGCGGAATCCCAATGAAGCACAACGCGACACTTCCCTGCCATCCGAGGAATTGGCCGACGAGCGCACTCGCCAAGACAAGATCGCGGTCAGCCGATTCAACTCTCGGTTGCGTGCCTTTCCAGCACGCGGCCATCACAAGACCGAGCGCTCCGCCGGAAAGCGTTCCGGCAACAGCATCGGCGAGACCATCCAGACCGATTCCGAGCCGGAACGGCCAGCCGGAGAAAATCTTGTCGGTCAGCGTGATCGACCAGCGGAGTTGTTCGAGCCATTGCGGTCGCGGTGCAATAAACGGGATCGGATGCAGCGTGGCAAACAACGTCGAACCGATCAGGCCGACGGCAAACGCGAATCGCCAGAAGCGTTTCGGAACCGCGTGGCCATCGACGTGCATCAGCGTGGCAGCCAGCAATACGCACAGCAGAAACAGATGGAAAAAGTAGATGCCAACCAAATCCCATTTGGTGTACCAGATGATCCAAACGACACCGGCGTAGGTGTTCGGTTCGCGATACGGCAGGTTCTTGCCGCCGGAGAGGAGTTCGACGTGCAAGAACAACAGCAGCAGCATTCCGACGAGCAGCTCGATGAGCGGGTAACGCGGCGAGATTTTCGTCCCGCACGCTCGGCAGCGACCGCGCAGCCGCAGCCAGCCGATGATCGGCAGGTTGTCGCGGCGTTCGATGCGTGTCTCACACACCGGGCATCGCGATGGAGGCGAGCCGAGTTTCAAGCCGGCCGGCAATCGGTAAATCACGACGTTGAGAAAACTGCCCATGCAGGCCCCAAGCGTGAAGAACCACACCGAGGTAAAGCCTTGCATGATCGCGAGGTTCGTCTTCTCGATCCCACTCATGTCGTCGAGCGGTTGAATCGCGCGTGGCGGCTTGGCTGCAGCGACATCGTCAGACACCGTCGTCTGGGACGGCAACAACCACAGCAGACCGACGGCGACGGCAAACAAGAGTCTTCGCATTCACAGTTCCAGTCGCACATTCAGCGGAGCGACCAGCAGTCGGACAGCGCGGGTGGAAACTTCTTCGGCTTGGATCGTCAACGCGGAACCACCCACATTGAGCCGCAATTCTTGTCCGGTACGAATGCGAACCAGTTGCTTGTCGACGTTGAGCAGAGCGACGCCGTCCGTTTCGGTCGGTAAAACTCGACCGCGCAGTGTAATGATCGGCAGCGTCGGTCGGACGGTGGCTCCCGGCACTTTGTTTGACTTCATTTGCTGCATGATTTGTCTCAAGTCCGCACCGGGATTGGTCGGATCGTTCAACGCCGGTTCACGCGACACGGGTGATTCCTCGCCTCCACGCGGCGGTTCGGGAATGGACTTCGGAGCGTCCGTCTGTGGCGACGGCTTAGCATCCGGAACGGTTTGTTTGGCAGGTGTTTCTTGAGCGGCGGCGCCGCGATCAAAACCATTCGTCCGCGCGAACTGTGACACGCTGATTGCCGCAAGCATCAGCAGGCACGCGTTGCGAATACTTGCGAGTTTCGAAATCTGCGATTTGAAATTTAGAACTTTCATATTAGTTACTCCCCTCAGAATTTCGCGCCGCCCGCCGAGAACAGCGCCATGAAGAACGAGATGTAAACGAACCCGACGACGCCACCGACAATGATGATGATGGCCGGCTCAATTAACGCGCTCAGGCGGCGGATCGCGACCTGCAACTGGCTTTCATGGTATTGAGCGACCTCTTGCAGCACTTCGTCCAAAGTGCCCCCTTGCTCGCCGACCGCGACCATTCGAGCCAACAGGGGAGAATACGCCGATTGACCAGAGAGCGCCGGTGCCAACGCTCCACCACGCAGCACGGACTCGCGTGCGTTGTTGACGACGTTGGCAATGTGCCGGTTGCGATGCAGTTGCTCGACGCCGCGCAGGCCGTCGAGCAGCGTGATGCCGCTCCGCAGCAGCAAACCCAGTGAAGTCGCAAACGAGGCCGTGGCCGCCAATCGCAGGACTCCGCCGATGATCGGAATTTTCAACAACCAGCGGTCTACCAGCAGTCGACCTTGAGGCGTCGCGTAGAACAGGTATGACCCGACCAAAGCAAGGAACAGGCCACCAAGCATCATCGGCCCATTCGTCTGAAGCCAAGCCGACATATCCACCAACGATTGCGTCATCGCCGGCAGTTTGCGGCCCATCGCCGACAAGAACTTCTGCAACTGCGGAATGACCTTCACGACCATGAACGCCGATACGCCGATCGCCGCCACGAAGACAATGGCCGGGTACGCGAGCGCTGTAGTGACCTGCATGAACAGCACGCGACGACGTTCGAGTGCTTTCGCCGCTCGATCAATAACAATGTCCAGTGATCCAGTCTCCTCACCGACTCGCACCAATTGCACGACCAAAGGCGGGAAGCACACATGTTGAGCCAGAGATTGATGAAAGCTGGCACCTTCTTGAATGCGGTCGGACACATCCTGCCAGACTCGCCGCAGCCGAGCTTTCGACGACTGTTCCGCGACCGTGCGCAGCGCGGTCAACAGTGTCAGTCCCGACCGCAACATGACTCCAAGCTGGCTGAGCGACAGTTCGACATCGGCCAATCGAATCGGCATCCAGTTCGATGGGTTGATCGTCTGTGTGAACGGTTGCCACGCTTTATCTTCGCGCCGCTGAGCCGTGACCTTGAGCAATCGCCACCCACGCCCGCGCAACACCTGCGCCGCCGCCTGAGCATTCGCCGAATCCAACGTCCCGCGTTGCGGCCGTCCGGTCGTGTCGCGTGCGATGTAGTCAAAAAGTGGCATGGTTCAGGTCGTTTCAGAAAAACGTCGGATCGAAGTTTCACATCGCTGATGACACTCTTGCTGCACAGTGAGAAATTCGTGACAGGTTGAGTGGGAGGTTTCGCACGTCCATTACCGTTTTGATTGCAGAGACCGAAGGCGTGTTTGAAGCGACGGTGCTCGGCGCTTCCAATCCGCAAGTCCGGGGTTCGACCCAATCCGCAGTGATTAACGCAATGGAAGTCGATCTGCGCGAGTGAATCCGAAAGAGCGAATTGGTCAGCATTCGGCTGGAGCCAGATTGTGGCCGAGGCCGAGGGATCAAATCGCAGGCGGGCAAGTACAAGAATGACCCCAGGCTGGATGAAATCGCGTGAGAAACATACGAAGCGCGCGACCGCGAACGAGACGCACTCTTTTTCAAATGATGTTTGCCTTCGACACCAATATCCTTGGCGATTCTTGACGCGGCGATCCCGAAACTGTGTCGGGGTCTACGGCGATCCCGGGGGATCGGCAATCCATCCCGGTAATCGCGGTCGAAGCAGTTTCGCAAGGTCGGTTGGAGCAAGTGCGGCGGTCGGAAGCAGGACATGGCCGGATCAGCCTCGGCGCAGCCTGCGACTTGTTGATCGAGAGCTATCATGATCCGCGCGGCTTTGCATCTTTGAGTTAGGGCCCCGTCTGCGAAGATGAGTTTCGCAAGTGGCGGCGGCAGAATATTCGGATCAAGTCGCATGATCTGCGAACCGCCGCCATCTGTCGCGCTCACGACGTGACGCTTATTACTCGCAACCACCGCGACTTTGAGCAAGTCCCCGGATTGAGTGTCGAGTTTGGGGATTGAGCGGGTCGCGTTGTTCACCGCTTTTGCCTTTCACCAGATCGTCACGGCGGACAGCACGTCTTGAATGGTTGTTTCGCCGGACAGGGCTTTTTCGATTCCGTCGTCGTGCAGCAATCGCAGGCCGTCACTCCGTAGCGGTTGGATCAATTCTGATTCCGAGGCTCCGCGAGTCACCGCGCCGGAAAGCGCTTCGTCCATCGGCAGCAGTTCAAACAGGCCGATCCGTCCGACGACGCCGCGTCCCGCGCAGTGCAAGCAGCCGCTAGGTTCATAGACCGTCGCCCCGGCCAGTTCGGGGCGTTGCAGGACGGCCGCTTCGGCGGAGGTCATTGGCCGAGCAACTCGGCAGCGTGGGCACAGGCGGCGCACCAGGCGTTGAGCGACGGCCAATCGCAGCGTCGCTGCGACGAGGTAGCGTTGCAGTCCCATGTCGATCAATCGCGTGACTACGCCCGCCGCCGAGTTCGTGTGCAGCGTGCTGAACACGAGATGTCCCGTCAGAGCTGACTTGAGCGCCACGTCGGCGGTTTCGGGATCGCGAATTTCACCGATCATGATGACATCAGGATCGTGCCGGAGAACGCTCCGCAGAGCTTTGCGAAACCCGACCTTGTCCACCGAATCGACCTCGACCTGCGCAACGCCGGGGATTTCGTATTCGATCGGGTCTTCAATCGTGATGAAGTTGCCGCCGATCGCCGCCAGCCGATGTTTGAGAGCCGCGTATAACGTCGTCGATTTGCCGCTCCCCGTCGGCCCAGTGAGCAACACCAGCCCGTGCGGTCGAGCCACCGCTTGCTCGAACACATCGAGATCGTGCGGCGACATCCCCAAGCCTTCGAGCGTGATGCCGCTGGTATCGAGCGCCAGCAATCGCAGCGTCATCCGTTCGCCATGCTTCGTCGGAAGCGTCGCCACGCGAACATCCACACGCTGCCCTGTGGCTCCGACCGATACTGTGAAGCGGCCGTCTTGCGGAGCACGCTTCTCGGCGATGTCCAATTCGCCGAGCACCTTGAACCGGCTGATCAATCCGTGATGCAGATCGCTTGGCAGATCGCGATAAGTCTCTAGCTCGCCGTCCACGCGCAGCCGAATGCGGACCTGGCGTTCGCTCGGATCAATGTGAATGTCCGAAGCTCCTCGCATCAGCGCCGCTTGCATGAGTTCATCGCTGAGAGCGACCGAGCCTTCATCGCCGTCGTTCGCGCGACCGTCACGAACTCGCAGTCGCATTGGCGCGCCAGAGATCGCACCGGGAATCGACACCGCTCCGAAGATGCGCGTCAGCGCGCGTCGCAGCGACTCACGTTCAGCCAACAAAGGATTTAGCGGATGTTCGACGTAGCGCTCGACCGTTTGCAGCGTCGACGCGTCGTCCAAGTTCAAGCACGCGACTTGCACGACTCCGTCCAGCGACGACAACGGCAACACCGACTTGCGCAGAGCGAGACTCGCCGGCACTCGCAATGCCCAAGCCGGGTCAATGCGAACTTCATCCAGGTTGAGCAACTCATACTCTTCGCGTACAGGAACCGCTTCGTTCACGTTCTTAGTTCCACGGCGACCAGTCCGAGTAAGCGGGATTCTAGCCAAAGCTTGCAAGAATTCGCAGGAGTCAATTGCGAAATAATCACAAGATCGAGATCCGTGAGGTCCGATTGTGCCGCTCAAAAATGTCGCCGTTCGGAGCTTCCCGTCCAGGTCAATCGAGCGTGAAGGTCGCGACAATGCCATTCGCGCAACCGGCGAGCAGGATCTGATCGTTGGGCGACCACGCGAGGACGCTGATCGCAGACGGTGCGTCGAACCATCCGACCGGTTTGTCGAATTGATCTGCTTGCCAGACGGTCATCATTCCCGCTTCGTTGCCCGCAGCGAGCAACGGGCCATTGTGCTGAAACTGGACCGTTGTGATCCGCTCGGTACCGTCATTGACTTCCAGCAACAGCGGTCGCCGATTTTTGGGTCCATTACCGGAACAGTCCCAGACGCAGATCATCGGCCCGCCGCCGATCGCCAGCCAGCGGCTGCTGTGATGCCAACTCAGCTCGCGAACCTTGGTTGCGAAGCCGGACATCTGCAACGGATCACCGCCACCTTTCACGTCGAAGTACCGCACGCTCGCCTCTTGAGTTCCCGCCACCAGAATCTGGCCGTCCGGGCGCCAAGCCAGTCGCAACAACGAGCCTTTGAAGTCAATTTGCTGAACCGGTTCCGGATCACCCGGTCGCCACAAAGACACACCGCCGTAGCTCGCCACCGCCAGCAGTTCGGTGTGCGGCTGCCAGCGAATGTCCGCAATGGTGCTGGAGTGGTCCGGTGTCTCAGACAGCAACTCCCCGTGGACGTTCACAAAGCGGACGCGCTTGCCAGCTGCGACCGCCAACGTCGAACCATCGCGGCTCCAAGCCAGTGTCTCGACCCAATCGCTCCCCGCCGTGAGTTGAGCGTGTTCCGCTCCGCTGTCGGTGTTCCACAGGCGGATGCGACCATCCTGACCGCCGCTCGCCAACAACTGGCGGTCGGGATGAAACGCGATGGCCGTCGTTCCGACTGCGTGACCGGACAGTGAGTGCCGCAGCTTCCCGGTCGCACCATCCAACAGCGTGATTGGTCCCGAAACCGCCGCCACCGCGACCTGATCCGATTGACCCGACCAACAGGCGTCAATCACATGATCTTCAATCGCAAACGGCCAGACGCCGTGCAGTTTCGCCTTCGTTTTTTTGCTAACGCCAAACATGTACAGATTCCAAACGTGGGATAGGCTTCCAGCCTGTCAGTTCTTGATTCGAGGGTTGGGCTGAAACGGTCCGATAGACTTGCAGTCCTCCGGCATCAACCTTTTGGCGACGGACTGGAAGTCCGTCGTACCCTCAGAAGTCACACGCTTAAAATTATTTGCGACTGATCGCCAGGCAGGACTTGAACGCAGCGTTGAGTTCCTCTCGGTCGAGTCCTCGGCCGATGAAGATTAGTGAGTTGTGACGCTCTTCATCTTTGTGCCACGGTCGGTCAAAGTCGCTGTCGACCAGCATGTGAACTCCCTGAAAGACGAAGCGTTGGTTGTGGCCCTTCATGCTCAAGACCCCCTTCATGCGGAAGATGTCCTGGCCTTTGGTCATTAGCAAGGTTTGCAGCCACGCTTGGAACTTACCGAGATCCAAATCCCCCGGAGTGGTAATGCCGACCGACGAAACCTCGTCGTCGTGCTCATGATCCGGCTTGTACTCACGCGTCTCGGTCGCCGCGATCGCGTCCGACTCACGGATCAACCGCGCCTGGAATTCGTCGGGATGATGCTCGGTGAAGATTGCGTAGCGGCCGCGCTGTGGGACCGACAGCCGGAACGTGGATGTCGCCTCGCTAAGCTGCAACTGATTGAGCGTCTTGCCGATCGCAATGTCGCCGCCGGGTGCGACCGGTCGTTCGGCGTCCGAATATGTCAGCACGGCATCCATCAGCACCGATTCCAGTCCCGATCCGCTGTCGCTGGTCGGCAACACGATCAAGTTCATCGCCGGGTCGGGACCGGGTTGCATTTCCCAGCGAAACGTTCCCTCCGTCAACTCGAACACCCCGCCCCACTCGAACGGGTATTCCGGCTCAAGGAATTTCGAATCGACCTCCAGAGCCCGGTCGAGATTGAACCCGCCGACATTCAGAATCCGATCCATCTCCACGACCGAGTTCCGTGTGCGATAAATTCGCGCGGCAGCATTCATCTTGTGGATGCGAGCCTCCAACTGGTTCAGCTGGTCGGCCGACACGAGGTCGATCTTGTTGATCAGGATCACGTCGGCAAAGGCGATCTGCTCCTGCACCTCGTCGGTGTCGAAGTGTTGCCAGACGTGCTTGGCATCAACGACGGTGACGACGGCGTCCAGTTTCAGCTTCTGCTGCATCTCGTCATCAACATAGAACGTCTGCGCGACAGGACCAGGGTCAGCTAGTCCGGTCGTCTCGATCATGATCGCGTCAAACTTGTCCTTTCGTTTCATCAGATTGCCGAGAATGCGGATCAGATCGCCCCGCACGGTGCAGCAGATGCAGCCGTTGTTCATCTCGAAGATTTCTTCCTCGGCGTTGATGACCAATTCCTGATCGACGCCAACCTCGCCAAACTCATTCTCGATGACGGCGATCCGCTTGCCGTGATTGGCCGTCAACACATGATTGAGCAACGTCGTCTTGCCCGAACCCAAAAACCCGGTCAACACGGTGACCGGCACACGCTCGGAAGTTGTGGTCATGACAGAAACCTTTCGTTAGATTTACTGGTCAACTTCGTGTTCACACACCGGCTTGCCACTAAGTAACACTTGGACATCAAGCGAACTCAAGTCAGACATCGCTTTGTGAATCTTGAATTGTCGCGGCTTCCCTGGCTGGTCGAGCACTGCGATCACCGTTTCCAGTGGCGGACAACCCGGCTCGGTGCAACGCAATTCCGTGACGAGCATTGACACCTCATCCGACAACCCGCCGAATTCGCGCACCCATGCCTTCACCCGCGCGAGCACTTCGGGATTCGCCGCAGCACGGCTGCCGAACATCGTCGCCATGGGGAACTCCTCAACTCGTGACGGCGGTGATTGGTTCGGGGAACCAATCCTCGTCGAGACGCACCGCACAGGCTGACCCGTTCGATTCGTCTGGGAACCGCACGAACCGACGCGACTCCCAAGTCGCTGGCCGAGGTAACAGTTGATTGGCCGCGCGACACTCGCGAACCCACTCAATCGCTGCGTCGAAATCGGCCGGTTCACTCAGGTCGCCGTACCACTCCAACCCCGAGGGGGTGAGGATCAACGCGACATTCGCTCGATCGCACGGACCCAAGCAGCCGGAAATCGTAAGCTGCACGGTCGAATTCAATCGTTCGGCTTTCCACACCGCCTTCAGTCGTTCCACCGGAACCGCTGGAAAGCCACGGTCTTCGCGACCACAACAGCATCCCCGACAAAATACAATCTGAGCCAATGCCGCTCGATTGGTCCCGTTCACCTGCATTGCCTTTCGTTGCACGAGAACCGCAGAGCCAGCATCGCGCACACGGGGGTGGTGTTAGGCTTGAGCTGGGAAGTTGGAACTGGTGTCACGACGACTTTTCAGAAACGCGGTCAAATCGCGTTTCAACGACCAAGCGCCATAGCCCAGAATAGCCAGAATCGGCAGTGTCACCGCGAAAAAGCAGATATGCTGCAGCGTTGTTTCGGGAGCGATGTGCAAAACCTCAAACAGCTGAATCTCAACGTGATGTGCCAGAATCGCCATGATCGGATGACCTTTCCAAAAAAGAAACTTCACGTTCGACTAAGTCCGTACTTCATTGTGTAGGTCGTAGAATAAGCTGTGCCTCCTCTTTTGCAAGTGATTTGCATGTGAAATACATCTGCAAACATGCTGGCTGCGTCCGTCGTTTATGCCGCTGGCAGTTGCCGTTCGTCACTGGCGGTTGCAAATCGTGCGGACTAGCATCGTCCTGCCTGTCCCAGTGCCGCAAATCGAGGTGACACATGCCCGCCCCAAAAAAAACCAGCGGAGCTGTCAGCGTGGAATCGGCTCGCGAACAGCTCAAGGCCGCCGCCCTGCGATGCACGCCTAGCCGCATCGCCATTTTGCGATTGCTCTCTCAGTCCGATCAGCCACTCAGTCACAGTGACGTCGCGGAACGGCTGCGGGAATCGGGTTTCGATCCCTCCACGGCCTATCGCGCGCTAATCGAATTGGCCGACACTGGACTGCTCATCCGACTGGACATCGGCGATCAGATTCGCCGCTACGAATTCAAGCACGTCACCCCTAAAACAGCCGCCACCGGGAAACGAGCACACGACGACCGGGAACATCCGCATTTCGTCTGCCTTGACTGCGGCCACGTCACCTGTCTGACCGACGTGACCGTCCAGCTCCCCAAATCACGCGCCGTCGGCAAGGTCACCGAAATCCTCCTGCGAGGCCACTGTGTGAACTGTCTTTGAGCCACTTCCAATCGCGAAAATGATCGTCGGGGCAATCGCGTTATTGCAAATACCTTCTGTTTGCAATTCGTAGGCACTAACTTCGGATGAGGTCGGATCGCAACAGCAGACACTCCTCAATGCCGCTGGCCACGACTCGTCCCTTCCCGCGAACCGAGACGCATCACCGCCACCGGCGCAACGAGTCCAATCGCCGCCCTGCAACTGGCGATTGACGTTCGGCAGCGAACGAACGCAGGCTAATACTTGTGGCCTTGAGCGTGTTTGTGATTGTGATATTCGTGCTTGTGCGCTTCCGGTCGTGCGGCAGCTTCGTGGGCTTGTTCCGGTTCGAGTAAGCCGATGGCCCAGGCGGCGGCGACCCCTAGCAGCACCGTGAAAGCTCGGGCGATGCGGCCGCGTGATGAGAAATCAACTTCGGGCAACAGGTCGCTCATGGCGATGCAGATAAAGACCCCCCCCGACATCGCCAGGCCGGCTGAGACAAATTCCGCTTGCGATTTCGAGAACTGCTGGACGCCCCAATGAAACAGCATCGCGCCCAGAGGACACATCAACGAGTAGCCGCCATTGATGAGATGCCGCCATCGCGCGGAACAACCACGAGCCACCATCAAGCCAGTGATCGACAGCGAATCGAGCGGCTTGTGCAGGAAGATGCCGACGAATGTTCCCAAGCCCATCAGCCACGTCACTTCTCCCGCATGATGCAGCGAGTCCGCTTGGACATGTGCAGCTAATGCGACTCCGTCCAACAATGTGTGCAGCGATAGTCCCAAGAAAATTCCGAACCAGCTCACCGCGCGTCCGGAAGCCGCGTGGTCATGATCGTGGTCGTGAGAACAATCGCTTGGCTTGGCGTCGTTCCCGTCGGGCGCTTCGTTCTCTGGTTCTGCATGAATATGAACGTGGCCCAGGCGGAGCATCGCGAAAGTCAGCAGCAGTCCCGCCAGCATCCAACCCATGCACCAATTAATAGCTCCCGGTCCCGACACCGTCGCCAGAGCATGGGGAATCTGATGCCAAACTCCGACACCCAGCATCAGCCCACCAATACCGGCCGTCATATGCTGCATCCGGCGATGAGTCAGACGAATCAACGAGGTCACGAAGCCTCCAAACAGCGAGGCTCCCACGATCAGCAGGCAATAGACGGTTAGCAAAATCATCGGACTGGCCAATGGGACCTCACGGGCAATTGCTGAGTGAGACAAATTTCGGATGACCAGCAAATGACGTAAACGCTATGTAGCTTTTGCCTTTTGGCAGTTCAACTCGACGGCAAAAATCGGTGGTCCAAAGGATTAATCAAAACATCACTTGATGAATCCGTTAATTGTATTAATATCGCAATTAATCAATTGAATATTTCATGGAGCGTCTTGAATGCCGGACGAAGATCAAGAACTGGAAGCGCACGAACACACGAGTCGGGCAGACGTTCGCCCGGTTGAGTCTTTGGCATGCGAGCGGGCAGCGGGCATTTTCCGAGCGCTCGGTGACACGAATCGTCTGCGGTTGCTGTCGCTGTTGATGTCACGCGAGCTGTGCGTGTCCGAGATCACGGGAATACTCGACGACAACCTGTCGGCCGTGTCACAGCGATTGAAAACATTGCGAGCGGAGCGAATCGTCGCCGCTCGTCGCGAGGGCAAACACGTTTTTTATTCGTTGGCCGACGGGCACGTTCGCGATCTGATCGCTAACGCGCTGGCGCACGGCAACGAACACGAGTGAATCCCGAAGGGGAGGATACCACGCCTTCTGGTCCTGTGCCGGGTGCTCGCGGTGAGCGACCGGCGGTCCCTGTTATTCAAGGAGTTCAACATGTCACACCATGCCAATCACGATCACACGCACGGTCCCGGCTGCGGCCACGTCGCCGTGCAACACGACGGACACACCGACTACTTGCACGACGGTCATCTGCATCATCAGGCCGCCGACGGCTCGGTGGAGGAACACACGCTGCCCGTGAGTGCGGCGAATCCCGATTCCTGCGGCCGCGGCCATGCGTGCTCCGGCCATGCGGCCGATCATGTTCATGGACCCGGCTGCGGACACCCGGCAGTGCCACATGGTGACCACATCGACTATCTGGTCGATGGTCACTTGCACCATCCGCACAACGGCCACTGCGACCATCACGGATCCGTTTCTATTGCTGGCTAGCTCCGCGAATCGTTGTTCGTGTTTACCTCAGTCTCACGGGAGGCTGTGGTGGTGGTTTGGATCGGAGCACTCGGCGGCGAGGTCAGTGCCGTCGAGTGTGTCGAGCCAGTTCGGGAACGGGTCGTCGAGTTTCGTCCAGCACGTCGGACCGAGACGGAACTCGGCCTCTGACAGTAGGCAGTTGTCGAGGCCGCTGCGGATCGTGGGTTCGTCGAGATCAATGCCGATGAAGATGAGTTCTTGGCGACGGTCGCCATGCTCGCCCGCGAAAAACGAGAGAATCTCGGCGACTTCAACGGGTTCGTTCGGCCATTCGTCTTGCGGCGTGTCGGCCCACCAAGTGCCCCCTGCGTTGAGAGTCAATTCCACTCCGGCCGACGACCACTGGCCGACGAGTTCATGACGGCTGGCGAGCCACGCGAAACCTTTGGAACGCAAGACGCCGGAGAGAACGTCGCCGTTGATGAAATCCCACAACCGCTGCGGATGGAATGGCTTGCGTGACCGGTATGCGAAACTGCGGATGCCGTACTCGTCTGCTTCGGATTGAATGTGCTCGCGTGGTGTCGCCAGCCAATCCAGCGATTGCGTCGCGCGCTCGAAATCGAAGCGGTGCGTTTCCAGCAGGTCGCTCAGCGGGACATCACCGAACTTTGCCCGCACCAATTTCGCTGTCGAGTTCAAGTCGCGGAGTAATCGTTCAAGCTGTTGCAGATGGTGCTCGTCGATCAAATCGGTCTTGTTCAAAACGATCACATCGGCGAACTCGACTTGTTCAATCAGCAGCGTCCCGATGCCACGGTCATCCTCGGCATCGCGGCCCAAGCCACGAGTCGCGAGATCATCTTCTGCATCTAGTTCGCGTAGGAAGTTCGCCGCATCGACGACCGTCACCAGCGTGTCGAGTCTCGCGAGCGACGTTAGGCCAACGCCGTTCTCGTCTTCAAAAGTGAATGTCTCTGCCACGGGCAGCGGTTCTGAAATGCCCGTCGATTCGATCAGCAGATAATCGAACCGCCCTTCGCGAGCCAACCGGCTGACCTCGCGCAGCAAGTCTTCTCGCAACGTGCAGCAGATGCAGCCGTTGGTCATCTCGACGAGTTGTTCCTCGGTGCGACTGAGTGCCGCATCGCCGCCCCGTACGAGCGCGGCGTCGATGTTGATTTCGCTCATGTCGTTGACGATCACCGCCACGCGCCGGCCTTCGCGGTTCCGCAGCACATGATTCAATAACGTCGTTTTCCCCGCGCCGAGAAACCCAGACAGGACCGTCACGGGCAACCGCGTAGCGTTTGGAGATCGGGAGGCCGACGAGCCAGCCGTCGGTCGCTCAAACGCGTGATCGTCCGTTTCCCTTCTTGCCGTGGATGTCAATTCACGCTCGTTCATCAGAGAGCCATTCTCATTTCGCCTTAGGCGATCGGCTGGAGAAAATTTACCAGTGACCCGAACGCGCTAGCATCGGGCCGGATCGGAACACGCCGCTCACAGGCCCGAGGCCAGCCTCGACCTCTCCACTGCACGAGTACTCCTTCTCCTGCCGTACCGCCTTATTTCTTTTCTTCGTGCTTTTGATCGTGATCATGGTCATCATCGTGCGAGTGTTTGATTTCTCCGGTGAACTCTTTGCCGCCGATGCTGACGTTGAACTTGCCAACGGCCTTCGAGTTCTCATGAAATGCGTCGAACAACGCTTCGCTGGTGATTTCAAAATGGGATGCTTTGCCATCGGCGTCCCCAGGCCCAGCCTTCAGGGCATACTTGACGGGAGCGTCCTTGCCGGGCATCTCCAGTGTGAGTTCCTTCGCGTCAATGGCCACTGCGGTCTTCGCATCAGCACCGAGCAAATACAGAGTGAGCTTGTATTTGTTTTCATCGACGACGACTTCCGCGTGAAATTCTTCCTCGCCGAGTTCGATCAGCTCACCTTCGTGTGGCCCATGACCGTGGTCATGATCGTGCGTGTGAACCTTTCCGGTCTCGGCGTCGGGTGCGGCGTCCTTGCCTTTATCGAAGGAACGGTACTCGCCCCCTTTGTCTCCGCCACAGCCAGCCAGTCCCGACAGGCCCAGCATCACCGACGCTGACAACAACCACATTCCCGTTTGAGTTCGCATCTTTATTCACCTTTCGATGCCTAGAGTTTTCAACAATCTTCACGCATTCTGCATGATCACATCCAACCACTGATCTCTGCTCACGCCGCGCGAGCCAGTACGGACTTTTCCAGTCGAATCGCAGCCTCTTCCAACCGCTTCGCTAACAGCCGCCACAGCCGATCCACTTCGTCGCACGAGAAGTTGGTTTTCTTCATTTTCTTCCAGTGTTCAATGCTGGTTTCGCGATGCTTCATGCCAATCCTGAGACGCAACCAAGTTTCATAGCTGACGACCCAGCGGCAGGCGGCAGACAACAGGAACAACACGCGCGACACGTCGACATCCGATTGCGGCGAGATCAGCTTCGGCAGGTCGCTGGTATCCCATAGCTGCGTCGGAATTTCTTCGCCAGAAAGTAACTCTGGCGTGAACCCATATCGCTTGAGGAGTATCGCTCCGTGCTTGCGATCAGAGATCAACAGGCCCCAGCCACGCAACACGATCCGGCCGCCCCGCCGGATTCGCCGCGAGTACATGCTACCAAACTGCTCTTGCCCTTTCGGTGGTGGGATTCGTTCAAAGCCACAAGCGACCAGCAGGTTTCCATTCGGCCGTTTCACGTCCTCGCCCCAACACCAAAGTTGTTGATCGAACAGCTTGATGGCATTGTTGAATTGATCGCGCGATAGTCCCATTCGCGCGGCCAATTGCTTTTTGGAAAGCTGTATCATGTAAGCATTCTCCGATGTGGCGATTACCAACCCATCCCTTGGCCGCACCACGCCAGTCCCGCGGCAAACGCGCTGGCGGCGAGGGCTTGGCGAATCAACAACTTTCCGGCAAATCGCCAGGACTGTTCGCGAGCAATCGTCAATGCCGTCACGAGGCAAGGCAGCAAGACTCCTGCCAGATAGACCGCCGTGAGCACTTGCGTCGCAGTCCAAGCGGCAGCCATTGAACCGGTCTCTTCGCCACCGGCGAACAACAAGATTCCGTCTTTGCGAATGCTCGCCAGCAACACCGGCAGCGCGGCTTCGGCGGGGAGGCGAAACATGCTCATCAACGGTTGCAGGATCGCGGCCGCTCGGTCCAACAAGCCGGACCAGCCCAGCACTGACGCAATCAACGTGATCGCGAAGAAGATCGGCAATGCTTGGAAGAAAAACTGCCGCAGCGTGTCGCGAGCTTCTCGCCACAGGGAACTTGCTCGCGGCCATTCCAGGAAGTGCCGCCGATCCACGATTAACAGATTCAATGCCGAGCGGGCATCGCGCGGTGAGGTCAGCCGCAGATAGATCAGCGTCGTCACCAGCAAGTATCCCAAGTAAGGCCAGACCAGCCACGGACGACCAACCGCCGCGAAGACCGCGAGCGTCGCGGGAAACTGGTACGAGCAGGCCGATCCGAACGCGATTGCCGAAATGCACGAGCCGCGCGTGCAGGACGAGCACGACCGCGTGCTGATGACCGCGGGGACGTTGCAACCGAAACCCATCACGACGCGCACGATGTCGCGGCCCGACAGGCCAAACGGCCGAGCCAGCGGATGCAGCGCGATGTTCAGCCGGTCGATCAAGCCGCTGGCTTTGTACGCCGCCAGCAGAAACGCATACAGCACGATCGTCGGCGCGGCCCACACGAACAGCAGCGGTCCCATCGTGACCAGCCCGTATTGTCCGGCGAGCATCGACTTGAACAAATCGAACGACGCGGGCCACGCTTGAATGGCCGCCACCAGCGGCTTGAGCCAACCGGCGATGATCGGATCGAGCAGTTGAGCGACCGTGTTCGCAAACCAGACCGCAAATGTCGCCGGCCCCAGCAGCAGTGAGATTGCCAGTAACGGCCCGATCCACGGCCGATCCAGCAGCGTGATCGGCGGTTCGACACGCCAGCCGGTCGTCAGCGTCGGCGCTTGCTTCGAGAATTCGGCCGGTTCCGTGAGTGCGATCCGCAATCGCTCCTGCTGTTCCGCCGAGACCGCTCGCGCATCGACCCCAACAAACGAAACTCCCGCGTGTTGGCTGAGTTCCTCCAACCGTTCTGTCACCCCGACGTGCACCACACGGTCGATGAACGTCACAACGACGATCCCCTGCTTCCCCGCCACCAACGGCCATAGGTCTTTGAGGTCGTCGTCCAGATGTGTACCCGCCGCGACCAGGATCACGGTGTCGTGCTCAGCCAGCGATTGCAGTGCGTCGCGCGTCGTCACCGAATCCGATTGCCGCTCAATGCCCGGCGTATCGATGAGTGTTCGCTCACCCCAACGATACGTTGAGCACGCCAGTGTCGTTCCCTTGAGATTCGACACCTCCGGTCGCTCACCCGTGAGAGACGCGATGAGCTGTGACTTGCCGACGGATTCCTTGCCGATCACGACGATTTGCGGAGTCACACGACGTGAGTTCGGTTGATTCGAAATGGGAAGGGGATGTTTCATAGGAAATTTCTCCAGAGTTTCATTACTAACCCGACGCGTCAGCGAGGGACGATTTCACGCTTGATTCCCCGACGCCCTCGCTGACGCGTCGGGTTAGTGATTAATCCACCTCTTCGAAGGCAGCTCAACACACGCACTCGTCACCGCAGCACGACAAGTCATCCAAAAACATGCCGTAGTCGCGGTACTGTTCCAGGGAGTTCGTGTCGATTTCTAGTCGCTGGCCGAGCGCTTGGGCGACAACAGCGAAGCGTTGCCGATACTTGTAGATGAAACAGAAAACGTAGTCGTCGTGCCGCAGCATCGGGCCGCTCAGGTACAGCCCCGGCGCGATCGTCGATTCGTCCAGTTCGTTGACCAGCGGGAATCCGTCGTCGCGCCACTCAAACAGGTCTGCGATCAGTCGCGTGCTGCCGGAGAAGCCCGTTGCGAGGATCGGTCGGCAGGCTGTTTTCCATTCCCGTTTCTTTGTGTCATAGATGATATAGCCGTCCGCCGTGCGTTCCACGCGAGTCACACTGACGCCATCACACAGTTCGATCAACTCCTCGCTGCGATCTTCCGCATCGTGCAGCCGATCCCAGGTGAATGGCGACAGCGTGCCGCTGGGATCGCTCTCCTGACTTTCCCAGCAACCCTTCTTCTCGAGCACTCGCACCGATTTCCCTTGTCGAGCCAGATGGATCGCCGCATCGATGCCGCTTTCGTAACCGCCGATGATGATGGGATCGTCCCCTTCGATCTTCTTCCACGAGCGAACGCGACTGTTGTGCAGGCAGAGTTCGGCTCCGGGAAACGGCCGCAGGTTCGGATATTGAAACTCCCCGGCCGCCCACACGACCGTACGTGTGCGAATCGTGTCACCGTCAGTTTCCACATCAAAACCGCCGTCCTCTCGCGGCTGGATGGCCTTCACACTCACACCGTCGCGTACCGGCAGCTTGTGATGAGCGACAACCGCTTCCAAATACTCGGCATACCTCGCACCGGTTGGATGCTCGGTCCCAAGGGTGTAGCCGGGAGACGAATCGAACGTCACCGCGTTGAGATCGACGATCCGAATCGAGTTCGACGGAAAAGACGGCGTGATGAACCGCATCTCCTTCGGCCAGCGTTTGAACGAGGCCCCGACGCCAAATCGATCGACAATCTCAAACCGCTTGAGACCGAGATCCTTGAGCGTCTTTCCCATCCCAATCCCCGCCGCTCCCGCGCCGACGATCAGACATTGCAGTTCTTTGGTTGTCCGTTTGAAAAATGCCATTGTGTGCTCCTGGAGGCAAAAGTAAGTCGCATTCACTAGCGTCAGGCCGTTGCGAAACAAAGCCTCGTTCGCAGGCCCGCGGCTAGCACCGCCGGCTCACTCTTGTTCCTGTTTTTATTCCTGTTCCTTCGTTCCTACTTCCTCAATCTCAATCTCGCCGCTCGGTCTTGCAGCACGCTGACGTTGCGAGCGTAAGCCGTCGCCGTTTGTTCGCTGATCCAACCACCAACCCACAGCCGCGCGAGGTCTTGTTCAAAGGTCTGCATCCCTGCCGCGCTGCTCGATTCCATCGACGAATAAAGCTGGTTCCCTTTGGCGCTGCCGATCAGATTCGCGACGGCTGGCGTCATCCGCAAAATTTCGCTGGCGACGACTCGGCTTCTCTTTGACGAGCGGGGAGGGTGAGACCCGCGAGTTTCTTCACGGTTTTTCTCGGAGGGCTGAGGTCCGGCGCTCACCTTGGTTCCATCCGCGACAAGCAGGTGCTGCACGACGATCGCTTGCAGCACGAGCGACAATTGGCGGCGCACGCCTGATTGTTCCTCTGCCGGGAAGACCGAGACCATCCGTTCGATTACGCCGACGCAGTCACCCGCGTGAACCGTCGTGAAGACCAGATGCCCGGTCTCCGCCGCCGTGATGGCCGTGCGGATCGTTTTGATCTCGCGAATCTCACCGACCAGGATCACGTCCGGGTCTTGCCGCAGGGACGCGACCAAAGCGTCATCGAACGTCGCGGCATCGGTGCCGACTTGCCGCTGATTAACCAGCGACAACCGCGATTCGTGCAGGTATTCGATCGGGTCTTCAATTGTGATGATGTGCCCGCGTCGCGTCTGATTGATACGATCAATCAGCGTCGCCAACGTAGTGCTCTTGCCGGAACCTGTCGGCCCACCGACCACGACCAAGCCATGCGCGAGGTCACACAGCTCATATAACGAATCCGGCAAGCCAAGTTCACGGAGCGACCGGAATTGATCTTCCAACCGTCGCAGAGCAATGGACAACCCCTCGCGTCGTTTGAAGACGTTGACACGAAACCGCGTTCCATCCTGCGCCGACAACGCACCATCCGCCGAGCCAATTCTGTCGAGCGATTCTCGCGACGCGCCGAGCGGCAACGACTCCACGACTTTCGCCAACCACTCGTTCGAGGTCACGCCAAGTTCCGTCTGCGGTTCGAGCACCCCTCGCACACGCAGACACGGCGGCAACCCCGCCGACAAATGAATGTCCGAGGCATCGCGGTTTCGGCAGAGCGTGAGTAGGTCGTCGAGAGTCATAGGATTTAGGTGCTCGTAAAACGTACGGGTCAGCGTCGGTCGCAGGGCGTTGGGCAGGACAACAGTTGTTCGATGCTAGTGCTAACGGCTCACAGCCACACAAACAAAGTCCATATGCGCCAGTCCGTTTGGGGATCGATTTCGTCCATGTCCAATCGCAGTGGGAGCGCCAGCTTTTGATCGCTGAGCGTTTTCACGGTCTCGGCCACCTGGGCGTACTTGGCGGCGAAGCGGATTCGGTACATTACAGGGGGGCGAAAGCCCGCTCGTGATTTTTGGCGATCGACCGCCTCTTTCAGTATCGCGGGGACGACCTTGCCGTCTGCTTCGGCCGCGAGGCCCGCTTCGTCGGTGTGCAGGCCCCGAGACCGCAGCAGTTCCATCAGCTTTTCGACCGTGTCGGTCGAGTCGCGTCCGGCCCACTGTGCGACTTGCTGCTCAAGCTGTGATTTCAAATCCGTGAGGCTGCGTTGCGATTGCTCGATCTCGCGCCGCAATGCCGTCAACTTTGATTGCTGTTCCGCAATCTGCCCGTTTGTGACGGCGCTAGTCTTGGCTTTCTCGACACGCGTTTGCTGAGCCTGCAACGCGCGGTGCTGGCTGGCGTTCCAGGTCCACGAATAGCTGACCAGCACGACGACCGCCGGTAACAGCAGCGTCAGGAACGAGGAACGATTGGCTGTGGTGTTCATGGTGTCCTCTTTGAAGTGCGGTGTGTCAGCAACGCTTTCCCTTGTGGCGAAGCCACTTTCTTTGCCGTTCCACGGGCGTTTCGATTCCAGATTCAAAAGCGGCTTCGCCGCGATCTAAGGCGGTGCTGACACACCGCACCTCAAACTATCTATTCGCTACCTTTTTTTTCTCTTTTGGCTGCGGCGCGAGCGGCATCTTTGCCGGCAAGTCTTTCAGCACGATCGTGAATTTCCATGGGCCGCCGTCGGACAGCACACCGGTCGAAGAGAGTTTGGCGGGCGAGACTTGCCAGCCGCACGCTTCTAGTTCTCGCGACAGTTTGCGAGCGAGGGTTTGGACGCAGCCGGAGCGCAGGCACAGCCCCGAAAGCTGCGTCTCGCCCACCTGGCCGTCGATTTTTTGGATCACGACGTGTTCGTCGCTGAACTGCGACAGCGTTGCCAGCAGCCGCGCTTGCCGTTCGCTCTGCCGAGTCATTCCCGTGACCAGCAATTCCACTTCGCGACGCATGTTGGTCGCTTGTTTCAGCAATTCGTCTCGATCCTTCGCGAGCTTCGTTTCGTCGTCCTTAAGTTGTTCCAGTCTTTTACTCGGAGCTTGAATTCGTTCGAGTTCCACGGCCAGCAATTTCAAACGCTGCTGACCGAGCCAATACCAGCCAAAACAGAACAACATGGATGCCGCCGCACAGGCCAACATGACGGCCCGCCGCTGAGTGACCGTCAGCGGCGGCTTGGGAATCCGATGCACGGGGACGACCGTCCGGGTTGCCGATAACGATTCAACCCACGCCGTCAGCCAGCGTTCGAGCGTCGATCGATCGGCAAAGCGTAGAGCATCCGCCGCAGCATCAGCCGCTGTCGCCGACAGTGGCATTCCGCTCGCCAGCAGCACTTCATCGAACGAAGCATCCGGCCGTTGTGTTCGCGGCAGAACGTCTACGTCGACATTGCCGTCAGCGAGTCCACGAACGGCGACAGCCAGATCATCCCACAGTTCTAGTCGTCGCCATGGTTGTTTGCTCGGACTGTCCGAGCCGATACGCCGGGCGACTCCAGCCGGATGCGCGATCCCCAGCAGTCGTCCGCGGTGACGTCGCACTGCCTCTTCCGCCGCTGATTGCCAATCGTTTGGAACCTGCGTGATCCAGAATCGTGGTTCCTCATCTTTGGCGTTTGTCGGCAAGGGGACATGTGACAGAGCGGTCTCAAACGACACTTGTCCCGTGAACGCTTCCGCTTCAAACGCCAGCAACTGAGGCAAGTCGTCCGGGCCGCTCCCCGCCAAGATGTCGCGCGACACGGGCAACACGCTGGTCGTGACATCGGTCGTCAGCAGCCACACGTCGCGCACGCGCCGAGGCCCCAAGCTCAACGCCAACTCGACCAACGAAGCCGAACCGTCGTCCGCCCCGCGATATTGTTCCCAACAGCCCACCAGTCGCGGCGAACCGCGCCCGCGAAAGTCCGCGCGGACCAACCGGTCGGAGGTAATGAGCAGGATTGTCTTCATGAGAGTCTCTCGTTCTTTCCAGTTGTCATCAGTTTTCCCAAACTAGCCCGGAACACCCGCGAGGGGTTCCAGCCGGCGAGCACGTTTGCCACTCGCTGTCGCGTTGTACTTGTAGTGGGCTTCGCCTCTGTGGCAGAAACAGCGGCGAAACCGCGTGTTGAGCACATGCGCGATGGCCAAGAGTGCTCCGCCAAGAGTCGTCGCCCAGCGGTTCCACGACGAAGCCAACGCGAGGTCCGGTGGAATGGCTTCCGTCGCCCGAACGCCAACCTCCGCGGAGACGAGGGTAGAAGTTGGTGTCCGATCTACGGCAGAAGGTCGGCAACAGCCATCGCCGACCGCCGTAATGACCAGCAAGCTCAAACCGCTCCCTGCCAGCGCCAACACGCCCGTCCGACGATGTTGCAGGCAGCTCGGAAGGAAGGCCGCGAACGTGATGAACACGGCGCTCCCAGCCAACCACGCATGAAGATTGACACCGCCGAAAAGGGGGCGGAGTGTCGGAAACAACGCGAACACCACCGGCGTCGCCACACAGTGCACGATGCACAACGCCGACACCACGAATCCGATCTGATCCCACGCCTTCATTTGCCGCTGCCAGTCGTTCATCCAATCCGCGCGACCCCCCTTTAGCAACACGGACGTTTCGCCGTCCCGCCGTCGCTTGCGCCGCATTCGAGTTTTGAGTCGCGCCATGTTGGAATCACTTCTTGGCGAGCCGCAGGCCGTGAGGCCCCGGACGATGTCAGTCGCACCATCGTTCGAGGGCAAATGCCCATCGGGTCGCCAACTGGTGGAGGTGTTACGGTTGATAGTTCACGTTCAAACTGAGACCTGTTCTGGGAACTTGCAGGTATTTGATGAGGACGTTGCCGTCGATGGTTGCGTGGAGCACGCGGAACCCGATCGGGACGTTATTGAATTGGAAGCCGCCGACCGTCGCATCCGCATCGGTCATGACCGACAGCGTCGTGGTCGAGAGAGACGGATCGGGATATAGCAGCACGATGGTCGCCGCTCCGGGAACCGCGTTGTTGTTCGTCAATGTCCCGCTGACGGTGACCAAGCCCGGCGTTGCGCTGATGGTCAAGTTGTCCGAATAAGGACTGACGAAGTTCCAAGTGACTGACGTCAGTGACGATCCGGCCGTATTGGGCGTGAGACTAAACGGCGTCGCCCAGCCGTCGCGCAAGTCGGTCACGCCAACGCCGAGTTGCAGATAAGGACCACGCCAACCGCAAGGCAATCGAACGGCGCTGTAATCGGTCGGAGCCGCTGGGCCGAGGCGGGTTTGAAACGGAAACGTCGTGGCCAGTGTGCTGGTCGAATTCCACAGCTCGCTGAGTTGAGTTTCGGCGTCCGAGCCTTGCAGGACGGGAACCCGTCCGACATCCGCCACAAAGCCGGTGATCAGCGGCGTTCCGTCCGACTGCCGCAGACCGTTTGCTCCGAGCATCGCTTCTTCCAACTGCGTCAACGTGCGCGAAGTCGAGTCGTAACGCGCTTGATCTGCGACCGGCGAGAGCGATTGCACGGCTGCGACCGTCAGGGCCGCGAGGATCAGCAGCACCACCAGCATTTCGACTAACGTGAAGCCCGCGCGAGTGTTCGCCGTACCGCGACCATCAGAGAGCGGTTGGTTGTTCGATGGAACTCTTCTCTGACGGTTGTAGTACGCTTGGGTGGTCGTTTGTGAACTGCTGGCGAGGGACAAACCTGTTGGCCGATCGCTCGTGCAACCCACTCGTCGCGGAGCGTAGTCCGAGCAGGGGCAATTGAGCGCCAGAACCGGGGGTGACAATGCACCGGCGATCCAGTCAAAGGCTAACCACAAGAACCCGCCGAAGGCCGGCATCACAGGTTCAACGGAGTGTGAACGCGACATACACGTCGTCTCCATCGTTCGAGTCATTGAGCGCCGACGAAAAAGTCGCCGGTGCGATGTCAATCTCCCCATCCGGTCCCGCCGATACGACGCGCACATCCTGCAAGCCATTCACGACACCCGGATTCTGAATCACGACTGGCCGGCCCCAGGCATCCAGCAGTGCGCGGTCCCCTGTGTCGCCGTAGGTTGCGCTGAACGAGGCGTGCGGCGAGCCGATCGTGTACGCCCCGCTCGCTTCGCGCAGGTACGGCCCGCGCCAGCCGAGCTTGTAGGTCGGGTCAAACCGAAATGCGGCCGTCCCCGTTGTCGGGTCAACGAACAGAGCGTGAATTTTCGGGACTTGTTTCGGCGAGCGGTCATCGTCCTGCCAGAACAGCGTTACCGCATTGCGTACCGCAGCCAACGTGGCCTTCGTCGCATCGTCACTCGCGTCCCTGATGTGATCGCTCACTAGTGGGACCATTAAACCTGCCAGTGCGACGGTGATCAGCAGAACGACGATCAGTTCCAGCAGCGTTAGTCCGTGGCGTTCGCGTGGTTCGGGGCCAAGGATGCCTGACGATGTCTTTGTCTCATGGCGGGGCGAGTGATCGAGAGCCGTCGTGGGGCGGGGCGATTCATCGAGAACTACCAACTCGTCACCAGCAGACGATTTCGACAGGACATCGTTCAGGCAAAAACTGGCACCGACTCCACAAACCATCCAGTCGGGAGCGTTCGTTGCCGAAGCGGCGGAGTTGAGATCCGTATTCGCATGCGTGCCGCGACCCTCCACGGACGAAAATTCGGTGTGCGGAGGACTCACGGGGTGAGGCTGTCCGGTGCCGCGAGCTTTGGGGATCAGATGTTTCATTGGCAGGCTCCTGCGGTCTCGGACTTTGTGGATGCTTGATCCGCTGTGGCTTCCGAAGGCCGATCCTTGCCACGGAAGAAAGGAACCAACGCCATCGCGATCGCGGTGATGACTAGCAACCGCAGCAGCGTTTCGGTGATTGGATTGAGAGTTCGTGTTTGTCTCATGACATCACGCCAGTTGAGGGGAGTCCGCACCCAGACAGTTCGCACAACAGATTTTCTTCGCTCGCAGATTGACTACATGCGCCACGACCAGCAGCAGTCCGCCAAGTGGCGTCTGCCAAGTGCTCCAGGTTGAAGCGGTCGTGGAACTCGCTGAGTTCACTTTCAGGGCCTCCGCTTCTGGCCCTTCTGCATCACACTCGGCATTCTTCTGGCAACAGGCTTGGCAGGATTTCGGTTTCGATGGATCGACGGCGTTTGGAACCGGAACCTCGCCAGTCTGCCGAAACGCGCTCGCGTCCCGTTCGGAGTGGCCTGGCGAATCGGAATCGGATTGACCTGCTGAACCGGACGCCAGCGCGATCCGGCTGAGGAAAGGTCGGCAGCAGTCGTCTTCGTGTGCGAACGCCGCGTGCGTGATCAAGCTCAGGCCGAGCAGTCCCAGCAGCAGCACTCCCCACTTCCGGTGCATTCGATACCCCGGCCAGAACGCCATCGCACCCAACAGCATCGCCCCGCCCGCCAGCCAACGATGAGCCGTCTCATCCGCCAACCAACTCGCGCCGAGCATTGGCAGCCACGCCAACACAAACGGCATCGCGGCGCAATGCACCATGCACAACACAGACAACATCATCCCGAACCGGTCCGTCATGATTTTCGTTTGGCTTTCGTTGTCGAACCGCAACAGAACCGTTCCCAGTGAGCCGAACGTGCGAGCGTCGGACGATGCGACGTCAACGATCCGACTGCGGAAGTCACCGTCCGACGTTAACGCCAACGGCTCACGGAACGTGAACAACCAGCCAGCGAAGGCGGAGGACTCTCGCGAGCCCCCCGGCCCACATCGCCAGCATCGAGCAATATCCACAAAAACTACTCGTTGACGGTCTCGAAGTAGTCTTGCACGTGACCGTCTAAACCAGTGAAGTGCGGCGAAATGACCTTCACGAACTTCGCTCGGTCGCCAGAGATCTCGAAGACCGCGAGGAAGCGGTTGTAGATCACAGCGGGGTTCTCATTGCCGCTCTCCGGAAAGTGAACCGGAGCGTCGGTCAGCGTGCGACCAATCATTTCGGATTGGTTACCAACGCCAAGAAGTACATAGGTTCCGGCAGTGTCGAGTCCTTGCAGCGTCTCATTTGCACCGTCAGTGATGCTCAGCAAGACGTCATTGGCAGCGATCGAACCGGACGTCGTGGTAAGCTGAAACGTCGCGTCAGCGGCTGCAATGTCTGCATGGAGTTGGAGATTAGTGATGCCCGCGGCTGCAAGCGCATCGACGTGAGCGGCTGTCAAAGTCAGGGCCGTGCAATTGTCGGTCAGCTCAGTGCTCAGGCCATTGAAATCAGTGACCGTGGCTCCCGCCAACGTATTCTTCAACGAGTCGAAGCGGTTGGGATAGGTCAAGTACTGAACTTCATAACGAGAAATCGCGTTAGAAATCGCAGCAATGTTAGCGGCACCGGAAGAGCCATGCGTCCGGGTAACCATGCTGGTCACAGCCGGAATCGCTAGCCCGGCCAGCGCGGTGAGAATCATCAGCACAACGATCAGTTCGATCAGGGTAAAGCCACGACGTGCTTTGGATCGCGGGGCCATGGAACGAGAAAACGCTTTCATGGAGTTCACCTTTTTAGAAAAAAGAAAAACAGTGGCAGAATCACTCGGCGCGATCACCTCGACCGCGCCGGTGAACGACGGCCGGAACCTCCGCACGAGGCTCCGATGTCGCTCAAGAAAAAGGAACCGGAAGCTCAGAGGTGTCAAACGGCGTCTGTCGCGCCGCTGTGCTCACCCGATCTGCGAACAGATCGCCGACACCGTTACGCCATCCGTTGGCGCGAGCCACGCCAGCATCCGCCTGACGGTTGAGCCATGAAACCACACTCTGCTAGGACACTCTCAGCCTCTCCTCCATGCGACCACCATCAAGATCGAGACCATCGCCACTCGTGTTCGCAACCACGAGCGACCGACTGCTTGTTAGGTTGGGACTTCGTCCTGACCATTCACTTGCGGTCGGGATGGAATCCCAGCCTACTTACAAGGAAAGCCCCGTCGCGCCGGGAATCCGGTGAAGGACTGGTCGGACCTTGGTGACCGGCCCACTGCCACGCGACGGAGTACGCGTTGAAATCGCGTCGAAAACAAAACGGCTATCGGCGAGCCAGATGCCGTGAAGCATCGGACTGGTTTGCGTTGACCAGCCGGAACGCGCGAGCGTCCGGTTCGGAACTTCGCTCGACCACCGAACCGGGGGTCAACACCCTTCGGCCCATGGGCGAATCCTTCTGACGGGCAAGAATGCTCGCCCTACGGAAGTGCGGCACATTCGCTCGACCTCGCGACAAACTCTCTGCGCGAGAGGGTCGCCAAGACAATCGAAAGGTCTCGGCGAAAGAAGCGAGCGAACGCTCAAGCCACGGGGGGACCGCGCGGCGAACTGGCCAGATACCGCTCACAAAAGACAGCGGCAGGCAGCGATGCAACGGGAGAGATCGACACACCAACCGAGGCGATGCACACGGTCGATTTCGCGAGAACTTGCGCGGTCGAGAAATACTGGCAGGCGGAACATTCATGGGGGTCGTGTCCTTGCTGGGACACGATTGGCGTGCGTTGCGGTTCGGTGTCGCGACCAACCAGCGAAGACTCGGCACGCGAAGTCCGGTGGTTTTGGCAAGAGTCTCCCTTTACGGGAGTCGATTCCGCATGAGCGTGTAAATGAGCTTGATCGCAGATCGTCGCCGCTATTTCACACGCCGCCCCGTGATGATGATGAATCGCGACGTGGAACCCTTGCCCCAGCAAGTTCGGGAGACCGAACAGCATCAGCAAGGTTCGGACAAGAGCAGGATGTTGAATCCAACGGCTCATGGTTCGCGATATTTTTTCGTCAGGGTTGGGTGGCGAAAAGCGCCGAGGAAGGTCGTAAACGGAGTCAGCCGCGTCTTTGTGTCTAAAGCCCAAAAAGCCCGTCACGCGCTGCGATAAACCCCTCGATTCGCCTGACCAGTTGCCAATCAATCGATCACAGTAGTCGGCGAGGTGCCTCTACGCAACTTAATTGTCGTATCGTTGGTGAAATTTGAGAGATCTTCATGGGATTGAAGCATGTGAATGAGAAATACGGGTCTTTTAAAAAAGGAGCATCCAGGCGTTCCGCGCCGCCATCGCGTACTTCTTCGCTTCCTCAAGCCCCCTTCGATTCCGTAAGTTTGCGGATTGGTCGAATGGCTTTTCAGCCAAAATGCCTTTGTGTAGCGCGAGTTAGAACAAAAAGCAGGCTGTTGCAAATCGTCGCATTGATTCGAGGTGTTTTGCAGTATGTCTCACATTTTTCAGTAATTCTTGCGTGGAAGTGCCCGCCGCGAAGTAATTCCGAAACTGCGACTTTGGGATCGCTCATCGCTGCGCCTCCACTCCAGGCGAGCATCAGAACCGGCGTCAATCAGGCGTCTCTTCGGTCGCTCTCGACCAGCCTCATTCGGTCGAAAACCGGGCAGCGTTCGCGGCCATCCCGAACCACATAGCGCTCTTCAGCGAATCTGTCAGACTCGACCTGAATAGCGAGTTGCGACAATAACAGGGCCGCCAAAATCTGGCACCCACTGCTGGCCTTGATCGCCTCGGCGAGCAACAACAAACTTGCGAGGTGCGTCAAATTTCTGAAGGAGGAGAACAAGCTCCTGAGAGCGTTGGACCTCCACACGCCCGCGGCCACATCTTGGAGACCAACCACGAAAGCGACTGCCTCCAAGACGCCAGATACCGCCGCCCTGACAGTCCCCGCACCTGACCGCGACGACGACCACCGAAAACGTCCGGTGATCATTGAACCGCGAACGCAATCCAGTTCCTCAACCCACAGGAGTCCCGCAACAAACCAGCGCCACCATTTTCAACCGTCGTCAACGGACCGGCGGGGCATGTAGCGTTTTTGCGACCCATCGCTCACTTGGCCTCGCCGGATGTTGATCTTGCTCGTTCGTCCTCATAGATCCCAAATGCCAGACTTCGTACCTACCATCGATGATGAGACACTCGAGCGATTGGTGAATCGCGAATTTACCTCAGATACTGCAGGACGTGTGCATTCGTTGCTGGAGACTTATGGAGCGAAGCCTCACCATATTGAACGGAATCGAGTGCGAGCAGCGATTTTAAAACTTGCGCATGGGGACTTAGGAGCAATCCAACGGCAAGTATCGGTTGCTATCACGGATTTTCGTGACGTTGTAGGGGCGGCTGAATATCCGCGGCAGATGGAAATCGGCTTCGCAGGAATGAGTGACGCGTCAGAAGAGCACCTGCAGGATCTGAAGAATCAAGACTGGAAGGACTACTGTGATTGGCTGCAGAAGCCATAATACTTGACCGCGGGCACTCTTTCGCTGAAAGTACGAACAAGGTTCACGTTGCGCAGGAAAATCAGACGAACCATGCCATGCACCGGAGTTGCGTTGGCCAGCGTTTTTTGAAGTTCCAGTCTACTTTCGCCACCCGGTGATGGCAGTCGTTGGGCGGCAGTGACGTTCTTTACCGCAATGTCCTTGGTTCCCACTGAAAAGGAGGCTCGCATGCGAAAGCGGCGGATTGTTCCTTCCATTGGCATCGCATTCATTGCGATGTCAGCCTTGTTGTTCGCGGAAAACAAGGTGAAACCAAAGCCGCCAGGAAGCGACAACGCAACCCGGCAAATTGGGACTCGCTCAAGCAACGGAGATCGTGCGACCTTGTCAGACGGCAGCGGTCGCACAGTGGGTTCGTCGTCAACATCCGGAAATCGTACGACGTTTCGCGATAGCTCTGGCCGCACTACCGGGAGTGCTTCAACGTCTGGAAACAAGACGACCTTTCGTGACAGTTCTGGACGCACAACCGGCTCAGCATCGACCAGTGGAAATCGCACGACGTTCCGCGACAGCTCTGGCCGGACTACCGGGAGTTCTTCAACGTCTGGAAACAAGACGACCTTTCGTGATAGTTCCGGACGAACGACCGGCACGGCAACCCAATCCGGCTCGCGTACGGGATTTCGAGATAGCTCCGGACGCTCTGCGGGTTCAACGAATGTGACGGGCAAACGGAAATAGCAGTCTGCTGGCCCACTAGGCTGTGGACGCACGCCACGCGGCGATTTTTTCGCGACCTTGCGATGAGACCAGCCGGATTCTTGGACCGGCAAGCATGTTGTCGATGCCGTGGTCGGTACCGTGACGGGCATCGGGAACAAAAAACGCACAAGGTACTACCGGCCGGCTTGGTTATGCCGGAGCGAAGCTTGGCGAGGAAATCGGCATCGTCCCTTGTGAGTTTGCGCGGCTACGACTTTAAAAAAGGAGGCCGGGGCGGGCGATCTGTTCCCTCTCGGCGGAGTTTTCGGTTCATTTCGGCGAGGAGTATCGGTCGAGGGCTGTTGCCACAACTTGGCGACGTTTTCGTGCGCGAGTGATTTTCGAGCGGACAAACAGATATCGCTTTAGAGCCGCTGAGTTGCCCCCAGTTTCAGATTCAGGTGTTATAAGAGTTGTGTGATTGGGGATTTGTTGACGACGGTTGAAAATGGTGGCACTGGTCGGCTGAATGCGGTGGCGCTGGGTTGTTGAGGGGACTCCTGTGAGTTGAGGAACGGGGTTGCGGTCCGACGATCACCGGACATGTTCAGTGATCGTCAACGCGGTCATTTGCCGGGGCCGTCATGGCGGCAGGGTTTGGCGTCCCGAAGGCGGTAACGTTCGCCTTTCGTCTCCAAGATGTGGCACCGTTGAGTGCGGCGATCCAGGGCGGCTCCGCTGAGGCGTTTGCCGCCGACGCCGACGGCTTTGAACTTCGTCGGATGAATCACTTTGTGGGAGCGGTGGTCGCCAGCATCGGCCGCGGCGGGAGTTCGCGAGTAACGTCCGGTAAATCAGAGTCGACTGGAGGAACGGCGAGTCGAATCGCTCGCAGGTGCTCGAACGGGTCGGCGACCGACAGGCGTAGAAAAGGTGCCGCATTCGGACTCGCCAGCGAAACCGCTAGCGTGATCAATGTATGAACGGAGGCACCTGTGGGGTCGTCGACAGCTCGCGTCGGCAACTCGGTCGGCAAAGGAAAGCGATCCAGCGTGTGAGTCTTCAACGGATCGGCAGCCGGCGCGAAGGCACTCGGTGCGATTGGTTGCCGAGGCGCGGCGGGACGTGGCGGATCGGACTCGGAGGCGAGCAGCGGTGCGTCGACAACAGGTCGCTTCCAATCGGCCGGTAGTTGCTCGGTGGCGATCGCCGTCGGTGATCCGGGGAATGCACCCATCGGCAGAGCCCAAAGATGTGCGGGAAGTTTGTCCGCTCCCGCCGGACTTCGAGCGGACGGTTTTTCGGCCATCGGTAGCGCTGGAATCATGAATTGCTGAGGCGGCACAAGTCGCTCAGGCAGGAGTTGAGCACTCGCGATCGACGAAGTCATTCCAAGTGCTAGCAGCGTCACGGCGAACAAGCGAGGAAGTGGCATGGCAGACAATTCTGGTTGGAACAATTGTCGGATGGACTGCGGCCGTCCCGTCGGTATTCATCGTCGAATTCGGACGGCCGAGCGCGGCCATCCTGCGCCGCACTTTAGGGAACTTGAATCACGAGCGACACGTCCGTGCCAATCTCCGGTAAAACTTTCGTGTTGGTGTCGAGCTTAATGAGCGGTTCGTCTTTCATGGTGAGGTTGGTTTGAAAGACCGTCTCGTCAGTGACTGGAAAGATGGCGATCAGTGTCCCCGTTGCGTCGGCGCCATAAACTTTGTCCGGCTTGGCGGGGTCAGGCTGTTTGATGATGGAACCTGTGAAGGTCCATTTCAGATTTGGCATCGTTTTGCCAGTCTTGCGATCGACGAGAACTTTCTCGATCGGGAGTCGCTTGGCCAAGCCACCCGCACCAGGGACCTCGATGAAGATTTTCACTTCTGGGCCGGCGGCTTCGGCGCCTTCACCTTTGGCTGGCTTACCCGGTTTCAGGCCGAGGCTCTCGACCGCCTGGTGGATGTCGCTCGGCTTGGCGTCGAAGGTAACAACGGTCTCATGAGCCTTCTGCCCTTTCGGGGCCGCCAAAGAGGCGATGACTTCGATCGGATAAACTTCGTTGAGATTCGGCAGCTTTCGCGGAGCAATCTTGCAGGCGAGCGTGACCGTCTTTTTCTCTTTGTCGATCTTGATTGCCCCGGTCGGTTTGTCCTGAGCAACCAGCGGCATCGTCAGCCACAGGATCATTGCCAGGCAACACAAACTTCGCGCTTTGCAATTTGCACTTTGCATTCAGCACTCCTCCCGCCTTCAGATCAAACATTTAATCCGGACCGATCACACTCACTTCTCGCCGATACACACGACCGCCGTGGTGGATTTGCCGCCGGTCTCCAAGGCACACGTAGCGACGAATAATCGCCCGCCTGCGACGATTGGTCCGCCGTATACCATGCCGGGGGACTTCACCGTGGCATCGGTTCCCAGGGACAGTTTCCAGCGCAGTTGTCCGTCCGCCAACCCGATGGCTCGCACAACCGCTTTCAGGTCGGCGACGTAGACAACATCACCGGCAATCGCGGCACTGGCGAAGAACGGAGCCCCTCCATCGACGGTCCATTTCTCGTTGCCGCTAGCGACATCGACCGCTCTAACCTTTCCATCAGTCGCGGTGAAAACAGCGACCTGATCCTTTACGGCAATCGCCGAGACGATCCCCGCGGAATACTGCTTCCGCCATTTCACAGCACCGTCCGATTGGGAGATTGCGACAACTTCCCCTTGAGCACCGGCAATCTTCTTGGGTTCCAGTCGCACGCTGCTGCAACCGACGAGCACCGCATCACCCGCGACCGTCGGCCCGGCCCACGGATTGAACGTCAACGGTCTCTTCCACAACTCGCTACCATCGCCAAGTTTTATACAACAGAGTGCTCTTTCGCCGATCTTCTCCTCGTCGAGGAACGCCGTCGCGACTAATACGCGATCGCCGACCACCGCCACCGCGGCATCGACGTGCCACTTGCCGGCTCCCGCTTGCCACACCACTTTCGGCTTCGGCTTCGGCAGCGAGTCTTCGTTGGGCGCAATCGCGAAATCGGGATCCGTCTTCTTCTCTTGCTCGTATTTGGAGAGCAATTCTTTCCACTTCTTATCGAGCGCCGCCTGAGCCGACGCTCCATCGACCTGTTTGCCTTCCAATTCCAGGCGGCTCGGATCAATACACAATACTCCGGCATTGCCACCGCCGATGACGACTTTTCCTTCGACGATGCTGGCGGAACCTTCCATATGCACCAACTGTCCGGGAACCGGCAACTGCCACAGTGGCAATCCGGAATCTAATCGCACGCCGTGCAGTGTGGCTCCATCGGTTTGGTGCATACCATCGCCGAAGACCACGACGTTGCCAACGACCGCCGGAGCGCACACCGTCGGCAGCTTCAGATACGGCACAGACTTCACCCAACGGACACGCTGCTTCGGAGCAGCCTCGGTGGCCAATGCCTGAAAGTTGGACGTATTGAACGCCGCCAACGCCGACACCAGAATGCTGTCCCCCGCCGGCACAGGCGCGGCGACGTAATGATCGCTCGACTTGTGAACCCAAAGAACTTTTCCGGAACTCGGCCCCGGCTGACCATCGACGCAACCGGTACGAGCGAGGTTGCCGCGGTTCGTGGGCCAGTCGGCGGCACAGAGTGGAAGGATGAATGTCGAAGGACCTAATGACGCAAGGATGACGACCATCGCAGAACCAATGCATCGCCACGAAACGGATGCTGACCGCGAACGCTGAATTGTTTCTTCGTCATTCGTCATTGGGCTATTCGTCATTTGTCATTGGCCCTGGCTATTTCAAACTGACCTGTCCGACCACTGCTGCTGCCGGGCGGCCCAAGAGGATCGTCGATTCCTGCCCTTCGTTGTTCAGCAGTAGGTCGAGTGCTCCATCGGCGTTGACGTCCGCGACGGCGAGTCCACGCGTGTTGTAGATGTGCTGCGACAATCCGACTTCGTCGGTGCTGTCGACAAATCTGCCTTGCCCACTGTTGCGGAAGTAGCGATTCGAGCCTTTCAGACAGCCGACGATCAAATCGACTTTCCCATCTTTGTTGAAATCGACGGCCGCGGCACTGACAGCTTGGCCGATCGGCTGAGCGATCGCGCCGCATTGAGCCGTGATGTCGGCAAAACGTCCGCCTCGGTAGGCAATGACCTTGCACGACCCGGACTGCGGAACGAACAGATCGACTTGCCCGTCGCCGTCGAAGTCAGCGAACACGGGCCGCACCTTGCCGGCTTGATATTGCACTGATGGCTCCTTGGTTTCCACGAAACCTTGAGCCGTGCTAAAGGCGAGCATTCCGGTGCCCGCGCTGTACAGAAAATCAGAACGGCCATCTCCGTTCCAATCGGCGATTGCCAGATGATCTCCTTTGAGTCGCCCGCCGATACCGTCCGGGCCGAGCTTCGCGACGAGCGTTGCGTCTTCGAATCCAGCTCCCGTGTTGCGATACAACCGCAAGCCGAGGAAGCCGTTCGCCAACAAAATGTCCGGCCGCTTGTCGCCGTCGTAGTCGAGCCACGCCGCTGCCGTGAGGTTGTAATACGGCTCCTTCGGCAGATTAGCGGTGTCATCCTTGAACGCCGCTCCTTGATTGGTCAACAGTTTCGGCCCCGTGGAAGTCGCCAGCAGCAGGTCTGGTTTCCCGTCGGCGTTGAAGTCGGCCCATTCGGCGGCGCGAGCACCTCCGGAATGTGGAAGCGTGATCTCACTGAGGGCCGGGCCGTCCACTTTCCACAGAGTGACTCGCCCCGATCCGTAGAAGCAGAAGTCCGGCTTGCCGTTGCCGTCGAAGTCAGCTACCGCGACTCCTTGAGCCTCCGGCCCCACCGACATGATTCCCGCGACGTGCGTGAAGCCGGGCATTCCGGCGATTGAACGGAAGTCATCGCCTCCCCAGCCGGCGAAGTCGCGCTGCGGATTGTAGTCCTGCAACTTCAGGCTCGCCTTCATCCGTTGAATCTTGGCGACTCGAAGCTGCAACGCATTCTTGTCCCCATCAACCATGCAAGGCACAACGACCTCTTGCCCCGCCAGCATCGATTGCACGATGCCGATCAGTTTGTCTGGAGTGCCGGCGTAGCTGCGAAGCAAATACGGTTCGCCGTGGCTCATGTTCCACCATTCGCCGCCGGCGTAAGCCTGGTACCAATAGTTGCCGATGCAGGTCTCGCTGGCTCCGCCATTGTTGAAGAAGACCGCCGTCTTGCCCGGCTCGGCCCATTCCATGATTGCTTTCCATTCCCGTTCATGGAAACCGGCACGGCCGATATTGTGCTTGTTGATTTCGCCCGCAAGCGTCCCTTTCAGGTCTTGGACTTTGCGATACAAAATCAAATTCTTTTCTTTATCGACCTTCTCGACTCGCAGGACGGAGATCGAAGTCGCTTCGAGAACCACTCGACCGAGCGTGTAGGCTTGTTCGATGTAGGCCATTGCAGACCGGACCAAAAACCAGCCGCTAAGCAGGATCGTCAACGCCAAACACCAAGTTTTACGTTGAGTCCATGGAGTCTGCATGCCATTGCTCCTGAAATTGTTTGAATCGGAGGCAGGGCTTTGGATTCTTATTGGGATTCCTTGCTTGAACGTAGCGCTTAGATCGTTTTTCCGCAACACTGGCGGCTTCAAACACCGATTCCTTCGACGCATAATGACCACCGAGATCAACGGTCACCCCTAGCCCTCGGAAGGATTTGTGGTATGCCCCGACGAAACGACATCTTCGAGATCGGAGGGCTCCTTTTGAGAGAATGAATTCTGAGTTCTCTCTCTTGTGGCGTTCGCTGCAAAAAAAACACGAACACATCAAGCGGTTCGGCACTTCGATGGAGTTTTCAACATCCGTGACCTAAAAGCCGTCACGCCTCGCAAGGAAGATGAGGCGGGTGCGATCGGATTCATGAATTCGCGGGCGATCCATGTCCAATCTCTTTTCCGCTGGGGCAACACTGGCCGTCCTTCCGGTCTTGTACGGGCCACTGCAAATGCTGCTCGCTTTGCTGCCGGCAATCTTGCTCGGCTTGGCGAGCATGCTGTTCGCGGCCTTCAAGCCGAAGGGGTTTGTCAAACTGGTCCGCTTCTGTTGGCGTCAGAAATTGTTTTTCGGATGCGTCGCCGCAGGGATTGCCGGTTGGCAATACGGAGTCTTTGCGAGGTTGTTCGAGTCGCGTCGCTCGGCCAGCGAGACGACAACAACTGATGCAACCCAGTGGAGTACTTCCGGCGGCGGCCAGCTGCGACTGGGACGCGGACCGGGAGAACGTGATCCGACCAGCAGCGCGGCGGTTTGGAAGAATGATCGAGATGAGACGGTTTTCTCCTCACCGGCCGTGTCTGGCTCGCGGGTGTTTTTCGCCACGGCGACCGGCATGGGGCCGTTTTCACCGGAAGGACGCGGAGCGATCGTCTGCGTCGATGCGGAATCCGGTCGCGAAGTCTGGCGATACGCGCCGAGCGATTATCGCGCGACTTTCTCGTCGCCGGTCGTCGCTGATAGCTGCGTCGTGTGTGGCGAGGGGTTGCATCAGGTTCAGGACGCGCGCGTGACCTGCTTGGATCTGCTCGGTAATAAGCGTTGGGAGTTTCGGACGAACAGCCATGTTGAATCGACGGCCACCATCGCCGATGGTCGAGTTTTTATCGGCGCGGGAGCGGACGGCTTTTATTGCCTGTCGCTGGAAGCGACCGCCGATGGAAAGCCGCGAGTTCTCTGGCATTTGGACGGCGAGAAATATCCCGACTGTGAGTCCTCGCCCGCAGTGAACGATGGAGTCGTCTACTTCGGACTGGGAGACGGCGGCTTTGCGATCTGCGCGGTCGACGCGATCACGGGAGCTCACCGTTGGAAAATTGAGACGCCGTATCCGGTGTTTGCTGCGCCGACGGTCGCTCACGGCAAGCTTTACGCCGCGACGGGCAACGGCAACTACGTCCAATCGGCGGCCGACCTGTTGGCGATGAAGCTGCAAGTCCTGCAGGACGACGGAGCCACGGAAGAGCAACTCGCGGCCGCGCGCCAGCGATTGCAACCGGCGGGTGAAGTCTGGTGCATTGATCTCGCGACGCAGCAGGTCGATTGGAAGTTTGCGGCGCGCGACGCGATCTTGGGAGGCATCGTGTGCGGGGACGATTCGTTGTACTTCGGTTCGCGTGACAGGCACTTGTATCGCGTGTCGCATTCTGGCCAACTGATTGCCAAACAAGACTTGCGCGAGCCGCTGGTTTGCTCGCCGGCACTCGGTCAGAAGCATGTCTACGCGACGACCTCAACCGGACGGCTGTTTTGTTTGAACGCACGGACGCTCGAGCCAGTCTGGGATGCGTCGCTGGGTGATGGTGAGAATTTCGTCAGCTCGCCAGTGGTCGCTCACGGGCACGTCTATGTGGGGACGATTCAGCAGGGGCTCCGCTGCCTTGGCCAGCCGGGAGTCTCCGAACCTCCGGTCTGGTCACGCGGCGATCGGGGCGGCCGAGCGGATGACGAACCGGTGCCAGAATCGTTGTCACTCGTCTGGCAATATCCGATCGAGGGGGACGCGCCATTCGAAATCAGCGCGCCGCTGATGCCGTTTGACGGAGCGATCTACGCCGTGGGACTGCGCCCGGGAACGACGCAACTCGTCAAACTATCCGCCGACACTGCGGCGACCGGGCAAACGCGGCTGTTGTGGTCGCGGCAGTTTGAATCGCAAATCTCAGTGGGTTCGATTCAAGTCGCTCCGGTGGCCAGCGGTCGCCGACTCTGCGTCATCGAAAGCCCTGCCTCACCCGAACACGGCGGCATGTTGTGGTGCCTGTCCACAGACGACGGACGGACTCACTGGAAGCGGCCACTAAAAGGCGAGTCGACCGGGATGGCGATCAACCCCCAACGGGTCGTCGCGTGGAGCACTCCTGAACAACTTCAGTGTTTCGATCTCGCCAACGGCAAGCTGTTATGGAAGTCGGATCTCCCCGGGTCCGTCGCCGTCGGAGCACCGACGCTGATGAACGATCTGGTGTTCGCCGCGACGGCATCATTTCTGGTGGCGCTCGATGCGCCGACCGGATTGCAGTTGTGGAAAGCTCCGCTGACAGAGAAGCCCAACAACGGCCCGTTTGTCTTGGAAAACGACATCGTCGTTCCGAGCGGCATGGGACACACGCGTTACAACATCGTCGATGGAGCGTGGTGTTCTCGTCGTCCAGTGAGGGAACAATCGGACGACTGGCCATTTTCCGACGACATCGGCACCCCCGTGACACCGCGAGTGGAGCTGAAAGGACGAGTCTATTGCGGCACATCGCGTGGTGCGGTGATTTGTCTCGGAGCCGATACTCCATGAGTGACCGCGCGAGTGACCCGATGGTGTTTCGCTTCGGCCCCGGCGTCACCGATTGCGACCCGGCGCGCACCGACCTGCTCGGCGGGAAAGGGGCGAGCCTGGCCGCAATGAGCCGCGCGGGATTCCCGGTGCCCCCGGGATTCACGATTTCGGCCGCCTGCTGCGAATGGGTCGAACAACACAATGGCGAGTGGCCGACGGATCTGGCCGAGCAAGTTCGCTCAGCGCTGCGCTGGTTGGAAACATCGACTGGCCGCACGTTCGGCCCAGGCGCGAGGCCGTTATTCGTTGCGGTTCGTTCTGGCGCGGCGGTGTCGATGCCGGGGATGATGGACACGATTCTCAACTGCGGCAGCGATCCAACTGTCGAACCATGGGACGCGCTCTGCTGCGCGATCAACGCGGTCTTTGCCTCGTGGCACAGTGACCGCGCACGTGTGTATCGCCAACACCACGACGTGCGCGGGGTTGTCGGCACCGCCGTCAACGTGCAGGCGATGTTTCCGTCAGAACGATCCGGCGTGCTGTTTACGGCGAACCCGAACGATCCCGCAGCGAACGAATTCTTGATCGAAGCCTCGTGGGGCTTGGGTGAAGTGGTCGTGTCCGGTGCAGTCACTCCGGATATCTACGTCGTCGATGCAGCTTCGCTGATGACGAAACGAGTCATTCCAGGAGCGCGACCCGCCGACGAACCGGCTCTCAGCGAATCGCAAGTGGGGGAACTGGCCGAACTCGGTCGTCGAGTTGCGACGCACTTTCAAACGCCGTCTGACATTGAATGGGGCATCGCCGAAGGACAGGTCGCGCTGCTGCAGACACGAACAATCCGCGGACTTGATCTCTTCGAAGATATCGAGCGCGGGCGGTTGGAAGAGATCGCGCGCTTGCGCGAACTCACACGGAACGCACCGGCTGTGTGGGTCGTTCATAACTTATCGGAGACATTGCCCACTCCAACGCCGCTGACGTGGAGTCTCGTTCGTTGGTTTATGAGCGCGGAGGGGGGCTACGGGCAGATGTATCGGATGCTGGATCATCGTCCTCAGGAACGTGAACCAGGAGTTGGCTTCTTGGAGTTGATCGCCGGTCGGGTGTATGTCGATCCGCGCCGTGCGGCGGACTTTCATTTTGGCGGACTGCCCTTCGACTACGACTTGGATGAAGTGCTGCGCGATCGGACGGCGATGGATCGGCCACCAACGCGGTTCAATCTGGATCGAGCCGACTCGTTGTTCTTCTTCCGCTTACCAAGGATTCTGTTCAGCTCGATACAGAACGCTCGTAAAGTGAAGCGTGTCGAGCAGACGGTCGAGGCACGCTTCGAGAAGCAAGCGCTCCCGAAGCTCGACGAGTTTTTGAAAGCCGTCAAACAACTTGACTTGGCAACGCTGTCGACACATGACTTGCTGACCGAGTTGCGACGCCGACGTGATTTCGTGCTCGGTGAGTTCGCGGCTGAGTCGCTGTTGCCTGGATTTTTGGGTGGCCTCGCGCACGAGCGATTGCGGGCGATGCTGGTGCAACTGTTTGGCCCCGACGAAGGCGAGCAACTGGCGGGGCAACTGACGGCCGGTTTGAGCAACGATATCACCGTCGCACAGAACGTGGCGCTGTTCGAGGTTGCCGCCGGGCGACAATCTGTCGAGCAGTTTCTCGCCCGGTTTGGTCACCGCGCGGCGAATGAGATGGAACTCTCGCAACCTCGGTGGCGCGAGGACCAACTTAGTGTCACCCGCATGATTGACCGCTTTCGCAACTCATCGGGACCATCGCCACGCGAGCGTCATGAGACTCAAGTCGAGACTCGCCAATCCGCCTTTGCGGGACTATCAGCGCGACTCGTCTCAGCAGGAGGTACATCGTTCTCCGAACGCATCCTCCACGACCTGCAGCAAGCTCAACTCCTTTTGCCATACCGCGAGATTGGCAAGTTTCATCTGATGCGAGGCTACGAAACGCTGCGAGAAGTGCTTGTCGAACTTGGTGGCCGCGGGGATTGGGGACGCGACGTGTTCTTTCTGAATGAGGCCGAACTGTTTGAGCATTTGCCGCGGAATGGCGATGGTCCCACGGAGTCGCAAGAACGATCTGGAATCAATCCTCGAATCGCGTCGGAAGCCATTTCGCAGGCAAGTTTGCGAAACCTCGATCGACGAATCGCACAACGCAAGCTGCGTTGGCGATCATCGCAAAAGCTTTCGCTACCTGAAGTCATCGACTCCCGGCGACTTGATGACCTTGGCAAGAGTTCTCCGGTGCGCGCCAATGTCGATGGGACTCGGTTGGAGTGCCGTCCAATTGCGGCGGGAACGTCGCGAGGAGTTGCTCGCATTGTGTTTGATCCCAACGAAGTCACCGATCTCGGCAACGATCCGATCTTGATTTGTCCGAGCACCGATCCTGGTTGGACTCCATTGTTCGTTCACGCAAAAGGGCTGATCGTCGAGCGAGGCGGAGTGCTGTCTCATGGAGCGATCGTCGCACGCGACTTTGGCATTCCGGCGGTCGTCCTCGAAGGGGCAACGCGACGCATCTCGGAAGGTGCGTGGATTGAATTGGATGCTGATCGAGGGTTGGTCACGCTGGGAAAACAAGACATTGAAGGGCACTCGTCGACGGCACGGAAATAATGGAGCAACTGAACCAAACAATCCTGCACGGTCTCGACCTCCCGCTTGGCTGGCTCTTGCTGCTGCCTCGCGATGTGTCTGTGTTTGTCTTCAGCTTGCTGACCGCATTGCTGATGACGGCGGTGCGTCGCTGGTTCACCGATCAGCACTTGCTGCACCGCTGCGCGAACGATCTAAGGCAACTTCAGCAACTCGATCGTCGGGCCAAGCAAATTGCCGACAAGCCGCAACGGCAGCGTCTGCGAAGGACCGTCGCGATGATCAAGCAGATGCAACTGCCCGAGGACATGAAGCTCTTAGCGGTGGTGATCGTGCCGGTAGCCGTTCTGGCGATCTGGGGGGCGGAGCGACTGGATTACCGGCCCCCGCGCGTTGGCGAGGAACTGATCGTTCGAGCCTATTTCCCAATCTCGTCTGTGGGAGGAGTGACGCATCTCATCCCAGTCAACGGCGTCGAATTCGTCTCGTCACCGATCCGGATCATCCAATCCGATCAACAGTCACCCAAAGCCGGAATGGCCGAATGGTCTGTGCGTACGACGTCAGCGACTGACGAACTGAGGCTGACGATCCGACACCGCAACGAATCGGTCGTGCATCGGGTGGCGGTCGGTCGAACGACCTACCTGCCACCACAGATGCTCCATGCCAACGAGCGATTGACGGCGACGGAAGTCTTGCTGAAACGCTATCGGCCGCTGAATCTGAATTTGACAACGGAATCGTTCGGTCTGCCGCCGTGGATGTTCGGCTATTTGGTGCTGACGCTGTTGCTCGTTCCCAGTTTGAAGCGAATGCTGCGAATTGCTTGAGGCTGCAGGCGGGCGACAGAGTCTTGCCTGCGACTCATCTATTTCTTGGCATCCGACGTTTTCTCAATGACTGGGCCGAAGCCGGGGGGCTCTTTGGGATTGGGAGGCGGGGCTTTGGCTTTTCCGGCCAGGACGTCCGTCAGAATCTGCTGCAGCTCGGCAGTGGTTCCTTTGAAGGTGCGTCGCAGATAAATCTCGCAGTGCGTGAAAGCCCACCGGGTTTGGTTCTGGTCGGTTTGGCCAAGAACTTGAAACCAGGTTCCATTGGTGAAGGCCAAAAGCATGAACTTTCCGTCGTCTTGCTTTTTCACGCCGACGACCAGCGGCAGGTCGGGCGCAATCCTCTTCAGAAGTTGTGGAGTGTGCTTCTGTTTGTCGCCTGTCAAATTGATCGGGAGACGTGTGAATGGGGCTTTGCCTTTGAGATGCTCACTCAGCAACAGCACGGCCGAAGGCTTGTCAGGATCGACTCGCTCAACCTTGGCCGTGAAGAGGAAGTCGCTGTCATCGATGAACTCCTGCAAAGGGAACAGCTTTTGAATGAACGCGATCACCTCGTGGGATTGCATCAATGCCGCAAGCGTCAGCAAGCCGATCGCGGCCCATTTCTTCAGTGACATGCTGAGTCTCCACCTGGTTGTCTCGTCGTTCGTCCCAATTCCGTCGAAGTCTGTGCGATCTTATCGTCTCTGTCCTGGACCCGAAGGGTTGGTGAAGTCGATCCATGGAAATTTCGCAACCTCAAAGCTCGCGTTTCAGATTCGAATAGGCCCGAAGATTGACGATGCGAGTCCAGCCTTTACATACTGACGGTTGCAGCGTTGCAGCGATCCAATTTTTCCTTGGAGAATTGTGATGAAATTTCTCCTATCGGCTTGTTCCTTGCGTGGTTGTCGAATTGCACTTCTGGGACTCGCGTTGATTGGAGCGGCGTTTCACGATGCCACTTGCTCGGCTCAAACTGCAACGCTAAAGCCGGAGGAGTTGGCGGCTCAGGTGGTCAACGCCGCGAACAAGGCATACCACGAGAAGCAATTCGCCGTCGCGGTCGAGCGGTACCGCGAGTATCTGAAGACTCATGGCAATCAAAAGGACGTAACGCTGGCTCGATACGGCCTGGCGTTGTGTTTGTTGGAGCAGCCGCAGAAGGACCTCAAAGTTGCCATCGAGATGCTCAGCCAAGTCGTCGGCGCGCAGGAGTTTTCCGACCGGCCGCTGGCATTGTACTACCTCGCTCTGGCGTATCGCGGACAAGGTCACGACGCGCTGGCCCAAGCGACCGCAAAGCCGAATGAAGCGCCGCAGCATCGCAACGCGGCGAAGGAGCAATTCACGCAAGCGAATCAACGATTTGGCGAAGCGATTACCGCGTTCCTTGCGCGAGCCAAGACCGCTGCGCCGCCAGCCACGAACGAGTTGCCCGTCGATTTGGAATGGGCCAATCGAACCCGCTGCGATCAGGCGGAAATGCTGTTGCGGATCGAGAAGAACAAAGAGGCCAGTGACCTGCTAACTCCGCTGTTGGCCGATCCCACGCTCGCTAAGAGCAGGTACCGGCCGCAAATGTTATACCTGCACGGCCACGCCAGCTTCTTGCTGAAAGATTTCATCACCGCCGGACGCTCGCTGAGCCAGCTTGTGCCGTTCACCGATCCTGTCTTCGGAGTTCACACGCAGTATCTGCTCGCTCGCGTGCATCACCTCGCGGACGAACGAGAAGAAGCGACCGCGCTCTACGACGCTGTTCTCAAAGGCTATGAGAAGCAAAAAGTGGAGGCACAGAAGGCTCTGCAAAATCAAGCGGTCATTGCCAATCAGCCCGAAGAGAAAGCTCGGCTGGAAACATTGATCAAGTCGCCACCCGACTACGTCAGCCGCGCGAGTTTTTATTGGGGCGTGCTCTTGTACGAGCAAAAGAAAACCGGCGAGGCAATGACCCGCTTCACCGAGTTCGCTCAGAAATACCCGCAATCGCCGATGTTGCCCGAGGCGCAACTCCGCGCCGGCATGTGTCAGGTTGAGTTGCGCGCCTTACCACCTGCAATCGCGTTGTTGCAGCCGCTGGCCGCGCACCCGCAATTGAGCGATCGAGCGTTGCTTTGGTTGGCACGCGCGCAGTTCGGAGCGGCCGATCCCATGCAACCGCAACCGTATGCTCAAGCGATCGCTACGGCGATCGGCAGCCTGACGCAAGCGGCCGACAAAGCGAATCAGCAGATCGCGGCCGACCCAGACGCGAAACTGCGTCGAGCGGAAATCTTGCTGGAACTTGGTGACTATCAGCAGTTGGCAAAACAGTATCCGCAAGCAGCGGCAACTTACGAAACGGCCGTCAAAGAGAATCATGCTCCCGATCGAAACGAGCAGTTCGTCCAGCGCCGAGCGACCGCGCTGCACTTCGCAAATCAGTTCGACGTGTCGGATCAGGTTTGCACTCAGTTCGCTCAGGCGTATCCGAAGAGCACGTTGCTGCCGGCTGTATTGTTCCGTTCGGCCGAGAATGCCTACGTCCGAGCCGCCGCGATCGAACCAAACAATCCGGCCAGCAAGGATCCAGAGATCCCGAAGTGGTTCGGCGAAGCGATCAAGCGCTATCAACTCGTCCTCGACAAGTTTCCGGAGTTCACCTACGCCTCGCTATCTCGGGGACGAATGGGGCTAAGCCAATATCGGCTGGCCGATTATTCCGCGGCGTTAAAGACGCTGACCGCGATTCCGCAAGCCGATCAATCGGGTGAGATGGCCGTCGTCCCGTATTACCTCGCCGATTGTTTGCTCCGCACAATGCCGACCGACACGAGCGATGCCATCGCGGCGGGCCGACAATTGGAAGTCTTGTCAGCAGCGATCAAGTCGCTCGAAAACTTTGTCAGCGGGCAGGGGAACGATCCGGCCAAGACCGCGCCTCAAACGCCCGATGCGCTTCTGAAACTCGGCTACTGCTATCAGCGAGTCGCCGCGCAAATCGCTGAACCGAAGGAACGTAACGAGCGACTGAACGCCGCTCGACAGGCCTTTGAGCGAGTCAATGCGCAGTATGCCGCCAGTTCCGCCGCTCCAACCGCGTCACTCGAACGAGCGAATTGCCTGGTTGAGATGAATGACTTCAATGGAGCCATCAACGAACTTAATCGCTTCAAAGCCGATCCATTCAAGCAAGCTCCTGTCGCGCCGTTGGCCTACCTGCGGCAAGCGTCTTTGTTTCGGAGTCAGAATAAACCGACGGAAGCCGCCGCCGTCTTGCAGGAGGCTCGAAGCAATTACGAAGGCGCATTGGCCGGCGACCCGGCTCGAGCGGCGTGGGCTCCGCTGCTGCACTACCACCATGCGCTGGCCATCAAAGAATTGGCCTACAAGGACCCGGCCAAGCTGGATGTCGCGAAACTTAATGAAGCTCGCACGCAGTTCGAAAGCTTGAAACAGAAATACGCCGCCAGTCCTGAAGCTGCCGACGCCACCTGGCGAGCTGGTCAATGTCGTCGCGAAGAGTTCGCTCCAAAGCTCGCCGCCGCCAGAGCCACACTGCTGAAGAAGGACGCCAAACCAGAAGAATTGACCGCTGCCAACCAGCAAATCGCGGAGTGCATCAAGCAGCTTTCGGAGACCGGCGCGTACTTCGTCGCACAAGCCGGCGCGTTAGACCCGAAAGCGGTCGGGTCCGAGATTCATCAGCGCATGCTCTACGAAGGGGCGTGGTGTTATCAGTGGATCGGTGATGTTGAGGTCGACGCGGCCCGCTCGAAGTTGGTGGACGATGCGATCAAGAAACAGAAAGAAGAAGCTGCCAAACAACCAGCCGGATTGGTCGGAGTCGTCAATACAAAGGTTCCGCAATTTCCCATTACGGCAATCCCGTTACAGCCGTCTGAGAAGCTGGGACGCGATCAATACAAAGCCGTGATTGCCGCGAAGGCTGACTCGCCGCTCGCCATCACGTCGCGACTCGAATTGGCTGAGATGCACTCACGGCGTGAAGAGTTCGACCCGGCCATCGCCTTGCTGAACGAAGCTCTGAATCTTGAACCTGCGCCGGACGTCGACGAGCATTTGCATTTGCGACTGGGTGTCTGCCTCGTCGCGAAAGGTGACCACGCGAATGCGTTCGCGCAATTTTCGGCGGTGATGGCTGATGCGAAAAGTGCGTTGGCTCCGGAGGCTCGTGCCCGCGCTGGGGAGTGCCAAATGCAACTCAAGGCCTGGCCGAAGGCGATCGAGTTGTGGTTGCCATTCCGCGATCAAGGTCCATTGCAATCCATCGCAGGACTCAGCGACCGCGTGCTGCTGCGACTCGGACATGCCTTCGCACTCGCGGCGCAGTGGGATCAAAGCCGACAGACTCATGACACCCTGCTGCAACGTTTCCCGCAGAGCATCTGGCGGCAAGAGGCTCGCTACGGCATTGGCTGGGCGTGGCAGAACCAAAAGCAGTTTGACAACGCCGTCAACGCCTATCAGGAAGTGATCAAAGAAACGGTGGCCGAGATTGCCGCGAAGGCTCAGTACCAATCGGCTCTCTGCCGTCTAGAGCAAAAGCGTCTTCCGGAAGCCGCCAGCGCGCTACTGGTTGTCCCATTCACTTACGACTATCCCGAATGGAGTGCCGTTGCACTGCTCGAGGCCTCACGCGTATTTCTGGAGATGAAGCAACCCGAGCAAGCGGTTCGGCTGCTACAGAAAATCCGCAGGGATTATCCCAACACCGAATGGTCCAAGCAGGCCGAACAACGCCTCACCGAACTGCCGCTCGCCAAGCGAGACTGATCCTTCGGTTTCATAGAAAACTGACAAGACCCCTTCGGTTTCGTAAGTCTGCGGGATGGCTGCTTGAGTTTTCAGCCAAAATGCCTTTACGGTGGGTGTGCTACAAGAAAAAGCAGCCTGTTGCAAACCATCGTAAATCGTCGCATTGATTAGCAGTTGTTCGCAGTATGACGCACCTTTTTCCGTAATTCTTCCGTAGAAGCGTGCGTCGCAAAGTGATTGTTGACGACGGACGAAACTGGTATCAGGCAGTCCAACAGCTTTTGTTCGAATTCAGACCACCCGGATGGGTTGTGTCCGACGATGATCTCCAAGCGACTGTCGCGACGATAGGCCGTCGGCTTGAACGACGTTTCAGCTTCAACCCGATTGATGGACCACCAATCGTCACCGCAATGAAAGACCCCCTTCAGTCGCAGAATTGGATTCATGTATCTGAGCAGGTCCCACAATGCCACTCGATCAAAGACGTCGGCCGCATCGAAGATCCACCCACACGCCCACTGACCCTGACCAGAGTTTTCCAGCCGCAACGGGGAACGGGGACGGGGTGGAGACGCCAGCGTGACTACATCCTGAGAGATGCTCTCCGACCCATGATGAGCTGACCCGAATCGGGGCGTTCGAATGACCAAGTCATCTAAAAAGAGCCAATCCCATTGCAGTTGGCCATGCGTCGTTTCGACGATACGTGACTTAGGGGGGGAGAACTCCGAGAGCCAAGTGCGGCAGCGCGATACCAAGCTCGGATCACGTTGATCGAGCCAGTTCAGTACGACGACATCGGCCATTTGAATCTGATCATAGAATACGGCTTGATTGGTCACCCGCTCGGCGCTGAAGTCCTGCGGGTCGACCAGGCAAACCGTCGGATGGAGAGCTAGGCTTTCGCCGAACCATCCGCTACGCAGCGTATCAATCAAGCCTGTGGGATGACCCGCGCCGGAGGGTTCGATGAATAGCCGATCGGGATGGATGTTCCGGATAAATTGGGTCAACGCGGGCTTAAGATACTGAGATGTGCTGCAGCAGAAGCACCCCCCCGCCAGTTCCTGGATTTGAACCTGCGGATGCTGTTCGTCGAGGAGCAGCTGATCAATCGCGACCATCCCATACTCGTTCACGAAGATTCCCCAGCGCTCGTTCGCGGGACGGCAACTCAGGAGTGACTGGATGGCAGTGGTCTTCCCGACTCCCAGAAAGCCGGTGATGATGTGTGTGGGAATCCGTGATGTCTGGTCATTGGGAATCATCGAAGCTTCTCGCGGCCGGGAAACTATGCAATCACCCCCCC